>ENA-OQIO01000378-OQIO01000378.1-human-gut-metagenome-genome-assembly--contig:-NODE-378-length-24224-cov-2.726314_pt1 | contig 24224 bp, 29 predicted proteins | sample MGYA00242573_ERZ504737 | MGnify/ENA primary metagenome ERZ504737 (study PRJEB26092, sample SAMD00036203) | human gut metagenome | host: Homo sapiens | study: EMG produced TPA metagenomics assembly of...
CAGGAGCAGGGCAGTTGATCGAGGAAGATCTTACCATACGCAGTATGGGGTATGGAGTTATTTTACAGCGGACGACGGACAGATCGATCTGAGACAGGAGGATTATCTGGTGATTGGGACGCTTGAATCCTATCGGGCAATGAAAGAGTATTTTGGAGCAGAAGTCTGGTTCCTCTTTATATTGAAGTAGAAGACGGACTGCGGTTGACAAGGGCATTAGAGCGGGAAAAGAGACAGAGTCAGCCCAGGTATGATGAATTGTGCCGACGGTTTCTGGCGGATTCAAAAGATTTTTTCTGAGGAAAATCTGAGAGCAGCAGGGATAGAAAAAAGATTTCAGAATGTGGATCTGGAGGAGTGCATCGAAGCCATTGAAAGGGAAATTAGGGGGTGTGACTTCCTATAAGATTGTGGTATACTGAAAGTGTATAATTTTATGTGTGGCAGGTGATAGAAATGAGTAGTTTTAAAGATGTAGTAGGACATAAGAATATAATCAAGTATATTGAGAGTGCGGTCCAGGCGGATGCGGTTTCCCATGCGTATATATTGAATGGTGAACGTGGTTCGGGAAAGAAGCTTCTGGCGAATCTTTTTGCTATGAGTCTGCAGTGTCAGGATCGTGATGAGAACGGAGAGGCATGTGGAAAATGCCAGTCCTGTAAGCAGGCATTGCATGGAAATCAGCCGGATATTGTCCGTGTGTCACATGAGAAGCCAACCACGATCAGTGTTGATGATATCAGACAGCAGGTTAATAATGATATTGTAATCAAGCCTTATAGCAGTAAGTATAAAATTTATATCATCCCAGAAGCGGATCTGATGAGCGTACAGGCACAGAATGCTCTTTTGAAGACGATTGAAGAGCCACCGGAGTATGCGGTTATCATGCTGCTGACAGAAAATGCAGAGGTGCTGCTGCCAACGATCCGTTCGAGATGTGTTATGATGAAGCTGAGAAATATCAAGGATCAGCTTGTGAAGAAGTATCTGATGGAGCAGATGGAGATCCCAGATTATAAAGCGGATGTATGTGTGGCATTTGCACAGGGAAATATGGGAAAAGCAATCATGCTTGCCAATTCAGATTATTTTAATGAGATCAAAGAAGAGGTCGTTCATTTACTGAGAAATATTGACGAGATGGATGTCCCTGAATTGATGGATGCAGTGAAAAAGTGCATGACTTATAAGCTGGAGATCAATGATTATCTTGATATGATGGCGATATGGTACAGAGATGTACTGATTTATAAAGCGACGAAGAATGTGGACCGGGTCGTATTTTCGGATCAGCTTCGTTATATCAAAGCCCGTGCCAGCAAGAGCTCTTATGAGGGAATTGAAAAAATACTTGAGCACTTGAGACGGCGAAGGCACGAATGAAAGCAAATGTAAACTTCGAGCTGGTGATCGAGCTGCTGTTACTGACAATAAAGGAGAATTAATTAGTATGATAAATGTAATAGGCGTTAGGTTTCGTACTGCGGGAAAGATTTATTTCTTTTCACCGGGACAGTTTGCTGTGAAGCAGGGTGACCATGTCATTGTAGAAACTGCCCGGGGTGTGGAGTACGGGCGGGTTGTGAGCGGTCCGAAGGAGGTAAGTGACGATTCGGTTGTTCAGCCATTGAAGTCGGTAATCCGAATTGCAACGGACGAGGATAAGCGGACTGTCGAAGAGAATCATCAGAAAGAAAAAGAGGCATTTAAGATCTGTCAGGAAAAGATTCGGAAGCATAATCTGGACATGAAGCTGATCGATGCAGAGTATACATTTGATAATAATAAAGTACTTTTTTATTTTACGGCAGACGGAAGGATTGATTTCCGTGAGCTGGTGAAAGATCTGGCGGCTGTATTCAGGACAAGGATTGAACTGAGGCAGATTGGCGTGCGTGATGAGACGAAGATCCGTGGTGGACTGGGAATCTGTGGTCGTCCGCTTTGTTGCAGCACCTATCTGACTGAATTTGCAGCGGTTTCTATCAAAATGGCAAAGGAACAGAATCTTTCTCTGAATCCGACAAAGATATCAGGTGTCTGTGGCCGTTTGATGTGCTGTCTGACGAACGAGGAGGAAACGTATGAGGTTTTGAACAGCCAGCTTCCGTCTGTGGGAGATATGGTGACAACTTCAGATGGACTTACGGGAGTTGTGCAGTCCTTAAGTGTTCTGCGTGGACTGGTGAAAGTGGTCGTAAATCTGGAGGATGATGAGAAAGAGATCCGGGAGTATAAAGCGACAGATCTGAAGTTCCGTCCTCGCAGGAAAAAGAAAAATCCTAAGAAAGATGGAGATTCAAAAGAAAATGGAAAGTAATCTGTTAAAGCAGGGCGAGAGGTTAGATGATCTTCAGCTTGGTGGTCTGGGACTGATCCAGGATCCGGACAAGTTCTGCTTTGGTGTGGATGCGGTTCTTCTTTCAGACTTTGCAAAGGTGCGTCAGGGAGAAACGGTACTTGATATGGGAACAGGGAATGGAATTATCCCTGTTCTTTTGGCTGGAAAGACAGAGGGAAAGCATTTTACCGGACTGGAGATTCAGGCAGATACGGCTGAGATGGCACAGAGAAGTGTCCGTTATAATCACTTGGAGGACAGAGTGGAGATTGTGACCGGAGATATAAAGGAGGCCGCAACAATTTTCAAACCGGCTTTTTTTGATGTGATCACGACGAATCCACCTTATATGCTGGCAGAGCATGGACTCAGGAATCCAGATGACAGAAAGGCGATCGCAAGGCATGAAGTCTTGTGTACATTGGATGATATTTTGCGGGAGAGTATGCGTCTTTTGCAGGATAAGGGCAGATTTTATATGATCCACCGACCGTTCCGGCTGACGGAGATCCTGACGAAGATGAGTCAGTACAAGATTGAGCCAAAGAGGATTCAGTTTGTTCATCCGTATCTTGATAAAGAGCCAACGATGGTGCTTGTGGAAGGAATGCGGGGAGCGAAGCCGAGAGTGAAGATCGAACCGCCTCTGATCATGTACTCCAGGGATGGAGGTCTGCGGATGGAGAATGGATATGGGCATACAGGAGGTTGAAATGGCAGGAATCTTATACCTGGTGGCGACACCGATTGGAAATCTGGAGGATATGACGTTCCGGGCAGTCCGGGTTCTGAAAGAAGTTGATCTGATCGCAGCAGAAGATACACGGAATAGTATCAAGCTGCTGAACCATTTTGAGATACAGACTCCCATGACGAGTTATCATGAGTTTAATAAGTATGAAAAGGGAAAAAAGCTGGTTGAGAAGCTGCTGGATGGTATGAATATCGCTGTGATCACGGATGCAGGAACTCCGGGAATTTCAGACCCGGGGGAAGAGCTGGTGAAGATGTGCTATGAGGCAGGAGTAAGAGTCAGTTCAGTACCGGGGCCGGCTGCATGCGTGACAGCGTTGACGATGTCGGGACTGGGACAAGACGTTTTGCATTTGAGGCGTTTCTTCCGCCAGATAAAAAAGAGCGGGAGGCAGTGCTGACAGAGCTGGAGACGGAGACGAGAACGATTGTTATGTATGAAGCTCCGCACCGGCTGGTGAAGACATTAAAACTGCTGGCTGAACGTCTGGGAGAGCGGCGGATCACGGTTTGCCGAGAGCTGACGAAGAAGCATGAAACTGCATTTCTGACAACCATCCCTGAAGCGGTGGCTTATTACGAAGCAAATGATCCGAAAGGGGAATGTGTGCTGGTGATCGAGGGACGCAGCAGAGAAGAGATGCGGCAGGAGGAACAGGCACGTTGGGAAGAGATGAGCATTGAGGAGCATATGGAACATTATCTCGCACAGGGGATGAACCGGAAAGATGCCATGAAGCAGACCGCAAAAGACCGGGGAATGCAGAAGCGGGAAGTTTATAATTACCTTGAAAAGATAAAAGAGTAAAAAGCTGCATCCGCAGGAAAGATTCATAAGCTGGAAGAATCAGCCGGCTGAATGTTCCTGCGGATGCAGCTTTATTATACTCTGCGGTCTTCTTCAATCTTGCCATCTCTCATGAAAATAATGCGGGAATCCAGGGAGAGAGCTTCTTCAGGGTCATTTGTCACATACAGGACGGTTATACCGAGTTCTTTGTTGATGCGTAAGATGTCGCTGAGCATCTCATGACGTCGATCATCGTTCTGATGTGCAAAATCCTCATCAACAAGGAGTACTTTCGGGTGGCAGACGATTGCACGTCCAAGTGCGACCCGCTGCTTCTCTGCATCAGAAATATTTTTGATCTTTTCATGAAGAATATCAGAGATTCCGAGGAATTGTGCCGCAGTGTTGACACGGCTGTCGATGACATTTCTCGGAAAATCTCGCAGCCGGAGACCAAGAGCCATATTCTCATAGACATTCAGATATTTATAAAGCAGATAATTCTGGAATGCCATGGCCAGCTTTCTGTCGCGTGGCAGAATATCATTAAGCAGTTCATCACCAAGATAGATCTTTCCTGATGTGATATCTTCCAGTCCGCCGATCATCCGAAGAATCGTGGACTTGCCACAGCCGCTCGGTCCATGAAATACGACAAATTCTCCGTCCTGAATTTTTAAAGTAACATCATCAACGGAGATGAATCCGTTGGGATAAGTTTGGTCAGGTGTTCAAACATTATATCAGACATCATCATGCCTCCATCCATAGAAATCTTGTTAGCATAATTTTAGCACAAAGGGAATATGTAAACAATGGTTTTGGATGGATGTGTTGTTGGTTGACCGGTGTTGGGAGTTATGAATCATGAAAATCAGGAACAGTAACCTGCGAGCAGGACGCTGGCGGCGAGTCCGGCAAAGGTTGCAAAAACAGCTCCGGGAAGCGTATAACGGGTATGGCGGATCCTGGCAGTCATAAAGTAGACACTCATAGTGTAAAAAATGGTTTCGGTACAGGACATGGACAGTGAGGCGATGAGTCCGATGCGGGAATCAGTTCCGTAGGTTTTATAGAGATCAACAAGCAGACCGGAGGCAGCAGAGGACGAGAACATTTTTACAATGGAAAGAGGGACAAGTTCTCCGGGAAATCCGATCAAATTCGTGAATTTTCCGATGAAAGAGGAAATCACGTCGAGAAACCCGGATGCCCGGAGGATTCCCGTTGCAGTCATCAGTCCGATCAGAGTCGGGACAAGCCGGATGACGGTACGGCAGCCATTTTTTGCACCGGTGATAAAGGTTTCATAGACATCAATTTTTGCAGTCAGTCCACAGATGATGATGGAAAGGATCAGAAATGGGATAAAGTAGTTGGAGATGTAGAGAAGAATGTGCAAGGGGTGTCCTCTTTCTATTATGGGGCAATTAGTAGATATATATGTATTTCTTTTGAATATATGTAATATACCAATGCAAAGACTGATGGAATAAGAGGCCAGGGCGATACATAAAATGAAAGAAAATGGTTCGGAAGTGTTCTATGAGATTCTGGGAAAAGAAAGAGGAACAAAGGAGCTGTACCATGCAGAGGATGAGAATGATCTGCGTGGCAGGGCTTTTTTTAGTTGTGCTGGGACTTGGCGGCTGTGCAGAAATAGCAGATGAAAATGGGAAGGCAGGGAGTGCAGTCGGTGAGGATGAACGATTTGAAGCATATACGAGGGAAGTGTTCTGTAGTGAAGTATCGGCAAATGCAGTCAGTCTGCATTATACATTAAAGTATCCGCAGGAATATGGGATCGAATCCGCTCCTGCAGTTTACGGAACAGTGGTCACGGATGAACAGGCGGTGAAAGCCGGTGTGGAAAATATGGAGAAAGCGTTGATAACTTTTGAAAAAAATAAATTAAGTGTGGAAAACCAGATCACTTATGATGTTCTGCAATCTTATTTGGACAGTGCAGAAAGAAGTGCAGAGTATTTGTGGTATGATGAACCTCTTGGTACAGTCAGCGGTGTGCAGACCCAGCTTCCGGTAGTGCTTTCGGAATACCGATTTTATGAAAAAGAGGATGCTGATACATACCTGGATCTGATGAGATCAACAGGAAATTATTTTGATGAAGTAATTGCATTTGAGCGGGGAAAATCGGAGAAAGGACTTTTTATGTCAGAGAAACTGGCAGATGCAGTGATAGAACAATGTCAGGCATTTCTGGATATGGGAAACGGAAATTATCTCTATTCTACTTTTGTGGAGCGGATGCGGGAAAGCGGAAAATTTACGGAAGAGGAGATGGGCGGGTATACGAAAAAAAATGCACAGGTTATAGAAGAAGTGGTCTGTCCTGCTTATGAAAGGCTGATGGCAGCAGTACGTGAACTGAAAGGAACAGGAAAAAATGAGGAAGGTCTGTGCGGGCTGCCACAGGGGCAGGAATATTATCAGGTGTTGGTGGACCAGTCCGTGGGAACGAAGGAATCGATCGTGCAGTTGGAAGAACTGACACGCAGACAGATGGAAGATGACATTACTGCCATGGAGGGCGTACTGGGGGCAAAGGTGGAAGAAGCGAAAGAATCTGCGGCAGATATGAAGCAGGGGACAGCGGAACTGATCCTGAAAAAATTGTCGGATGGGATAGAAAAAGCATTCCCGGAGACACCGGACACTACATTGGAAGTCAAGTATGTTCCGAAGGAAATGGAAGAACATTTAAGTCCGGCTTTTTATATGATTCCTGCAATCGACAACAGCAGGGAAAATGTGATCTATATCAATCAGGGCAGATGCGGGATGATCTGTCGCTCTTCACAACGCTTGCCCATGAAGGGTATCCGGGGCATTTATATCAGACAATCTTTTATGAAAGTACAGATCCTGATCCAGTCAGAAGTATTTTCAATTTTGGCGGTTATGTGGAGGGATGGGCAACTTATGCGGAAATGTGTAGTTATTATCTGACACCACTTCCGAAAGAACAGGCTACGATCCTGCAGAAAAATGGTTCCGTGATCCTTGCATTATATGCACTGGCAGATATGGGAATCCATTATGATGGCTGGAGCAGGATAGATACGACAGCCTTTTTTTGCAAAATACGGAATTTCAGATGCAGAAACGATACAGAAAATCTACGATCTGATCCTTGGTTCACCGGGCAATTATCTGAAATATTATATTGGATATGTCAAATTTCTGGAATTGAAGAAATGCTGGGCGGAAAAAATGGGAGAGGATTTCAGTCAGAAAGAGTTTCACCGGGCAGTGCTGAGTGTAGGACCTGCACCGTTCGATGTGGTTGAAACGTATATGTGGAACTATGCACAATAATGACACAAGAGCGTAAGAAAAAGGGGGCGTAAAGTTGTTAAATGGTCTGTGGGCGGGGATGATCCTGATCGGAATTATTTTCGGGGCATGGAACGGGAAAATGCCGGAGCTGACAAATGCGGCACTGGATTCGTCAAAAGATGCAGTGTCATTGTGCATTACGATGCTGGGAGTGATGGCATTTTGGTGTGGGATCATGGAGATTGCGGAGAAAGCGGGACTTGTAAAAAAGGCTGCGGAAAAGCTGCGTCCGGTGATCCGGTTCCTTTTCCCGCAGCTTCCGGTGGGAAATAAAGCAAATGAACAGATCGCAATCAATTTCATTGCAAATATTCTTGGACTTGGCTGGGCGGCAACTCCTGCAGGACTGAAAGCATGGAAGCACTGGGAGAGCTGGAGGAGGACAGAAGACTTGGCAGAGCTTTTGGTCCAGTGAGAAAAAGAGGGGTGGCAGGAGATGAAATGTGTATCTTTCTGATCCTGAATATTTCTTCGCTGCAACTGATCCCGGTCAATGTTATTGCTTACAGGAGTCAGTATGGAAGTGCTGATCCGGCAGGGATCATAGGCGGAGGGATACTGGCAACCATGGCGAGTACCGGGGCGGCAGTCGTGTATGTGCTTGTGATGCAGAGATGGGGAAAGAGAAAGTAGTCAGGCAGGCGCTGAATCTGTGGTATAATAAAAAAACAGAACGACGTGAGAAAAGGCGGTAAAGAAAAAGACAGTAAGGAGTCAGTATGCAGTCACATTATGAAATCCCGGATACATTTTGGAGCTTATTCCGCTCGGTGAATAGAGAAATTTATATAGAATCACTGCTGTGCATTAATCAGGAATATGAGTACAGCAATTATTTCCTGACGAGAGAAGTCTGCCTGCAGATCTTAAATGATATGAATACGCAGAAGAGGATCAGGCTGGAGCGTGAGGAGTCAGAGACGGAGCTGGATCTGCTGGAGACTACTTCTTCCCGGATTCTGAACTGGCTGGTGAAGACGGGCTGGTTAAAAAAAATTGAAGATTATACTTCACTGACAACGAATATCGTGATCCCGGATTATGCGGCGATTTTTATTGAGGCATTTGAGAAGCTGTCTTCGCAGGAGCTGGAAGAGACGGATCTTTATATTCAGAATGTCTATGCTACGTTGTATTCATTTCAGAATAATCCGAAAGTCAACCTGAATATGCTGCGGACTGCCCTGGTGAATACAAAGAAGTTGAACAAAGCCCTGCAGGATATGCTTCATAATATGGATAAGTTTTTTGAGCGGCTGCTGGATAAGAAGACGTATGGTGAACTGCTTCGGGAGCATTTGGACGGATACGTGGAAGAGGTTGTGCGGAAGAAATATCATATTCTTAAGACTTCGGATAATTTTTATATTTACAAGATGGATATTAAGAAATGTCTCCGGGAAATGCGGGAGAATGATGAATGGATCGAAAGCGTGCGTGCAAGAGCGAAAGCTGCAGGGGATGAGAAAGAAGATGTGCTGGAGATCCTGGATCAGATTGAGCGTGGATTTGATGATATTGAACACCGGATTGCCAATATGGATAAAGAGCATACAAAATACGTGCGTGCCACGGTGACACGTCTGAACTATCTGCTCAGCGGTGAGACGGATACAAAGGGGCTGGTGGTACAGCTTCTGAATCGGATTTCGGCAGAGGAGAACGGTGTAAAGAAGGAGGAGAAGCTGCGGAAGACAGCGGAACGGATGAATCTTTCTTATCTGGAGATCCTGTCAGAGAAATCTTTGTATAAGAGAAGAAAGAGTCGGACGGATTTCATCAGTAAGATGGAAACGGAAGAGGAGACGGAAGATCTGAACCGTGAAGAGGTACTGAAGATGAACCGGATTCAGATGCGATACAGCCGGGCGGAGATCGAAGAATTTATCCAGGCTCATATGACCGGGGATATCATGGATGCAGGGGCAATGAAGGATATGACGGATGAGGATTTTGAAAAACTGATCCTTGCGTATGATTACAGTACACGTCGGAACAGCAAATATGCTGCGTTGAATGAAGAAGACAGGATGGTGGAGAACGGCAGGTATCGTTATCCGGATCTGAAATTTATACAGAGGAGGCCCTGATGATAGAATATTATGATTTACTAAATGAGGAAGAGCAGGATGATATGAGAGACCTGATCCAGTTATTGCTGCGTCAGACATTTCTGCTGGAAAGGAAATATGACCGCCGGGCAGGAAGGATGGTTCCGGTGAGGGAGTACCGGTTTGCAGACCGGCATCTGGATTTCCTGAAAGAATATTTCCGGATTGCGGGGATCACACTCCGACAGAATGTGCATATGGGGCTGATCTATATTCAGGAAGAAGCATTATGGGGAGAGAAGCTTTCAAGGCTTGCAACGATCTATATTCTGATTCTGAAGATCCTTTATGATGAGCAGATGGCAAGTGTATCATCGAGCAATCATGTGGTGGTGACACTCGGGATGATCAATGGAAAGGCAGGAGATTTTCATATTCTGACCGGGATGCCGTCTCCGACGGAAATGCGTAAGACGATCGCACTGCTGAAAAAGTATCAGATTTTAGAGCCGTTGGATGTCATGGAAGAGCTGGATGAAAATTCGAGGATGGTCATTTATCCGTGTATCAATACCGTTCTTGTGGGTGATGATGTAAGGGAACTTTTAGGTACGTTCAGTGAGGAGGAATACAGTGGAGACGAGACAGCAGTTCAAGGCACTATCGAAGATATGCCTGAATAACTGGCATTATATAGACAGAAAAATATTAAGCTTTCACGAAGGAATCAATTTCTTTACAGGGCATTCAGGAAGTGGAAAGTCAACCGTGATCGATGCGATGCAGATTGTTCTGTATGCGAATACAGACGGAAGAGGATTTTTTAATAAGGCGGCTGCGGATGATTCAGACCGGTCACTGATCGAGTATCTGCGGGGAATGGTGAACATTGGTGAGAACAATGAGTCCCAGTATTTGAGAAATAAAAATTTCTCCAGTACGATCGTGCTGGAATTTACAGAAACGGAAAGCCGGCAGAGTCAGTGCGTCGGGGTTGTATTTGATGTAGAGACAGCTACAAATGAGATCAGCCGTCTTTTCTTTTGGCACAAAGGCGGGCTTCTGGAAAATGATTACCGGGCAGATAAGCGGTGTCTGACAACAGGAGAGATCCGGGAATATTTGCAGAGAAATTTCAGTACGACGGACTTTTACTGTGGGCCGAGTAATGAAAGATTCCGCAAGCAGCTTTATGACATTTATTTAGGCGGGCTGGATATGGAAAAATTTCCACGGCTGTTTAAGCGTGCAATCCCGTTTAAGATGAATATCAAGCTGGAAGATTTTGTGAAAGAATATATTTGTATGGAGCAGGATATCCATATTGAGGATCTGCAGGAAAGTGTGATGCAGTATGGAAGAATGCGGAGCAAGATCGAGGAGACGCTGAAGGAGATCCGGCATTTGGAAGAGATCCGTGACAGATATGCCGTGTATCAGACCCAGGTGAAGGAAGTTGAAAATGATCAGTATCAGATCGACCGGCTGGAAATCTTACGACTGGAGGCGAAACTGCAGGAACTGCTGGATAAGATCAAAGAGAGTCAGGAAGATATCGGTCGGCAGGAGCAGGCAAAAGCAGAACTGGAGACAAAGCAGCAGACAGTCCAGGGACAGTATGAGGAAGTGCTGTTAAGGATCGCCAACAGTGGGTATTCTGCGTTGGAACAGAAGCTTGGAAATGTGAATGAGATGCTGGAGCATTTGCAGTTGAGCCGTGCAAAATGGCAGAGGACAGCAGCAGGGCTTGCAGCATGGAAATCAAAAGATGTGACTCCGAATCAGACGCTTTGGGATATTGAAAAATTTGAAACTGTGGCACTGGATGAGGAAACTTTGAAGCGGCTTCAGACAAGCCTTGTACAGATTCGGGAAGAACTGGGGGAAGATCTGAAGGATGCAGAAGCAAAGTTAAGAGTCATTAAGAAAGAAGAAAAGGATGCAAGAGAGGAATTAAAGGAATTAAAGCAGGGGAGGAAGGCATATCCGAAGGAAGTGGAGGAAGCAAAATATGAGCTTCGTACCCGGCTGCAGGAGCGTTGTGGCAGGCTTGTTCCGGTACAGATCCTTGCAGATCTTCTGGATGTGCGAGATGAAAATGGCATAATGCGATCGAGGGATATATGGGCAATAATAAACTTCTGCTCGTAGTGGAACCGAACTATGTAAAAGATGCCATGGAAATTTATCAGGGAATGGATAAGAAGCGGTTTTCACGGGCAGCAGTGCTGGATACAGAGAAGGTCCTTTCCAGTGATAAAAAGGCAAAGGCAGGTTCTCTGGCAGAGGAGGTGCTGGCGAAAGAAGAGTATGTCCGGGCGTATATTGATTTCTTCCTTGGAAATGTGATCAAATGTGATGGAATTGATGAACTTCGTGAACAGACCATCGGAATCACAGCAGATTGTATGTTGTATCAGGGGTATCGTCTGCAGCACATCAACCCGGAAAGTTATACAAGGCGGGCATATATCGGTGAAACCAGTATGCGTCAGAGAATCCGCAGACTGGAGGAATGTTGTGATGCTTTACAGCAGGAACGTCTTCCGCTGCAGGAAATGAAGGAAGAAATTCAGAGGGTACTGACATTAGAAGCACTTTCCCAACCGGCAGAGGAGTACATGAGCTGGAAGAAAGAGATCGATGAAATTCAGAAAAAGGAAAGAGAAAAACGGCAGATCCAGGAAGAGATGAAGAAACTCCAGGATGGAGAGGTTTCGGCTCTGAAAGCTCAGAAGGAAGATCTTTTGCGGCAGCAGGCACAGCTCAAGCAGGAGCTGGAGGAGCTGATCGGAAAGATTTCAGAGAGCAGAGGAAATGCACAGCGAAATCAGAATTTTTATCAGACCGTGGAAACCGAATTGCAGGACAGACAGAAAGAATTTCACGAAGATCCGCAGAAAGAAGAAGGATTCCGGGCCTATCTGGATACGAAGCGTTCTGTAAATTATGAGTACCTCAGACAGCAGCGGAGTAAAGAACTGGACGCAGTTGAAGTTGAGAAGGACAAGGCATACAGTCAGCTTGTAGACAGGAGAACCATCTATCTGAAGCTGTATCCGAACCGTACATTTTCTCCTACGATTGAAGAGAATACACCTTATGAAAAGCTCCTTTCTGAACTGCAGTGTGATGAGCTGGAAGATTTCAGGCTGGCGGCAAAGGAACAGGCAAAATCAGCGGTAGAACATTTTAAAGAGGATTTCATTTACAAGATACGAAGTGCCATCAAAGAAGCCTACCAGCGGAGAGATGAGCTGAACCGTATCATCAGTCGGCTGGATTTTGGTAAAGACAAATATCAGTTTGTCATTACGAAGAATAAAGGACCGGACGGAAGATATTATAAAATGTTCATGGATGATTCGTTGAGCATTAATCCGTCCCAGCTTTCGGATTCTATGGAAAATCAGATGAACCTTTTTACCATGGAACACGATGAGGAATATGGGGATATGATGAACGAGTTGATCAATATCTTTATTCCGCCGGAAGATGCGACAAGAGAGGAACTGGATACTGCAAAGAAGAATATGGAGAAATATGCGGATTACCGGACGTATTTATCCTTTGATATGCAGCAGATCATCCACGGTGAAAAGGATATGAAGATCGGACTGAGCAAGATGATCAAGAAAAATTCCGGCGGAGAGGGACAGAATCCGCTGTATATCGCTCTGCTGGCAAGTTTTGCACAGGTCTACAGGATCAATCTGTCACCGAAGATCCGCAGACCGTCTACAATCCGTCTTGTAGTGCTGGATGAGGCATTTTCCAAGATGGACGCAGAGAAAGTGGCAAGCTGTATTTCTCTGATCCGTGGACTGGGATTTCAGGCAATCATCAGTGCGACGAATGATAAGATCCAGAATTATCTGGAAAATGTAGACAAGACGTTCGTCTATGCAAATCCGAATAAAAAGCATATTTCAATCCAGGAATTTGAAAAAGTTGAGTATGACCAGTTGAAGGTTGAGGAATAGAGATGGAGTATCTGTTGCAGCTTTTGATCGAAAAGATTGAAAATAGTGAGAATCAGTGGAAACCGGGAGCGAATGGCTGGAAGAGTTTGTCAAATAAAGCGGGAAATCTGTACGATGACCGGAAACATCTGAAGTCGGATGTTGTGAAAGCGGCTAAAGAGCTGGAGAAGACAGGACTTGTGAAGATTGAATGGGTACAGGGCTATCGGGAGCAGGATATTCAGGCGATCCGGTATCGGCAGGAGGATATTCCGACATTGTATAAACTGTACCGGGAAAGAGTGGATTCTGATTTCTGTGCAAGAGCGGAATTAGTACGAAAATATCAGGAAGAAATCCAGGCAGAGCTACAGGTTCTGAGGACTCCGTGGATCAGAGCGTATTATGAAAAGCTGTTGCAGGAATCGAAAAGTGGCAGAGCAAAAAAAGCAACTCTGGAGAAAGCGTGGAAACTTTTCAGGAAAAGAAGAGCCTGCTGGCGTGGGATTGATGAATTGGAAGATCCGATGTATAAGCGGCTCTTCAGCAAAAAATATTTAAAAGATACAAAGATTTTTGAAAATGAATTTCAGGATTTTATTGTTTCAACGGCAAAAATATATGCGAAGGAACTGCTGGATGATGCAATGAATGATTCGGAGATTCTGTCGGTTCTGCTGATCGAGGATTATGCACAGGAGCTGGCTTTGAAAGGTCCGCTGCATTTGAAATGGGAGGACGGAACGGAGATTCATAATGAAGACTGGCGGTATGGAAATATTCTGAACAGTGATACACTGCGGTATGCACAGATCGCCGGGCAGCAGCCGGAAATCCAAAGGGTCATTACCATTGAAAATAAAGCAAATTATTATGATGATGCCTTTGGAAGAGCATACGCTATACATTTTTACGCATTGGATTTTTCAGTCCGAAAGAATGTAGATTTTTACAGTCTTTAAATCAGGTGCTTGAGCATACAGAAGTTGAATTTTATCATAGCGGAGATCTTGATTATGGCGGAATTAAAATATTTTTGTATATTCAGAAGAATATTTTCCCGGAATTGCAGCCGTTGATGATGGATGTGCGGACTTATGAAAAATACCGGACTACGCGGAAAAGATAGAGGACACAACGTTGGAAAAACTGAAGAAACTGCAGATTGAAAATCCGGTTCTCCGGCAACTGGCGGAGAAACTGGTGAAGGAGAAGAAAGGGATCGAGCAGGAAAGTTTTTTGTTGTGAAAATGAAATTGATTAAAAAGAAAGAGGTAATTGATATGAAATTAATGATTGCATCAGATATTCACGGTTCGGCATTCTATTGTGAAAAGATGATAGAGGCATATAAGAGGGAGGGGGCAGACCGGTTATTATTGCTTGGGGATATTCTTTATCATGGACCGAGAAATGATCTCCCGGAGGATATGCACCCAAAGAAGTGATTGCAATGCTGAATCCATTGAAAAGCGAGTTATTGTGTGTGAGGGGAAACTGTGATACAGAAGTAGATCAGATGGTATTGGAATTTCCGATTCTTGCAGATTATTGTTACCTGAATCTGTCAGGGGAGAATGGACAGGGAGATATAACGATATTTGCAACTCATGGACACATCTATCATCCGCATCATCTTCCACCATTGAAGGATGGAGATATTCTTTTGAATGGTCATACGCATATTCCTGCCTGTGAAGAGATCCTGGATATGAATGGTGGAACATATCAGTATTTAAATCCGGGATCTGTCTCGATTCCGAAAGAGGGATCGGAGCATAGTTATATGATCTATGAAAATGGTACATTTGCGTGGAAAAATCTTACCGGGGAGGAGTATCAGACATGGAAGACCGTTTTGCACTCCTGATTGATGCGGATAATGTATCTGCCAAATATATTAAACCGATCCTTGATGAATTATCGAAATACGGTAATGTGACTTATAAGAGAATCTACGGGGACTGGACAAAGACGAATAATGCAAGCTGGAAAGAAGAACTTCTTCAGAATTCGATCACTCCGATCCAGCAGTTCAGTTATACCCATGGAAAAAATGCAACCGATTCTGCTATGATCATTGATGCGATGGATATGCTTTATACGAGTGAACTGGAGGGGTTCTGCCTGGTTTCAAGTGACAGTGATTTTACAAAGCTGGCGAGTCGTCTGAGAGAAAGCGGAAAGACTGTGATCGGTATGGGAGAGGAAAAGACTCCGTCGCCGTTCAGAAAAGCGTGTGATATTTTTACAGAACTGGAACTTCTTCTTGAAGATAATACAATGGGCAAAGAAGAACGTAATACCCATTCTCATGCTTCGGGAAAATGGCAGAAAAAGGACAACCATGATTCAATGGTTTCAAAGGAAAAAATTGAAGAGGCGGTTGTCAAGATTATTACGGAAAATCAGAATAATGACAGGGAGACCGGACTGGGAGAAGTTGGAAGCAGACTGGTAAAATTATATCCTGATTTTGATGTCCGTCGATATGGCTATAGTCTTTTATCAAAATTTTTGGAATCTTTGCCGAAGCTGATGCTGATGCAGGAGGGAACGAAGGTAACGGTAACAATCTATGAAGATAAGAGCCGGAAAGAAATGCTGGAAGAATATATCCTGCTGCAGATCCAGAGTGCCGGAAGTTATGGAATCCCTCTGAGTAGTCTGGGAAATCGTATTCGTATGAGATTTGGAGATTTTAAGGTACGGGATTACGGATTTTCCCAGTTTAAGCAGTATATTGCAAGCTTCCCGGATGTAGAATTTGTGGATGATGGGGAGAGAACCCGGGCGGTGTATATGGAAGAATAAGGGAAAAAATTAATACACGGTATTAAAAAAGGGAGTGTCTTCTGGCACTCCCTTATCTGTTCAATTTATCCTTGTAATCCATTTGCCTGTCGGATCATATCTTCAACGACGATATCAAAAATCTCACCGACGGAACTGCAATATTCCAGTATTTTCCAAGGCTCGTTGGTATGAAAATGAATTTTTATCAGGTCTTCATCACCGGCTGCGATGAGGCTGTTTCCTTCAAAATGTTCTGTGATATAGTCGGATATTTCATCCTCATCCAGGTCGCGGTCGCATCTTTCGATCAGGAGCTGTGTATCATAACGATAAGCAAACTGATCGTCTTCTGCATCAATAGACTGTATTCCCATTTTATTGTCCTCCGTTATAAAATCTGTGGCAGTGTCGGTCACTGCTTTTTATGTCAAAGTATGCAGGAGAAGCTGCCAGTGGCAGGTTCTCTGTATCAGGTGTTCCGGTGGGGAACAAATGATTCATAAACAGTATAGCATAAAATAAAAGAGAATGAGAAAATTCTTTTATAGAATGACTTGAGAAAATTTTGCAACAAAAATTTGACAGACATGGCAAAAAAAGTTATAATTCAAACTGTTTGAATTAAAAGCGTTTAACACAGGAATGTGCTGAAGTGCATTTGAAGGTTAAAGAAATAACAGCAGGAGAGAAAAGAAATGGATGATTCATTGCATTATCTTATTATGGCAAATCAGATGCTGGTGCAGAAGGCATTGCTCTATAAGCTGAAAGATACGGGGCTTACCATCGGCCAGCCGAAGATTCTTGATTACTTAAGCAGGCATAACGGAAGTAATCAAAAGGAGATTGCGAAAGCATGTTTCCTGGAGGCGGGATCTTTGACGACGATCCTTAATAAGATGGAAGAAAAGGGATTGATCCGCCGTCAGATACTCAATGGTAACAGACGGAGTTTTCATATTTTTATGACAGAGGAAGGAAAGAAAAAGCAACAGTTGGTCAGCGAGGCATTTTCTGAGATTGAAAGGAAGGCAGTGGAAGGTATTTCAAAGGAAGAAATGGAAGGCTTTCTGTCAGTATATCAGAAAATCTATGCAAATCTGTTGGATGAAGCAGGTCCGTCTTCTATAAATAAAAAGACTGATCAGTGAGAAAAAATCTATTGAAGGATGAGAAAAGACAGGAGAGAGATTATGAACAAATTAAAGAGGTACATATTATTTTTAATCGGGCTATTTGTAAATGCACTGGGAGTCAGTCTGGTGACAAAAGCGAGTCTTGGTACGTCACCAATCTCATCGATCCCATATGTATTAAGCCTGAATTTCCCATTTACACTGGGAAATTTTACAATCGTGTTCAGTATTTTGCTGATCATATTACAGATTCTGATTTTAAGAAAGAATTTTAAACTTGAGAATATTCTGCAGATACCGGTTTCCATCGCATTTGGATATTTTATTGATCTGACAATGTATATGTTATTTTGGATCAATCCGCAGAATTATTTTGTAAAAATGATCGCATTGCTGGCAGGCTGTCTGGTACTGGGGGTTGGTGTTTATCTGGAAGTGCTGGCAGATGTTGTCATGCTGCCGGGAGAATCTTTTGTCCGGGCGATCGTACAGACATGGAATACCAATTTTGGAACAACGAAGATTGTCTTTGATTCGTCGATGGCGATCATTGCAGGGGTTCTTTCTTTTGTATTTTCAGGAAAATTAAATGGAGTCCGGGAAGGTACGATCATTGCAGCATTGCTGGTTGGATTTATTGCCAGACTGCTTGGAAAAAGGCTGGAGTTTATCAAACCATATCTGTTCCCGGAAGAGAACGGAGAAGGCGGACAGGCACTGGCTTCTGCAGCAGATGCAGAAAATGCTCCGGTGGCAGATGGTATAACAGGAAAATTGGCAGAAAAGCAGGAAGCAGATGGTATTCATAAGAATGTGATTGTGATCGGAAGACAGTACGGATGTGGAGGACATGACATAGGAAAGAAACTGGCAGAAAAATTCGGTTATGAATTTTACGATCAGGAAATCATTCAGATGATCGCCGGTACAACGGGTATGACATCCGAGTTTATCCGTCAGAAAGAAGAGTCCATGACCAACAGTCTGTTGTATGATTTTGTAAATCAGATGTATCTTTATGGAAAGGAAGAGGAAGAGGCTCCGAAAGATAAGATTTTTGAAGCAGAATCAAAAGTAATCAGGGAGCTGGCGGCCAAAGGAAAATGTGTGATCATTGGAAGATGTTCGGATTATGTATTGCGTGAAAATGAGAAGACTTTAAAACTGTTCTTCACTGCACCATTGGAAGTAAGGGCAAAACGGATTATGGAGCGTCTGAATATCAGTAAGAAAGAAGCTGAGCAGGTGATCCGGAAAGAAGACAGACGCCGTGCAGATAATTACCGTTACTATACAGGACAGGTGTGGGGATCAGCGGCAAATGTTGACCTTACATTTAATACAGCTATGGATGAAAGATATATTGAAGAATGTATCAGCAAAGCTATGGAGCTGGAAATTTAGTGCTATAGGGTGAGAGTGTCTGATGGTATAAGTTTTATAACAGTTATCGGAAAACCTCCGGATATGGGGTCACCTCAAAATGAGAGATTCCCCAGTCCTTTTGTCATATTTCTTTTTCACTGCCCGGTCAGTCAAATAATGTCGAGGCATCCGGGTTCTCATAAAAATCAAAGCACATCAGGATCTGATCTTTCGTGGCCTTTTCAATCGCCAGGTCGTTGGGGAGGGATGTACGGTCAAAAAGTCCGATTTCTGTAGTCTCGATATTTGATTTAAATGTTCCACTTTCATACTGGCAGAGCATAAAGGTTTTTATAACTCCGTAGGCATGGTTCATGACATTATGCTTTCGCCAGTCCTGAACGGCGATCAGTTTTTTGGAGTGTACCGTACAGCCGGTTTCTTCAAAAACTTCCTTCTCGGTGTTGGATGCGATGGACTGATCCACATCGCACCATCACCGGGGAGAGACCAGGTTCCGTTATTTTCATGGACAAGAAGGATTTTCCCATCAATAAAAACTGCCGCACGGGTATCAATTTTCGGGGTTTGATAGCCGCTTTCATTGCAGAATAACCCGTATACTTTTTCGACGGGGAGATCCGTCTTTGCAGCCATCATTTCAGCAGCAATTTTTCTTAATTCGTTGTAACGTTCTTTATCATATTGATCTTTTCCGTACTGGAGTCCCGCCTGTGCGATGCTCTGAATACGGATTGCAAAGTCTAACCACTGATCGTTCATAAAAATATCCTCCTTTTCACTGGGTAAGTCATGCAGAAATATTTTTCCTTTTTGTGGACAATGATTTACTGTAGTCTGAAAATTTTTTCTTACCTGTATATCATAACACAAAGGAGGCAGTTGCGTATGGAATTAGTCTTTCAGTTCTCGTTCTATTTCTTCAATAGTAGGCATGGAACTTTTATAGTCATCAGGAATAAGATTATTAAGTTCATATTCGGAAATTCCAACAGGAACATTCACTGCACTGGTAGCATATTGAGCCAGAACATTATCTTTTGTTTTGCATATAAGTAAGCCAATTGTAGGATTATCGTTATCTGCACGTAGTATTCCGTCTGTTGCTGCAATGTAAGTTCCTAATTGCCCCATATCTCCGGGATCAAATGTCCTTGTCTTTATTTCAATTACAACATAACAGTGTTTTTGTATGTTGTAGAACAGCATATCAATAAATTGTTCAGTATCTCCGACAACAAGCCGGTATTCTCTACCGACAAAAGCAAATCCACGACCTAGTTCAAGAAGAAATTTCTGGATATTATCCATGAGTGCATCTTTCAATTCTTTTTCGTCATACCCTTCTCTAAGAGTTAGAAAATCAAAATTATATGGGTCTTTTGTGATTTCTCTGGCAAGATCGCTGCCAATATCAGGAAGCAGCTTTTCAAAATTTGTAATGGCTTTACCTTCTCTTTCATACAAGTTTGTATCGAGAAAATTTAAAAGGACGGCTCTTGACCAGTTGTTTTCATATGTCTTTTTAACAAAAAACAAAGCCTTATCTAAATTACCCTTACATTTATTAATTATCTGAATATGATGTCCCCACGGAATCATAAAAATACAATCATCAACAGCTTGTTGACATATTCGTGTGTCTGAATCGTAAAAATATTTCATATATTTTAAATTAGTTACAGAAAATGATTTTACATCAGGTAGTGCATCCTGCAAATCAAGACTAAGATTTTTGAAAAAAGATTTTTCGTATTTGACTTCATTGTAATTCTCTGATATATCATGCCCGATAGACCAGTAAAATAACAGCATTTCTCTATTAACTTTTGTTGCAGCTTTTATCTGGCTGTTGCGGAATCTTAAAGAAACTTCTTTAATCCACTTTGAATATTCTGTATTAGTTTTAATGATTTCACTCATTGCGTGCAAACCTCCTGAACATTATAAAAACGATTTTATTCATCAGTATTATTCTTTTTAGCTCTTGTCTTATACACATTATATTGATTTTTACATTTCGGAGAGCAGAACTCATTTCCCTTTCGGCTTGCGATAAATGCTTTACCACAGTGCTTACACAATTTCATTTCACAGCTTTCATCAGTCAGCATAAAAGAAAAGCACATCTGTTACCCATTGCCATCACAACAGCAATTTCATCTTTATCTGCAACAGACCATCCGGATTCCGTACCTTTCTTGTGAAAATCAAGCTTTTCAAAAGGGTAGAAGTAAGTAAGATAATCCTCTGTTGAAAGAGTTTCTTCTTTTATAAAGTGGTTTTTAGGAAGATATACGGATTCATATGTAACAAACTGTACCGTTGTCGGCAGTGCTGTCATAAAACCAAGGAATCCATAAGCAGATACAAAATCAAGAACCATCTGTTGCAATATATCATTATCTGCTTTATGCATAGTCATAAGATCAATATTAACCGCATCAAGGACAAGTGCATTGGCATCCTGCATTGGGCGGTACATCTGAGGTTTTGCATTTCCTGAAACTACTATATATAAAGTGCGATCATCAGCAGTGCGATATTCATAGCTGCTATATTTTACTCAAAGGGCACTTGTGTGTTCAAACAGATTTTTCATTCTCTGTTCCTCCAATCTGTTCATTACTTAGTAAATGTAATCTTATATATAGAATCCTCAGATCAGTCCATGGGTCAGGCAATAATCGTAAATGCCATCCTCGGCAACATCCTTGCAGATTTCATCGGCAACTTCTTTTAGCTGAGGGGAAGCATTTCCCATGGCAACACCTGTTCCTACAGAGAGGAGCATTTCAATATCATTGTTCCCGTCACCAAAGGCGAGGCTTCGGATTTGTCTAAATGGTAGTATTCCAGTACTTTCTGGATGCCGATGCCCTTACCGCCATTGGCGGGAATGATATCAACTGCACGATCCCACCAGGCAGCAATCTTTGCACCATCTACGTCTTTTAAAATGGCAGAATAGTCGGTTTCGCGACAACCGAGCAGAAGCTGATAAACTTCTTCGTTGGAAACCTGCTCAAAATCTTCCGCAACTGTTAATTGTAAATGAGCAATCGAGTAATAATCCGACAGATCAATGTCAAATCCATTGGCAGCCAGCCGGTTTTTAGTGGCAACAGAGACCGGACGTCCGAGACTGTCGGCATTGCGGATGAGCTTTTGAACATCATCCGGGCTGATCGGATTGCTGAAGATCGTTTCTGTGTCGTTGTAGCACAGAGAACCATTGAAAGTCAGGAATGCATCAAATTCAATCCCACTGAAATGGGGAAGGCTGACCGGTGTTCGTCCGGTTGCAATGCAGAGCCTGATTCCGTTTGCTTTCAGGCGGTTCAGTGCTTCAACTGTCTTTTCAGAAAGTTCTTTCGCCCGCAGTCTGAGCAGTGTACCGTCAATATCAAAGAAAATGATCTTAATTTTTCCCATAAAATTCTCCTGTATTATGAATGTTATTATTTTTCTTTATCATTATAACGTAATCCGTCCGTGATAACTATGACAGTTCTGCATATTTTTATCAAAATCGTGCCGGAAAAACTGTTATTACCTTAGTAGAGCATAAAAAATTATCTACAACTCATCGACAAAAAAGTCGAGTTATGGACAAAAAACAAGAGAGGATTGCCTATGAAGAATAAATTACAAAAACATTTTCCGATGATTCGGACGAAAGGAGAAGCACTTGAAGCGATAAAAAATAATAAAAAGCTCTGGGGAATTTTTTGCAGTTGGAAAGAAGAATACCAGCAGGAATACCTGGATGTCTGCACTGGGGTCAGGGGACTGAAACTTCTGTATGATACCTATTTTAAAGCACTTATCATTTTATAAAAACAATTGCACCATAAAAAAAGGAAAGCAGATATTCTTCTACTAAGAATCTTTTACAATCCTTTTATACTCCTATATTGATGGGTAAATATTGATTGATAGATGAATACTCTATCTTCTCTCTTTCCAATATAAGGCATACGAATATACCATCGGAACAAATACAATTACTAATAAAATTCCAATCAGAAAACTGGTCCATTTTAAGAATACATTAAAAAGAACCAACACACCTCCTACTATCCATAATTTTCCTGCTAACCGATGCGTTTTATCCCAGTTATCTTCACTGCTCAATGTCCATGGCAAGCGAATCCCAACCGTATAATTCTGTCGAATTTTTGACATATAATTTCCAAATATAATAAATAACAACCCAAGCAGCAAACTGACAATCAGTCCAATATCAATTTTTAAACCGAGGGCAATTCCATAGGTTGCTGAATTTACCAACAAAGAAATAATCGGAATCATCCAAAAAATAATTGGCAGTATCTTTCTCCCTATGTTTTTCTTCTTCGGGTCATTTAGGGTAATAAAGATACAAAACAAATGTAATGCAACTAAAATCAATGGCAATCCAAAGACCGTCATAGGCTTACTGCTCCATCCATCCGGCACATTTCCTTGTCCAAAATGTGTTGCAATCTGGTCTGGAAGACGATCCCAAAACAGTACCCCAAGCAAAATCGGCGCCAACGTAATTAAACTTGTAATTATGATTTTCATTCTATTTTCTTTCATTTTCCCCATCCTCTCTCAGCTCACCGAGCCACAACATCATTTCTTCCACAACCGAAATCTTCAAATGATAGTATACATAATTTTTCTCTTTCACTTCCCAAACCAAATCCGCTTTTCATCAAAATCTTCACTAAAATGCAATTCCCAGTCTTCTGTAATAAAAACAGCCTGTACATCCAGTAACAAAATGTCAATAGTTTTTTAATCATTTTTTTCAAAAATAGAAAATCATAATCTACAAATTTAATATTCCCCGTAGAACGGTTAAAGGTGTGGGAACACGACAGCACCCCACAGCACAACAGGCAACAGGGTTGCCCCTTTGCGGTTTAGGGTGTAGGCAAGACAGCCACAGTACCCACAGCCGACAGGGTACACCCTTTGCGGTTGTAGGTGTGGAAACACAACAGCCACAACCGTTCAGGAGCTTCCTAGTGGGTTACGGTTGTAAGTGTGGAAACACAACAGCCACAACCGTTCAACGGGTTTGTCCCTGGTTTACGGTTGTAGGTGTGGGAATACGAACCACAACTGACCGACCAACGGGGTTTACCTTACGGGTTACGGTTAAGAGTGTGAGGGTACCCCTCCCTTTGTGGCTATAAGTAAATAAAATTCTAAGGAGGAACTTAAAATGCAAAAAGCAAACGGCAAATTTATTGTCAGAATCGAAACATGTGTTGACTGCGGAGATGAATTCATGATCGATCTAGAAGAATTTATCCAGAAACTGAGTCAGGAATGCGTCTTCCCAAAAGATGCGTAGCTTGCAGGAAAAAACGCAGATGCGAAAGAGATCCATATGCCGGCTGGCTTTCAACACTGGGAAGATATCCAGCAACTAAAGGCCATCGTCATAGCGTACATGGCGGCAGATAACGAAAGGAAGGTATCAAATAATGGAATATTTTAATTGTTTTAATATCGTGAAACTAGTATAACCGTTATTAATTAACTGGACTTTTGAATTGGCAACGTATCAACCACCACCTCTTCACTTGAATTAATTTCTTCAAGCTTATACTTCCAGTGATATACGACAGGTTGTTCGTTTACTTC
>ENA-OQIO01000379-OQIO01000379.1-human-gut-metagenome-genome-assembly--contig:-NODE-379-length-24184-cov-8.152222_pt1 | contig 24184 bp, 22 predicted proteins | sample MGYA00242573_ERZ504737 | MGnify/ENA primary metagenome ERZ504737 (study PRJEB26092, sample SAMD00036203) | human gut metagenome | host: Homo sapiens | study: EMG produced TPA metagenomics assembly of...
CTGTACATCCGATCGATGCTCAGACGTACGTAGCGTACATGATGATGCCTGTCGCTGACCGTCGATGTGACGGCCGAGGACGCGTTTCGCGGCGTGACGCACAAGGTCACCTACCGCATTCCCTCGACAGGCGAGCAACAGACCATTACGGTCTCGGTGCCCGCGGGTGCGGTCGACGGCGGCAAACTGCGCTACAAGCGTCGCGGCGAGTACGGCGTTGCCGGCGGCGAGCGCGGCGACCTGGTCGTGACCACGCACGTGGAGGAGCATCCGCTGTTTAAGCGTAAAGGTGCCGACGTGACCATGGAGGTACCGGTCTCGGTCTATGAGGCGGCGCTCGGCTGCACGGTGGACGTGCCGACGCCCGGCGGTGCGACGGTTCGTCTGAAGGTGCCCGCGGGTACCCAGACGGGCAAGAAGTTCCGCTTTAAGGAGATGGGCGCGCCCGACGTTAAGCACCGTGGCCGTACGGGCGCGCTGCTCGTCGAGATCAAGGTGCAGGTTCCCACGAACCTGTCTGATGACGAGCGCGATGCCATGACCAAGCTGCGCGAGGCCGACACGCGCGACTATCGCGAGAAGGTCAATCGTTACAAGGCGACGTACTAGGGCGGTCGCGGCGCACGACCACGCCGCGGGCTTATGATGGACGATAACGAGACGGAAAGGGGTCAGGTAGCATGGCCGAGGACAATAGGAACAAACCGCTGTACATGATCAGCGTGGCGGCCGAGCTGACCGGCATGCATCCGCAGACTCTGCGCGTCTACGAGTCCAAGGGCCTGGTGAACCCCCAGCGCTCGGGCGGCAACACGCGCCTGTATTCGCGTGCCGATATCGAGCGCCTGGAGCTCATCAACCAGCTGACCGACGAGGGCATCAACCTTGCCGGCGTGGTGCGTATCCTCGATATGAAGGAGCGTGCCGAGGAGCGTGAGCGCGAAAACGAAAAGCTCCGTGCTCGCGTGCGCCAGCTCGAGGACGAGCTGCACGAGTACAAGATGCAGAAGAAGATCACCGCCCTGGCCCCGCGCGACGGCTCAGTTAACCCCGAGCAAGTCATGCGCAAGCTGCTGGGCGCCGGAGGGGATTTGTAGTTACGCGGTTTTGCCAAACCGCGTAACCAGTTGACGCTGCAAGCCCGTCAGAGCGGCAATCTGCCTTTCAACTTCGGCGGCATGATCAAAAGATCAATGCCGCCTTGTTTCAAGGCACCTTGCTCGCCCTGGCGGGCTTTCGCTGTCCGCGCCAAAATATCGGCGTTGCCATGGCCCGGATGCGACACTTGGGGACGTTCCTCACTTTGGAAATACGGCCCGCTCGCTGTCCGTCCTCTACCTGCGGCGTTGCCTTGCTCCGGATGCGGTAGTCATGGGGGACGTTCTTAAATGACTAGTCGAAGGGACACTCTTACACCAAATCTGCCGGCCCTCGCCGGGCTCGTCCTTTACTTTAACGAGATAAAGTGAACGCGCAGATTCGTAACCCACTTGCAACCGTTCTATGGCACGATATTGAACGAATGTATGCTATGCGCCCAAATCTTTTGGCAGAGTGGGAGACAGTATGGTCAAGCTGTACGAGGACGGCATCTACCTGCGCGGCGGCAGCGAGGTTGTGCCTGCGGCCGAGGCTGCCGAGCGCGGTATTACGCAGACGCCCGAGGATGCCAAGCGCGGCACCATCGCGTATTCGATCCTTCAGGCACACAATACATCCGGAGACCCCGAGGCGCTCAAGATTCGCTTCGATGCCATGGCGAGTCACGACATCACCTTTGTCGGCATCATCCAGACGGCGCGCGCCTCGGGCATGGAGCAGTTCCCGCTGCCTTACGTGCTCACCAACTGCCATAACTCGCTGTGCGCCGTGGGCGGCACCATCAACGAGGACGACCACGTCTTTGGCCTTTCCGCGGCCAAGAAGTACGGCGGCATTTTCGTCCCGCCGCACATCGCCGTCATCCACTCCTTTATGCGTGAGAACTTCGCCGGTTGCGGCAAGATGATCCTGGGTTCCGACTCGCACACCCGCTACGGCGCCCTGGGCACCATGGCCGTGGGCGAGGGCGGCGGCGAGCTGGCAAAGCAGCTGCTGCGTGACACCAACGATGTTGCCTATCCCGGCGTTGTCGCCATCTACCTCACGGGCGCCCCGCGCCCCGGCGTCGGCCCGCACGATGTGGCGCTCGCCATCATCCGCGCCGTCTTTGCCAAGGGCTACGTTAAGAACAAGGTCATGGAGTTTGTGGGCCCCGGCATCGCGAGCATGACGACCGACTACCGCAACGGCGTCGATGTCATGACCACCGAGACCACCTGTCTGTCGAGCATCTGGCCACCGACGAGGACACACACACGTTTTTGACCATGCACGGCCGCGGCGACGACTACCGCGAGCTCAAGCCCGCCGATGTCGCCTACTATGACGGCTGCGTCGAGGTCGACCTGTCGAGCATCAAGCCCATGATCGCGCTGCCGTTCCATCCTTCCAACGGCTTCGAGATCGACGAGCTCAACGAGAACCTCGAGGACATCCTGCATGAGGTGGAGCTCGAGGCTGCCAAGATCGGCGAGGGCAAGACGCACTTTAGCCTGCTCGACAAGATCGTCGACGGCAAGCTGCACGTGCAGCAGGGCGTTATCGCCGGCTGCTCGGGCGGTAACTACGACTCCGTGGTCCAGGCTGCCCGCGTGCTTAAGGGCGCCAACACCGGCTGCGGCGAGTTCTCGCTGTCGGTCTATCCCACAAGCCAGCCCGTGGCGCTCGAACTTACGCGCCGTGGCTATATCTACGACCTTATGGAGGCCGGTGCGATCGTGCGCACGGCGTTCTGCGGTCCGTGCTTTGGCGCCGGCGACACGCCTGCCAACAACGGCCTGTCCATCCGCCACACCACGCGCAATTTCCCCAACCGCGAGGGTTCCAAGCCGGGTAATGGCCAGCTGAGCGCCGTGGCCTGATGGACGCTCGCTCCATTGCGGCGACGGCCGCCAACGGCGGCGTCCTGACGCCGGCGACCGACCTGCCCGAGGAGACTTGGATGAGGCCTGCGAGTACACCTTTGATGACGCGCCGTACAAAAAGCGTGTGTACTGGGGCTTTGGCAAGGCGGAGCTGCAGACGAGCTGGTCGAGGGTCCCAACATCAAGCCGTGGCCCGCGATGGAGCCGCTTGGTGACGATATCCTGCTCAAGGTGTGCTCCAAGATCATGGACCCGGTCACCACGACCGACGAGCTCATTCCCTCGGGCGAGACGAGCTCCTTCCGCTCCAACCCGCTGGGTCTGGCCGAGTTTACGCTGAGCCGTCGTGATCCGGCCTACGTGGGCCGCTCCAAGGAGGTTGACGCGGTGGAAAAGCGCCGCGTTGCCGGTGAAGCCGCGGGCGACCTGGCGGCGCTCGATGCAGAGCTTGCAAGCGTGTTTGAGGCACTGGCCGGCGCGGGTGTCGCGGCCGATGCCAAGACGACCGAGTACGGCTCCACGCTCTATGCCAAGAAGCCCGGTGACGGTTCTGCCCGCGAGCAGGCTGCGAGCTGCCAGCGCGTGATCGGCGGCCTGGCCAACATCGTCCACGAGTACGCCACCAAGCGCTATCGCTCCAACGTGATGAACTGGGGCATGGTGCCCTTCCAGATGGAGGCCGAGCCCAACTTTGAGGTGGGCGACTACGTCTTTGTGCCGGGTATCCGTGCCGCGCTCGATGGCGACCTGAAGGACATCGCCGCCTACGTGGTGCGCGCCGACGGTTCGGTTGAACAGATTGAGCTCTACATTGCCGACATGACGGCCGAGGAGCGTGCCATCGTCAAGGCCGGCTGCCTGATCAACTACAACAAGTTCAAGGCCTCTGCCGAGTAACGTTGCTGTACGCCCCGGACACACCTTTCCCTCGTGCTCACGCGCTTCGCGAGGGTCGCCCGAGGGAAAGGTGTGTCCGGGGCTACCGCGACGTTCTCGTTGGGTCTTGAGGGACGCTAAAAAAAGACTTGCTTGATGCCGCCTCTGTTAATGGGGCGGTTTCTTTTTGTCGAAAACCACCACATTGGGGACAGTGCACCTTTGTGGTGGTCCCGTTTGTCTCGACCTGCAACATCTGGGCCCCTATTTGACGAGCGGTTGTTACAGATTGAGACAAACGATCGCCGCTGATCATTTCATCTCAATCTGTAGCATCTAAGATCGAAAAGGGCCGCTAGATGTTACAGATTGAGACAGTTGAGCGCCAGAGTCGAAAACCACCACAAAGGGGCCTGTCCCTTTCGTGTGGTGGGGGCGAGCTCGATGCTGCCGTGCTCGCTGAACGACATTCTAATGAGCGTCTCTACAGGATTTTATCTGGGCTGGCGGGCTTGGTTGTTTTGGGGATGCCGAGTTTGGATGACGCGAAATCGTCAACATTGTCCTTAATTCCGTCTTTGGTGTAGACAGTGACCATATAGGTGCTGTGTCCGAATTCGCCCTTGTCGCGTGTTGCCCAGGCATCCCAGTAGGCGGCCCCGTTTCGCCCTTTGATTTTTCCGACACGGCGGAGTTCTGTTCTCTTTAATTTCTGGTTGCTATAGATGGTTCGACCGGCCTCCTCGGTGAGCCCGCACTGTCCAAGCATCTTGTCGAGGACTTGGTTCATGTGGCGCTCATCGGTGTTTGGTGCGTAGTCGTAGGCGAGGGTGATGGAGTCGAGGGGCTGGTCGTCGATCAGATAGTTTAGCGCCTGAGGTTCAAGGCAGAAATAGGGGGAGCATCCGTCGACCTTGCCGAGCAACGGTAACTTGGACTGCCAACTTCCGGTGGGAATTGCATATTCGTAGAACACGCCACGGCAGACAAAGGAGAGCGAGGTGGCACGCGAGCCGGCGTCGATCATCCCGCAAAGATCGAAGGGCGAGGCGATACCAAAAGAAAAGGGCGTGATGACGATAAGGAAGAGCATCACGATGGGTATGGCGAGAATGGCGATGACGTTGCGACCGGTGGAATGAGACGGCTTCATATGCGCTCCTCGAGACAGAGATCTGTTGAAGATAGCCAGAAATGGATATGTTCAGAGAACAATTCAAGTTTAATCTCATGGCGCGAGATGGTCGACCGTTAGCGTCGAAAACCACCACAAAGGTGCCTGTCCCCTTTGTGGTGGTGAGGAGCGCGCGGCTTCTTTTGGTAATAGTGTTAGCTGGCGGTATCATTAGTGCAGGTGGTGAAGGCTTGCATTGTGAGGTGCTTTGCTGTGAGAAGTCCTGCACGTATTGGGTTGATTGTTTTGGCGCTTGCGATCGCCGTGGTTGGCGCGGGCGTTGTCGGCATGGCATTTCTACCTGCTGCGGTGACGGAGCCGGTGGTCAAGCCTGTGACTCAATCTGTCGAACTTCTGACCGGCGACGACAAGCCAGAGACCATTACCGTTGATTTTGATGAGCAGCCGGCTGTGCTGGGTATTAGCAATTATCCGCGTATTCAGCTTGGGGCCATGCGCTATACCACGGATACAAGCCTGATCGATAGGGCGTCCGAGCTACTCAAGGGCAAAACATTTAAGCGTTGGTACGGATATGCGTCCTATCGGGCAAAAGCGAACGACATGGTTGGCGGATGCCACTCTTCCATCGAGCTGGACACTGCAAACGGCGCAAAGTTATGTGATGTCTCGTACGATCCGGGCTACGAGGGCAATGAAGGCCCGGGCATCTACATCATGGACGGCGATGTCGCCTATGTCATGGAGGGCGACCAGACCGAGCTCAACGATTTTATGGGCCAGTGTATCCAAGATGCCTATAAACAGACCTGCTTGCCTGACCCGCAGACTGCACGCGATAGTGGGTCTGCCCGCACATGGCTGTTCGAGGATGAGATGCCTGGACCGTCGAGTCGGGAAGTACGGGTTCGGCGAAGGAGTAGAGACCGCGACTACCACAAAGGTACCCGTCCCCTTTGTAGTAGTTCTTGGTTTGTTTCGATTTGTAACATCTTGACTGCTAAAAGTGGGCCTGGTGTTACAGATTTAGATTTTTGATCCGGGTGTTTTCTGTTCGTCTCGATTTGTAACAGATAGAGCCTATTTGCCGACTAGATGTTACAGATTGAGACAAACGGGCGCCGCTGGCCATTTCATCTCGATCTGTAACATCTAGAGCCATAAACAGCCGCTAGATGTTACAGATCGAGACGGTAGTGCGCCTGGGCCGCAGCGGGTGAGCGTGCCTGCCCCCTATCCCTCAATCACTCAGAAAATCTTATATATAGAGACTTAGATTTGTGTATAAGATCGCGCAAAGCTGGCAACAATACATCTCGAACAACGTGAAGCCGCCCCGTAGGGCGGCCACCCCAAGAGAGGTGATTCCATGAGAATCGATAAGCTAGCAATGACGTCGCGCGAGGCGCTGCAGACCGCCATGAGCACGGCTGCCGACGCGCAGGCCGGCGCGGTGGAGCCGATTCACCTGCTGTCTGCCCTGCTCGGTGCCGGCGAGCGCAATATCTCCGTGATCATCGAGCGCATCGGTGCCGACCCGGCTCAGCTCGCACGCTCCACGCAGGATGCCATCGACCATGCGCCTAAGGTTTCGGGCGAGGGCCAGCAGATGGGTCTTTCCAATGAGCTCGTCCGCGTCATCGAGAAGGCCGAGAAGAAGGCCACCAAGATGGGCGACAGCTTTGTGGTGACCGAGCATCTGCTGATGGCACTTGCCGAGGACAAGGGTGAGGCCGGCCGCGTTCTGCGCGACGCCGGCGTGACCAAGGAGCGCATCGAGCAAGTCTACGAGGAGCTGCGTGGCGATGACCGCGTGACGTCTGCCGAGGACAAGACTCAGTTTGAGGCGCTGGAGCAGTACGGCCGCAATATCTGCGACCTCGCCCGTGTCGGCAAGCTCGACCCGGTCATCGGCCGTACCGACGAGATCCGTCGTACCATCCAGGTCCTGTCCCGTCGCACCAAGAACAACCCCGTGCTCATCGGCGAGCCGGGCGTCGGCAAGACGGCCATCGTCGAGGGTATCGCCCAGCGTATCGTGGCCGGCGACGTTCCGAGCACCCTGCGTGACCGCGACCTCATCGAGCTTGACATGAGCGCGCTGGTCGCCGGTGCCAAGTACCGCGGCGAGTTCGAGGACCGCTTGAAGGCCGTGCTCAAGGAGGTACAGAAGTCCGAGGGCAAGGTCATCCTGTTCATCGATGAGCTCCACACCATCGTGGGCGCGGGTGCCACTGAGGGCTCCATGGACGCCGGTAACATCCTCAAGCCGGCGCTCGCCCGTGGCGACCTGCATGCGATCGGCGCGACCACGCTCGACGAATACCGCAAGTACATCGAGAAGGACGCGGCGCTCGCGCGTCGTTTCCAGACCGTTATGGTGAGCGAGCTACCGTCGAGGACACCATCTCGATCCTGCGTGGCCTCAAGGAGAAGTACGAGATCTTCCACGGCGTGCACATCACCGATAGCGCGCTCGTGGCCGCCGCCGACCTCTCTGATCGCTATATCGCCGACCGCTTCCTGCCCGACAAGGCCATCGACCTGGTCGATGAGGCGGCAAGCCGTCTGCGCATGGAGCTCGACAGCATGCCGGTCGAGATTGACGCCACCACGCGTCAGCTCACCCAGCTGCAGATCGAGGAGCAGGCGCTCATGAAGGAGACCGACGATGCCTCCAGGGAACGTCTGGAGCTCTGCGCCAGGAGATTGCCGAGGTCCAGGAAAAACTCAACGTGCAAAAGGCTGGCTGGCTCAACCAGAAGAACGCCATCGACCACGTGCAGGAGCTCAAGGGCCAGCTTGACGAGGCCAGGAGCGAAGAGGAGCGCGCGACGCGCAACGGCGATCTGGGCCGTGCGTCCGAGCTGCGCTACTCCGTGATTCCGGGCCTGCAGCAGCAGATTCAGGATTCCGAGGCCGCGCTCGAGGCGCAAAAGCAGCAGGATGGCGAGGGCCTCAACGAACAGGTGACCTCCGATGAGATCGCCGAGGTCGTGAGTGCCTGGACCGGCGTGCCCGTGTCCAAGATGATGCAGGGCGAGCTCGACAAGTTGAAGGGCTTGGAGGGTGAGCTGCATAAGCGCGTCATCGGCCAGGACGAGGCCGTCTCCGCCGTCGCCGCAGCTGTGCGCCGCAGCCGTGCGGGCCTCTCCGATCCGGACAAGCCCATCGGCAGCTTCTTCTTCCTGGGCCCCACCGGCGTAGGCAAGACCGAGCTCGCCAAGCGCTTGCCGAGTGCCTGTTCGACGACGAGCGCGCGCTCGTGCGTATCGACATGTCCGAGTACATGGAGAAGTTCAGCGTCCAGCGTCTGATCGGTGCGCCCCCGGGATACGTGGGCTACGACGAGGGCGGCCAGCTTACCGAGGCCGTACGCCGTCGCCCCTACTCCGTGATCTTGCTCGACGAGATGGAGAAGGCCCATCCGGATGTCTTTAACGTGCTGCTGCAGGTGCTCGACGACGGCCGCCTGACCGACGGTCAGGGTCGCCAAGTGTCCTTCAAGAACACGATCATCATCATGACGTCTAACGTGGGCTCCAAGCTATCGCCGAGCTTTCCGGCAAGGACGAGGAGGAGATGCGCCATCAGGTCAACGCGGCCATGGCTCAGACCTTCCGCCCCGAGTTCCTCAACCGTATCGACGATATCGTGGTGTTCCATCCGCTCGGCATGGCGCAGATTGAGAAGATTGTCGACATCCAGCTTGCCGACGTCCGCGCGCGTCTGGCCAAGGAGCGCATGACGCTTGCCATCACCCCGGCGGCCAAGCAGATGCTCGCCGTGGGCGGCCTGGACCCCGTGTTTGGCGCCCGTCCGCTCAAGCGTCTGGTTCAGCGCGAGGTCGTGGATGCCATCGCCGCCGCTATCATCGACGGCACGGTGCGCGAGGGCGATCAGGTGACGGTCGATGTCGACAAGGACGGCGGCTTTACCGTCGTGTGCGACAATACGCCGGCGGCCACCTACGAGGTCCCCGACGCCGAGTAGATTTTTGGGAGATGCCTTAAAACCTGCCAGTCGTCTCTAAACGCCAAGGGCGCGGATCCAATTGGGTCCGCCGCCCTTTTTCGTGCGACAATCGATGATGTTGAGCGGATGCGATGCAAGGAGCTATGCAGATGAAAGACGAGAACAAGACGAACGCACCGGCGGCTGAGGCAGTGCCCGCCGCACCCAAGCCTGCGCCTAAACCGGCGCCCAAGCCGCGCGACCCCTACATCCGCGCCGAGAACGAGGACGACGACGGCTACGATCCCTACAGCGATCGCCGCCCCGAGCGCGAGCCGATGTTCGAAGCCGACCCGTGGCGCTGAGTGCCACCCAAAAGGCCACCAATAAGTTGCGGTGAAATAGGGACTGTTTTGCGGTTTGACCAGCAAAAACAGTCCCTATTCCACCGCACTGCGTTAGGGATGTGGGTGTTGGGCGGCTGTCTTCGGGCCGGCTAGTCCTGTGCTTTGATGCTCGGCAGGAGAATCTGGGCGAGGTAGTCGGTCTCGAGTTTGGTCGCGGCGTCTGCGTTGCCGTCTTTGCCAACCAGGTCGTTCTTAATCTGGCTATAGGTGTAGCGGTTGCCGGTCGTAAGCTCGACAAGCTCAATGGCCGTGTCCATGGGGTAGGTCGACACGGGGTTCTGCGTGCGCCCGTTGATGGTTTGCGGAATCACGTACGGATAGACAGGGCCGCTGGCGTAGACGGTGTAGCCGTTGCCTAGCTGACCGTGCCCAAAACCGTATCGCCGTCGTCGGGCATAACGGTCTCGCCGTCGCGCACTGCGACAAGTGTCACGATTGGCGTATTGGTGTCATCGCCAGATAGATGCACAGCGTGCTGCCGTTTTGCCAGGTCGCGACCTTGCCATACCACTCAACCGGAATATCGAGCTGATACAGGTTCGTCGCCTTGTGTCGAGCGTCGGCATCGCGGGCGGACTGTGCCTCGCTTGCGCTTACGGCGTTGGCGGCGGCATCACGGCGCGTAATTGCCGCCTGCTGGAGTATCTTTGCCGCGGCGGCAGAGCTTGCGCCCCCTTCCTCGGCATACTTGGCGGCGGCATCGATCTGGTCGTCGGTCACCGTGTCGGCCGAAGGTACCTTGAGCTTAAAGGTGGCCTGGGCACTCAAATCCTGCCCATCGCTCTTAATGGTGACCTGCGCCTTGGTGGTGGGGACGGTGTAGATGGTGCCGTCTTCCGCGATGGGGGAGGCGGCGATGGAGAGCGTGTAATCGCCGGGCAGCAGCTTAATGCCGCGACCGTGCTCGTCAACGTAGAGCGTTTCGCTCACAGAAGAGCCGTCGGAGTCCTGGCCACTCACCTGCACGGGGATCTTTGAGCCGGTGGAGCAGTCGAGCCCCGCGGCATGTACGCCAATTTGCACCGACATCATGGTATGGGCGTTTGCGGCAACCACGGCGGCCTGCTCTTGCTGGTATCCGTTCCAAGCCGCATAGCCCGCGCCGCCGGCGACGAGCGCGACGGCCACAACGCCGGCAACCATCAGGTTGCGGCGCTTGGGCGACATCTTACGATGACGAATCTCGCTTCGCGTGCCGAAGGAACGGACGGTAGGGGAATATCGCCCATGGCGATGGTCTCGTCTACGGCAGGCGCAGAGCCTAAGCCAGGGAGCTCGCGGGTCAACGAATCTTCGGCGGGCAAGTTGTCGAGCAAGATGGTTTCCTCGCTCGTGTCGGATTCGGTCTGGTCATCGCCCTCGCATTCGGATTCCTCGTGCCCCGCCTCGTCTTCGGTGGGCGCGGCGCCATCGTCTTTTGCATCCTGATCATCGGGCTGCGCTTCGATTTCCGGCTCATCTCGCACATCAACGCTCGAATCGTCAAACGCAATCTCGGCCAGCGCGATCTGGTCTAGGCTCTCCAGGGCCTCGGCGCACGCTTCTGCATCTTGGGCCGCATCCTCTTGGCCCATCGTCTCATCTTTCATATATCCCCCAAGCTCAATATCGGGACAACACTGTACCCAAAAATGGAGCCATATAAAGCGCATGCGAAATATAAGATCCGATTTAACCTGGGCGCACCGTTCGGCCGCATCCTCGCGGCAGCAAAAAGCCCCCGGAACGCGAACGAATCACATTCCGGGGGCTCTGCAATGCGTTGAGTTGCGCGGAGCCGGCTATGCTGCTTCGTGCTCAAGCGATGTTTGCGTCAGGTGCGTTACTCGGCGTGTGCGTAATCAACCTTGGCGCGGCGAGCGGTGGCTTTCTCCCAATCGCTGGTGCCTCAAAGACATCCTGCTTGTAGGGGTTGCGGCCGAGCTTCTTGGCGCGGTAGGCGATGTAGATGATCGCAGCGATGTTGGCGACCAGCGCGGCGATCGAGACCGCGGTAGCGGCGCCGGGGTCGAGCGTGGAGTGGGTCACAAAGATGGACTCCTCCTGGAAGAACGGGAACACCTGGGCAAACATGCACCAAATGGCCAGCGTAAAGGCGCGGTTCTGAATCCAGCCGCCCTTGTTCCAGATAAAGGCGGCGACGGTGGGCGCCAGCAGCAGCGCAAAGCCGCAGAACCAGGAGTGGGTGGGCAGGCAGTTGTAGGTGTAGCAGAAGTTCCAGATATCGTAGGCGATGATGTAGACCCAGGTCATATCGGGCCACAGCATGTCGGTCTGATCCTCGGAGGCGTAGACGCTCCACCAACCGGTCATGCAGAAGATGTTGATGATACCGGCGATGCCGTTGAACACGTTGTTCCAGCCGGCCAGCTGCGTGGCACCTTCGGAGGTGACCCAGGTGGACTGGCCCAGGACAAAGAAGTGATAGGCGCTCTCAAAGTCGGACACGACGGCGATCATGATGTTGATGGCGACGATCACAAACGGCCATGCGCGGAACCAATGCGCCTTGCCGATCTTGCCCCACTGGTACTTAATGGCAATGAAGCCCCAGCAACCGGCCAGCGCCGCGTATACCTTGGCGTAGTGGAACCAGCTGTTCTGGTACACATGGGTGGGGTTGGTGAGCGCCCACTCGGCGCCTTGTGAGACGCCCACGGCGATGGCGACGCAGTAGATGGTCATGGCCAGCGGAGCCACGCCAAAGATGATGGCCGCGCCCAGCTTGGTGCGGCGGCCGACCTCGTTGAGCACGATCAGGCCAATAAAGACCATGGCCCAGCCGGCCCAGTGGATAAGGGTATCGCTACCCCAAACATCGAACAGCATGCTGCTCTCCTTTCACACGCCCGCGGCCCCTCTTCTGATCGCGGGCAGTTTGGCCAAATGTCGTCAGTCCTGGGGCTTGCGCTCCGGATACTTGGCGGTATAGCCCTCGATGTGGAGTGTCGAGGCGATGATTTCCTTGACTGTCTCGTCGGGCACATCGGGGTGCGTGCGGATATACATCAACAACCCCATGATGAGGGTGTAGAACGTCTCGTAGACATGGTCGATGTGTAGCTCATGATGGGCGACAAAATCCACCACGGTGGTGTCGCAGATATACTGCGCCACGCGCTGGACCACGTTGTGCAAAAAGCCGCCGTAGAGCGCACCGCTGCTCGAGGTGAGCGTGCTCGGCAGCTCGTGGCCGCTCACGACCAGACGCTTAAAGAGCGGGGCGACGGTGTCGAGCGCGCCTTCGATATCACCGACGGTGCGGCCGGCGTTCCACTGCTCGAGCTCGGAGATAAAACCGTCGATTGCCTCGTCCATGACAGCGGTGACGGCGGCGTCCATATCGGCAAAGTAGTGGTAGAACAATGAGCGCGTGCAGCCGGCTCGCTTGGTCACGGCCGAGACAGATAGATGCGACACGCCCAGCTCGGAGCTTACGGTGCGCACGGCATCGAGGATCTCGCGACGGCGTTCGTCGCCTGTCAGGCGCTTTGCCGCGCTGTCGGTCGTGGGGACGGCGTCGGCCACAGAGATGTTCACCGTGTTATCGCCCATGCGCTTGCTGCCTTTCATCCTCTTTTGCCTGACCGTTCGCCTAACAGTCTTGAATATTGTTGACGGTTCGTCAATACTATTTTTGACACAATGTCAACAATGGCGGGTGAACGGCATGGGGGGCATGCCCGGCCTGCAAAAAAGAGGGGCGCTGCGGCCTCGTCGTGCTGCGGCAAGAGAAGGGACAACCATGATTCTCAACGGACCGGGAATTAGCTACACCGAGCCTGACATCGGTTCGGAGTTCGTGCCGCCGCTGCCGGAGCATCCGCGCGAGGCAATCGTCAAGCTGTGCGAGCACTGCACCAACCGTCTGCTGCATCGCGACGAGCTGCTGGGCTACGAGTACTGGTCGTTTGCCGAGGCCGCAACCGACGAGCAGGCCGAAGTGCTCTGCAAGATGAAGATGCGCCGTCCCTACACGCTGCCCGAGATGGTCAAACTCACCGGCATGCCCGAGGCCCAGATCGAGAAGATGCTCGACGACATGAGCTACACGGGCCTGCTCGAGTACAACTGGGAAAATCCCGAGCGAGCCAAGCAGTGGGTGCTGCCCATGCTGGTGCCGGGTTCTGCTGAGTTCCTCAACATGCGCGTGAGCCAGCTCGAGGAGCATCCGGTCTATGCCAAGTTCTTTGAGCAGGCATCCAAGGGGCCGCTGTCCAAGGCCACGCCGATGGTGCCGCCCGGAGGTGCCGGCATCGGCATGCATGTCATTCCGGTCGAGAAGGCCATCGATGCCGCGAGCACCTCGGTGCCTATTGAGCATATCGAGCATTGGCTCGACAAATACGATGGCAAATATGCCGCTAGCACCTGCAGCTGCCGCGCGAGCCGTCGCGTGATGGGAGAGGGCTGCGCCGACGACCCGGCCGATTGGTGCATCGCCGTGGGCGATATGGCCGACTACGTGGTCGAGACCGATCGTGGTCATTACGTGACCCGCGACGAGGTCTACGACATCCTGCGCCAGGCCGAGGACAACGGCTTTGTGCACCAGATCACCAACATTGACGGCGAGAACAAGATCTTCGCCATCTGCAACTGCAACGTCAACGTGTGCTACGCCCTGCGCACCTCGCAGCTGTTCAACACGCCCAATCTTTCGCGCTCGGCCTATGTCGCTAAGGTCGAGAAGGACAAGTGTGTGGCCTGCGGTCGCTGCGTTGAGGTGTGCCCGGCCGGCGCCGCCAAGCTCGGCCAGAAGCTCTGCAGCAAAAAGGCCGGCGGACAGGTGCCCGAGTATCCGCGCCAGGAGCTGCCCGATGCCACCAAGTGGGACCACACCAAGTGGTCGCCCAACTACCGCAACGATAACCGTATCGAGACGCACGAGTCCGGCACCGCGCCCTGCAAGACGGCTTGCCCCGCGCACGTTGCCGTTCAGGGCTACTTAAAGCTCGCGGCGCAGGGCCGCTATGACGAGGCGCTGGCGCTCATCAAGCGCGAGAACCCGCTGCCCGCCATCTGCGGCCGCGTGTGCAACCGCCGCTGCGAGGACGCCTGCACCCGTGGTCGCGTGGATGCCGCCGTGGCTATCGACGAGGTCAAGAAGTTCATCGCCCAGCGCGATCTGGATGCCGCGACCCGCTATGTCCCGCCCGTGGTGACGCCGACGCGCGCTGGCGGCTTCGATCAGAAGATCGCCATTATCGGTGCCGGCCCGGCCGGTCTGTCCTGCGCCTTCTATCTGGCCGAGAAGGGCTACAAGCCCGTCGTGTTCGAGAAAAACGAGCGCCCGGGCGGTATGCTCACCTACGGCATTCCCAGCTTTAAGCTGCAGAAGGATGTTATCGAGGCCGAGGTCGAGGTCATTCGCCTGATGGGCGCCGAGTTCCGCTATGGCGTGGAGGTCGGTCGCGACGTGACGCTCGACGAGCTGCGCGAGCAGGGTTTTAAGGCCTTTTATGTTGCCATCGGCTGCCAGGGCGGCCGCTTCGCCGGTATTCCGGGCGAGGATGCCGAGGACGTGACCGTGGCCGTCGACTTTTTGCGCGAGGTCAACAGTGGCAAGATCGACGCGCTGCCCGGCCGCACCATCGTGGTGGGCGGCGGCAACGTGGCCATCGACGTCGCGCGCAACGCCTGCCGTCTGGGTTCCGAGCACGTTGAGATGTTCTGCCTGGAGAGCGAGGCCCAGATGCCCGCCAGCGAGGAGGAGCGTCGCGAGGCCGTTGAGGACGGCGCTCACATCAGCTGCGGCTGGGGCCCCAAGGAGGTTCACCTGGACGAGGCCGGTCGTGTGTGCGGTATCACCTTCAAGCGCTGCACGCGTGTCTTTGACGACGAGGGCCGGTTTGCGCCCGAGTACGACGAGAACGATCTGCGCCGCGTCGATGCCGACCGCGTGGTCATGTCGATTGGCCAGTCCATTGTGTGGGGCGACCTGCTGGCTGGCTCCAAGGTGGAGCTCGGCCGCGGCCAGGGTGCTCTTGCCGACCCCCAGACCTATCAGACCGCTGAGCCCGACATCTTTGTGGGCGGCGACGTCTACACCGGTCCGAGCTTTGCCATCGACGCCATCGCCGCCGGTCACGAGGCCGCCGTGTCCATCCATCGCTTTGTGCAGCCGGGATCCACGCTCACCATCGGCCGCAACCAGCGCCACTACACCGCGCTCGACCGCGACGATGTCGTGATCGAGAGCTACGACAACGCGAGCCGCGAGGTGGCGCATGTCGACCGCGAGCGCGAGAAGCTGCACCCTTTAGCGAGTACGTCGAGACCTTTACCGAGGAGCAGGTGCGCGCCGAGACCGCCCGCTGCCTGGGCTGCGGTGCCTCGATCGTCGACCCCAACAAGTGCATCGGCTGCGGCTTGTGCACCACCAAGTGCGCGTTCGATGCCATCCACCTGGATCGCGATCGCCCCGAGTGCTCCACGATGGTCAAATACGAGCAAAAGCTCCCGAGCCTCGGCAAGTACGCGCTCAAGCGTGCCATCAAGATTAAATTCGGTCGCAAGTAAGTAGTCATAACGGGAACGGCGGAAGGAATTAAAAGTGCACGAGCTCGGAATCGTTTACCACATCATTCGCGATGTCGAGAACGTGGCGTGCGCCAATGGCGTGAGTCGCGTTTCGGGCGTCACGCTGCTGCTGGGCGAGGTCTCGGGCGTCGTTCCCGACTTGCTGCTCGACGCTTGGCGCTGGGCGGCAGATAAAAAGCCCATCGTGCAGGGCGCGGAGCTTATTGTGGAGCCCGTCGAGGCCGTGACGCATTGCGAGGCATGCGGCCACGACTACGCGACGGTCGAGCACGGCAAGACCTGCCCCCATTGCGGCAGCGGCGAGACATACCTGCTGCAGGGCCAGGAGGTCATGATTAAGCAGATTGAGACCCCCGACGAGGAACCGGCAGACGCTGCCCCCGACGGCCCTTCCGACGTCCTCGACGCCGTCGATGCCGCCCACCCCCTCCACATCGTCTAGGATTCCCTATAAGCTGCGGTGAAATAGTTCCTAAATCCAGCCTTCTGGCTCTTAAACAAGAACTATTCCACCGCAACTTTTTTGAGTGGTTTCGTAGATCATAAGTCGCGCAAATAGTCAAGTCATACCTGTTTGAACAAAGTAGCGGCAGTACAAGCGCATTCGCGCTTGCCTAAAATCGATATTAATGAACAGTCTGCTTGTATCTGTAAAATGCGTGGCTTGATGAGCGACGCCTTGGCGGGTAATGAGTCAAAAAGCAGTAACGTAATCAACTTGTAACAAACTTAGACGTTTAAACAAATAATGCAACCTTTTACGAATTTAGCTACAATTCCACAAACCAAACAGGTATACTCCTTTCATGTCGTGTAGGAATTACGTAGACAAAAAGGAGGTTATGTGATGGTAAGTATTGTTCTTGCTGGCCACGGGGACTTGGCAGCTGGAATCAAGCAGACGGGCTCGATGGTCTTTGGCGATCAGCCGTCTGTGGCCGTGGTCTCGCTCGAGCCGAGCATGGGCCCCGACGACTTCCGTGCTAAGGTCGAGGAAGCAATCGCTTCCTTCGAGGACCAGGAGCAGGTGCTCTTCCTCGTTGATCTGTGGGGCGGCACGCCGTTCAACCAGATTAGCGGGCTCATCGAGGGCCATGATTCCTGGGCTATCGTCACCGGTGTCAACCTGCCTATGCTCATCGAGGCATATTCGCAGCGCTTTGATGCAAAGAACACTGCACATGCGATCGCAAAACATCTCGTGACTGAGGCTAAGGCTGGCGTGCGCGTCAAGCCCGAGTCTCTGGAGCCCGAGGAGAAGAAGCCGGCTACGGCCGCCGCTGCTCCTGCAGGCGCCATCCCTCCGGGAACGGTCATCGGCGACGGGCACATCAAGATTGCCCACGTCCGTATCGACACCCGTCTGCTGCATGGTCAGGTGGCCACCACGTGGACCAAGCAGATCAACCCCAACCGCATCATCGTGGTTTCCGACGGCGTTGCTCACGACGAGCTCCGCAAGACCATGATCGAGCAGGCTGCCCCTCCGGGAGTCCATGCCAACGTCGTGCCTATCAAGAAGATGGCCGAGGTCGTCAAGGACACGCGTTTTGGTGACACCAAGGCCATGCTGCTCTTCGAGAACCCGCAGGATCTGCTCAAGGCCATCGAGGCCGGCGTCGACATCAAGGAAGTCAACATCGGTTCCATGGCTCACTCCAAGGGCAAGGTCGTCGTCACCAACGCCGTCGCTATGGGCGATGACGACGTTAAGACCCTCGAGGCCTCAAGGCAAGGGCGTCAAGTTCGAGGTCCGCAAGGTTCCTTCGGATGCCTCCGAGGATCTCGACGCCATGTTGAAGAAAGCTAAGGCCGAACTGGCCGCTCAAGCATAGTAAAGGAGGGTCCGATACATGTCTGCAATCACTATTCTGCTTGTTGCGATTGTCGCGTTGCTTGCCGGTATGGAAGGCATTCTGGATGAGTTCCAGTTCCATCAGCCGCTCGTGGCATGCACGCTTATCGGTCTCGTAACCGGTCACCTTCAGGAGGGCATCCTCCTGGGCGGTTCGCTCCAGATGATGGCCCTTGGCTGGGCTAACGTCGGCGCCGCCGTCGCGCCTGACGCCGCTCTGGCCTCGGTCGCTTCTTCGATCATCATGGTGCTCGCCCTCAACGGCGGCGCCACTGATTCGGCCAAGGCCGTTACCGCGGCCATCGCCGTCGCCGTCCCGCTGTCGGTCGCTGGTCTGTTCCTGACCATGATCTGCCGTACCATTGCTACCGCTATCGCTCACGCCATGGACGGTTGCGCCGAGAAGGGCGACTTCTCCGGCATCGAGCGCTGGCAGTACGCTGCCATCCTCATGCAGGGCCTTCGTATCGCCATCCCGGCAGTACTTCTGTGCGTTATCCCGGCCGAGGCTGTTACCAACGCGCTTAACGCTATGCCCGACTGGCTGTCCGGCGGCATGGCCGTCGGCGGCGGCATGGTCGCTTCCGTCGGTTACGCCATGGTCATCAACATGATGGCCACCAAGGAGACCTGGCCGTTCTTCATCCTCGGCTTTGTCCTTGCTGCCATCCCTCAGCTCACGCTGATCGCCCTTGGCTCATCGGCATCTCCCTTGCCTCATCTACCTTGGCCTTAAGGATCTGGCCAAGCAGGGTGGCGGCACGGGCGGTGGCTCCGGCGACCCGCTCGGCGACATTCTGAACGATTACGAGTAGGAGGGGAGTGATACATATGGCAGAGAACAAGATTCAGCTCACCAAGGCTGACCGTAAGAAGGTTTGCTTCCGTCATCAGTTCCTTCAGGGCTCGTGGAACTACGAGCGTATGCAGAACGGCGGCTGGTGCTTCGCAATGATCCCTGCGATCAAGAAGCTCTACACCAGCAAGGATGACCAGATTGCCGCGCTTAAGCGCCACCTGGAGTTCTATAACACCCACCCCTATGTTTCCGCCCCCGTCATTGGCGTTACCCTCGCCCTCGAGGAGGAGCGCGCCAACGGTGCTCCGATCGATGACGTCGCCATCCAGGGCGTCAAGGTCGGTATGATGGGCCCGCTCGCCGCGTCGGTGACCCCGTCTTCTGGTTCACCCTTCGCCCGATTCTGGGCGCTCTGGGCGCTTCCCTGGCCATGTCCGGCAGCATCGTCGGTCCGTTGCTGTTCTTCTTCGCGTGGAACATCATCCGTTACGCTTTCCTGTGGTACACACAGGAGTTTGGCTACAAGGTCGGCTCCTCTATCGCCAAGGACCTCTCCGGCGGTCTGATGGGCAAGGTCACCGAGGGCGCTTCCATCCTGGGTATGTTCATCATCGGCGCCCTGGTCGAGCGCTGGGTGTCCATTTCCTTCACCCCGATCGTCTCCACGGTCAAGCAGTCTGCTGGCGCCTTTATCGACTGGGCTAGCCTGCCTTCCGGTTCCGAGGGTATCAAGGAAGCGCTGACGATGTACAACTCCGTCGGTGCTACCGCCCTTGATCAGATGAAGGTCACCACGCTCCAGGGTAACCTCGATCAGCTCATCCCCGGCCTTGCCGCCGTGTGCCTGACCCTGCTGGTCTGCAAGCTCCTCAAGAAGAAGGTCAGCCCGATCGTCATCATCCTGGCTCTCTTCGCCGTCGGCATCATCGGTCGCTTCTGCGGCTTCATGTAGCACGCTTCGGCTTAAGACCGAGAGTTGCTAGGTAAGGGCTTTTGAGCCATTGAAACGGACCGCACCCGGTGGGTACACTGGATGCGGTCCGATTGTTTTTATTGGAGGGCGAGGCGCGTATGGCGCAATCTCAGAACAGCACGGTCGATCTGGCAACGCCGGCAACCTGCCTGATGGGGCTTACCAGCCACGGTAACGTGATGGTGGGCAATAAGGCGTTTGAGTACTATAACGAGCGCAATCCCGAGGATTATATTCAAATCCCGTGGGACGAGGTCGACTATATTGCCGCCGAGGTTTTGCGCGGCACCAAGAAGATTACGCGTTTTGCCATCTTCACCAAGGACAACGGTCACTTTACGTTTTCGACGCGCGACGACAAAGAGACGCTTCGCGCGGTCCGCAAGTACGTCGACGAGAATAAGCTCGTGCGTTCGCCCGACTTTATCGATGTGACGGCCAAGGGCGCCAAGAGCATCCCCTCCGTCATCAAAGGCCTCTTCCACAAAGGCAACTAGCTCCTCATAAGTTGCGGTGAAATAGTTTCTAAATACGGCTTTAGATGCTTCAGACAGGAACTATTCCACCGCAACTTCGAAGTCTAGTCATGCGACGTATGGCGATGCAGTAAATCTGCTACACTAGTACAACATGCCTCCGTAGCTCAGGGGATAGAGCACCGCTCTCCTAAAGCGGGTGTCGACGGTTCGAATCCGCCCGGGGGCACCAGAGAATATGACGGCGTCGCGATAGCGGCGCCGTTTCTGGTTTGTGGGGACGCCGGCGGATTCGGACCGTCGACACCCGCGTCGCCAATTTCCCCGCGGGGGGAGTTTTCGAATCCGCCCGGGGGCACCAGAGGAATATCGAGCCCCGGTACCACCACGGTGCCGGGCTCTTTTGGTGTTAGAGCTGCGCCTTTCCATGCTAGCGGGTCGCATCAAAAGCAAAGCGCCCGCTTGCCGGGGGAGCAAGCGGGCGCTTCTGAGCGAATATGTTTGCGGCGTTCGCTGCGCAGATAATAAGCAGCCGACTAGTTGCTTGTACCGGCGTCGTCGCCTGAATCAGTACCAGAGCCAGAAACCGAAACCGTCAGCGTGATCGTGCTGTCGGTGGACTGCTTGCCAGTGGGGGAGACGCCCGTCACGGTGGCGTTTTCGTTGCCACTCACGGGATTGCCGTTCTGATCGCAGAATGCGATGTTGTAGAACCCGGCGTTGTTGAGCGCGGTGACGGCGGCGGAGATGCTCTTGCCGTACAGGTTGCCCGGAACGCTGGCCTTGCCAGACTTCTTGGCGATGACGACGGTGATCGTGGCGCCGGGCTTCTGCTTGCCGCTGGGGTTCCAGCTAATGACGGTGCCCTCGGTGACGGAATCGTTCTCCTGGTAGCTCACGTTGACGCCAAAACCGGCCATGTCGAGAGCGTTGCGTGCCTGGGCCTCGGTCATGTCGGTCAGATCGGGGACGGAGGTGGTGTCAGGACCGCTGGAGACCTTATACGAGATGGTCGTGCCCTTCTCGACTTCCTTGCCGGCATCAGTGCCCTGCTCAAAGACCTGGCCTTCGTCGGCCTCGTTGGCCTCCTCGGTTGCGTTGCCCTTCAGGCCCACGCTTGCCAGCGCGGCCTCGGCCTGGTCCTTGGTTAGGCCGACGAGCTGCGGAACCTCAACTTTCTCGGAGGGCTTGGGGCCCTTGGAGATCACCAGGTTAACCTTGGAGCCCTTGGGCTTCTTAGTGTTGCCGTTGGGGGTCTGCTCGGCAACCTTGCCCTCGTCGACATCGTCGTTATAGCTCTGGTCGACAGTTCCGACCTCAAGGCTGGCCTCCTTGATCAGCTCGATAGCGGTCTGCTGGTCCTTGTTAAGCACATCGGGCACCGTAACCTGCTCGCCCCCAAAGAGCCCGGTGGCGAAGGCCACCACAACGCCAACCACGGCGATTGCGGCGACTACGGCGGCGATAATCTTGTTCTTGTTGGACTTGGGCTGATCGACCTCGTAGGAACCGGTGGAACCCGAGACGGCGCTGCGGGGGTTGGTCTGTCCGCTTACGCCCGATACGGGGCGAACCATAGCGCGCGTGGAGTCAGACAGCTCACGGGTCTTGGTGGCGCCCAGGTCGCCCGCGGCACCGATGATGCGCGTGGGCTCGGAGACGTTGACGGCGCGGCCGGACAGGTAGTTGTTGAGCACCTGGCGCAGCTCGTCTGCCGTCTGGAAGCGGTTCGACGGGTCCTTTTCCATGCACTTGAGGATGATGCGCTCCAGATCGGCGTCGACGCCGGAGTTGATCTGGCTCGGCGGAACCGGCAGTTCGTTTACCTGCTTGAGCGCAACCGAGATGGCGTCGTCACCGTCAAAGGGGACGCGACCGGTGGCGCACTCGTACATCACGACGCCCAGGGAGTAGATATCCGAAGTGGGACCGAGGTCCTGGCCGCGCGTTTGCTCGGGGCTTACGTAGTGGGCGGTGCCCAGTACATTGTTGTCCTGCGTGAGGTGGCTGTTCTTTGCGCGCGCGATGCCAAAGTCCATGACCTTGATGTTGCCGTCGGGCAGCACCATGATGTTTTGCGGCTTAATGTCGCGGTGGATGATCTCGTGCTTGTGGGCGACCGAAAGCGCGGAGCTGATCTGCGAGCCGATCTGCGCGACCTTCTTTGGATCGAGGGCGCCGTGGCTCTTGATGCCGCTCTTAAGGTCGGTACCGCGCAGGTACTCCATGACGATGTAGTAGGTATCGCCATCCTTGCCCCAATCGTAGACGCCCACGATATAGGGGGAGGAGAGACCTGCTGCTGCCTGGGCCTCCTGCTTAAAGCGGGCGGCGAAGGTGGCGTCGCCGGCATACTGCGGCAGCATGATCTTGACGGCAACCGTGCGGTCGAGGACCTGATCTTGCGCACGGAAGACGGTCGCCATGCCGCCCGTTCCCACCTTATCCTTGAGGAGGTATCTTCCCCCGAGGACCCTCTGTTCCATTCCTGCTCCTAACTAACTTATTCGCTCAACGATGTGTGTAGTACCAAATCTATGGTCGCTGGGACCGCGTGGCGCCTTGCCGCTAGCTCATCGGCCGTGGCGCGCCCCAAGTATCCGCTTCGATCACAGGCATCACGCTCCTTGGGCGGCAAGTGCCGCGGTCAGGACGATGCCGGCGATCTTGGCTGCCTTGACGTCGTGTTTGTCGTAATCCTCCAAGGCCACCGAGATGGCGACCGTGGGTGAATCGTAAGGTGCGAAGCCGACGAACATCGAGTTGACGTTGGTGCCGCCGGTCTCGGCCGATCCAGTCTTGCCGGCGACCTTGACGCCCGGAATCTGGGCATCGGTGCCGGTGCCGGACTGGACAACCGCGAGCATGGCCTGCTTGACCTGATCGGCCGTGGTGGCGCTGACGGCCTGGCCGAGCGAGCGGGATTGCGTGGTCTTGACCACGGTTCCGTCGGGGGCGAGCACCTGGGCCACGAAGAACGGGTCCATGACCACGCCGCTGTTGGCGATGGCCGCTGCTATCACGCAGTTTTGCATGACGGTGGTCTGCGGACCTGGCGTGTGGTCCATGCCGACAGGCTGGCCGGCGCCTGCCCAGGCGGTCTCCCACTCGGTCATGAGCGAGGGGTCGGCCATGATGGAGCCGCGGTGGTCAGGTCCTGACCGAGCTTTTGGCCGTAACCAAAGGCGTTGGCAAACTGGACGAGCGAGCTGGCGCCGATCTCGTTGGCCACCTGGCCAAAGACGACGTTGGACGACACGGCAAAGGCCTGTTGCAGGCTGATGGTACCGTAGCTCTCGTTGGCGTCATTGGTGACCGGCGCGTTGCCGATATCCATGGAGCCGGGCGCCTGGTACGTGCTGGTAAGGCTGGCGGTGCCGGTTTCGAGCGCCGCGGAGAGTGTGACGACCTTAAAGGTCGAGCCCGGGGTATAGAGAGCGTCCATGGCGCGGTCGTACATGGAGCCGTCCTCGCCACCGCCCGACTGCATCAGGGCATCGATGTTGGTGTTGTCATAGGTGGGCGAGCTTGCGCATGCGAGGACCGCGCCGGTGCGCGGATCCATAACCACCACGGCACCCTTAAAGCCCTTGAGTGCCTGCTCGGCAGCCGTCTGGATGCGCGAGTCGATGGTGAGCTTGGCGGTGTTGCCCGGTTGGTTTTGGCCCGCGAGCGACGCGAGGGCGTTGTCCCAGCTGGAGTAATCCTTGGAGCCGGTGAGCGTTTCGTTCATGACGCTCTCGACACCAGCGGTGCCGTACTGCTGGCTTACATAGCCCACCACGTGAGCGGCCATGTTTCCGTTGGGGTAGGAGCGGGCGTAGGTGCCGTCTTCCTGTTGCAGCGACTCGGCCAGCGTCACGCCGTCGGACGTGATGATGGAGCCGCGCTGGATGTACTTGGAGCGGGCGATGGTGTGGTTGTTGGTCGGCATGTCCTGATAGTCCTTGGCCTTGATGACCTGGACATAGGTGAGGTTGCCGATAAGGATGGCGAATAGTGCCGTAAAAGCGAGAACGGCGCGGGTCAGTCGATTGGCGAGCGCCACGCGGCCGAGCACACCGGATTCGGGCGTGTCGAGCAGGCGACGACGCATGCGCGAGCGGCGGAGTGGCTGCCGCGGGCATACGAAGACGAAGTGGCGAAGCGCGTGCGGCCGGGGAGGACGCCGAGGCGACCTGGTCGTCGGTGATGGCGGCC
>ENA-OQIO01000380-OQIO01000380.1-human-gut-metagenome-genome-assembly--contig:-NODE-380-length-24180-cov-1.552031_pt1 | contig 24180 bp, 31 predicted proteins | sample MGYA00242573_ERZ504737 | MGnify/ENA primary metagenome ERZ504737 (study PRJEB26092, sample SAMD00036203) | human gut metagenome | host: Homo sapiens | study: EMG produced TPA metagenomics assembly of...
CGGAAACATACTTTCCACGATTAATCCCGTCATGCCACCGATACCCTCCTTCTACATAAAAGAAATCGATTCGATAATCGCTCTCATTTTTCCATTCGATCCAATATTCATCGACCGGTTCGACCTGCTTCTCGTCGTCGCCACAACCGCTCGAAAAGATCAATGCCGAAAGCGCCGCAACGCAACAGATAAATTTTTTCATAAACCTTAAATTAAAATTCGAAGAAGATACCCACAACAAACAGTTACGAAGAATACAAAATATTCGGGAATAAATCCTCCCGAATCCTCTAAAAAAGATTTGCGTTGAAAAAACAGATGTTTTTCAACGCAAATCAAAATCGATATAAAATCCACTCTATACCTATAAGAGTTCCCCTACTTAAATTCCACCAGCGAATGTCCTGTCATGGCTTCGGGCTTTTCGAGCCCCATCAGTCGAGGACCGTAGCGCTACGTCGGCCAGGATACCGTCGCGGACCGTTTTCACGCGGTCGGAAACCACGACGATCGGCACCGGATTGAGCGAATGGGCCGTATTGGGCGTGCCGTCGGCATTGACCGCATTGTCGCGTTGCCGTGATCGGCGATCTGCACGACCTCGTACCCGTTGCGAAGGGCCGCCTCGACGACTTTGGCCACGCACGCATCGACAGCCTTCACCGCTTTCTCGATCGCCTCATAAACTCCCGTATGCCCCACCATATCGCCGTTGGCGAAATTCAGGCAGATGAAATCGTATTTCTGCCTGTCGAGTGCCCCGACCAGCTTGTCGGCCACCTCGTAAGCGCTCATCTCGGGCTGAAGGTCGTAAGTCGCCACCTTCGGAGAAGCGACCAGAATGCGGTCCTCGCCCTCGAACTCCTCCTCGCGGCCTCCGTTCAGGAAGAAGGTCACATGAGCGTATTTCTCCGTTTCGGCGATACGGAGCTGCGAAAGCCCCTGCCGGGCGACATACTCGCCAATCGTGTCGGCCACGTTCTCCTTGTCGAACAGGATATGCAGCCCCTCGAACTTGGCGTCATAGGGGGTCATGCAGCAATAGTAGAGCGGCAGCGTGTGCATGCCCTGCTGCGGCATATCCTCCTGTGTGAGTACGATGGTCAGCTCCTTGGCCCGGTCGTTCCGGTAGTTGAAGAAGATCACCACGTCGTTCGGCCGGATCATACCGATCGGATTGCCGTCCTCGTCGATCCGCACGACGGGCTTCACGAACTCGTCGGTCACCCCTTCGTCGTACGACTTCTGCATCGCCAGCGCCATATCGGACGAATGTTCGCCCTTGCCCTCGACCAACAGGTCGTAGGCCACCTTCACACGCTCCCAACGCTTGTCGCGGTCCATCGCGTAATAACGGCCTACGATCGAGGCCACGACGCCCGTCGATCGTTCCCGCATGTGCTTTTCCAGCCGTTCGATGAATCCCTTGCCGCTGTACGGATCGGTATCGCGGCCGTCCATAAAGCAATGCACGTAGGTACGTTCGATACCGTATTTATCGGCGATGTCCGTCAATTTGAGCAGGTGATCCAGCGACGAGTGCACCCCGCCGTCCGAAACCAATCCCATCAGGTGCACGCTCACCCCGTTCGATTTGGCGTATTCGAACGCCTTCACGATTTCGGGATTCTTCAGAATCGAATCGTCGCGGCAGGCCCGGTTGATCTTCACCAAATCCTGATAGACCACCCCGCCCCGCACCGATATTGAGGTGCCCCACCTCCGAATTGCCCATCTGCCATCGGGCAGGCCGACGTTTTCGCCGTCCGTACGCAACTGCGCATGAGGGTATTTACGGGTCATTTCCGAAATATAGGCAGGATGCACCTGTGCGATGACATCCCCCTTCTGTCCGTCGCCGATGCCCCAACCGTCGAGGATCATCAGCAATACTTTGCGATACTCATCCGAAACATTACTTTACTTGTTCCACAATCAGTTCTACGGCCTTGTCGATAGCCGCCTGGATGCCATCGGGGTTCTTACCGCCCGCCGTCGCCAGGAAAGGCTGTCCGCCGCCGCCGCCGTTGATGGCTTTGGCCGCCTCGCGCACCACGACACCGGCATTGACTCCCTGCGCCACGATATCGTCGCCCAAAGCGACGGTGAGCGTCGGCTTGCCGTCATTGATCGATCCCGATCACCAGTACGATATTCTTCGAACGCGAACGCACGGCGAAAGCGAGGTCCTTGATGAAATCCGGCCGGCGATCGGTCTGCGTAGCCATCAGCCGCATCCCGCCACGCTCGGGCGTAGAATCGACGATCTTCGCGCCCACTCGGCACCTGTTCGCGGCGGATGCCTCCATCTCGTGCTTCAAAGCCTCGTTGCTTTCCATGATCTTCTTGATCGACTGAAGAATCTGCGGGTTATTGAGATAATCGGCCACGTTGCGCATCGTATCTTCGGCCGCATAGATCACCTCCTCGGCCTTCGCCCCCGTCGTGGCTCGATACGTCGTACACCGGCGGAAATGGCGCTTTCGTTCAGGATCTTGAAGAACCCGATATTACCCGTAGCGCTCACGTGAGTACCGCCGCACAACTCGACCGAGGTGCCGAAGCGCACCATACGCACCCGGTCGCCGTATTTCTCGCCGAAGAGCATCATCGCCCCGGCCGCTGCAGCCTCTTCCTTGGTGGCATCGCGTTTCTCCTCGAGGGGATAGTTCGCGCGAATGGCACGATTGACCAGTTGCTCGACCCGGCGCAGCTCCTCGTGCGTCACCTTCTGGAAGTGCGAAAAGTCGAAGCGCAGGTATTCGGGCGTCACGAGCGAACCTTTCTGCTCGACGTGCGTACCGAGCACCTTGCGCAGCGCTTCATGCATCAGATGGGTCGCCGTATGGTTGTTGGCAGCCGCCTGACGTTTCTCCGGATCCACGACGGCATGAAGGTCGCCTCGGGATTTTCGGGCAGTTGGGTAACGATATGGATAATCAGGCCGTTCTCCTTCTCGGTAGCCACGACCGGGATCCGTTCGTTGGCGGTTTCGATATAGCCGATATCGCCGATCTGACCGCCGGAATTGCCGTAGAACGGAGTGCGGTCGAACACCAACTGGTAGGAAACGCGTCCTTTGGAGGACACACGGCGGTAGCGGGCGATCTTCACCTCGGCGCTCAGCGTGTCGTAACCGATGAACTCGCTCTGCTTGATATGGATCAGCTCCTTCCAGTCGTCGGTATCGACCGCAGCAGCGTTGCGCGAACGCTCCTTCTGCGCCTGCAGCTCCTTCTCGAAGGCCTCCAGATCCACCTCGATCCCCTGTTCGCGGGCGATCAGCTCCGTCAGGTCGATCGGGAATCCGTAGGTATCGTACAACAGGAAAGCGTCCTTGCCGGAAATGCGTTCGCCGCCGCTCTTGCGAACCTCGGCCATCACGCCGTCCAACAGGTTGATGCCCGTAGCGAGCGTACGCAGGAAGGAGCTTTCCTCCTCCTCGATCACCTTCTCGATCAGCGTCTGCTGGGCCTTGAGCTCGGGGAACTGCCCGCCCATCTGATCGACCAGACCGGCCACCAGACGGCAGATGAAGGCTCGTTGAAGCCCAGGTAGGTATAGCCGTAGCGGACGGCGCGGCGCAGAATGCGGCGGATCACGTAGCCCGCCTTCACGTTCGAAGGAAGCTGTCCGTCGGCGATCGAGAACGAAATGGCACGCAGGTGGTCGGCGACCACGCGCATAGCCACGTCGCACTTCTCATCCGCACCGTACGTTTTGCCAGACATGGCGGCGATGCGCTGGATCGTAGGTTGGAACACGTCGGTATCGTAATTCGACTTTTCCCTTGCAGAATCAATGCAGAGGCGTTCGAAACCCATGCCCGTATCGATACAGTTGGCCGCCAGGGGTTCGAGCGAACCGTTCGCCTTGCGGTTGAACTGCATGAAGACCAGGTTCCAGATCTCGATCACCAGCGGGCTGCCCTGATTGACCATCTCGCGGCCCGGCACGGCGGCGATCTCCGACTCGTCGCGCAGGTCGTAGTGGATCTCGCTGCAAGGTCCGCAAGGGCCTACGTCGCCATCTCCCAGAAGTTGTCGTGCTTGTTGCCGCGGATGATGTGATCCGCAGGCAGGTATTGCAGCCAGATGTCGTAGGCCTCCTGGTCGAACGGCACCCCGTCTTCGGGACTTCCCTCGAACACGGTAGCGTACATGCGGCTCTTGTCCAGTCCGTACACCCCGGTCAGCAGCTCCCAGGCCCAGCCGATCGCCTCCTTCTTGAAATAGTCGCCGAACGACCAGTTGCCCAGCATCTCGAACATCGTGTGATGGTAGGTGTCATGGCCGACCTCCTCCAGGTCGTTGTGCTTGCCCGACACGCGCAGGCACTTCTGCGTATCGGCGGCCCGGGGATAGGGACGGGGAATATTCCCGAGGAAAATGTCCTTGAACTGGTTCATACCCGCGTTGGTGAACATCAACGTCGGGTCGTTTTTCACCACCATCGGTGCCGACGGTACGATCACATGGTCCTTCCCTGCGAAGAAATCAAGGAAAGCCTGACGAATTTTGTTGGATTCCATATACTGTGTTTTCAATTCTTTGCGTTGTTCATAAGACACATTCCGCAGATTCCGGCTGCCTGCGCTCAGGCTGTCATCCGCTCGAATCCGCGAAACTTAAAGAAGTTACAAGATTGCAAAATTACATATTTTACCTTAATTTTGCATCACTTCCAAGGAGTTTTTCAGATCATGGCACGAAAAAAGCAGACGTTCGATCCCCACGCCCCTGACCCGTGAGGTGGTTTCGGCCACTCATGAGGTGGTCACGGTCCCCGTTCCGCCTGCGTACCTACCGTGTCATTCGCAAGATCCTCATCATCTTCATCGCCGTATCGATCGTCAACGTCGTCTTCGCGAATGTCTTCTACACGCCGAAAATGTACCGCATCCTGCGCGAAATTCGGAGCTGGTCTTCAAATACCGGCTCCTTCAGGACAAGATCCGCGCGGAGCAGCGCAAACTGGACGAAATACACCACCGCGACAACTTCGTTTACCGGGCTTTGTTCTCGGCCGACACCCTGAACATCGGCGGCATCTATACCCCCTATCCGGCGTCCAAATACGCCCCGCTGACGGGCGACGACTACGCCCCGCTGATGATCGGCACATGGCAGCAGCTCGATGCTTTCGGCCGCCAGCTCTACCGTACCTCCGTTTCGTTCGACGAGTTGCAAATCCTGGCCAAGAACAAGGAGAACATGTCCACGGCAATCCCGGCCATCTGGCCCATCGACCGTCAGGCCCTGCGCAGGGGTATCGAGCCGTTCGGCTACCGCAACCACCCGATCTACCACCGACGCATCCTGCACAAAGGACATCGACCTGGCGGCCAACATCGGCAACAACGTCTATGCCACGGGCGACGCGACGGTACAGTCCACCGACCTGGGACAGCCCCGCAGAGGCTACGGCAAGCAGATCCTCCTGAACCACCAGTACGGCTACCAGACCCGCTACGCACACCTGAGCCAGATCTTCGTCAAACCCGGCGAGAAGGTCGTGCGCGGACAACTGATCGGCAAGGTCGGCAACACGGGCGGCGTGACCGGCCCCCACCTGCATTACGAGGTGATTCACATGGGACAGGTCGTCAATCCGATCAACTATTTCAACCGCAATATGACCAACGAGGAGTACGAGCGCCTGATGGAACAGATGCAGGAGCTCAACCTCGACACCTTCGACGAATAACATGGCAAGAACCCGCAGACCGATCAAATACGCCACACCGCGCACGCCCAAACAGAAGGCGATCCGCATCACGTTTCACGTGCTGGTGTGGTTCGGCGCAGCCATCCTCTACTACGTCGGGTTTCGCTCTTCTTCGACACGCCCGTCGAATACGAGCTCAAGCACTCCACCGATCAGTTGAGGGACGAATACACCCGGCTCGAAGCCCGCTACGACTCGCTGCGCACAGTGATGGAAAATGTTTCCGAGCGCGACCGCAACGTCTTCAACATCCTCTTCGAATCCGATCCTTACGATTTCGACACCGAATACGAAACCAAGCGGCTCGCAACGTACGAAAGCCTGCTGGACAAATCCGACCGTCAGATCATCCTGGAACTCAAAGAGAAGGTCAGACAATCCGAAGCGACGCTGACCAAGCTCAACGAATCGTACCTCGAACTGCAACGTCTGCTGGATACGGTCGCGACGGCCGCAACCGGATTCCGGCCATACAGCCCGTTATCAACCAGCAGCTCACGCTGCTCACCGCCTCCTACGGCATGCGCATCCACCCCTTCTACCGCACCCTGCAATCCCATCAGGGCGTCGATTACACGGTGCCCGAAGGTTCGCGCGTCTTCGCCACGGCGGACGGCCGCGTGAAGGAGATCGCCACGCGCTCTACGGCGGGCCGCACCATCGTCATCGATCACGGCAACGGTTACGAAACCTCGTACAGTCACCTGCTGGCGGTCAATGTCCGCCGCGGGCAGGAGGTCCGTCGCGGCGACATCATCGGACTTTCGGGCAACACGGGACTTTCGATCGCACCCCACCTGCATTACGAGGTGCGGCACAACGGCATGCGCGTCGATCCGATCCACTACTTCTTCATGGAACTCTCACCCGTCGAGTACCAGCGGATCATCCGCATCGCCCAGTCGGGCATGCAGTCCTTCGACTAATTTTCGAATCGCGAATGAAAAAAGAAACGGCTATCTATCCCAGCCACCGCAAATTGCTGGGCACAACGCTCGCCGCAGCGATCATGACGACCCTCTCCTGCCTGCTCGTCATCGTACAGCCGCATGGAAAGGTCGGGCTGGTCATCGGTATCGTGGGAGCGGTCTTCTTCGGAGGATGTATCTGCATCTTGTTCATCGTGCTGCTGAAAAATTTCTTCCGAAACAGGCCGACTCTGTTGCTGACTCCGGACAGTCTGCGGATTTACGTACCGGCAAAAGGGATATACATCACGATCGAGTGGCAGCGCATTGCGGATTTCAGCGTATTCCGAACCTACGGGCAGAAATTCATCCGGATCGAACTCCACGATCCCGACCGGGCGATCGACGAGGAAAAAAACCGGATTGCCAAAGGGCTTATGCGCTGGCAAATGAAATACTTTGGATCCCCCTACGCAATCACGGCTTCAACAGTCGATATCGGCACGGCGGAACTCGAAAAAATCCTGCGGGAGTATTTACAGGCATCCCGCGAAAAATCCGCTGCGAACTGACCGACCCTCCCGCAAAAGCGGTTCTCCGAGCCGATCCCGCATATCGTCGGAAATACGCTCGCACCGTCCGTCAATGAATCGGATCAAGATATGAGACGCTCTATGGCCGGTATTTACAGGCTGCAGACTGATTTTCCGAACGTGATTATACACTTTCATATACACCTCTTCGGGAGCGCAGTAGCCCAAGCTCCCTCCGAAGAGGGGATTCTGGAGCAGAATTATGAACGCGGCCACCAGCCGCGAAAAGCGATCGTCGGACAAGGGGCAGATTGAAAATGTAATTGCCCTTCCGAAAAGACGACACGGAGAAAATCGCTGCGGCACGCTCGCGTCAGCGTTTGCAGATCTCGCGGAAATCGCAATAGCGGCAGGTGTGCTCGGCATCCTCGCACTGACGGAACGGAATCGCCGGATCGAACATCTCGGCAAGGGTTTCGCGCAACAGCCGTTCGAAAGGCTCGCGGTATTCGGAATAGCGTACGCCCGTGCGCCCCAACTCCCGATCGACGAGCCGGGACGAATAGTCGTCCCGGTGCATGGCCCGCACGTAATAGAGCGTCGGCTCGGCATCCACCCCCCGCGAATGGAAAAGCATCATCGAATAGAGCAACGTCTGTAAAATATTGGATTGACGCTGTTTGGCCTCTCCACGAAAGAGCGCTTCGACCCCCTGGAAATCGAGGTGCGGTTCGCCGGTCTTATAGTCCACGACCCGCAGCGTACCGTCCGGCAGGCGGTCGATCCGGTCGGCCAGGCCCCCGAAGACCACACGCAGGGATTTTCCGGCGCTTTCGAACGCAAACTCCTGCCCGATCCGCTCCTCGAGTCCTTCGACCGTAAAATCGTCATGCGCGGCGTCGTAAGGCAATACGCCGCCCCGAATATAGCGGATTACAATATCTTTGACCAACAACAGATTACCGCTATAATCCTCAACCGTCGCTTCAACATCCTGCAAATAGTTTTCATTGATGGCCGCAACTACCGCCTTCTCCACTTCGGACGAACGGGTCAGCGCACGCAACGCCTCTCCGCAGCCGGTCTTCCCGACAAAGGGAGCATAGAGCCGCTGCAAAGCCGCATGGAGAATCGTACCGAACATCGGTGCATCGACCTCCTCCGAAATCTCGTCGTCCGGCTCCAACCGGGCCACGGAGTGAAAATAGAAGCGCAGGGGACAAGCCACATACCGGAAAAAAGCCGTAGGCGACAGCCGCACGGGATCGTCCGGCGCGAGGAAGCGAGCCAACTTTTCGGCGGTTTCCCCTTGCTTGGGGACCTCGATCGGCGGGGTTTCCATCCGATTGACATCGATACCGACCTCCCGGCGGAGGATCTCGAAGGGAGTTTCGTACTCCAGTTGATAGATGTAACGGCTCTGTTCGCCGGTGGTCTTGTCGTCGGCATGAGCGCAATAGAGCATCCGCACGTTCTCGGCCCGTTGCAGCAAACGATAAAAATAGTAGGCGTAAACCCCTCGTGATGCTCCGGCGTAGGCAAGGCATAAGCCGCCCGCAGGTTGTAGGGAATGAACGAAGTACCGGTCACGACACTGCCTGGAAAGTTGTCGTCGTTCATCGAGAGCAAAATGACGTTGCGGAAATCGAGGTTGCGGGTTTCGAGGATACCCATAACCTGAATTCCCTCCAAAGGCTCTCCCTCGTAAGGAATACGCAGGGTTTGCAGATGTCGGCGAAGAAGTGAAGCATAGATCGATATAGACAATTCTATTTCACAATTATCCAGTGAATTGCGAAGTTTTATCACCTCTTCGGAAATGACGTTCAGGAACTCTACGCGGCGGCGTGCCTCCGTATCTTCGTAAGGCATCCGGGCAATCTGCGCGATCACCGCCAGCAGGTAGTCCGAAAATCCGCGCCACCCCTCGACGCTCCGGAACAGCGTAGCAAGCAACGGCGTGCAGGCCAGCCACTCCGCCGCGACCGTGATACGCCGGTTTCGGACGATCTCCTCCTGCATACGGACGATCCGGGAGGGGTCGCTTTCGAGGATATAAGGGTGCGACAGAAGTCCCAGCACGTCGGCGTGGTAAAAAAGCGGTTTGCCCTCCTTCTGCCGGGCATGGTTTTGCAGTTCGATCAATCGTTCAACAAACGAATAGGAAAGGCTCTGTTTCAGCGGATAACCCATCGTCACATTCACCTTTCCGATCTCCGCAGGCAGAGCATGCAGCAAGGGCAGCAGCAGGTTTTCATCCGTGAGCACGACGCAGTCTCCTTCCCCAGCGGCCCCTGTTCGGCAGCCAGTTCCCGCAGGATCGAAGCCACGTACTTGCATTGCACGGCGTTCGATACCGTGGAAATCGCTTCGATTCGCTTCGGCGACCGGAAATGATCGTGCGGAAGTTCGCGCCGGGCGGGAAACAGGATCCGGTTCTCGCGCAGGAACATACCGGCCTCCTGGTCGGCATTGTCCGTATAATAAGTATCGTAATCCCAGTAGAAATCGGTTTCGGCAGCCGTGGAGAGAAACTTGAAAAGCCGTTTCTCGCACTCCGAGAGCGCGTTGAAGCCCGCCACGACGAACCGCCGGGACTCCGGGAATGCGAAACCGCCGGCTTGATCCGCTCGGCGGCCGCCCGGTGCACCATCCCCGTATAGGCCATCCCCAGCGACCGGAGCCGCTCGCGGAAAGTCCGATAGACCGGGCCCAGCGTCTGCCAAACGGCCAGGAAGCGGCGTTTCTCCTCGGAAAGGGAGGTTTCGTCCGTGAAATTGGCCCAGAAAGCGATGATTTTCAACTGGACGGGGCTCAAATACGAAACGTCGGCCTCCAACTCCTTGATGTCGGCCAGGTTACGGAAAGCATATCGGCGTCGATCAGGTACTTGTCGATCGTATCGAAATCCGTGAGGAGCATCTCCCCCCAGAAATAGAACTTGTCGAAGGATTCGGGATGAAATTCCGAATAGACTTTATACAGTTCGGTCACCAGACGCACCCGGTCGCCGATGCGGAGACCCGAAATCTCGCTCATCAACTCGTCGATAGTCGTCCAGCGGGGCTGCCACAAAGGACGTTCGGCGATGCCGGACAAGGCGTCGATAAAGAAAAGCCGCGCACGTCGGGAAGGGAACAGAACAGAAAGGGACGAAATATCGTCCCCGTAATCTGTCGTAATAAATCGGCAGCGACTCCTGCAGGAATCCCGGCATGGCAAGTGCGCTATTTGAAGGTGATCTCGCCCCCGATCAGGGAGTTCGAAGTGTGCAGCAACTCGGGCTCTCCGATGCAGGTGATCCGGCCCTTCGTACCGACCGACGCCTCGAGGCGCTCCGGAGCGGTGATGGTCACGTCGGCCTTGGGAGTGGAATTGACACGCACGGACATCACTTCGACAGCGGCAGCGTCCACCTGGGCCGTGGAAACATTCAGATCCCAGTAACGGACCTTGCCCGTCAGGACCACGACGCTCTTGCCCGTCACATCCATCTGAAGATCCTTCACATCAAGCGCCGCGCTGACGACCGCCCCGTTGGAAACCAGCACCGGGCCTGCGGAAAGTGATCGGTTCCCCGAACGTGGCATTCGCCCCCGAAATACGGATCTCCTCCAGGTTGTTGTAATAAACCGTCACCTCGGTTTCGGAACGTTCGCGGGCGCCGATGCGCTCGGAAATCACGAGCATCTTATTCTTGTTCACCTCCGCCGTGAAGCGGCTGTCGTAAACGCCTTTGGTGTTGAAAACGATCTTGGGAGCCTGATCCATAGGCACCCGCTCGAACCGGATCCGGAACAACCCCTCGACGATCACACCATTGAAGGAAGGAAGCCACTCCATTTTCTCGCCGCTCGCCGCTGCGATTTCGGGAGCCAACTCCCCCCGATCGATCAGATCATTCTGGGCCGAAGCCGTAAATCCCAGCGTCAGGAGCGCCAGGCTCAATATCCATCTTTTCATAGTTTTTTCTGTTTTTTGCTTTTTCGTAACGCCAAGATACGATATTTTTTTGAATTTCTCCGTCCGTTTCCCATTTTATCGCTACCTTTACCAAAAAACGTCGGTTTAGCCGGCAGGCATCCGGCTCCGGCAGCCTTCATCCGCCACCGGCATCGATGCGGCCGGAAAAATGCCCGGGCAGCAGCGGACCTGCCGCAAAGCGGGATTCCACCGGCCGTCTTCATCCGACATTTTGAAGCGATAACCAAGTGAGAGCGAGAATACTGAACGCCAGCGCCGGGTCGGGCAAGACCTACCAGCTGGCATACAAATACGTGCGGGACGTGGTCGAGCAACCCACGCTGTACCGTCACATCCTGGCCGTCACGTTCACCAACAAGGCCACCGAGGAGATGAAATCCCCGCATCCTGTCGGAGATACATACGCTGGCCTCGGGCGGCAAAAGCGGCTACCTGGCCAGCCTGTGCACGGAGCTGTCGCTCGACGAACGGACCGTCCGCACCCGGGCCCGGGAAGCCCGGACCGCATCCTGCACGACTATTCGCGGTTCACGATCCTCACCATCGATACCTTTTTCCAGCGCATTCTGCGGGCTTTCATCCAGGAGTTGGGACTCGATCTGAACTACAACGTCGAAATCGAAACCGCCTCGGTGCTCTCCAAAAGCGCGGATGCGCTGGTCGAACAGATCCGCATCGACGAAGAACTGCAACGGTGGCTCACGGCCTTCGTGCAGGAGCGCATCGAAGACGGCAAACGCTGGGACGTACGCGAAGGCATCCTCGCCCTGGCAACGAAATATTCAAGGAAAGCAACCGCGAAACCCTCTCGGCGGAGCGTTCCAAAGCCGAACTGAACCGGATCGTCGGCAAGGCGACGGGGAGGGCCAAAGCCGGGAAAAAGGAGTTTCAGGAATTGGGCGTTCGGGCCATGAACCTCATGAATACCGCTGGCGTCACGACGGCCGACTTCACCGGCAAGAGCCGCAGCTTCGCGGGCTACTTCGCGGCCGCAGCCGCCGGAGAGATCAAAGCACCCACAGCTACCGTGCGCAAGATGAGCGCGACGACGGAAGGCTGGTGCGCCAAGGACTCGCCGGCCTGCCGCTGGTCGCGGAGCTCAGCCGCTGCTGGCCGAACTGTGCGCCCGTTACGACCGCAGCATCCGCTTCTGGAACACCACCGACCTGCTGCGCGAGAACTACCGCAGCTTCGCCCTGCTGCAGGACCTTTACGGCAAAGTACGGCAGATGTGCAGCGACGAGAACGTGATGATGCTCTCCGAGACCAAGAACATCCTCTCGGAGTTCATCCGCCACAACGACGCCCCGTTCATCTACGAAAAGTCGGCAACCGCTACGACCGGTTCATGATCGACGAATTTCAGGACACCTCGACCCGGGAGTGGGAAAACTTCCTGCCCCTGCTGGGCAACGCCATGGCACAGTCGGAACAGACCTCGGTGCTGATCGTGGGCGACATCAAACAGTCGATCTACCGCTGGCGGGGCGGCGACTGGGAGATCCTGCACCGCCGGGCGGCACGGGAGCTGGGAGAAGCGAGCACCGAAACGATACACCTGAAGGAGAATTTCCGGAGCCTGCCGCTGGTGGTGGAGTTCAACAACCGGATGATCGGCAAGGTGTCGAAAGCGACAACACGGCACTGAACCAACTGCTCGCCCAGCTCCGCCGCACGCCCTGGGGGAAAAGGCCCGGGAGGAGCTGCGCGACACCCTGCAGGAGGCCTATCGCGAACACGCGCAGAGCGCCCGCAAGAAAGGGCTGCATCCCGGCTACGTCAATATCACCCATTACGCCGGCGAGCCGCCCCTCATCGAACGCATCAAAGCTCTCGTGGACAAGGGTTTCCGACCGAAAGATATGATGATTCTGGTGCGCAGCGGCACGGACGGCGCCAAAGTCGCCTCGGCACTGCTCGACTTCAAGCGCCGGAACACGGATCCCCGCTACCGGTTCGACGTGATGACGCAGGAGGCGCTCATCGTCGGCACGGCACCGATCAGTTCGTTCGTCATCGCCTGCCTGAAGCTGGCCATGAATCCTGCGGATTCGCTGAGCCGGGCCATTTACAACCATTTTTCAGCCAAACCCTCCTTCGATGCGGAACTCACGGAAGAGGAGGTCGTCTTTCTCAAATCGCTGCGGCTGTTCCCGCCCGAAGAGGCGTTCGAACGGATCGTCATGCGGTACGACCTTCAGGAGCGACGGGAGGAGATCGCCTACCTGCAAGCCGTGCACGAACAGATCATCAACTTCTGCGCGGGCCGCGTAGCCGACATTCCCCTCTTCCTCAAATGGTGGGACGAACAGGGAAGCGGCCGCTCGCTGAACGTCGAACAGGGCGAAACGACCATCGAAATCACCACGATACACAAGGCCAAGGGGTTGGAAAAAAAAAGGTGGTGCTGATCCCCTACTGCAACTGGACGCTCAATCCCAAATCGAGCGGACTCTCGGCGAACATCGTCTGGGCCGAAGGCACGGACGGGGAGCTGGAGGGAATCGGCCGGTTTCCGGTGCGGTATAAAACCAGCATGGGCGAATCGCTCTTCTCGGCCGACTATTACCGGGAGATGATCTACGCGCACGTGGACAACATCAATCTGCTGTACGTAGCCCTGACACGGGCCGTGGAGTCGCTGCACATCTTCATCCCGCAGAAGGGAGCCAAGGGACCGAACGTCGGACAATTGATCCTGCAAAACATCGCCCCGGAGGACGGCACGGTCCGGCTGGGACGCTGGAGGGCAGCTACTCCCGGGACGAAGCCGCCGAAACCTAACGAATTCGGCGAATTTGCCGGACCGGAGCCGGATACGCACCGGAAAGCGAAAGCCGCGCACGTCCTGCTCGGGGACTACCCCACGTCGGAGCCGCAGTTGCAACTGCGGCTGCCGACAGAACGCTACTACGAGGAAGAGGGTCGGGCCGAACTCACGCCGCGCGACTTCGGCATCCTGATGCACCGGGTCTTCGAAAACGCCGCGACGACGGACGAGATCTACACGGCCATCGAAGCGATGACCCAGGACGGCGTACTCGATGAAAAAGAGGCCCCCCGCCTGCGGGAGCTGGTCGAAAAGGCCCTCGCGGATCCGGTGACGGCGGAGTGGTTCGGCGGCAGGTGGCAGGTGGTGCGCAACGAGAACGAAATCATCCTGCCGGGCAGCGGAACGACGCGGCGCCCCGACCGCGTGATGACCGACGGCGAGCGGGCCGTAGTGGTGGATTACAAGTTCGGGCGACCGGGAAACCGCACGCCACCGCAAACAGATCCGCGAGTACCTGCGCCTGCTGCGGCAGATGGGTTACACCCGGACGGAAGGCTATCTCTGGTATGTACGTCTGGGACGCACGGAGCGGGTGGAGGAGAAGGAGGATTGAAAAACGGGGAGAACAGAAGCCAATACCGAAAAAACAGGGACAAACGGCGAATTTTTCGAACAGATAATCGTATATTTGATACGTTTTTGGGACGCATCCCGCAACGGAAAGAGCGAGCGTCCCCGACTTATACAAAAAATGCAGGCCGGCTCTTGCGAACGACAATCGCAGACCGGTCCCGAAAAACAGCTTCATGAGATCAATCCTGCTGGACATCATCCCCCGCCGATTCCGCCGCCGGAGCTACCTGGTTTCCGGCACGATCTTCCTGCGGGCCCTGCTCAACTTCGCAGGACTGGCTCTGCTGATTCCGGTACTGCTGCTGATCCTCGACAGCGAGAGCATGCACACGAACCCCTGGCTCGAACGGCTGTACCAAGCGGGCGGATTCGAATCGGACCGGGCGTTCGCCCTGACCGTATGCGGATGTATCGTCGCACTGATCGCATTCAAAAACCTGCTGACCTCTTCCTGCTGCGCTACGAACGGCGGTATATTTACGACCTCTACCGGTGTATGTCGCGGCGGCTCTATATCGAATATCACGACCGGGGGCTGGGATTCATCAAAAACACCAATTCGGCACTGCTCTCGCGGAACGTCAATTTCGTCTGTCTGGCGTTCGTTACGGGGATCCTCGTACCGCTCGCGTCGATCACGAGCGAGAGCATGCTGCTCGCACTGCTGTTCACGGCGCTGCTGTTCTACAACCCCACAGTCGCGGGACTGGTCCTGCTGGTATTCATTCCGACCGTCTGGTTCTACTACAGCGCCGTGCGCAAACGGCTCCACCGTTACGGCGTACAGGAGAACGAAGCCCAGCGCGAGAAGGCCCGCACGGTCGTCGAGACTTCCGGGGATATGCCGACCTGGAGATCAACGATGCCTTTCCTTCGATGCTGCGCCGCTTCGACCGGGCGATGGACAAGATCGTTACGATTCAGTCCAGAAATATGACCGTCAATGCCTTGCCTTCGATCTTCATGGAGGTAGGACTGGCGATCGGCATGGCGCTGTTCGTGGCGGTCAGCCTCGGTACGCCGGGCGATGAAGCCCGGGTCCTCTTCGGCGTATTCGCCGTCGCCGGGTTGCGGCTGATGCCTTCGGTACGCAACATGATGTCCGGATGGTCGGCACTCAAATACAACCGCTACACCATCGATATCCTGCGGGACATCGACCTGAACGACGAAAAGCCGGAACCGTCAGCCGCACAGCCTCCGCTGCCCTTCGAACGTGAAATCGCCGTGCGCGACCTCTCGTTCCGCTTCGACGACGAGCGCGGCGACAAAGAGGTGCTGCACGGGCTGACACTCACGATCCGCAAGGGAGAACACGTCGGTATCCGAGGCGCATCGGGGGCCGGAAAAACGACCCTGTTCAACCTTCTGTTGGGATTCTATACCCCCACCGGCGGTGAAATCACGATCGACGGCGAGCCCCTGACCGCCGCCAACCGCCGCCGCTGGCAAAATGCCGTCGGCTACGTTTCGCAGCACGTGTTCCTGCTGGACGGCACCCTGCTGGAAAACATCGCCCTGGGCGAAGAGGAGGAGAAAATCGACCGTCGGAGAGCCGAGGAGTCCCTGCGTGCCGCCCGGCTGGAAGACTTCGTGCAATCGCTCTCCGCAGGGATCGACACCCCGATCGGGGAGGCCGGCAACAAACTGTCGGGCGGACAACGCCAGCGCATCGGCATTGCCAGAGCCCTCTACAAACAGGCCAACATTTTATTCTTCGACGAGGCGACCTCGGCGCTCGACAGCGGGACGGAGGAAGGAATCAACCGTTCGATCGCCGAACTGTCACAGCACAACAGAGATTTAACCATCGTGGTCATCGCCCATCGAGAAAGCTCGCTGGAGTACTGCGACCGCATCATCACACTCGATAACAATGGATAGAGAATATATCATCGCCGGATTCCGCATCCGGCTGGAACAGGTCGATCGGCTCTTCGTAAGACCCGGCAGCCACATGGCCCGGGCATTCGAACCGTTCGCCGCAGAAGCGGATCCGGCCGCATCCCTGACCATGCGCCTGATTCCGGACTGCACGATAAATAAAGAATTAACAGGAGGAGAGCCGAACAGGGAACTCGACGTATTTCCGTTCGACGATGCGGAAGCCGACTGCCACTTCGAGCGTACGCCGCGAGGTTACCTGTTCCGCATGGTTCCCCGCAACGGGGATCGTCCGACGCTATTCTTCAAAGCGTTCAATTCGCCGGATGTACAGAGCGACCTGCTCGCCGACGGACGCGAACCCCATCAATCCCTGATGCGTTTCGGGCTTTGGATCATGTTCGGCATCGCCATCTCCCCCGAAGCCATTGCGATACACTCCTCGACCATCGAATGCGAAGGCCGGGCCGTCCTGTTTCTGGGAGAATCCGGCACAGGGAAAAGCACCCATACCCGGCTGTGGCAGGAGCACATTCCCGGAGCACGGCTGCTCAACGACGACAGCCCGATTATCCGGATGTACCAGGGGCAGGCGACCGCTTTCCGGATCGCCCTGGAGCGGCAAGACCCCCTGTTACCGCAACATTTCGCGGCCGATTGCCGGAATCGTCCGGTTGAGCCAGGCCCCGGCCAACGAAATCACCCGACTGTCAATCTTGCGGGCCGTCGGATCGCTGCTCCCGTCCTGCCCCCCGGCATTCGCTACGACAGCGATTTGCAGGATAGAATCTGCCGTACGCTGTCGGACATTCTCACCCAAGCCCCTGTGTGGCACTTGGCCTGCCTGCCGGACAAGGCAGCGGCCGAACTCTCCTACGCCACGGTCCTCGAAGGAAAACAGAGAGCCTGAAAACAATTGATCATGGAAAAACCGTAGCGAACCGGATCGCCTTCGCCCAGACGAGGGACCTGCTGCTCGAAGGCCAAAACGTACGAATCTGCGTCCAGGGACAGAGCATGCTGCCCTTCTTCCGCAGCGGCAGCGTCATCACGCTGCGGCCCCTGCGCCACGAGGATCTGCGACGCGGAGCGGTGGTGATGGCCGAAACCGTACAAGGCAATTTCGTCGTACACCGCATCATTCAGGCGACACCGGAAGAGGTCACGCTGCTCGGCGATGGCAACCTTACCACGGAAACGATGCCCCCGGCCAAGGTTTATGGAGTTGTGGATTGTAGTGCCATTCACCGGGTATTGGCTCGGGTATGGCTCTGGCTGCGCCCCGTACGACGTTATCCGCTCTGGGTTCTGCGGCGGATTTGCAGAAAATAACTCCCGAATCGGATTCAAGCAAGAGTTATGCTCTCTGTTTCTTTAAGTTCTGCCCGCCCCGAATCTCGAAAATAGGATTAGAGCACAATACGGCTTGCCTTTGCGTACTCATTATGCAGTAAGTACCGATGGGGTTCCAATTGAATGTACGGCTATTTTGAATCATCGATCCGAAAGTATTTTTTATGGTAAATATAAATATTTTGAATAACTGATTATGAGAAAAATAATTCTTTCTTGTTTGTTGTTGGGAATTAGCTTGACCACGTATGCTCAAACAAGCCTATTTGATTTATGGCAGGAGGCGTCGGAGCACGTCAATATTTATACTTATGGACTTAAAAAGATCAACAAAGATACTATATATCGTCCTGACAATTATCGTCCAAATTGGAAGCGGAAAAAAGGTGCGAAATTGGAAATTTCTTCCCCCACAATAGGACTCTTAAAAAAGATGCTTGAAGATGTCGAATCGGAAGGGTTTCAGTTCAACCCTCAAAATGACACATTACTTTTCTATGTGAGTTTTTGTAGTTGGTGGGCTCCATGCGATCTTGTTGTTAAAACGTCGGCAGGGATATCTCATTACTACCAGCCACCACAAGAAGAGTCGTTTAAGATTGATTCTGTTATGCTTGCTAAAGACTTTTTTTATAAGTTCTATCTTGTATTATGGCGATAACTCCGCATTTACAGATTTTTTCCGACGTTATGTCATTCTTCTTCCAGATTCAGATGGTAGATATACTTTGGTTTTTCGTATTATCTTAAAAGATGGGAAAATCATGACTCCATCTGAAGTGTGGAAAATTGCCGATGTATATATGTGGGAAGGAAATTATTTAACTGAAGAAGATATAATATTTTTGAAGAAATTGAGTCATTATTACAATAAATCGGACCTGAATCGATTAGAAAATTTTTCGCGCACAATATTATTGCAGTAAATTGTTCTCTAATCTTCAGAAAAGGCATTTCCATACTCTTTTTTCGGCACCGACCGCAATCATTGACAAGCCTCCGTTCATATCGAATTCGACTACTTCACCCCATCGAGGGGGGGGAATAGAGGAAATCCCTTCTTAGAAATTCAAGAACACCGACACCATAAAAGCAAAAAATAGCGAAGGAAATTCCTTCGCTATTTTTCGTTATAGGGTCACCGATTACGCTTCGAGCGCGAAACGCTTGTAAGCGATAACCGTAGCATCCTTGTCCGCCTTGTGGATAAACTCGGCGATCGTCTCCTTCTCACCTACCACCGGCTGGTTGAGCAGCGTATTCTCCTCGAAGAACTTGCGCATCTTACCCTCGGCGATCTTCTCCAGAATAGCTCGGGTTTGTTGGCATTCTTCGGATCCTGCTTCATGGCCTCGACAGCGATCTTGCGCTCGTGCTCGATCACATCGGCCGGGCAATCGGCCTCAGAGATCGAAACGGGAGCCATAGCGGTTGCCTGCATAGCAACGGTATGGGCTACCTCCTCGGGAACGACCTTGTTGAAACCGATAAGCGTACCGAGCTTCTTGTTGAAGTGTACGTACGCATGACAGTAGGGAGCTTCGATACGGGCATAGTATGCCAGCTCGATCTTCTCGCCGGTCTGACCCGATTTCTCGGTCACCATCTCCTCGACAGTGCGGCCTTCGGCATTCTTGGCTGCCAGCAGCGCATCGCGGTCCGCAGCATCGGTTTTCACGGCAACGTCCAGCATCGCGTTAGCTGAAGCGGAGTACTCCGCATTCTGCGCCACGAAGTCGGTTTCGCAAGCCAGGCAGAGGATATAACCCTTCTGACCCACGATTTTCGTTACGACGACACCTTCGGTGGCCGTACGATCGGCACGCTTGGCAACGACCAGCTTACCCTTTTCACGGATGATATCCTGGGCACGCGCGAAATCACCTTCGGCTTCGGCAAGGGCCTTTTTACAGTCCATCATACCGGCACCGGTCATTTTGCGGAGCTTCATTACATCTGCAGCTTTGATTTCCATAGTCTTGGTTTTAATTTCGTTGAACTTCGTTCTGCGTTTCCGTATCCCGACCATCTCGGATCGCTCGGGCAATCTTCGCACGGGACGGAAACGTCCATAATCTCCGTGCGAATTATTCCGCTTTCTGCTCGGTCGCAGCGACAACCTCGGCAACGGTAGCCTCCTCAGCATCCACGGAAGCTTCACGCTTCTTGATACGAGGTTTCGCATCCTTCTTCGCAGGAGCATCGCCCTCATGAGCCTCATTCTCCTGGGCCTCCTTCTCTTTTTCGAGCTTACGCTCCTCGAGGCCCTCGCTGATGGCACCGCACACGGCGTCGAGGATCACAGCGATCGACTTGGTCGCATCGTCATTTGCAGGGATAACGTAATCAATGTCGGTTGGATCACAACAAGTATCTACCATTGCAAATACGGGAATATTCAATCGCTTGGCCTCCTTCACGGCGTTGGACTCCTTCTGCACGTCCACGACGAACAGAGCGGCCGGCAGACGGGTCAGGTCGGCGATCGAACCGAGGTTCTTCTCGAGTTTCGCACGCTGACGCGCGATCTGCAGCTTCTCACGCTTGGAGAAATTATCGAACGTGCCGTCGTTGGTCATTTTGTCGATGGTGGACATCTTCTTGACGGCTTTACGTATGGTGGGGAAGTTTGTCAGCATACCGCCAGCCCAACGCTCCGTAACGTAAGGCATACCGATAGCTGCGATCTTTTCGGCAACGATTTCCTTGGCTTGTTTCTTGGTGGCGACGAACAGCACGCGACGACCGCTCTTGGCGATCTGCTTGAGTGCGTTTGCCGCCTCATCGAGCTTCAGCACGGTCTTGTGCAGGTCGATGATGTGGATGCCGTTCTTCTCCATGAAAATATAAGGAGCCATTTTGGGATTCCACTTACGCTTCAAGTGTCCGAAATGAGCGCCGGCTTCCAATAATGTATTAAAATCTGTACGTGACATTTTAATTCAATGGTTTAATTTTAATTCTCTTTTCTTCAACTCTCCCGGTAGTGAACTGCGGTCAATCCGGAGAGTTTTCTGCGATCAGGCAACCTGTAAGTAATAGCGATATAATAATATATAGGTAGTCTTGCCGGTTTGTAACCTGAATCGTGCTTGCCGAAATTCGGTCGTACGATTAACGCTTGCTGAACTGGAACTTACGACGTGCTCCGGGCTGACCGGGTTTCTTACGCTCAACTTCGCGGGGATCGCGCGTCAGGAATCCGTTCTTCTTCAGAACCGGACGGAACTCGGCATCGATCTCGCACAATGCGCGTGCGATACCCAGACGAGCCGCCTCAGCCTGCCCCTTGATACCGCCACCGTCCAGATTGATGGTGATATCGTAGTTCTCTGCGGTGTTGGTAGCCAGCAGCGGCTGCTTCACCTGGAACTGAAGGATGTCGAGCGGAAAATAGACTTCCAGCGATTTGCGGTTGATCGTAATCTCCCCTTTACCCGGCTTCACGAATACGCGAGCCACAGCAGCCTTACGACGACCTACGGTATTTACAACTTCCATAATTCTTACTTAATCTCGTTTAACTTAATTGCCTTCGGGTTCTGAGCGGCGTGCGGATGCTCGGCGCCGGCATACACCTTCAGATTCTTCATAATGGCTTCGCAAGGCGCGTTTTGGGGAGCATGCCTTTGACAGCCTTCTCGATGAGAAACGTCGGTTTCTTCGCCAGGTAATCGGCCGGCGTAGCGAAACGCTGACCTCCCGGGAAACCGGTGTGTCGTGTGTAGACCTTGTCGGTCATCTTCTTGCCTGTGAGCTTCACTTTGTCCGCGTTGATGACGATAACATAATCACCGCAATCGACGTGGGGGGTGTAGCTAGGCTTGTTCTTGCCGCGGAGGATCTTCGCAACCTGCGATGCAAGACGTCCCAATACCTCGTCGGTCGCGTCGATGACAACCCATTGCTTGTCAACCGTAGCGGCGTTCGCCGAGATAGTTTTGTAGCTTAATGAATCCACTTTGTTTACGTTTAATTAATACTTATTTATCCAACCTCCCGCACTATACGGGTGCGCAAAGATACGAAGAAAATCCGCAAAAAGCAAAACACCCGAACAAATAACGTCAATATATTCTAAAAAAGCCATTTACACTTTTTACAACAAAAACCGCGCCCGGCTTCTTTCGTCCGAAGCCAAGCACGGTTTTTTACGCATCCCCGGCGGTCACCGGAGAAAATCGACCAGTCGGCAGCGCACCTGCAACAAGATACCGGACCGACGCAGAAAGCGTATCAACTACCGTAAGGTTTGAAATTCTTCTGTCCGTTATAACGTCCGATGGTCGGATCGACCAGTTTTTGCGGACGCACCTTGAACTCCACGGGCAGAACGTAAGAAACCCGCACGGGATAATCCAGACCGGACTCCTTGTCGGTCATGATGCCCGGAGTCCACTTCGGAGAATTCTCGACCACCCGCGTAACCCGCTTCGGTCAGCTTCTCATGGGGCGAAGCAAGCACTTCGTCCACAGTCACGGATCCGTCGGTTTCGACGATAATCCGGACTTGCACCACTCCTTCGACCTTCTGCTCTTCCATATCGGCAGGATACTGTACGCGCGAAAGCACCCATTTCCAATACTTTTCGAACCCTTTGTTCTTAAACGACGGGGCTTTTTTCAAACGTGCGACCTGGCCATCCGCAATGACCAGTCCCTCGGCCGGAGGTGTCGAAGTCGTCGTACCCGGGGCATCGGCCGGAGTTTGAGCCATCGCGGGTAACACCAGCAACAGGCTCACAGCATAAAACAGAAATTTTTTCATAGCATCTGTCTGTTGGTTTCTACATAAACAAAAATAGTGAAAACCGAGAGAAAACGGGACCTTGTTCACGGTTTTCCGAGGCGCATCCTATCTAAGACTATGTCAAAGATAGCGAGAGGTAAGAGCAATTGTGAGAACTTGTTCTCGAAAATTGCCGAACCGAATCCTATCTTCTACAAAGATAGGAAAAGCCGGATGCAAAAGCAAATTTATTTGCATTTTCCCGAGGCGGAATTTTAAGACGACTCAAAAAGTTAGGCGACAGAAAACACTCGAATATCAATTATTTATTCGTTTCATCGCAAGAAACAGGAGCCGGACGGAACAACGCAACCGGAACCGCCCCGGTCTGATCCCGGAATCCATTACAATACCAAAAGCCGCACGATCAAATTTCAAGCATGGAATCATAGCTGTTAGCGGAGCTTTTTGGATGCGTAACGGACCAAGTCCTTTCCGAAGAAAAGGAGCAAGGAAGGGGGCGAATTATAAACGCGACCACCGACAGCGAATAAGCGACCGTCGGATTCGTGCTGCGATCGTCGAATAAGGGTTTCTTAAAAAATATAATTACCAATAGGCACACCGCAGCCGATATAGGCGTCAGCAACCTTCTTTCCCAGGAAAAAGAAGAGGACCGTCTGCAAAACGGCCCTCTTCAATCTATAGAAACCCCGGACTATCCCAGGAACGACAGCAGAATACCTGCGGCAACCGCAGAGCCGACGACACCGGCTACGTTCGGACCATGGCGTGCATGAGCAGGAAGTTGCTCGGATTGGCCTCCTGGCCGACGGTTTGCGATACGCGGGCTGCCATAGGAACCGCAGAAACACCGGCGGAGCCGATCAGCGGGTTCATCTTCTTGCCCTCCGGGAGGAAGAGGTTCATAAACTTGGCAAGCAGCAAACCTCCGGCCGTACCGAGAGCGAACGCAAGCACACCCAGCACCAGAATACTCAAGGTCTGGACATTGATGAACGCTTCGGCGGTAGCCGTAGCACCGACGGTAATACCGAGGAAAATCACCACGATATTCATCAGCTCGTTCTGCACGGTCTTGCTCAAACGATCAACCACACCGCACTCTTTCATCAGGTACCCAGCATAAGACAGCCGATCAGCGGAGCGGCGCTCGGCAGGAGCAGCGAGATGATTACGGCAATGATGATCGGGAAGAGGATCTTCTCGGTTTTGGAAACCGGGCGCAGCTGCGACATCTTGATTTCACGCTCTTTCTTGGTGGTCAGCAGACGCATGATGGGCGGCTGAATCACCGGCACGAGGGCCATATAAGAGTAAGCGGCCACGGCGATCGGACCCAGCAATTCGGGCGCGAGGCGGGCGGTCAGGAAGATCGCAGTCGGACCGTCGGCACCGCCGATGATACCGATACTACCGGCCTGAGCAGGAGTGAAGCCCAACGCGTAAGCCCCCAGGAAGGTCACGAAAATACCCAACTGCGCAGCAGCACCGAGCATGAAACTCTTCGGGTTGGCGATCAGCGGGCCGAAATCGGTCATGGCACCGACACCGATGAAGATCAGACACGGTAGATACCGAGCTTCACACCCAGATAAAGATAATCGAGCAATCCGGCATCCTGAATGAAGCTTC
>ENA-OQIO01000381-OQIO01000381.1-human-gut-metagenome-genome-assembly--contig:-NODE-381-length-24179-cov-3.281931_pt1 | contig 24179 bp, 34 predicted proteins | sample MGYA00242573_ERZ504737 | MGnify/ENA primary metagenome ERZ504737 (study PRJEB26092, sample SAMD00036203) | human gut metagenome | host: Homo sapiens | study: EMG produced TPA metagenomics assembly of...
TACCATGAAAGTCGGGACACATAAAAAATCTGTCCTGTTGTTGTGGGCGGTGCTTTTAGCAAGCACCAGCTTTGGTGTGTATAAGAACTTTACCGCCATTGACACCCACACGGTACATGAAAAAGAAATCATTCAGCTAAGATTGAACGATACCAACGGTATTGAGAATTTCGTCAAGAACTTTGCGAAAGCCTACTACTCATGGGATACCAGCAAGGAAGCCATTGAAGCAAGGACAACAGAAATCAGTAAATACCTTACCAAAGAATTACAGGACTTGAACGCTGATACCATCAGAACGGACATACCAACCAGTGTTACGGTTACAAATGTGCTGGTCTGGAATGTGGAACAGTCTGGAATGAACGATTTTACTGTTGCCTACGAAGTAGATCAGCAGGTAAAAGAGGGAGAACAGACACAGGCAGTCACAGAAAACTACACCGTGACCGTTCATGTGGATAAGGACGGTGCAATGGTCATTACCCAGAATCCAACCCTTGCTCCGGCGGTACAGAAATCAAAGTATGAACCGAAAGTACAGGAAGCAGATGTCAGTGTCAGTTCCGACACAGTCAAGGACGCTACCGCTTTCTTGGAAACATTCTTTAAGCTGTATCCGACAGCTACGGAAAAAGAACTTGCCTATTACGTCAAAGACGGTGTGCTTGCTCCTGTTTCCGGCGACTATGTATTTTCGGAACTGGTAAACCCTGTCTTTACCAAAGACGGAGATAACCTCAAGGTCAGTGTGTCTGTGAAGTATCTGGATAACAAGTCGAAAATGACACAAATCTCACAGTATGAGCTTATGCTTCATAAGGACGATAACTGGAAGATTGTAGAATAAATAATCAAGGCTTGCGTCATAAACTGTATAGTATGCTCCGCAAGCCTTATTTCCATTCCGGATTAGTATTTACAAAATTTGCAAAATAAGATGCGAATAGGAGTTAAAAGATATGATAGGGCTAAAAAAGAGAAATAATTAAAAAAATGTTGAAACTTGGTGCTAAGGCTGGTGGAGTATCGTTTGCTGATGTTCAGACTGATATAGAAGCTACTATTGATGAAGCAATGACCAGTACAGACCCACAAGTACAGGAAAATTTCAAAAAGTTGTTTGGAAGTAAGCGTCCCACGTCAGAAGAATATATCTATAAAATTGCAAAGAAAACAAAACTTTAATTGGCTAAAGTAAAATTTGGGTATTTTAAATGCTGTTAAGGGTATTTGAACTTAAAGTGCTTGCGATTGTTTTGGAGAAATATTAAACTTCTATTAAAGTACATGGAGGAAAGCATATTGAAACTGCAACTATTGGAAAAAAAAGATTTGGCTGAACCGGAAATAGATATACGATATTCAAGTATGACCCAACCTTTAAATCGGATTGTTCAATATATCCGTCAACAAGAATATCTTATACAAGGAATTTTTGAAAAAAAGCTGTATCAGATACCATTAAATGAAGTCTTGTATTTTGAAACTGTTGATAAAAAAACATTTATGTACACTCAACAAAAAATATTTGAATGTAAAAAGACACTTTCTGCTATTGAACAAGATTTAATAAGGTCAAATGTTGTAAGGATAAGCAAAACAGTCTTATTGAATATTTCTTGTCTGGTCTGTGTTAAACCTTACCCTAACCACAGATTATTGGCAGAACTTAACAATGAAGAAAATCTAATTGTTTCAAGAAAATATATTCCTATTCTAAGAGATAAGATAAGGAGTGGCTATTATGAATAAATTTTTAAGGACATATCTTCCTGCATTTTCTATGGCATTTACATTTATTATTTTGTATGCAACGATAAGCAATATTATAGCAGGATATTCTAAAGACAGATTTTGTTTCTTTATTTTGCAGGTGTTTGTTTATCTTATGGTGTCAGTGATTGTCGATTGGCTTCTATCATTTATAGATTTTAGCAAATATATATATCACTTTATTGCTGAAATGATTATATTATATCCAATAACCATTGGTGTGGCATTTATAGGTAAATGGTTTGCGTTTAGTGCAATTAACATTACATGGTATTCATGTGTCTATATTTTAATTATGATAGCTATTCATTGCTATTTTTATCATATTTCCAAAAGACAAGCTGATGAAATAAACAATTTTTTAAAATTAAGGAATAAGAGGTAATAGTAATGGGCGATATGACAAAATTTAATAGTGCTATTGAATATTATATATTTAATGTGTTGCTAATGTGTTTACTTATTTCCGAAATATTTATTTTCTTTTATACACGTTCAAAGCAAAATAGAACTGAAAAAATTGACACTAGAGATTTAGGAACGAAATGGTTGTTATATTTAAATTTTGTATTTTGTTTGATAATTAGTTTTCTATGTATCAGTCAAAAAGCTCCATTTTGCATAAGAGAATTGACGTTGCCTGCTTACTTTGCAGAAATTGGTATGTTAATTACAGCAGTCGGGATTTGTATTCGTATAAAAGCTGTTTTAACTTTAAAAAAGGCATTTACATTAAATGTTCAGATTAGTAAAGAACAACAGCTAATAACAAATGGTATGTATAAATTTGTCCGCCACCCTGCCTACACTGGAAGTATTCTGTCATTATTGGGCGTGAGTATTGCGTTAAAGAATATCCCTGCTATATTGATAGTTGCTATTTGTAGCTTTGTTTGCTATCAAATAAGAATAAATGTTGAAGAAGCAGTTTTACAAAAATATTTCAAAGAATATAACTTATATAAAGAAAAAACATATAAACTTTTTCCGTATATATATTAAAATTGCTGATGTCTTGGAGATAACTTTAGTAATGGTATTGACTAGTTATTTTTTATGAAAAAATAAAATTTGTAGAATAAATTTGTAAGATTAAGCGAATATGAGAGGAGCTTTTATGAGTAATCAATCATGGGTGTTTTGCCCTATTTGTAACAATAAGACACGAACCAAAATACGGAACGATACAGAACTGATAAATTTTCCGTTATTCTGTCCGAAGTGCAAACAAGAAACTATAATCAATATGAAACGTGGAAATATAATTATCAGAGAGCCAGACGCTAAGACGCAGAGCCGATAATTTGTAAGTTATTGTAACTTATTAGATTGTCGGCTCATTTTTGAAACAAAAAAGTGGAGATTTTATTTTTTCTCCACTTCCTTTGACTTAATAATTCCATCAGCAACACTTTCAATAATAATTAAGTCTTTTTCGGACATAGTATCGAGTTGCTCTTCTAACTGCCGTCTTCTGGTGCTTTTTACCAGATCAGAGGCAGGTAAAAAAAATTCATCAGCAGATATATTAAGTAAATGAACAAGGTCATAAAGCACCTGTAAACTTGGGTGCTGTCCTTTGTTCTCGATGTTTGTTAAATAGCGTGGGTCAATTTCAATCATAGCTCCCACCTGCTCACGGGTCAGACCCTGCTTTATCCGAGCTTGTTTGATTGCCAGACCAAACGCTCTAAAATCGTACTTATCTTCTTTTTTACGCATATGTAATCACCTCACTACATTTTACAGTTCCTGTTCACAAATCAACAGGTATTGAAAAACGTATATGTGAGTTTGTGAGTTCATATTTGCATTTCTAAACAAAATACTGCTTGTGAGGTTAATAAAAAAACCGCTATAACTGGAAGATTATAGGATAATAAATATAGCTTGCATTTCATGCTTCGGTATGATTTGCAAGCTGATTAATATAGTTGTTACATTTCGTTTAAGAGATTATAATAATTAAAATAGCTAAAATCTATCAATTTTTAACAGTAGTATGTGGACATAGTTGATAAAAAATTGCTTTTTCAATGATAAGATATATTTCTAAGGAGGAACGAGATATGGCACAGAGCATTTTGATTGTAGACGACGAAAGAGATATTGTATCAATGCTAAATCAATATTTTTGCAAAATTGGTTATGTAGTATACACAGCAATTAACGGAAAAGAAGCACTGAATGCAATCACAAAACATCCAGATATTATTTTATTAGATATAAATATGCCAGATATGAATGGTTTTACAATTTGTGAAAAAATCAGGAATTTTGTGTCCTGTCCTATTATTTTTTTAACAGCTCGGATTGAGGACTGTGATAAAATCAAAGGATTTGCTGTCGGTGGTGACGACTATGTTGTAAAGCCTTTCTCCGTTGATGAATTAGAAGCCAGAGTTGCTGCACATTTGCGGAGAGAAAAAAGACATGGTTCGTCCGCAATAGTTCAGTTCGATAATAATATAGTAATTGATTATTCATCACGAGTTGTTTTTTATAGAAATGCTGAAATAAATTTTACGAAGAAAGAGTTTGATATTATTGAATTTCTTTCACAAAACAAGGGGATTATTTTTGATCGTGAGACAATTTATGAAAAAGTATGGGCTTAGATGGTTCTGGCGACAATTCTGTTATTACAGAACATATACGCCGGATAAGAACAAAATTCCTTTCTATAGGCGACAATCCTTATATAGAAACTGTCTGGGGGTGCGGATATAAATGGAAAAAGTAAGGCGAAAAAATTCAAGGCATTATATTGACAACATGAGTATTAAAAATTCGTTTGTTTTTTATGCTCTTATTTCCTTAGTGATTGGTATTGTAATAGGTGTTATATCTATTACTCTTGTAGATGATTACAGAATAAACCTTAACTATAAATATGAGGACATGACAACAAGGTATGATATACCTGAAAATGGTTCATTTACAGCGAAATATAACAAAGACCAAACAGAATACACAATATATAATGCAAGTGAAAAGGAAGTATGTAATTTTGTTGTAGACTATCAAAAGGAACGTCCAGTACAAGAATATATTTATCCTAATCATGTTTCTTACATTGAAGTTTCACCAAAGTTTACTAAACATGATAGAATTGTGGATTCTGCTCTAGGTGTGGTTAATATTGTCACCATTCCTATTGTTCTTTCAATTAGCATGATTCTTTGTGTGACTATCTTTGTAAACCGAAAATTAGTAAGACCCATAAAGTTACTGACGAATGCATACAGAAAAGTCGAAAACAACGAACTGGATTTTACGTTGCCTTACCCTTATAAAGACGAGATGGGGAGGCTGTGTCTTGCATTTGAGAAGATGAAAAATTGTTTATATCAAAACAACCAAAAAATGATACGGCAATTTACTGAACAAAGGAGATTAAATGCTGCTTTTTCACATGATTTACGCACGCCTTTAACAATACTAAAAGGACATACCACAATGTTGTTATCATTTATTCCCAAAGGATTAGTTTCTCAACAGGAGGTACTCGACGAATTATCAACAGTACGCAACAATGTGGAACGGCTTGAAAAATACGTTAGTGCTATGACAAACTTATACCGTTTAGAAGATATAGAAATCGAAAAAGAAAACATAAACTTTGACTTCTTATTAAAAACCTTATCAAATACAACGGAAATGCTCTGTTCTGATATAGAATATACGATTAAAACAAATTGTAATAAACAGCAAACTCTATTTATCAATCTTGAAATTATCATACAAATTTATGAAAACCTGTTGTCTAATAGCATTAGATATGCTAAGTCGATGATAGCTATTGATGTAAATAAACAGGAGGAATTTTTATTGATTACGGTCTCTGACGATGGCTGTGGTTTCAAAAGTACGGATATAGAACGTGTAACATTACCATTTTATAAACCATCGCAAGATACTACGTCTGAACATCTAGGTCTGGGATTAAACATTTGTAAAATATTATGTGAAAGGCATGGAGGTACAATAAAAATTTCAAATAATCATAAGGGGGGAGCCTGTGTTACAGCTTGTATAAAAATTGCATATGTTGATGAAAAATAGACATTTTCCCCATATAATTGCATTAAGCACTTATAAAGGAGGTTTCGATTATGAAAAAAATTATCTGTATTATTTTAATAACTGTCACAAGCATTTTGTCCGGGTGCAATTCAACATCAGATGAAGAAATAATATCATCACAGGATTTCAAAGAGAATTATGAGGTTTCGTCCTATGGAACTGAGGAAAAAATTAATACTTTATCAGATGTTGAGCTTACATCAAGTGAAAAAGAGTATTCTGACTTAGAAAACGCAAAATTTTTTTTAGAAAATAACTCCAACAAAGAGTATCATTATTCTAAAGCCTATTTTGAAATTGAAGCGGAGCAATCAGAAACATGGTATCAATTAACTCAACTTTATGACCCATCAAAAGATAACGAAGATGATGCAGTTATAAATCCCACCGAAAGATTAAGTTTACCATTTGATATTTCCTCGGTTTATGGCGAACTCCCATCAGGGCACTATAGAATAATAGTAAGTATTTCTTATTTCGAATCCCCTAAAGATTGGGATTATGACACTTATTATTTGGCATGTGAATTTACATTAAAATAGTATATCAGAAAGGAAACAAATGGGAACAGCAAAATGGATATACTGTCCTATATGCAAGAATAAAACAAGAACAAAAATCAGAACGGATACTAAGTTGATAAATTTTCCACTGTATTGTCCAAAATGCAAACAGGAAAACCTAATTAATGCCAGCAAATTAAAAATAACAGTAATCAAAGAGCCAGACACTTAGATGCAGAGCCGATAATTCAGAGGATTTCATATCTCATAGATTATCGGCTCATTTTTATTACCTATCACCATATCCCGTATGATTGGCAGGCAAATAAAAATGGAGGAACTAATCTTCCCCCACTTCCTTTGATTTGATGATACCAGCAGCGACGCTCTCCATGACAACCATATCTTTGTCGTCGAAAGTATCAAGCTGTTGTTCCAACTGTCTGCGGCGAGTGCTTTTTACTTTGTCACTGGTCGGCAGGAAAATTTCATCAACAGACACATTAAGTAGAGTTACAAGGTCATAAAACACCTGTAAACTTGGGTGCTGCCCTTTATTCTCAATATTCGTCAGATAGCGTGGGTCAATTTCAATTTTTGCTCCCACCTGTTCACGGGTCAGACCTTGTTTCATCCTTGCCGCTTTGATGGCAAGACCAAAGGCTCTGAAATCGTATTTATCTTCTGTTTTACGCATAATTAATCACCTCACTACATTTTACTGTTCCTAAAGAATTTGTAACAGGTACAGTAAAACGTATTGCAAGGTTTATCAGTTCCTATGAACAGGTAAATAACAATATATGCTGCTTGGCGGTAAAAAAAAACCGTTGTCAGCAGTAATGCTTTTATACGTCCTTTTAGATAGAACGACGGTTCATACAGCCGCCGTTTTATTTTTGTCCAACGGTGGACAAACTACTGGTTGGTTTTGTTTTAGCGGCTTCAGGAGGTAGCCGCATGGAATGCCTATACATTCAACAACATTCGACCATTGGTAGCTTGTTAAAAAAATCCGTTTAACTTTTGCGGATTATATCGCTCTTGTATATGGTTTTTCACATCACATAGCAGGAACAATTTATAAGGCACAAGAACAGCACGTCAGTATTGCTCTTGTGCTTTTTTGCTACTTTAAAAAATTTTTTGATTTTTTTCTGATTCGGGTTACAAATCACCCCTCCGTGTTGAGTGTTAGTGCGGAAAGAGGTAAAAAGCCTTTTCGCTTTAGCAACTTCAACTTGAAAGGAGGTGAGATTATGAAACCTTCTTCATTTGAGAACGCTATAAGACTTCAATTTGACTGTCTGGCTCGTAAGGTGATTGGCAGAACTGTAAAGAACTACAACAAAGAACTTGCCAGACGTGCAAAGCATGAAATATCTTTCTGTGAAATACCAGAGCTGGAATTAAACCAGTTGGGTGTATCGGACGAATACTCGCTTGAATTTACTTCCTTTGATGTGTTCGGTACAGAAGTTCGTGTCTATGATGAGAAATTATGTGAAGCAATCAAAAAATTAAGTGAAAGACGACGCAATGTTGTGTTGATGTTCTACTTTCTGGAATTACCAGACGCAGAAATCGCAGAGATTTTGGATATTTCCAGAAACTCTGTTTATAGAAACAGAATGTGTTCACTAAAGCTCATTAGAGATATGTACGAGGAGGAATTATAACATGATGAAGTCTACAAAAAAGTGTCCTCTATTCTCCACAATCAGTTTAGCTGCTGATGGCGACGAAGTGGCAATAGAGAAAATTTTAAATCACTATGACGCTTACATATCAAAAGCAAGTTTACGCCCGTTCTATGATGAACACGGAAATATGTATATTGTGGTCGATATGGAACTGAAAGGCAGAATTAGAGCTGCCCTTATTAAAGCAATTCTAGGTTTTGAAGTCAGAGTGAAATAAGCGAATATATACGGAGTGTGATACCACCTCATTCCAGCTCCGTTTTACAAGTGTTCTTTGAAAATTGAATAAAGTAATCAGATACGTTTGATATGCGGTGAGCCGACGGACTGGAACGCCATGACCCATGAAAAGGAGGGATAAAGAAGCGAGCGACCACGCCAGTGATCCGTAAGCGACTGTTGGAAAAGTTGCTGCCATGACCCGTATATCAGAATAATGATACACTCGCATGGTGCGGTTCACCCATCAGAATGGGAATGGTGAAATTCCAGTGGAGCTTTCCAAAGCCATCTGATTACTTCTTACTTTATAGACAAATTCTTTCATAATGTACAAGCATTTTTGCATACTTTGTAAATATATTGTAGTGAGGTGGTTCAATGGCAAATGACGCAAAGGTAGTTTGCAAGAATGTTTTTAAAAATTGTGATAAAGCGGCGTTTACAAAAGCATTTACTCTAAAATGGATAGAGTTGATAAATCAATATGAAAAAAATAAAGGAGGGGCAACTCCTGCCAGATGATAGACAAACTATCCTACAAGATGTTATAATAACATTATGTAGAGATAGTTTGTTTCGTCTTCTCAAAAAGGAGAACGAAGCATGATAGAATCAAAATCAAGAGTTGCTATTTATTGCCGCTTATCAGAGGAAGATAGAAACAAACAATCAGAAACAGACGACAGTAACAGTATTCAGAATCAAAAGTCAATGTTACTTCAATACTCATTAGAGCATGGTTGGGAAGTCTACAACATATACAGTGATGATGATTACACTGGTTCTGACAGACGACGACCAGAATTTAACAGGTTGTTGGAGGACGCAAAGAATCGTAAATTTGATATTGTCCTTTGTAAGACACAATCCAGATTTACCAGAGAACTAGAATTAGTGGAAAAATATATCCACGGTCTTTTTTCCTATTTGGGGTATTCGCTTCATCAGCATTGTTGATAATGCAGATACCGCTAATAAAGGAAATAAGAAATCAAGACAGATTAACGGTCTGGTGAATGAGTGGTACTTGGAGGATATGTCAGAGAACATTAAAAGCGTTCTCACTGACAGAAGAAAGAACGGACACCATATCGGTGCTTTTGCTCTGTATGGTTACAAAAAAGACCCTGACGTAAAAGGGCATTTGATTATTGATGAAGAAGCTGCGGAAGTTGTCAGAGAAGTTTTTACACTGTTTTCACAGGGATATGGAAAGACCGCCATTGCCCGTATGCTGAATGACAGAGGAATACCAAACCCTACGGAATACAAACGACTTCATGGTTTGCGTTACAAGCAGCCTAAAACGAAAAACAGTACCCTATGGAAATATTTTGCCATATCAGATATGTTGGTGAATGAAATCTATATCGGGAATATGGTTCAAGGGAAATATGGCAGCGTTTCTTATAAGACAAAGCAAAACAAACCCAGACCCAAAGACGAGTGGTACAGAGTTGAGGGTACACATGAGCCGATTATTGACCGTGAGTTATGGGATAGGGTTCAAGCATTGGTAGCTCAAAAGGCAAAACCTTTCACAGTTGGCACAATCGGTTTATTTGCCAGAAAAGCTCGCTGTATGAATTGTGGTTATACAATGCGTTCGTCAAAGAATCATGGTAAGCATTATTTACAATGCTCTAACCGCCATGTAGCAAAGGACGCTTGTATAGGTTCTTTCATTTCAGTAGACAAATTAGAAAAAGCTGTGATTGATGAACTTAATAAGTTATCCGCAGAATATCTTGACAAAGATGAGCTTGAACAAAATGTGCAATTCAACAATGACTTGCGAGGTCAAAAAGAAGCTCTGGAAACGGAGATTGCTGCTTATCAAAAAAAGATTGCGGAATATACAAAAGGAATCCGAGAATTATATTTAGATAAGGTAAAGGGTATTCTTTCCGAACTTGATTACTTGGATTTATCCAAAGACTTCTCAACACAAAAAGAAAGGCTCGAAAAACTGATGATTGATACGCAGAAACAGCTTGATGTTATTGAAAGAAAAATGCTGATTGGCGACAACAGACGACAGTTAATCGAGCAATATACAAATCTTGAACACTTAGACAGGGAAACGGTTGAAAAGCTGATTGATTATGTATTGGTTGGCAAAAAAGACCCTGTAACTAAGGAAGTACCTATTGAAATACATTGGAATTTCTAGGGTTCTCATATCTGGCAGCTAGTATGCCAGATTATCGGGAACTTTCTTTTAAAACCTCAATGTTGTCTTTATACAATCGCACCCTCTGCTGCCAGATCTTCAACCAAATCTGTAATCGCATCGCCTTTGGACTGGAACTCGCACGCATTAAACGGGATTCCTCCTGCCGCCTGCGGCCAGATTCCGGTCGTATGGTCTACGTAATACGCTTCAAACGGTGTCCCCTTAATCTGGTCAACGCTTAAGTTCCTCGTCAGCTGATGTACCATAACGCTGACCATCTCCAGATGTGAGAGTTCCTCTGTCGCGATATCCGTCAAAAGCCCGGAAACTTCACGGTACGGCATGCTGTAGCGCTGGGACAGGTAACGCATGGAGGCGCTGGACTCCCCGTCGGGGCCTCCGTACTTCATTTTGATATATTTTTGATAGGGGATTTTTTGTCAGATTATATTTAGATTTCTTCCTATATATAATAGCACAGATTGTGCAAAGATAAAATCCCCTGAATGGGAATTATTCAATTACAATCTGTACCCGGTCAATCGGCTTACCAAACATTCCGGCATAGCGTCCTGTCCGCCTGACGTTTCATCGTCATGCTGCCAGCTGTAGTAATCCCGTTCTACCGGAGCAACTCTGTACTTGGCTTTCTTATAGCATCTGCTTCGACAATATCGCCCGGTGTGTTGTAATACACTCTAAGTGCATCAATTACACAACCGTTTCCGGCATAGCCATTTACGGCATCATTCCAATCGTAACCGGTTACATACGGCAGCCAGCCACCGCCTACTGTATGTACCTGATATTTTAATTCGCCGCGGTCTACCCTTGCCGCAATACCGATAATCTTTCTGCCACCAATACCGGCATAATCTTCTAAGTTCTGCACTTCCGGCAAGACTGTACCGTCCTCCAGTTTCACAGCATATGTAACTGTTACATCTGTATCTTCGTTATCCTCAGATTCGCTGCTATCAGATGTTTCTTCCGGTTCTACATTTTCTTCTAATGCATTTAATCTATCCTGTACCATTGACAGGAATCTATCCCAGCCCCTATCCAATGTTTTGTGTGGGCAGTATTTGCCACTCCAGTGCTGATGCGTATAAATATTTGCTGTTGTCCAGCCGTATTCTTTGCACAGATATGCAATTAACTGTGCTGTATTTTCTTCCGCTCTATCAAACAGGCTTTCATCATCAGAAGTAGAACGGCAGATTTCAACAGCAATGGTACTGCGATTGCCGGTCCCATTTCCGTCTCCAGCATGCCATGCGTTACGGTCTAACGGCAAGCCCTGTACTGCGTGGTTTTCATCAACTGCGAAATGATAAGATACCTCATTATCGTTGCTAATCATGTATGCAATTTCCGCATCTGCACTTGCACTGTTAGCTGTGTTATGTACCGTAATGCCGATTGGTTCCATTGTGTATGGGCATTTAATGCTGTACTTTCCTTCAGTTACTAAATTCTTTGTAATTGTAATCATATTATTTGTCCTCGCTTTCAATATTTGCTTTATCTTCTACCTGCTGCTTTAAATTCTTCACAATCGGCTGTAAAAACGGCGGCAGTGTTACACCAATATCTGAGATATTTTCTAAAATAGAAATTAACTCATTGCACACCAACCACACTGCAACGATACACGCTACTAAAAATGTAAACGGCACAGCAATTCCCACTGTGTCCCCTGCATACTGTAATAACGTATCTACTACCACACCCACAACGACTAACAGCCACATACACACCTTTTTTGTAATACCTCTGATTCCTTTGTAGCTGTTAATGTCTGTGCACGGTATTTTGCCGCTACCACTCCTGTAAAATAGTCAATCACATTACAGAACACCAGCAATAATACCGGCACTGCCAAAACTCCAAGCGCGCTCATCAAGCGCCCCATACTGTAATAATAATCATTTTAATTTTTTCCATTGTCAATCCTTTCTGTTGCACCGGTGCAACTTTGCTTTTTTGAGGTAAAAAAATAAGACACGAAAGTGTCTTTGTAATAAATGTTTATTTAACTTTTAACTGCTGTCGTAGTACATACTATCGTCCCCTTTCTACAGCATTATATTTTTAACTTTTGGACTACTGTGCCCAGCAGTCTACCCAAAAGAAGCATCGGGTTGAGAAATTACTGGTACCACTACCGCCATAAATTGTAATATATCCCGCATCGTCCCAACTCCAACTCCAGCCGCCCAAATTTTCCGAATAGTTAAAATGTATATCAAAATACAGATTAACATTTTGGCTAGTGCTTATCATCTTTGCCGGATTTGCGCTTGTAACCGGTACTAAAAGTTTATTGTTTTTTGTTATGTCAAATTCTGCAACTATTCCGCCTATGCAACTTTCCTCCGTGCATAACAGTAATCTATAATGCCGCATATTCACATTTCCCATGATTATGTACTCGCCGCAGTCAATGGTTTGTACTATGCTTACCGGGTTGTTATTGTAATTTTCAATTTCAAATGCTGAATTTGATACAATATTTAATTTGCTGCCTCTTGGTGTGTAACCTAATGCATTTACTACCATGTTTTTTGTTATCTCTGTAAGATAATTGCTATGCGTGTGGTTAACTGCTGCAAAGTCTGTTTTATTTGCAATTGCCGCCGTTCCAAGCGCAGGCTTATTTTTAATAGCAGAATCTCCCGATACAGCGTTCCAATCCGGTTGTGGTCGCCACGTATCCGTAAACTTTGCGTTAGTTGGAACATCTGAATCAACCGTATGATTATTGACCGTCCCTGCGTTGCCACCTACCGGAATAGCGCCTACGTTTGCAGCTGTTATATTAACATTTCCTCTCCTGTACCCACTCTCTGCACTGCCTTTTACCCCAGTAACCGGCGTACCTGCAAGAACGTCCCACTTACCGTCCTCTGTCTTATATACGTTTGCACCCGCCGGAATAACGTTCCCTGCACCCTCTTTAAAGTCCGCAGTTGTTGTAAATTGGTCTGCAATATTGTACATATTGCCGCTTGTCGTCGATGACAACGCAGGGAGATTGGCAAATGCAACTGTTCCCATCGGTCTTAATGCTCCCGAGAACGATTCAGAAATCCGTCTTGCCTGCTCGTAATAGTATTTTGCGCTGTCTGTATCTGCTACGGCATAGTTTTGTGCTGTGTCCGCACTTGCCGCCGCATTGGAAGCGTACTGCTGTGCCGCATTGGAATTTGAAACTGCGATTGTCGCACTATTTGCCGCACTATTCGCTTTTTCATTTGCTATATTTGCGCTTCCCGCGGCATTATCGGCACTTGTTTTAGCTGTTGCCGCGCTTGCCGCCGCTTCCTCCGCTTTTGTGTTTGCCGTATCTGCGCTTGTTGCCGCCGCCGATTGGCTCTGTGCCGACTGTTGGCTATAATACTTTGCATTGTCCGTATCTTCACCTGTACGGCTGTTTGTGCCGCCTACAGCATAACTCTGTGCTTTTGTAGCACTCGCCGCCGCATTGGATTCACTGGCTGCTGCCGCTGTTTCACTTGCCTTTGCATTGCTTTCAGATTTTGCCGCCGCCGACTGGCTTGCCTGTGCTTTTGCAACTTCAACCTTAATATCTGCAAGATAATTAGGCTGTAAATGCTTTTCTTGAATACTCGCTTCTTTTACGATTGCAGACACTTTACCGGTGCTGTCAATTGAAAATGCCACCGTGTCACTGTCCAAAAACTCATACTGCGTAATCAGTGCTGCCAGATCTATATACTGCTTTGTGCCGTCAATAAGCGTTAAAATAATCTGCTGTGTTCCGGCATTGTATGAAAAATTTACCGCGATTTTCTCCAGCTGTGTGTCAATAGTAATAACTGATCCATTCTTTTTTGTGACCGTAATAATACCGGTTGACTCTTCAAAAGTTACATCAGCCACAAGAGTTGCTACCTCTGCTTTTGTGGCTTTCGTGGTATCAAGAGTGATTACACGATCATCAATGATATCAATCGATCTATCCATTTTATTGAGGTTTCTTTCATTGACCGGAGTTTCATCACTCGGGTAATTCTCCCAATTAATATCAATATGCGCTTTATTCATGCCTGCTCCTTTCTAGTTCCACGGAACTTCCCAATCTCCTGTCAAAGTAATACTGCGTTCAGCCGCATTTATTTCAAAAACACCTACTTCTTCACCGTCTTCTTTGGCAGCAATTCGGATTATTGTTGGATACAGTCTTATTGCCGCGGCAGCGTTGCTTAATATAATTGTGTTGTAATTCAAATATGTTTGTTCATCTTCTCCAACAGCATATTGCAAGCCTCTGCACTGATGTTCCACGGTCCGATTTTGCCCTTGGGCATTTCCGCGCTGCCATCCGAACCGATTTTAAAATTCTGATTAGCCGTCACAGCGCCGTTCAGATTGATTTTGTTTGCTTCAATCGAAACGTTTTCGGCAGATTGGTTGATTTTTGAAATAATTTCATCGCCATTTACTTTTTTTGATACTTCTGTATTAATGCTGTCCGCCGTCTGCCTTATTGCACTATTCATCTGTTCTGTAGTGCTGTAGCTTTGCAGTTTTCGGCTTACCTCTGCCGAAATCCCCTCTGCTGTGGCATTGATTTGGGTATTCATTTCCGTTGTTGTGCTGTAATCCTTTAACTTATCTGCTGTGTCCTGTTTTGCATTACTTTCAGCCGTTTCAGCGGCAGATTCGGCATACTCTTTAGTTTCTGTTACCTGTTTAGACAACTCTGCCGTAAATCCATCTGCCGTCTGTTGTATAGAAGTTTCCAACTCCGTTTTTGTGTTCGTAGCGTTTTCTTTTGTTTCATAATTTTTGCTGACTTCTGATGTGATTGATTCAGCAGTCTGCGTAATTTTTGTTGATAAATCGCCCTCGGCTTCACTCGCCCTCTTTACTTCTGATGTGATTGATTCTGTGTTTTGCTGTATACTACTGGATAAGTTGTTTACTGAATCGGATACCTCGCTTCGGATACTGTTTGCAGTCTGCTCAATACTGTTGATAAACCATCAGCTGTATTTTTAACTTCTGCTCTTATATCCGTTGCCGTCTGCTTAATTTCAGAACTTAATCCGCTTGCAACGTCTGCAATTTTGCTGTTTGTTTCCTCGATTGTTCGTGTCAGCACGTTGGTCTTTCCTTTAAGCTGTATAATGCTTTTATGCACGCTATTTACCTGTGTAGAACGGTATTCTTCACCCGTTGCTTCATATTCGTCCCTAAGTGCCTGTATACCCTTTAGCGTACGTTTTAACACGTAGCTTTCGATAATCTCATATCGTGTCGGCAAACGGACCGCATCACCAACTTCGATACATGGGTTTCCTTTGCAATCCGCAGAAAACGGTCTGTAAATAATCCCCCGGATTCTCCCGTAAATGTTATTTGCAATTCCTGTCAGTTCTTCACTGCCTTTGCCGTAAACAAGAAAATTATCCTGTATCACATAAGCATTTGTGCCGCTTCCGACAATTACTCCGATGTCGTCTTCCTCTTTTCGGATTTGCAGTTTGTCGATTGTTTTTACAAGAAAATCCTCATATTGTGCCGATATGTACAGTTTTTTGCCTACTCTTGTGCTTTTAGGCTCACGTGGATACAAATCATCTGCCGGATACAGGTTGTTTCTTGGATACAAGCCCTGTATTTCCTGCTCAAGGTAGATGTAATGGAATCTGCCGTCACGTCCAATATGACCGAAACAACCGTTTATTTCGCAGATACAATTTAAGACGGTCGCACCGCTTAATTCTTCCGGTTCAACCGTCTTTTCTACTTTCATATCATCGTTTGCAAGCTGTATATCTGCCTGTTCGATTCCAAAATGCTTAAAAAAGCTGTCCCGGAAAGCTTTCATTGTCGTTGTGCCGTCTTTTTCCGGCAATAACGTATTGTACCATTCCGCCATATCTGCGTTTATCACGTCATACAACGCATCATACGCCACAATATCACGCTTTGTTCTATCTGCTGTTGGTGTGTCAGAGTATACTTTATATCTGCCAATTTGAAACGGATTCGCCATATTTCCCGCCAGCACCATTTGGATTGTTATCCACTTATCTTTCAGTCCCGAAAAAATATTCGATACCGTGAATTTAACCATACCCGCTTCACAGCTGCCAAAAGTCAGTTCCGATTCCGAACATAAGCTTTCTGTCAGTTCAAACTGCTCCTGATGCAGTTCGTTATTTGTAATGTGTATCTGTCCATCGTCCGTTACTATGGACAGCTGTTTATCTACACTATCTTTTAAGAACTGTCCTCCATATTCAATCATGTTCTTCTCCTAATAAGCTATAAATGTAATTTTGCTTGAATCATACCGAATATCGGTCTGTGTTGCATCATCGATGGCAAACTGTATATCCGGCACATACATTTCTCTTGTAACGTAATCATTGATTTCCGGGATAAATACAGTTGCCAGAACTTTACGCTCTCCAGCTATAATATAATTATCTGAAATGCCTTTTATTAATTTCCCCATTTCGTTACCATAAAGCTTTGGTACTGTTTCAAATTCTACTTTTTCAAGTGTATGCTTCAGTGCCTCTCTGTGAAGTTCTCCGTTGGAATCTCTGTAACTGTTTAAGTCCTGTATACTACGTGTTACTTTGTATGTCTGACAACTGATATATTCTAACGGAATTTCATAATCGCCTGCTCTGATTAAAAATCCACTATATGCCATAACCACCTCATTAAAATATGCACTGCCAAACTGACAGTGCATATCACTTAAAAATCAAACGCAGGATTTCCTGTTCTATTAAAGTACTCTCTTGCCTGTTTTCTTGTTACCTTGAATATTTCCCTGCCGTCCACTTGGATCAAGATATCGCCTTTATCTCCCGACTCCAGCAATCTTATAATCCGGCTTAAAAGCTCTATCACCTCCTGCGATGTGCTTCCACTGCTCATTCTTACCGCTTCTGCTGCCATTTGCCTTAACTTATCTTCCGGTGCTACAACTTCACCCTGATGACGGTTATCACCAATCATGGCAAGCTGCGGTGTGTTCGGTTTGACATATCCGCCCTGGGCAAGGTACGGAATCTGCTCTGCTGAAACCGTTGGTATATTAAATCCAAATGTTTTTCCACCTATTCCCGGCACCCAGTCTGGTGTTGTAAAGCTTAATTTATTTACGCTGTTAATCAACGCATTAATTCCAGCCTGTATGCTTGTAATCATCTGATTGATAGCCCCAATCAGCAAATTAATCGGTGTTTTAGCCACATCATAAATAAGAGAGAAAATATCTTCAAAAGAATCTACTAAGCTGGTCCATGCACCATCCCAGTCGCCTTTAAATACGCACGTGATAAAATCAATAATATCACCTAACAGTTTTTGTAAATCTCCAATTATGTCCATAACATCTGAAATACACTGAATAACCGTATCAGCTATTGTTTCTATCACAGGTGCTACCGCCGGAATAATATCCTGTACAATCCATGAAACAAATGGCTGTACAACATTCTCCCAAAGCAGCTTTATCAAATCTGCAACTTTTCCAATATTGTCTATCACCTGCATAAAAACAGGGTGTATATGTTCATCCATGCCTGCGAAGCTTTTTCACATATCCTGTCAACAATCGGTGCCACATATTCATTGTATGTATCCAGCATTTTGGAACAAATTTCCGAAAGTCCGTTTTTGAAAGACTCCATCATCGGGTGAATATGTTCGTCATATGTGTCACTCATATGGGAACACAACTTTGTAAAATCCTCTGAAACTGTATCTGTAAACTTTTGTACAGAGGTCAACGTTCCCTCAAGTGCTTCTTTGATTTTATCCGTATTATCAGACAGCGGGTCTATCAGAATAGAAGCTATATCTGTCGCATAGCGTAATGCAAGCTCTCGGGCTTCTAAAAAACCGTTCCCAATTATCGCTATAATATCACCAGTAATTCCTTTGGCTGAATCACTTCTAAATACTTCAGAAATTCGTGCTAAAAATTCCCAGTATTTGCCTATTTCCTCGTTAAATACCGCACCAAGGTCTAATATATTTGCAAATTTGTCTTTGATAAAATCGCTGTTTTTAGATAAATAGCTGTCAAAACCGCCTAAAAGATTTTCACTGATTGATGCACCGATACTAACCGCAGAACCCGAAATTATTCCTAATGTCCTGCTTACGCTTTTTGCGTAGTTATATGCAGCATTTGTGACTTGTGGGTCTGTAAAAATATCCTTGAGCGAATCTTTAATGCTTAGGATGTGTTTTTTCTGCCGCAAAATACTTGCCGTAAAATCTTTTCCTAATCCTTCTTTAAAACCGGTTTTAAAAATATCTTTTAATTCCTCTGCAAGCTGCTTAAACTTTGCAAGTGAATCTGATACTTTTCCAACTTCCTCTACCATAGAGGTTGCTGCCGAAGATGTTCCTGTTCCTCCTGCCGATATTCCCCCGCCGGAGCTTCCGCTGTCACTGCTGTCATCTATAGATAAATTATTGAGTTCATCAAGTCCCGATAATGACCCCTTTATCTTTTTAGCGGTATCCGATGCCGCATTACCTATTCCCGATACGCTGTCCGCAACATCTGTGGCGCTGTCACCAAGCCCGGATAAATCTGTTGCAATACTTCCTGTCGATGAGGATATGTCCGCTCCGGTAAGCATTAATATCAAATTGGTAAAGCCCTCTGCAAGCTTCTGTAATCCGATAAGGCAGCTGTTAATTCCACGCACAATCGGTGTAAATAGTGCGATAAACCCTTTTCCAAGCGTTGCCTGGAACTGCTGAAACCGCAATGTCAGGATTCGTGTCTGATTTGCCCAGCTATCCTGCGTTTTAGCAAAATCGCCACTGGCATTAGACAATGCATTGGTAACATACTGATACCGAAGCATTACTTTTTCCTGTTCGGTCATCTTTGCTGTCGTTTTACCAAAGCCGTTATTTAAAGCATATTGGTCAAGATTCGTCTGTGTCATTACAACACCTAAATCTTTTAACGTTTCCGTTTCACCGGTCCATATGGATTTTAACTTTGTATAAGCTTCATCTGTACCAAGGTTGTAAAAAGATGCTACATCACCGGTAAGCGCCGTCACATTTTCTGCCATTTCAAGCGCAGATTTCCCTGTTATGCCCATTGCCGAACTCATCTGGCCAAACACACCGAGATATTTTTTTGCAGACAGTTCTGACATACCGAAGTTTTCCATTGCGTTTGAAGCAAATTCGTTGGCACTTCCCACCATATTTCCAAATGCAGTATCAACGACATTCTGCACTTCTGTAAGGTTTGAACCCATTTCAATGCAGTCTTTGGTAAATTTTGTTACTGCTGCCGTACCAAGCAGCCCGCCAATTTTCTTTCCTAATCCCGAAAAAATATTCGTTGTCTGTTTGGTTGCGTTTTCACTTGTGTTTTTAACTTGATTTACTACTTTTGTTCCTGTTTTCGATACTGTTTTTTGTGTATTTTTATCAATTTGATTCCATGCCGAGTCAAATTGTGTTTGCATTTCCTTTGAAACCTGTGCCGCAGAATTTTTAATGTTTTGTGTCGAACAATTTATTGCAGATTCTAATTGTGCTTTAGACTGTTTAAGCATCTCATTTGCAGACTTTTGTACTTTTTGCATTGCTTCATTAAATGAACTGTTTAAGGTGTTTGTCGAGTTGTCTATCATATCGCTAAACACGCTACACATTTTTTTGTTTACAAATTGCGAAACACTATCCAGCTGTGCCATTAGTTCTTTTGTATCAATATGCAGTCCCAGATATACACTTGCAACTTCCGTTTCTGACATTTCCCTCCTTTCTGGCATGAAAAAGGCTGCGCCCTATCTTGAGAACGCAGCCTTTAAACCTAATTGAATTTTCTGCCAGTATGCCATATATGCATTCCTGTCTTTTTTTAGTCTTTGATTTCTTTTTAACAGCCAGTCATTGCGGATTCTTTTTTGTTCCTTTGTGAAATTGTTAATTACCTTCATATCCTTTTCTGCCCGGATGCTTACCACCTGTCCCAGCGGTGTATCAGGCATAATACCGGATAATAATGAGCAAAACTCCGCATATGACATATCATCTTCTGTCCGGAGTCTGATTCCGTACTGCTTTAAAAAACTGGCTTCAATCAAATTCCAGTCATCAAATATATCATAATATGCTTCACTGTTTTGAGGGTGTTGCTTCTTCCTCATATGTGCCGGAAGCTACTCCCATAATCGCCTGATATACCGCACTGTACTCCGGCATTGGCAGATCAAGTGCTTCAATTTTTTCTGCATTTTCCTGACCTACCAGCATACCCAGTGCCTTTCTGCATAAACTTTGCCTGACGTGATGTGTTGTCCTCTCCTTCTTTTGCCTTTTTATCCACCTCGATTGCCATCGCCTGAATATTTAATATGGTGCTTTTCTGTTATTTACCGTTACTACAATGTCATCTGTAATCTTTACCACCGGTAACTCATTTGAAATCATTTTTGAAATATCAATCATATTTGCCATGTTCATCTCTCCTTAACTTTCATTTTACTCTGTGTATGATACATACTCCGGTCTGCCGTCTGATGCAACTTCCCACTCTAACGCTTCAATCGCTGTCGAATCACCACCCAGCGTAGTGACATTGATAACGCATGGGATATACAGCACATCAAGATTCGGAAATGTAATTTTCATTGCCGAATTGCAGTCCTGCCCCATTTTAAAAGCAAGTGCCGCTACATAATCATTCCCTTTGTCACCGTAATTTCTTTTACCTCCCATTGAGATTGTAAGTGACTTCGCCGTCATTAAATTTCTTGCCCAGCCCCCTGCATCCATGGGATTCCAGCTTTCCATCGAGCCGTCAATGGAAACACTGAGGCTCTCTGCATCTTTTACCGTGGTGTAATCTGCCGTTTTAATATCTGCCGGTCTTCCCGTTGTACATACACCAAAAAGAATCTCATTAGTCGGATTTACCCCCGTTCTTGCATCAGCAAAAAACTGTAAATTCATCTTTTTCATTCTGTATCCTGCCTTTCATAATAAATATCAAATTCTATGACCATTTCAAAAATACCGTTATCGTCCGTTCCTACGTCAACCGCTTCTTCCGTTGTCATTTTTACAAACAATATAGTATTTGTGCCTGTTTTGGTTCTCCCTGCGCTTTCTATCGCAGCATATACAGCCGCGGCGGCACGCTCTGTCTGTTTCGGACTTTTATTCCAATGCACCAAAACACTTACCGCTTTACGACTGTATGACGGATTTGCTCCTACTGCCGTAAGTTTAGGTGTTCCACGCTTCTGATTGTATACACCAACTGACATTTCCTGCTTATCTTCCATTATGCCGCTGTAGACGTGTTCATCATCTACAATATTTGTCAACAGACCTGCGATAAAATCTCTTACTTCTGATAAATACAGTATCTTTCCCACCTCCTACTTCATAAACCGCTTCAAAAACTTCTGAAAATTATCTTTTATGTCATTCTGGTAAATTCCGCCCTTTAACCATGGGTTATACCACTTTCCCTGTGCAAATGCGTTTTCCCACTTCTGAAAGTGATATTCCGGGTGATAATACATACGTCTTGCATACGGTGTAGAAGTTACAATGCTTACCTTTCCCTGACTGCTCTGTGAAGTATCCACAAAAGTGAATTTTTCTTCCATATCTCCTGTATCTCTCGGCATAACCTCTGCATTTACAATATCCGTATGTAATGCTTCTGCTGTCTTTTCCAGTGCCTTCACCGCGCATTTATTGATTTCCTGAATCCGTGGTGTGTTTATCTTTACAACCGATTTGACGTATTTTGCCACTATTCTACCTCCAGTCTTGTATAATTGACTGTTCCGTCCGGGTTTCTTGCTTTTGTCCCTTCATAGATTCTGCGTTTTACACCATTCACAATCAGCTCACCACCGGAAAGTGATGGAAGCTCCGGTGCAATATCTCCCGGTATCAGTGCGCACCCCGATAATTGTATTAACTGTTTCTCTGCTGTCAGCACTGTTTTGCCATTATCCTGATAATTGCACCTGCCTGACCAGCTTACCTGTTCTAACGGCTCACCGTATTTATTTCTTCCTTCACGGTTTACTCTGACCTCTATATCCGTCTTACAGAAGCGTTTTTGTATCAAACATGGATATTTCATCATTCACACTCCTAAACTCGCACAGCAAAGCCCTGACTGACATAGAAAGGCATAGTCGGCGCGGCTTATTGCCACGCCGTTTTGTACCTGTACATTCCATGAACTGCCAAATGTCATGGACACACCATTTATGGCATACTGCTGCAAAACCGATTGAATCATATCTGCATTTTCAGATTCAAAATCTGCAAGCCTGCAAACTGATTCCCTGATAATATCCCGCTGAAACTCTGTCAACGAAAAAATACCCCTGCCTGCAATTCTGTTGTAGGTAAGGGTATCAATATGTCTGCTGGCTGTCTTTAACGCCTTATGCAGGATTTCATCTTCAATTACATCACCACCGTAGACGTTCTTATAATAGATTTCGTCTGCATAGCTCTCATATACCATAGGCTTACTCCTCTGTTTTGTTTTCTGCCGGTTCTTTTGTCTTTTTTGCCGATTTGTTTTCCTTTAATTCCTTCAATTCTTTTACAACCCTGGCATATTCTTCATACGACACGGTCTTTCCCCTGCCATAGGCGATAACTTCGCCGTTATCGTCCAGAATATCAAAGCCTTTTGCATTGTAATAATCTTTTTCCGTTTCAGAGATTGTATATACTCTGTTTTCTTTTACCGCTTTCATTGCAGCCTCCTTATTCGCTCACATTCATAGAACAGCCTTCAATCTTTTTCTCTAACAGGAATAAGTCCCCGAAGTTTCTGTTCTGATAAAGATATCCATCGCCAACTCGTGAATCATGTCCCGGTGTAAACAGCTTAATGTATGAATACTTATCCCGGCACACTACACATGATGTATGAATCAGAATAGCATTTATCTGCTTTGCTTCTGCTGCCGGCTTAAATCCTTCTGTAAAATCATATGCTGTCTTCATTCTTGCCGCCGGTACCATTTTAATAGCAACATTGTCAATAGAATGTACTGTACGGTTAATTGTGACCGGAGTAGTAACACTCATCACTCTCTGTATTCCTTCTGCCTCTTTTACAATCTTTCTCATCGATGGCGTTACATAAAGAATCCTGCCTTCCTCAGGTACTCCTGCTTCGTCCATAACCGCCATTTCTCCATCAAACCAGTCAAGAAATGTTGCTGCATCAACAACTGTCTTATTAATTCTTCCCGATAATGTCTGTAATTCAGAGTGTAACTTTGAAAATCTATAGCAGTCTTTTTCCGGAATTGCCTGTTCTTCCTCAAATGTGTTCTGAATATTGGCAACAGATAATGTAAGGTTGGTTTCATCAATATCCATTGGATCAATAAAGAATTCAATATCACGGTCGAATGATAACTTCTTTGGTGTCCAGTCATTGCTTAATGTTCCTGCATTAAACCCGATTGTTCTTGTATGGTCCTTGTATCCGGATACCGTAATACTTGGAAGCTTAATTGTTTCTGCATTAATAAATTTAACCTGCAGATTACTCTTTGTTAATTCATCAGAGCATAACTCCTTTGCGTACTTTTTCTGAAGCTGCTGCTGAAATTCTGTTGCATAATTGTATACTGCCATATTCTACCTTCTTTCTTATACTCCAAAAGCAGCGTTTAACTG
>ENA-OQIO01000382-OQIO01000382.1-human-gut-metagenome-genome-assembly--contig:-NODE-382-length-24172-cov-2.654024_pt1 | contig 24172 bp, 22 predicted proteins | sample MGYA00242573_ERZ504737 | MGnify/ENA primary metagenome ERZ504737 (study PRJEB26092, sample SAMD00036203) | human gut metagenome | host: Homo sapiens | study: EMG produced TPA metagenomics assembly of...
GTGCCTCAGACCGGGAGATCACAATGCTTTGCGTTTCAGGCACACTTATGACACTATTCACAATGTTATCGGAATCAGCGGGTGAGGGAATGGGTTCGCTTAAGGATTTTGGAATTAAATATCAAGAAGTAGCACTTAAAAACGAACGGCTCGACTATGAGGCAATAGAACACGCAGTTAATGAAAATACCACAATGGTTATATTCAAAGAAGCAGAGGCTATGAACTCAGACCAAGCCTTTCAGTTGACGAGATTGGTAAGGTCTGCGAAATTGCCAAGAAAAGAAATCCTAATGTAATTGTAATGGTTGATAACTGCTACGGTGAATTTGTAGAAAAAAGTGAACCGACGCAGGTTGGCGCTGATTTAATCGCAGGTTCTATGATTAAAAATGCAGGCGGAGGAATTGCAACTACAGGCGGATATATCGCCGGTAGGAAAGACCTTGTTGAAAAATGTGCTTACAGGCTCACAACACCGGGACTTGGCAGTGAGGTTGGCGCAACAATCGGTATGAACAGGCAACTTTATATGGGTTTGTTTTTTGCCCCTCATACAGTCGGTGAGGCACTTAAGAGCGCGGTTTACATATCGGCATTATATGAAGCTTCGGATATGATGTAACTCCTCGCTATAATGAAATCAGGCACGATATTGTTCAATCCTTAGGGCTTGAAAACGCTGAAAGCCTTGTTGCTTTTTGCCAGGGGATTCAAAGCGGCAGCCCTATTGACAGTTATCTTTTACCTGAGCCTTGGGATATGCCGGGATATGACAGCAAGGTGGTTATGGCGGCAGGCGCATTTACTCTTGGTTCATCAATTGAACTTCTGCTGACGCACCAATCAGAGAACCATATTATGCATGGATTCAGGGTGGTTTGAATTTTCACAGCGCAAAACTTTGCGCACTCTTAGCCGCACAACAAATGGAAGATAAAGGACTTTTAAAATGAGTGAATATAATTTCAAAGGAATAAAGCCTGAAAGTATTGAGCTTCTTTGCTTAAACAGATTTAATGACTCTAAGGAATTTTATGAAGAACATAAGCTTGAACTCAAAGAAGGAATAACTGTTCCTATGAGACAAATTGTTCTCGATTTAAGCGGCTTAATGTATGATATTGACGATAAAATGCTTACTGACCCTGTAAGGAGCGTTTCAAGAATATACAGAGACACACGTGGCAACAGAAGTAAGATAAAATACAGAGAAAATATGTGGCTAATGCTTAGAAGATATAAAAAAGAATACCCCTCAGCTCCGTTTTTCTACTTTGAATTTTATCCTAACAGTTTTGGATACGGCTTGGCTTTTTGGACGTGGAAACAATCGGCATTTAAAGAAGTTCATAATCTCATTATTGAGCATCCGGGCAGGTGGTTAGATGCTGTTGACGCATGCAAGCAGGCAGGTTTAACTTATAATGCAAGATATAACTATAAAAAAGATATGTATCCGGATGCACCCAAAGAGATAAAACCGTATTTGAGCGCAAAAAATATGGAGTTTAGCTATAGTTCGTTTGATATGAACAGGATTAATTCTCCATCTCTTATTGACGAATTAAAGCTTGCGTTTGATTTGGCAAGACCAATGTACTCTTTTTGGGCTGACGCTTATGATAATATGCTTGATAAAGGTATAATTAAACCGGAAGACGCTATAAGATAATAGGTGATTTTTTGTTAAGATTTGTATTTGGCAGAAGTGGCTGCGGGAAAAGCAGTTTTGTTTTTAATGAAATAAAAAAGCTTGTAGAAAGCGGAGAGAATAATATAATACTCTTAACTCCGGAGCAATATTCTCTTGTTGCAGAACGCAGACTTTTAATTGATTTAGGCGAGGATATGGTCAACTGTGTTGACAACTCGTCTTTTTCTCGTATTTCAAACGATGTAAAAAAGAAATACGGATGTGATACTTTGCCTGCTCTATCCAAAGGAGGCAAGGTTATATTAATGTGCAAAGCTATCGATAACTGCAAAGATAAATTTCAGCTTTTCAATAAAAAACTCGATTCGCTGAACTTTGTTTCATCAATGATTGAGATTTATGATGAAATGAAATCTTGTAATCTTGATTCTTTTCAAATTAATGAATTGTCTAAAAATATCGAAAACGATGTTTTATTTAAGAAATTAAGTGATATTTCACTTGTTATGAGCAGTTTTGAAGAACTTATTAACGGCAAATTTAACGATTCTTCAAATGAACTTAACAGAATTTATAATCAAATTTTTGATAAAAATTATTTTAAGGATAAATATATTTTTATTGACGGATTTAATGGCTTTGTTGCACAAGAATATAAACTTCTTGAATTAATAATAAGCGAATCAAAATGCGTAACAATTACTCTTTGCAGTGACTCGTATGACAACGGAGATAATTTTAATCTTTTCGCCTATGTAAACAATTCAGCTAAAATCATAAAAAAAATTGCCGATAAATCAAATGTTAAAACCGAAATTGTTAAATTAGAAAATAATTTTAGATTCAATAATGATGAATTAAAAGCTGTTGAAAGTCACTTTTTTGAAAATTGTAACCGCATTCTTGATTCTAATGAAAATATACATATTTATGCATCTAAAAATATATCTGACGAATGTGATTATGTATCAAGAGAAATCAAATCACTATTGAGAAATGGATATAAAGCATCTGAAATTGCGGTTATAACACGTGACTTAAATAAATATTTAAGTGAACTTGAATATAGTTTTACAAAATATGAGGTACCTTATTTTAAAGATGAAAGGCAGCCGATTAATTCTCAATCGCTTGTGGTAATGATAGAATTTATGCTTAGATGTATCAATTTTTCATTCAAAAGCGACGATGTTCTGAGCCTTGCCAAAACAGGACTTACCGACATTTCAGATGAGGATATAAACGATATCGAAAATTACGTTTTTCTTTGGAATATCAATGGCTTAAAATGGACAAAACCGTTTAATAATTCAACTAAAGGTTTTGTAAATGAATTAGACGAAAGCGATAAAAAAGCGCTTGATAAAATTAACGAAACAAGAGAAAAACTTATTAAACCGCTTGTTGCTTTTAAGTCCGCCGCAAAAAGCAGGAATTCAAGAGAGATAAGCGAAGCAATTTATAATACTTTAATTTCATATAAAGCTGACAAAAAAATTAAAGAATACGCTATAGAACTTGACAAAAACGGCTTTTATACTCTTGCGAACGAACAGGGAAGGGTATGGGAGCTTATAATGAATATTTTAAATCAGCTCGCAACAACTCTTGGCGAAACCGATTTAAAAACCTATGCTCAAATGTTTTCCCTCATTATTTCAAGTGAAGATTTGGGTAGTGTGCCAAGCGGAATTGACAATGTTCAAATAGGTCAGGCTGACAGAATCAGAACAGATAATCCTAAAGCTGTATTTGTTTTGGGTGCTAACGAAGGTGAATTTCCGCAGGCAGTAAACGGCGGCGGTCTATTATCCGAGTCTGAACGCAGAATTATGCTTGATAATGATTTTAAACTTTATTCATATGGCGAAATTATTAATCTTCAGGAAAGATATTTTGCATATATGGCATGCTCTTGTGCAAGTGAAAAGCTTTTTATTTCATATCTTAAAGGAAACGGCAAGGATTATTCGCCGTCAGAAATTGTAACTGATATAGAGCAAAAGTATAAAACTTTTAAAGAATACGATTTTTCTTATTTTAAAGATATTGACCTCGTTGAAACCGATAAAAACGCATTTGAACTTATGAGTGAAAGATTTTATGAAAATACACCTTTTTACTCATCACTCAAAGAATATTTTAAAAATGACAGCAGATATTCGTCGATTGAATATATTGCCCAAAACAAACCTTTGATTATTAAGGATAAAAAGAAAGCAAAAGAACTGTTTGGAAAAGATATGTATATCTCAGCCTCAAGAATTGAGGATTTTTATAACTGCCCATTCAGATATTTTTGCAAATTCGGTCTTTCGGCTAAGAAAAGAACAAAGGCTGAGATTGATCCAATGCAACGTGGCACTCTTATACACTTCGTTCTTGAAATGATTTTATCAGATGTCGGAACCAAGAAATTATCAACTCTTGATTACACTCAAATTAAAGAACTTGTTGATAAATACATAACTAAATATTTTGAAGATAAAATGTCTTTAATTAAAGGTCAAAACAAGCATTTTGATTATAATTTTAAAAGATTATCAAAACTTGTTTATGATGTTGTTATGCATTTGTCAAACGAATTTAAAAATTGTGATTTTGAGGCTAAAGCCTTTGAATTGTCAATAGATAAAGACGGAGAAGTTAAACCGCAAGCATTGCCCCTTGAAAGCGGAGGAAGTATTCAAATAAGAGGTTCTATTGACCGTGTAGACGTTTATGATTTTAACGGCGAAAAATATGTAAGGGTTATTGATTATAAGTCAGGAGTTAAGAAATTTAAAACTTTCAGATATTTTAGATGGTCTTAATTTGCAAATGTTTGTTTATCTTTTTGCTCTTTGCGATGACAAAATGCTGCGCTTAACGGTGTTCCTGCAGGCGTTCTTTATATGCACGCAGCAAGAAATATACTCAATTTCAATACGCCGATTGAGGCAAAAAATAATTTAGAAAACAAAAAAGAATCAAGATTTAAAATGAACGGTATTGTGCTTTCTGATAATGATAATGCGATTGCAAAGGCAATGGAGCATGAACTTGAAGGTAAATATATTCCTGTCAGTGCAAGTTCAAAGGGCGTAAAAGGCGATTTGATAACGCTTGAACAGCTTGGATTACTCCATAAAAAAATAAATTCACTTGTTAAAAAAATGGGAAATGAACTTCAAAACGGAGTAATTGAGCGTGCGCCTATAAAAAATACGACGCATTTAAACACCTGCGATTATTGTGACTATAGTGATATTTGCGCCAATACTAAAGCGATTTATAATAAAATCGGAGCAAATTTGAAAGATGAGCAAGTTATTGACAGCTTGCACAAGGAGTTTGAAAACGATGCCGGAATGGACAACACAACAGAATGATGCTATTAATGCAAGAGGCAGAAATATTCTTGTCAGCGCTGCCGCAGGCTCTGGCAAAACTGCTGTTCTTGTTGAAAGGGTAATTAAAAAAATAACTGATAACGAAAATCCTGTTGATATTGATAAGCTGCTTATTGTTACGTTTACCAACAATGCCGCCGCTGAAATGAAATCAAGAATCACTAAGTCTTTAAAAGATATTTTGAGAAACGAGCCTTTTAATAAAAATGCATTAAGGCAACTTAATTTAATGAGCAATGCGCAAATTTGCACTATTGACTCATTTTGCATAAGACTTGTCAGGGAAAATTTTTTTCGAACTTGGTATTAATCAAGATTTTACAAATTTGGACGAAAATGAATCAAGCCTACTTGAAGATAATATAATAAATAACATTATCGATGAGCATTTTGAAGAAAACGACGATTTATTAATTAAGGTTTTGGAACATTTTAATAAGCCTGACAGTGAAAAGCCTTTTATAAATGTTGTTAAAAGGATAAGGAGATTCATTTACGCTCAGCCTTTCCCTTATCGCTGGGCATATAATATGGCGGAGCTTTACAATCCTGAAATACCGTTTGAAAATACAGTTTGGTATAAATACGTTATTGATGAGGCAAATTATCTTATTTCGCTTGCCAAGCAAAGTGTTAAAGACAATTTTGATTTGCTTAAAGAAATCAATGATGAAAAATTATATCAAAGCTTTGAAGCAACATTTCAAGATGATGCTAAAATAATTGATACTTTTAGCGAAAAAATAAACTCTTCTTGGATGATACGGTTGAATTAGGGATTCCTAAGCTATCAACATTGCCAAGAACAACTAAACTTGACAAATATATTGCAAACCTTATTAAAGCAAACAGAGAGGCTTATAAGGGCATTTTGACAAAAAAAATACCGCCGCTTTTTATTTGCTCATCAGAAGATTATAAAAATAATCTCAAACAGCTTTATTCTATTATGATTAAGCTTATTGATATCGTTAAAGAGGTTGACAAGCGCTTAATGGAGGAAAAAAATGAAAGAAATTCATATACTTTTTCCGACACAGAGCATTTTGCCATTAATCTTTTATTTAGTATTGACGGGGATAAAATCGTAAAAAAAGACCTTGCTAACAGGCTTTCAGACAAGTTTGAAGAAATACTTGTAGATGAATATCAGGATACAAATGAAGCACAGGATTTGTTGTTTACATATCTATCAAACGGTCATAATTTGTTTACCGTAGGTGATATAAAGCAAAGCATTTATCGCTTTAGGCTTGCAATGCCTAATATTTTTAATGATAAAAGAAAAAGCTATGCGCTTTATGATGAAAAAGACAGTAATATAAGTTCTAAAATCATTTTAGATAAGAATTTCAGGAGTTCAAAGGGTATTTGTGACTATGTAAACTTTGTTTTCTCTCATCTTATGAGTGAAAAAGTCGGCGAAATTAATTATGATAAGCAGGATTGGCTTAATTACGGCGCAAAATACGAGAAAAATGATGCTGTTTGTGCTCAAATCAATATAATTGACAAGGTAAAAGGAGAGGAGACAAATAAGCTTGAGGCGTTGCAAATTGCAAAGCTTATAAAGGAAAAGGTTGAAAACAAAGAGCAAATTAAGGATGGAAACACATATAGAAATATAAGATACAGCGACTTTGCAGTTCTTTTCAGAAAAATGAAAAATATTGTCGAGGATTATGTGGAAGTATTTACAGATATGGCAATACCTGTTGTATGCGATAATTCAAGCAGCCTTTTTGAAAGCAACGAAATTAAGATAATATTATCATTTTTGAGAACAATTGATAATCCTACTAAGGAAATTTCGCTTATTTCAACAATGATGTCGCTGATTTACGGCTTCACACCGGATGAACTTGCCGAAATAAGAATTGAAAATAAATATAAAAATTTCTATTTTTCTTTATCAAATTCAAAAATGCCTAAAGCAGTAGCTTTTGTTAATGATATCAAGAATTTGAAAAAACTCAGCGTGACTATGTCCGTTTCTAATTTTATAAGATATCTTATTGAAGAAAAGGGAATAGTTGCATTTATAAACGCTATGGGAAACGGCGAGCAAAGGTATCAGCATATTTTATCCTTAATTTCTTTTGCGCAAAGATTTGACGCAGGTGTTAATATCGGACTGACATCTTTTATCAGATACGTTGATAAAATTATTGAATCAAATTCAACTGTTGATTCAAAGGCATCACTTTCAGGAAATGATGACGCTGTTACAATTATGACAATTCATCATTCTAAGGGTCTTGAATTTCCGGTGTGCATTTTAGCCGGTACGTCAAAAAGGTATAATACAGACGAGCTTAGCGATGATTTACTAATTAATACTAAATATGGATTTGGCGTTAAAATTCATAATGAGGAAATGATGTATAATGTTCCGTCACTTCCTTATGCCGTTATTAAATCAAAAAACGCAAATGAATTAATGAGCGAAAATTTAAGAGTATTATATGTTGCTATGACAAGAGCTAAGGAGCAATTTATTACATTTATCTCATGTCAAAACTTAGAAAGCAAAATCAATAAAAAGCTTGTTGCAAATCTTGTAGGCGGAAAAATAACGCCTTATACCGTTAATTCATGTACCGGTGACGGCGATTTGCTTCTTCTTTGTGCACTGTTTCATAAAGACGGTAAAGTGTTAAGAGATTATTCAGAAATACCTCTTTTACCTGATTTGGCGGAATTTGATATGAGTATAAATATTATCGAACCCGAAGAATACAACGAGCAAGTACAAACAGAAGTTGTGGCTGAGCCTAATAAGGAGATTATTAAAGAAATAAGCGATAAGCTTTCATATAAATATGAATATCTTCCGCTTTCGACCGTTGCATCAAAAATGACCGCTTCATCTCTTGACGACAGCGACAATAATTTTGAATTTATTACTTCTTCCAAACCGGCATTTATGAACAAGGCTGAAATGACGCCTGCCGAACGTGGCACGGCTATGCATACATTTATGCAATTTTGTGATTACGAAAAAGCTAAAGATGACCTTGAAACGGAAATATCGAGGCTACTAAGTTGCGGCTTTATATCATACGAGCAAGCAAATGCCCTTGACAAAGTAAAGCTTAATTCATTCTTTTCATCAACTTTGCAGGCAGAATGTTTAATTCAGATAATATTTATCGTGAAATTAAGGTTTCTACATTCGTAAAAGCAAACGATATTTATGATATCAAATTTAACAACGATATACTTGTTCAAGGAATTGCCGATTGCGTTTTTGAAGAAAACGGAGAACTTATACTTGTCGATTATAAAACCGATAGAGTGAAAAATGAAAATGAACTTCTTGACAGATATAAAAAGCAAATAGCATTTTACCGCATGGCTATTGAAAAAACGCTTAAAAAGCCTGTAAAAGAGGCGGTTTTATATTCATTCTGTCTTGAAAAGGTATGTATATATAAATAATTTTAAAAAATACTTGCATTTGCTCGCAACTTGTGGTAATATATCAAAGCGAAATGTAGAAAACCAGTAAAGAGGTGAAAATAAATGAAGGACGGCATCCATCCAAACTACGATACTTGCACAGTTAAGTGTGCTTGCGGCGCTACTTATGAAACTAAGAGCACTAAGAGCGAATTGAAGGTTGACATCTGTTCAAAGTGCCACCCGTTTTATACCGGTAAGCAGAAGCTTGTTGATACAGGCGGACGTGTTGACAGATTCAATAAGAGATATGCAAAAAAGGCTAATCTAAAAATGAAGGCAACGGTATTTTATCGTTGCCTTGTTTTTTGTCGGTGAAATATGAAAGAATATAAAACAGTTGAATTTGAGAGTAAAGACGAATTTGTTGAAAAGAAATCACGCTTTATAGGCTATGTTAAGCCTGTTAAAACGCAAGAGGAAGCAACGAATTTTATAAATTCAATAAAGTCAAAGCATTGGGACGCTACGCATAATGTTTCCGCATTTGTGCTGAGGGAAAATAATATTCAGCGCTCAAGTGATGACGGTGAACCGAGCGGAACAGCAGGGGTTCCCACGCTTGACGTACTGCTTAAGGAGAATTTAGTAGACGTTTGCGTTGTTGTAACCCGTTATTTCGGCGGAACGCTTTTAGGCGCAGGCGGTCTTATAAGAGCGTATTCTCATTCATCTAAAATTGCGGTTGAAGCAGGTCATATAATTACTATGGCGCCGTGCAAGGTATTAAGCGTAAGCGTTGATTACAGCTTTTATGACAGGCTTAATATTTTGCTTTCCGAGTTTAATGCAAATATTGAAAACAGTGAATTTACAGATAATGTAACGGTAACTTTTTCTGTAAGAGAAAATACAGTACCGCTTCTTCAGGATAAGCTCACGCAGCTTAGCAACGGCAAATATATTCTTAAAGAAATCGGCGAAAAATTTGCAAAGGTTGAATAAAATTAGAAAAACCTACCAATCATTAAGTTGAAAGGTAGGTTTTTTATTTTGAAATTCAATAAGCTTTTTATCCCGATTTTTTTATCATTTGTACTTATTTTAGGTATCACTCAACCTGTTGTGGCGGCGGTTAAAACAAGCGAGGGAATAAGTAATAAGGTTTTCAGACTTCATATTCTCGCTAATTCCGACTCGACAGAGGACCAAAATATCAAGCTTATGCTTAAAAATTATATTCTTGAAAATACGCATGATATAATCGGCGGCAAAACTCTTGACGAAGCAATCAAAAATGCTAAAAACAATACTAAAGAAATTACCGATATGTGCAACGATTATTTAAAATCAAAGGGTTTAGAGTATAAGGTCAAAGTAAACGTTGTTAAAGAATATTTCAAAACCCGTGTTTATGACGATTTTACGCTTCCTGCCGGCAAATACAATTCTCTTAAAATTGAAATAGGCGAGGGGAATGGGCACAATTGGTGTGCATCGTGTTTCCTAGCGTTTGCCTTTCAGCCTGCAGTGATCCATGAGCGATTATTTAGACGATGACGAAATGAACCTTGTGTCAAACACTTATTCGCCTAAATTTAAGGCTGTAGAGCTTTATGAATCCGCAAAAGAAAAAATTAAAAATATGAGATAAATTGCAGTTTAATTTTTCTTGAAAACATCGAGCATATGCTGCGAAAAACCAACTAAATCTTCACGCTCGCATATGACTGATAAGAACTTCATATATTCTTCAAATTCTTTTTTATTTAGCATATTTAATTTATTTGAGTATAAATATGACAGCATATCTACACCAACGAAATGAAGTCTGGTAACATTATAATTTTCCATTAGCTTGTCAATATCGCTTTTTCTGTATAATTCAAAAATTCCGTTAGGGCTTGAATATGCGTGAAAATTATCATCTATTAAACCTTTGTCAATATAATCAAGTATTCGTTTTTTATAAAACATTTTGTAAATCGTAGTGTCATTATTACAATAAGAAGAATATATAATTCCACCGATTTTTGCAACCCTTATCGCTTCGCTTAATGCCTTGTGCTTGTCAATATCATTAAATAAGTGATACATCGGTCCGAGTAATAAAACTATATCGTAAGTATTATCCTCAATAAAAGATAAATCACAAGCGTTACCCTCAAAAACTTTGATTTTATGTTCTGCTTTAATCTTTGATTTAAGTATTTCTATATTATGTGGGACAAGCTCAACACTTGTTATATCATATCCCATATCTGCAAGCGCAATCGAATATCTGCCGGTACCTGCACCTATTTCAAGAATTTTTGAATTAGGTGTCAGGTACTTTTTTATGTATTTCATAGTTATTAGATATTCCGGTAAATGCGTTTTGCTTTTTAATCTGTTATCTTCGTCATATTTATTATAAAATTCAATTACTTCTTTCATTATTTATCTCCTTTTCAAATTCAGTTATTGTCATTTTATCGTTGATAATTTTTTCTTTTCCGTTGGGTTTATATCCGAGTTTTTGATATAGGTGAACATTTTTCTTTTCCTCTTTAATTGTATCGAGTTGCCAATGGTTATAATATGAATAAAGTTTTTCTATATCAATAATTGCTTTTGTTGCATAGCCTTTATTTTGATATTTTGGAAGCACAAACAATCTTGCAAGTTTTGCTGTATCGTTTTTAGTTGCAATCCAAATTTGACCTACTTTAGTGCTATTGTCAATTATCCAATACATTTGAAAACTCGGCTTTGTTGTTCTTGATACAAATTTTGCAAATGACTCTTTGCAGGGGCTTGTTTCATCGTAATATTTTTCATATATAGGTTTAAAACATTTCTTTTGCATACTAAATGCTTTTAAAAGTTCATAAATTTCAATTTTGATAACCATTTAAATACCTCCAAAAAAATAACTGCTGACAAACAAACGTGTTCGTCAGCAGTTTAATTTATGCTATAAAAATCTAATTACCGCTATTGAACACAACACAAATAAGCCCAAGCATAATGCTTAGGTTGGCTATACATCTGTGCGCTGTTCACTTTTGCAATTAGATTAGTCATAGTAATTACCTCTGATTAAAAGATAACATATACTTTTCATCTTGTCAAACAAAAAATGAATAAGCTCTGTAATATTGCCAAAAACGTTTGCATAAGTATTGATAGAAACTGTAAAGGAGATTCGTTATGGAGCTAAGCAAAGAATTTAAAGAAATGAACTGTAATGAAACAAGAGAAAGAATAAACGAGAGCTTTGACGTTGACTTTCAGCTTAATTTGCCGCAATATCTTGATGACATTGACACTCTTGTAAAATGTTGCGTCAAAAACGTTGTCGCCGATTATGACTTATCGTCATCGTCAATTATTATTTACGGAAAAGTATAATCACGGTTATGTATAAAGCAAGCGACGGCTCTACACTTTCCAATATATTCGAAGAAGAGTTTTCAAAAACGTTTGATATAACGTCTTGCGATTATCCCGATTTTGCCGAGGTTAATGTTTTTACCGCTTATTCAAACAGTCGCCTTGTAAATCAGCGCAGAATCGACGTTCACACGGCTTTGAATGCTCAAATAAACGTTTTTTTGCAAAAGATGTACCCACTGTCTTTCCTCATGCGAAAATGCTTTCATAAAAAACAGAGAAAAGAATGTTTTAAACATTAAGGCAACAGGTGTATCGTCAGTCGATTTTGACGAGGTTTTTTCACTTGGCAAAAATGACAGTCAAATAAAAAATATAATAAATACATATATTGACTGTTCAGTATCGGATAAAAAAATTATAAAGGATAAAATGCTTGTAAAGCTTGATTGCGAGCTGTCGATTGTTTATTGCAACGAAAGCGGCAAGAGCGACAAGATAAAATATAATTTCTCAACAAGCAGAATTATTGATATTGCAAATTGCCTTGAAACAGATTATTCGATTATTGACGCAAGAGTTTGCCAGCTATATGTTAAGCCAAAGGTAAATAATGACAACAAGCTTTGTGATATCGAAGCTGTCGGTAGAATTGCAGTAAGCTATAAAATATGCTCAATTGAAAAAGAAAGCTTTTCCGTTGATTCATACATTCCGCATTTTAAAACGATAAGCCAAACCGATAAGCTGTTGATTAAATCAAATCCTATTTATTACTACGATTCAAAAAGCTTTGAGCTGACTTTTGAAAATGACAAAAGCATTGTTGAAATTGTTGACCTAAATGCACAAATAGTAAAGGTAAATGTTGTATCGTCAACACTTAATTGTGCCGTGCTTTTAAGATTTTTTTATTTAGACGAAGGCTCACAGCTTTGCTATTATGAAAAGGAAGAAATTTACAGCCTAAAGCTAATGATATTGAAATGAACGGTGAAGCGGGAGTAAATCTTTTAAATTATGATTTTGTAATAAATAATACAAGCAAAATCAATTTAAGGCTTAGTATTGATTATACTGCTTTTCTTTATCAAGAGGAAAATATCGAGTATATAACGGATATTTCAACCGAGGAAATGCTTGATGATTCGAATACACCGCAGCTTACATTATATTTTGCAAAGAAAAACGAAAGTGTATGGGATATTGCTAAGAGCTTTTCAACCGACTCAAAGCTTATTATTGACGAAAATGAATTAACATCGGATATTATTGATACCAGACGGGTATTGCTTGTTCCGGGAATGTGAGGGTATGAATATGTATAATGATATTTACAGTGATATTTCCAAAAGAACAGGCGGAGATATTTATATTGGTGTAGTAGGCCCTGTAAGAACCGGCAAATCAACATTTATAAAAAGATTTATGGATACGCTTGTCTTGCCTAACATTAATGATGAATATGTAAAGCAAAGGGCTATGGATGAGCTTCCGCAGTCAGCCGCAGGCAGAACTATAATGACAACCGAGCCGAAATTTATACCGGAGGATGCAGTTGAGCTTAGTATGAACGAAAACATTAAAATGCGAGTTCGTCTTATAGATTGCGTCGGCTATATTGTTCCAAGCTCGGTAGGTTATATCGAAGAAGAACAGCCGAGAATGGTTATGACGCGTGGTATGATGAAGAAATACCTTTTAATATGGCGGCTGAAATAGGCACAAAAAAGGTGATTACGGAACATTCAACAATAGGTCTTGTTATCACAACAGACGGAACGATTACCTCCATTCCACGTGATGAATATGAGGAGGCTGAGGAAAGGGTTATTGATGAGCTAAAAGCACTCGATAAGCCGTTTATCGTTTTGATGAATACCGATAATCCAAAATCCGCCACGGCGGTTGGGCTTTGCGCCTCACTTACCGATAAATACGCAGTACCCGTTGTACCTGTTAATTGCCTTGAAATGACAGAGCAGGAAATTAATGATATTTTATCCGATATTTTATATGAATTTCCTGTAAGCTCTGTTGGCATTAATTATCCGTCTTGGATTAATAATCTTGAAAGCGACAATTACCTTAAGGCATCAATTTATACTTCTATTAAAGAAAACACAAGCGTTATTACAAATATAAGAAGTGTCGGCTCTTTTGCGGAAAGACTTAAGGAAAACGAATATATTGATTCAATTAATATTAATTACCTTGATTTGTCAACAGGCAAAATCAATATGAAGGTTTATGTTGACAACAGCTTCTTTTATAAAATATTGTCTGAAAGCTGTAATGTCGAGGTTAATGATGAAAGGGATTTGATGAGTCAGTTTATCAATCTTGTTCAAATGAAAAAGCAATACGAAAGGTTTAATAAAGCACTCAAGGAGGTTGACGAAACGGGCTATGGAATAGTTATGCCCGAAATGAACGAGTTGAGCCTTGAAGAACCTGAAATAATGAAGCAGGGCGGCAGATACGGCGTTAAGCTTAAAGCGCAGGCACCGTCAATTCATCTTATAAAATGCAATACCTATACAGAGGTTGCACCGATTGTCGGCAGTGAAAGCCAAAGTCAGGAGCTTGTTATGTATCTCTTAAAGGAATTTGAAGAAAATCCGTCGGAAATTTGGGATACAAATATATTCGGTAAATCACTTCACGAGCTTGTAAGCGAGGGGCTTAACAATAAGCTTTACCGTATGCCGATTGATGCAAGAAACAAGTTTAGAGAAACAATTGAAAGAGTTATTAACGAAGGCTGCAACGGTCTTATATGTATAATTCTATAAAAATAAGGTCGCACAAAACGTGCGACCTTTAAAAATATCAATATTTTAAACCTCTGATTTAAACTTTTTAAGCGATTTTAAATCAAAATTGCCAATAGAAAGCTTTTCTCCCTTTTGAAATGCTTTTCCTCTTGCTTCTTCAACTGTATAAACGCTTGCACATTCAGGACATACGAGAAAATATACCGTTTGAGTATCAAGAAGCGTAGGCTTTACCGCAAGACGTCTTTCAAAATTTGAAAAAACGCCGAAATTAACTTTATTGTGACAATTAGGACAAACAAGTTCAACCGTTTCTCCTCTTTGATGTACCCATTTTGAATTTCCGAGTCTGTATTCCATTTCAATCACCGTTTATTATTTTACTATAAAATTAGGAAGTGTTCAAGTGTATAAAAAAATTATTTTATCAATGGTTCTTATTTTTTGTTTGGCAGGGTGCGCAATTACCCCAAAAAGCGATAATGTGCATAATAATGCCTCTCAAAATACATATATAAAAAGTGTATTTATTGCTTATTACGAACTTGAGGGGTTCACAAAAAACAATGATGAAAAAACTTTTAAAAAAGAAATATCAAAAGCCTTTAAAGAACTTGCAGATAAAGGCTTTAACCGTGTAACCGTTCAGGTAAGACCTTGCGCCGATGCATTTTATAAATCAAATTATTTTCCTACAAGTGAATATATGTTTGGCTATCAGGGAGCAAAATTGATATATGATCCACTTGAAATTATGATTGATACGGCGCATAAATACAATTTGTCAATCGAAGCGTGGATAAACCCATACAGAGTAAGTCAACGAAACGATTTTTCATTGCTGGCAAAAAATAATATTGCACTCAAATGGCAAAACACGAGTAAATTAATTGTGCTTGATAACGGAATTTATTTTAACCCCTGTTACAACGAAGTGACAGATCTAATTGTAAAAGGCGTTAAAGAAATTCTGTCAAACTATAATGTTGATTCCTTGTGCTTTGACGATTATTTTTACCCGACTAAGGACAAAAGTATCGACAAAGAAGAATATACAAAATATAAAAGTAACGGGGGAGAACTAAGCCTTTTTGATTGGCGAAGAGATAATGTAAACAATATGATTAAATCGGTTTATTCTGCTGTTAAAACGATTAATAAAAGCGTTACTTTCGGTATAAGCCCTGCTTCCGATATGGATTATGATTATTCAGCTTTATATGCCGACGTAATAAAATGGTCGAGAAATGAGGGATACATTGATTATATCTGCCCTCAAATATATTTCGGTTTTAAAAACGAAAACCAACCGTTTATGCAAACAACAAAGTTGTGGTGCGACAATGCAACGTGTGCCTTATATATTGCGCTTCCTATGTATAAATCAGGACTTAGTGACGAATACGCAGGGGAGAGCGGCAAAAACGAATTTAAAAAAGAAAAAATATAGTTGCACGTCAAATAACATATATTTCAAAGATAGATAAGATAAAAGGATATTATATTTTCTCCTATAGCTCGTTAAAGGATAACGAGGAAACGTCTAATCTTTATTCGGCAATGCAAAACTCATCGGTATAATCGATTATCTTAACCTCTAATTCCTCGCCGACAATATTTCTGTTATATTTCATTCTGACAGGTAAATAGCTCTTGGTATAACCTTGAAAAAGATTCGGCTCAATTTCGTTTTCAAATAAAACCTTTTCATTTGTACCGACAAGTTTTTTAAGATAGTCGTGGCGTATTTTCTCTGTTTCTTCAATCATAACAGCGGCTCTGCGTTCCTTTTCCTGCTTAGGAACATTGTCACCACGCTTAGATGCTGCCGTGCCGACTCTTTCGCTATATGGGAAAACGTGTACCTTTTCAAATGCAATACTTTTAACAAAATCAAGGCTTTCGTTAAAATCATGCTCTGTTTCATCATTAAAACCAACCATAATGTCTGTAGTAAGACTTGCGTTTTCAAATGATGAACGAAGCTTATCGCACAGTGCCTTGTATTCATCGGCAGTATAGTGCCTGTTCATACTTTTAAGTGTTTTATCGCATCCGCTTTGAAGTGATATGTGAAATTGCGGACAAAGCTTTTCACATTTTGCAAGACCGTCGATAACCTCATCAGTCAAATGGTCCGGCTCAAGCGACCCTAATCTTATTCGCTTGATTTTGTCATTTTCATTACAAATTTTAACTGCATCAACAATGTTAAAATTCTCTCCCTTGCCGTAAGCAGAAAGATTTATTCCGACAAGTACAATTTCCTTAATGCCGGCGTTTGAAAGCGTTTCAATCTCGTTTTTGAGCATATCGAGCGATTTTGAACGAACTCTGCCTCTTGATTTTGGAATAATACAGTAAGAACAAAATCTGTCACAACCGTCCTCAATTTTAACAAACGCCCTTATTCTTTCGTGAAAACGGTCAATTGAGCAATCCCAAAAATTATCGCCTGCTTTGTGTTCCTCTATTTTTATAAGACGATTTTTATTTAAATTATATTCATTAATAAGGGAAAGAATATCACCGTCATTTTTATTAGAAAAAACAATATCTGCCTCAATCAATTCTTTTGCTTCTTTAGGAAATGCTTGCGGCATACAACCGGTAAGGATAACTGTTGAGTTTGGATGGTTTCTTTTAAATTTTCTGATGCTCTTTCTTGTTTTTTGGTCGGCTGTAGCCGTTACCGTGCATGAATTAACAATATAATAATCAGCCTCGTCATTTTCTTTTACTATTTCAAAACCGGCATTACGCAAAAGCTCAGCCATGTATTCGGTTTCATATTGATTAACCTTGCAACCAAGTGTATAAAAAGCAGCCTTCATTTTTGGCCCTCCGTAATTAATTTAAGTAATTATAACAAAATATTGTAATTAAAACAAGATGCAGTTAATAAATATTATTGGGTGATTATATGAAAAGAGAAATCAGTTTTATTTTAGCAATATTAATGCTATTTGCGTTTCCTTTAAGTGCTAAAGCCGAGGAAAACAAAACCATTGATGCAAAATCAAGTATTTTAATGAATCTTGATACAGGTGAGGTAATAAAGGAACACAATGCTTATGAACATTTGTCGCCTGCATCAGTCACTAAACTTATGTCGATTTTATTAATTTTAGAAGCAATAGACAGCGGTAAAATAAAACTTAGCGACGAAGTTGCGGCAACAGAAACGGCTGTGTCAAAGGGTGGTTCTCAAATATGGCTTGAAATCGGGGAAAAAATGAGCGTAAACGATTTATTCAAGGCCATTGTTATAGCTTCGGCAAACGACGCTTGCACGCTTTTAGGTGAATACATTGCAGGAAGCGACAGTGCTTTTGTGGATATGATGAATCAAAGAGTTAAAACCTTAGGTTTAAAGAACTCGCATTTTGAAAATTGCACCGGTCTTGACGATGAAATTACAAATCATTATTCCTGCGCTTATGATTTAGCCGTTATTGCCAAGGAAATTATGAATCATAAACTTATTTTAAAATACTCAACCGTTTGGCTTGACAGCCTCAGAAACGGCAAAACAGAGCTTAACAACACAAATAAGTTAATAAATAAGTATAATGGTATGACCGGTCTTAAAACAGGAACAACGTCAAATGCAGGTTTTTGTCTATGTGCAACGGCTACAAGGGATAATATCAGCTTTGTATCTGTAGTTTTGGGTGCAAAAACAAGTGATGACAGATTTGATTTAAGTCGTCAGCTTCTCGATTACGGCTTTGCAAATTATAAAATTGAAGAAATGAAAATTGATAACTCAAAGATTAAATCTGTTAGAATAAAAAAAGGTGAAATAAAAAAAATCAAACCAAAATATTCATCAAACCAAAAGGTGTTATTACCTAAGAATTCAAATAAAATCACATATAAATACAAATTTAAAAAAGAAGTGCAAGCGCCAATAAAGGCAGGGGATACCTTAGGGGAGGTAGAGGTTTACAGCAGCAATAATAAAATATCAACTATTCCTTTAAAGTCTGACAAAAATGTCAAATCTGTTTCTTTTTTATATATTTTCAAAAAAATGATAAATAATATATAAAAAGATATTGAATAATTCGACAAAATAGTGTATTATATCAATTCGAAAGTTTTTAAATAAACACTATTTTATTGAAACAGAGGCGATTATTTTGGCTATAAAATTTTTTAACGACCATGCGTTAGACATTGTATCAAACGATGATATCAAGGCTATTGCACCTAAAGCTGTTGAGGCTCTTCATACCCTCAATAACAAGTCCGGCGCAGGCAACGATTTCCTCGGCTGGGTTGACCTTCCGACAAATTATGATAAAGAAGAATTTGCAAGAATTAAGAATGCGGCTGATTATATCAAGAAGAACGCAGATGTTCTTGTTGTTATCGGTATCGGTGGCTCTTACCTCGGTGCAAGAGCAGTTATTGAAGCACTTACTTCACCAAACTACAATGCACTTAAGAAAGATACACCTGACATTTACTTTATTGGTAATTCTATCAGCCCATCTGCTCTCAACGAAGTTGTATCAATCTGCGAGGGCAAAGATATTTGCGTTAATGTAATCAGCAAAAGCGGTACAACTACAGAGCCTGCTATTGCATTTAGAGTATTTCGTGACCTTGTAAACAACAAGTACAGCAAGGAAGAAGCTGCAAAGAGAATTTTTGCAACAACCGACAAGTCTAAGGGAACATTAAAATGTCTTGCAGATGAAGAAGGTTATGAAACATTCGTTGTTCCTGACGATGTAGGCGGAAGATATTCAGTTCTTACTGCTGTCGGTCTTCTTCCGATTGCAGTTGCCGGTATTGATATCGACGCTCTTATGGCAGGTGCACAAAAAGCTCAAAATGAACTTTGCAGTGAAAATATCGACGAAAACGATGTGCTTAAGTATGCCGCTGTAAGAAATGTATTTTATAATAAAGGCACTAAACTTGAGTGTTTTGTATCTTATGAGCCTTGTATGGCTATGTTCAATGAATGGCTTAAGCAATTATTTGCCGAAAGTGAAGGAAAAGACGGCAAGGGACTTTTCCCTGTATCTTGTATTTTCTCAACTGACCTTCATTCTCTCGGTCAGTATATTCAGGAAAGCGGCAGCAAACTTATGTTTGAAACAGTAATTAAGTTCAATAATCCTCACACTGAATTTCTTATCACAGAACAAGAGGGTAATATTGACGGCCTTAACTTCCTTGCAGGCAAGAAAATGAGTTATGTAAACGAAAAGGCACGAGAGGGTACACTTCTTGCACATACAGACGGCGGAGTCGGCAATCTTGTTATTGAGTGCGACACTATAACTCCAAGTGATATTGGCTATTTAATTTATTTCTTTGAAAAAACCTGCGCAGTTTCAGGCTATATGCTTGGCGTAAATCCTTTTAATCAGCCGGTGTTGAAAGCTATAAAAAGAATATGTTTGCACTTTTAGGCAAGCCCGGTTACGAAAAGGAAAAAGAAACTCTTGAAAAACGTCTTAGTATATGCTAATATATAGTTAGAATAAAACTCGGAGGAATTTTAATATGATTAAACTCATAATCGGAAATAAAGGCTCAGGAAAAACTAAGAAGCTTATAGACCAAGTTAACGTTTGTGTTGAAAGCTCAGACGGCAATGTTGTTTGCATTGAAAAAGAGCCTAAACTTACATATGATGTTTCATCTAAAGCTCGTCTTTTAGAAACTGAAACATACCTCATCAACGGTCATAAAGCGTTTTATGGCTTCTTGGCAGGTATTTGCGCCGGTAACTATGATGTAACAGATGTTCTTGTTGATGCTACATTCAAAATTGTCGGCAGAGAGTACGAAAAGCTTCCACAGTTTTTTGAAATGCTTTCTCAACTTTCTGAAGCTACAGATGTAAACTTCTATTTCACAATCAGCTGTGATAAGGAAGATTTACCGGTTGAAATCTTTGATTATTGCGAAGAGTTATAATTAATAACAGTCTAAAAGCGATGCGCAAATGCGCATCGCTTTTTATATCTTTAAATTCTATTAGAATATAAAATAAGTGAGGCTGAATTAACAACCTCACTTATTTTGTATATGAATTTAATTACATAAGCGAAAGATAAAGTTGTTTGATTTCCTCAACGCTTGTTTCTCTTGGATTGCCGGGACGGCAAGCATCGTCATAAGCGGACTGTGCAAGAAAATCTACATCCTCAGGCTTGACAATATCTTTAAGATTTTCAGGAATACCAACATCCTTTGAAAGCTTCTTAACAGCATTAACAGCAGCTTTTCTTGCCTCATCAAGGGTCATACCGTCTACGCCGTCAACTCCCATTGCCTTTGCAATATTTCTGTATTTTTCGCCTGTAGCAGGAGCATTATATTCCATAACGGTAGGAAGGATAATAGCGTTTGCGACACCGTGAGGAGTATCATAAAGAGCGCCAAGCGGATGAGCCATTGAATGAACAATGCCAAGACCTACATTTGAAAATCCCATACCGGCTACATACTGACCGAGAGCCATTCCTTCTCTGCCTTGTGGAGTGTTTTCAACAGCGCCTCTAAGGCTATTGGAAATAATTTCAATTGCTTTAAGATGGAACATATCTGAAAGTTCCCAAGCGCCTGCTGTAATATAACCCTCAATAGCATGTGTAAGTGCATCCATACCTGTTGCTGCAGTAAGTCCTTTTGGCATTGATGACATCATATCAGGGTCAACAACTGCTACTACAGGAATATCTTTAGGGTCAACACAAACCATTTTTCTGTTTTTCTCAGTATCTGTAATTACATAGTTAATTGTAACTTCGGCAGCTGTACCCGCTGTAGTAGGAACCGCAATAATCGGAATACACTTATTTGTAGTAGGAGCAACGCCTTCAAGAGAACGAACATCTGCAAAATCAGGATTCTTTATAATAATTCCGATTGCTTTAGCGGTATCCATTGATGAACCGCCACCGATAGCAATAATGCAGTCTGCACCGGAAGCTTTAAAAGCAACTACACCTGTTTTAACATTTTCAATAGTTGGATTTGGCTTGATTTCGCTGTAGATTCATAGTCAATATCAGCATTATCAAGTACATCTGTGACCTTCTTTGTAACACCGAATTTAATAAGGTCAGGGTCGGAACAAACAAAAGCCTTTTTAAAACCTCTTCCTTTTACTTCGGTAGCTATTTCTTTAATAGCACCCGCACCGTGATAACTTGTTTCATTTAATACAAATCTGTTTACCATTGTTATTACCTCCTAAATATGTAATTTGGGATTGCATCCCACACCATAATATTACTACATTGACAATAATTTATCAATAATTAAATAAAAAAAGCTGAATTTTTTAAAACTTTATTTACTAATAGACAAAATTTATTAAATTGTTTTGTGTTTTCTTCTCAAAAATATAAATTTTAAGTTGCATTTTCAAATTTACTATTGACAAAAAGCAACCTTATATATATAATACTTAAAGTGCAAGTGCGAGGTGATTTTATGAGAATTGACCTTAATAATTTATTAAGCGCTGTTGAAACCAAGCTTGATATTAATTATGTTCTTGATTTAAGTAATCTCATTTACAGCACTTATAATCCTATTAAAAACGGCGTTAATGTTGTCGGCCGTCTTTATTCAAAAGCTGATGTGTTATATCTTGATATTAATATCAGTTTTGATTTCTTTGGTTTTTGCGACAGATGTGCTGAAAAGGTAAAAAAGCATTTTTCCTTTGATGTAAAACGAATTGTTGTTGAGAAGCTTGAAAATGAAGAAGACGATGATGACTATATTGTTGTAAGTAATAGGGAACTCGATTTAGACGAATTAGTGAACGAAGAAGTTTCGCTCTCATTGCCTAACAAGATTCTTTGTAAAGAGGATTGCAAGGGCTTATGTCCGAAATGCGGCGCTAATTTAAACGTCAAGCAATGCAACTGCAAAAAAGATGTTGACCCGAGAATGGCGGCTCTATTGCAGCTGCTCGAAGATGAATAATATGGTTTTTTAATAAAGGAGGCAATTAAGATGGCAGTACCTGCAAGAAAAACATCTAAAGCAAGAAAGAACAAGAGAAGATCAAGCGTTTGGAAAATGGACGCTCCGACACTTGTAAAGTGCTCTAACTGCGGCGGCTACACTGTATCTCACAAGGTATGCGGCAACTGCGGCTATTATAACGGTAAAGAAGTTATCAGCAAGGAAGCGTAAGATTTTACATTTGTTGGCGGACATTTTGTCCGCCTTTCTTGCTTTTATAACAAAAATAGGAGGTTAGCTTATGGCAAAACCTGTTGTTGCTATTGTCGGCAGACTAATGTCGGCAAATCAACACTTTTTAATAAATTAATAGGAACGAGACTTTCTATTGTTGATGATACGCCAGGTGTTACAAGAGACAGAATTTACGGTGACTGCGAATGGCTTAATCACAAGTTTTTACTTGTTGACACAGGCGGTATTGAACCTAACACTTCAGACGTTATTTTAAGTCAAATGAGAACTCAGGCAGAAATTGCAATTTCAACTGCCGACGTTATCATTCTTGTTACTAACATTCGTGACGGCGTTGTTGCAAGTGACTATGATGTTGCAACCATGCTTCAAAAAAGCGGCAAACCGATTATTTTATGCGTAAATAAATGTGACAGCATAGGTGAACCTGACCCTGAATTTTACGAATTTTATAATCTTGGTTTAGGTGATCCTGTGGCAGTTTCTGCTGCACATGGCCACGGAACGGGTGATTTACTTGACGAAGTTCTCAAATATCTTCCTGAAAACGACGAGGAAGAAGATGACGACGAAGTAATCAAGGTTGCCATTATCGGCAAACCAAATGTAGGCAAATCATCACTTGTTAATAAAATCAGCGGTGTAAACCGTGCTATTGTTTCTGATATTGCGGGTACAACTCGTGACACTACTGATACATTTATTGAAAACGAATACGGCAAATTCAATTTCATTGATACGGCAGGGCTTAGAAGAAAAAGCCGTGTAGACGACGCAATTGAAAAATACAGCATTATCCGTGCGAGAATGGCTGTTGAAAGAGCAAACGTCTGCGTAATTATGATTGACGCTGTAGAGGGTTTTACAGAACAAGATTCCAAGGTTGCGGGAATTGCTCTTGATCAGGGCAAGGCTTGCATTATCGCTGTCAACAAATGGGACGCAGTTGAAAAAGACGGCAACACTATGAAAGAATACAGAGATAAGCTTGCTAATGATTTTTCGTTTATGAGTTATGCCCCGATTATGTTTATTTCAGCTAAAACAGGTCAAAGGATAGACAAATTGTACGAAATGATTTCCTTTGTTCACTCTCAAAACTCAATGAGAATTTCAACCGGTAAGCTCAATGAAGTGCTTGCAGGCGCAACTGCACGTGTTCAACCACCGACAGATAAAGGTAAAAGATTGAAAATTTTCTATATGACTCAAGCTTCTACAAGACCGCCTACGTTCGTATTTTTCGTTAATAATGCGGAACTTTTTCATTTTTCATACCAAAGATATCTTGAAAATCAAATAAGGGATATTTTTGGTCTTGAACGGAACTCCTGTCAGATTTATTATCAGAGAACGAGGAGAAG
>ENA-OQIO01000383-OQIO01000383.1-human-gut-metagenome-genome-assembly--contig:-NODE-383-length-24169-cov-2.641669_pt1 | contig 24169 bp, 35 predicted proteins | sample MGYA00242573_ERZ504737 | MGnify/ENA primary metagenome ERZ504737 (study PRJEB26092, sample SAMD00036203) | human gut metagenome | host: Homo sapiens | study: EMG produced TPA metagenomics assembly of...
AGGCATCCTCGCACGTAGTACCGTGAGAAGGTAAAGGACAAACGAAGCCACACTCACAGCCGGAACGGACTACATCACGACATTCGATGATGACGGATACCTTGTGATCACATTAACCGCAGGAGGCAAGGGTGCATCAGCCAAGACCCTCACAGTCAATAGCACAAGCATCGACCCGACTGCCGTAACAGAGAACGACATCATCGGTGGATACAATGCAAGCACCGGAGCAGAGACTGGTATGGAGTTAATCCGCCACATCTATCCGAAATTCAGCATGACACCGGGTCTGCTCTTAGCACCGGGATGGACGCAGAAGCCGAATGTAGGTATCGCCCTTGCAGCAAAGTGCGAGGAAATCAATGGAGTATTCACTTGCGAATGCATCCTCGATATCGACACTGCGGAAGCAACCAAGTACACAGACTGCAATGACTGGAAGAATAAGAACGGATACACCAACAAGCACGCAGCACTTCTCTGGCCGCAGGTAAAGGTCGGAACGAAGCAGTATGCATATTCCGCTATCTTCGGAGCATTGACAGCGTACACAGACGCAAGCAACGATGATGTGCCGAACCTCTCCCCTTCCAATAAGCTGATTGGAATTACTGGTCTCTGCCTGGAAGATGGAACAGAGGTGGTTCTGGATGAATTACAGGCAAACCTCTTAAACGGACAGGGTATCATTACCGCAATCAATGATTCCGGATGGAAGTCATGGGGCAACAACACAGCGTGCTATCCGGCGAATACAGACCCGAAAGACAGATGGTTCTGCTGCCGTAGATTTTTCTCATGGTGGGGCAACAGCTTCATCTTGACCTACAAACAGAAAGTAGATGACAATGGAAATTATCGCTTGATTGAGTCTGTTGTGGACAGTGAAAACATCAGAGGAAACTCATACGTGCCGAGTAAATGTGCAGGGGCAAGAATTGAATTTAGTGAGGACGAAAATCCGGTAACGGACATCCTTAACGGCAAGATCCAGTTCCATCAGTACCTCGCACCATATGTACCCGCAGAGGACATCCTCAATATTTTGGAATTTGACCCGACCATGCTGTCGGCAGCATTAAGCGGAGGTGAATAAGAATGAACGCATTAGGTATTCCGGGAGTTATCAATAACTTCAACCTTTATAACGATGGAACGGTACTTGTAGGTCTGACAGGGGAAATCTCCCTGCCGGACTTCGAGGGAATGACCGAGACACTGAGCGGTCCCGGTATCCTTGGAGAAATCGAGGAAGTAATCATCGGACAGTTCGGAAGCATGGAGTTGGAGATTCCGTTCCGAATTCTCGATGAGGACGCATTCAAGCTGATGTCCCCTGCAACCTCGCTGAATCTGACACTCAGAGCCAGTGAGCAGTTTACAGTCAAGAGCACAGGCGGCATTGACTACAAGGGCATGAGAGTAGTTGTCCGTGGACGGATGAAGAAACTTACAAGCGGCACCGTGAAGCAGGGCGGGGCGATGGACGCAGCAGTGACGGTAGAAGTTGTTTATATCATGATTGAACTTGACGGCAAGCAGAGAGTCGAACTTGATAAGCTTAACAATGTCTACAAGGTCAACGGTGTGGACTTACTGGCAAAAATCAGAAAGCAGTGTTAATTAAGGAGGACGAGCAAGATGGAAAAAGAAGCAAAGAAACAGAGGTAGCAGTAGAGGTATTGGACAAAGACGGAGAAGTGATCGAGAACGAGTATACGGTAGTTTTTAATAAGCCGTACACATTCGAGGGCGAAACCTATGACAAAATCGATCTAAGCGGACTGGACAATCTGACAGCAGCGGACATGATCGCAGCAAATAAGATTCTGGACAGAACCGGATCATTCACATTCCTTCCGGAAATGTCCTTGGAGTATGCGTGCATCATCGCTGCCAAGGCAACCAAACTTCCGGTGGAATTTTTCAAGGGATTACACCCGAAGGAAGCAGTCAAGGTCAAGAACCGTGTGACAGCTTTTTTCTACGGAGCGGAATAAGTCCAACTGACGGTGCAAACCTCCGGAAACTCGCAATACAGTTATCAATGACATTACGGACCGGGATAGATTTCTTTCTATCTCTGTCCGTTTTTGAATTGCGGGAAATAGCCGAGGAGGTGGCAGACATTGGCAAGCAGCAGCAAAGAGCAGGAACTCGCCATTAAAATCGCAGGCAAGGTCGAAAACTCTTTCAAGCAAAGTCTCGGAGTAACCGAGGACGGATTAAACAAAATAGCGAGCGTTGCTAAGAAAGCCGCAGCAGTGGCGGCCGCAGCATTCGCAGCCGTTAAGGTCGGAGACTTCATATCCGGTGCGGTTGATGAGTATGCGGAATTTGAACAGGCAATGGCAAACACCTCTGCTATCGCAGGGGCATCTGCGGACGATTATGCAAAACTGTCTGCTGCGGCCAGAGAAGCAGGTAAAGCGACAACCTTCACGGCTTCGGAGGCGGCCGATGCCTTGGGATATATGGCACTGGCGGGATGGAATGTGGAAGAAAGTACCGCAGCCTTAACACCAGTGCTTAAACTCGCAGAAGCAACGCAGGCAGACCTTGCTACCACCAGTGACCAGGTAACAGACTCCATGAGTGCCATGGGAGTTGGAATAGATGACTTACAGGGATACCTCGATGTTATCGTAACGACCAACAACAAGGCGAATACCACGGCGGCAGACTTATGGATGCATTCATCGGATGCGGTGGTGCAGCCAGAGCCGCAGGTATGAACTACAAGGAAACCTCCACAGCACTCGGAATCTTGGCGAACAACGGTATCAAGGGCAGTGAAGCAGGTACAGCGTTGAACTCAATGCTTGTACGAATCAGCACCAAGGATGTAGTGCAAAAGGCATTCAAGGATTTAGGGGTCGCAGTTTACGACAGTTCCGGGGAAATGAGGAACATGAGGGATATCCTCGTGGACTTAAACGGTGCAATGGCAGGAATGACGCAGGAGCAGAAAAACTCCTATATGTCAGCAATTGCCGGAACGAACTACTACTCACAGTTCGGTTACTTACTGGACGGAGTAAAAGAGGGAGTAAACGGCTCTGCATCAGCATGGGATGAACTCGCCGGAGCAATCGACAATTCGACTGGCGCACTGGATGCAATGGATGCAACAGCGACCGGAACATTACAAGGCGCACTGGCACGATTCCAGTCGGCAATCAGCGACCTAAAGATAAGCATGGTAGAGGACTTCGGACCGTATGCGATGCAGATCATAGATGCGGTGGCATTGAAAATCCCGGATATTACGGCAGGGTTCAGCGAACTGATTCAGAAACTACCAATCCAAGAATTCATGAACGGAGTCGGTCAGATGGCAGGCGGTGTTCTGGATTTTGTCGGAAAGATAGTGGACGGTCAGAGTTTATCCGAAGCATTCTCGTCAACACTGGCGGAAGATTTCGGTGTGGAACTGCCCGGAAGCGTACAGACATTCCTTGGAGTGATCCAGAACCTGTGGGATGATTTCCAGTCATTCATTGGATGGATAGGAAGCACCGCCGAAGCAACACTGGGCGGATTAAAAGATACAATTGCAGAGCATGAGCCACAGCTACAGGCAATCATGGATTTGTTATCAGATGTGCAACAGAAATTCTCGGAAGCCTTCGGGGGCGCAAGTGATGATGCAAGCAGTCTGGTAAGCGGAGGACTTCCGGCACTGGTCGGGGCACTCTTGGATGTACTGGGAGCAGCGGCAAATGTACTCGACAAATTCGTGGAATGGAAAGGTTTTATACCTACCGTAACCACACTGGCGACAGCCATCGCAGGATTTAAACTTGCGAAAACAGCGATAGAGATCGCAAAGGTTACTAAGGCAATGACACTGCTTCGGGTAGCCAAGATAAAGGATAAAGCGGAAACATTGTATCTGAACGCACTATATGCCAAGGACGCAATCGTGAAAGCAGCATCCACAGCAGCAACATGGGCACAAACAGCAGCCACAACCGCATGGAACGTGGTCTGCACGGCGGCAACAGCGGTAACGACCGCACTGGGTGCAGCGTTTACATTCTTAACCAGTCCGATTGGCTTAGTAATTCTGGCAATCGGAGCAGTAATCGCTATCGGTGTATTACTGTATAAAAACTGGGATACGGTAAAGGAAAAGGCAGGGCAACTCGGAGAGTGGATCTCCGCAAAGTTCTCCGCATTGAAAGATGCGGTCTGCAATGCGGTGGACGGCTTCAAAGATAAATTCCCGGTAGCCTTCGAATTTATCAAGGGTGTATTTGATGGATGGTGGACCACCGTCAAGGGAGTAATTGACGGAGTGAAACAGGTATTCCAGGGAATCATTGACTTCGTAGCTGGGGTATTTACCGGAGACTGGAGCAGGGCACTGGATGGACTGAAAAACATCTTCCTCGGAGCATTTAATGCGCTGAAATCGTTGGCACTCGCTCCTTTGAACGCACTGAAGGGTGTAGTAACCGGAGCATTTAATGCCATAGACACAGCCACAGGCGGAAAGCTGACGGCAATTAAAGAAAAAGCGTCCGAATGTTGGAACAATGTGAAGCAGACGGCAGGTACAGTATTACAGGCAGCTAAGGACACTGTAAGCGAAAAGCTGAACAACATGAAAACCGCATACGAGCAACACGGTGGCGGAATCAAGGGTGTAGCAGCCGCAGCGGTCGAGGGTGTCAAAGGATATTACACAGCCGGATACACATTCATAGACAATCTGACAGGCGGAAAGTTATCAGCATCAAGGATAAGTTCACATCCAAGATGGGCGAGGTAAAGGCGAGTGTTTCGGAAGCATTCAACAATGTCAAAGACACAGCCGGAAACCTCATGGAAACAGCCAGAGCAAATGTAGGGGCAAAACTCGATGCCATGAAATCTGCGTATGACAGCGCAGGTGGAGGCATTAAGGGAGTGGTCGCAGGAGCAATGGCAGGAGTACAAAGCACCTTCTCCAGTGTAATGAGCACCGTGGATACATTGACGGGAGGAAAATTATCCTCCATTACAAGTGCATTCACAAACAAACTGAACGCAGCCAAAACAGCCGTCACGAATGTCCTAGGAAATATCAAGCAGGCATTCAGTGACAAACTGGAAGCAGCGAAAAGCGTGGTAACTGGAGCACTGGACAAAATCAAGGGAGCATTTAACTTCAAGTGGTCACTGCCGCACCTCAACCTCCCACACATCAGTGTAAGTGGAGGACAAGCACCATACGGTATCGCAGGAAAAGGCTCACTGCCTAAGTTTTCAATCGAATGGTACAAAAATGGTGGTATTATGACGCAGCCTACCGCATTCGGAATCAATCCGGAAAGCGGAAACTTAATGGCAGGCGGAGAAGCAGGACCAGAAGCAATCGTGCCTCTTTCCCAGTTATGGGAGAAAATGACGACCATCCTAAAAGGCATTCTCGCAGAGAGCCAGAACGGTGGCGCAGGCAACGCACTGTCGGCACTGGTGGATAAGGTCGGGGCAGCAATGCAGGGAAGCACGCAGACACCAATATCCGGTCTGCTCGACAGACTGAGTGGCGGTGGAAACGAACCGCAACCTGCGACAGCAAACGGAGCACCAATAAACTACGCACCAGTATATAACTTCAACGGCACAGCACCTACGAAGGATGATCTGGTGGAAGCAGAGCGTATGTCACAGGCAGAATTCAATGAAATGATGGAGCAGTGGCAGCGTGACAACGACAGAAAGAGGTTCTAAGGAGGCGAGAGAATGGCAGGCACATACGAAACGATGCAGGGCGACACATGGGATAAGATAGCATACCAGGTCTACGGAGACGAGAAGTACGCAGGATACCTCATGGAGAACAACCGCCTGCTACTGGAATACCTGGTATTCCCAGGCGGGGTCACTCTCGCCACACCGGAACTGACAAATGAGGTAGACGAAGATCTGCCAATATGGAGGGATTAAGCATGGATCCAAGGAAAGCAACCGCCTCCGTTTCATATAACGGAAAGCGGATCGATACCAAACTCGCAGAGTACCTCCAGTCATTCAGTTACACAGATGTTGCATCGGGAGAGAGCGACAGCCTCTCCCTCAACATCAATGACAGAGACAGGAAGTGGATCAAGTCATGGTTTCCAAGCAAGGGAGACACCATGGCGGCCACGATTATTATGAAAAACTGGAGCAAAGAGGGAGATACGCAGAAATTAAGCTGCGGGTCTTTTGTGATTGATGATTTCAGTTTTTCTGGAACACCAGTCAAGCTGAAACTGGAAGCGTTGGCACTTCCGGCAGACAGCAGCTTCAAGGAAACACAGAGAACCAAAACATATGAGAAAACAACCTTGGAGAATATCGGACAGGAAGTCGCAAAGCGGGCGGGCATCAAACTGTACTATGAAGCACCAAGGATACCAATAGAAAAGGTGGAGCAGAGCGAGAAGGATGACTGCTCATTCTATAACGAGTTGGTAAAACTCTACGGCTTCGCATGAAGATATATAAAAACAAAATCGTGGTGTTTAACGAAGCCACCTATGAGAAAAAGAAATCAGTGGCAACGCTGACGGAACAGAACATAGAACCGAACTGGTCATGGAACACAAAATTGTGCAGAACCTACACCGGGGCGAAATATGAGTACACCAACAATGATAAGAACCAGACGATAAAGGTCGAGGTCGGTGGCGGAAACAGGATACTAAAGGTCACGGATGCAGCGAGCAACGCATCGGAAGCAGAGCGCATTACACTGGACAAAAATCAATGAAGCAACAAGGGCGACACAACCATGTCGGTAACAATGACCAGAGCCAACAGGAAGATCATAGCGACCTCCTGCGTGACCATAAAAGGCTTCGGAAAATTGGACGGCAAGTACTATGTGGAAAAGGTCACATGGGATATCGGAAGCGGATGTAAGCAGAAACTCGACCTTCGGAGAGTGGCGGATCGTTTCACGGATGCCAAATCATCGACCAAGGCTGTGGCAAAGAAGTCAAAGACGGAGACAAAGTCCTCCACAGCGACTACCACGGCAACGAAGTCCACAGGAACGCAGACACCAGTAAAGGGCGGAAAGTACACACTGACCACTACGAAAAAGGGTTACTACACCGCAGCCGAAGCACTGGCAGGCAAGGTAACTGGAGGACACCCGACAGGTACAAGACGACCTGGAACATATACGATATTCAATATTTCACAGGGTATGCTGAATCTAACGACCAAGCAGGAGTGCCGGGGTCATGGATAAACCCAAACTAAGGAGGTGGAGAGCATGGCAGCAGCGACAATCAGACTGGGGAAGATATCCTCAATCAATTACACAGCAGGGAAAGCCAGAGTGGTGTATGAGGACAGAGACGACTCCGTGACAAGCGAGCTCCATTCCTCGCCCTGCAGTACAACATACCAAAGGTAGACGACCTCGTGGTCGTGGCTTGCTTTTCCAACGGCACGGTGTCCGGGTCATACTCGGACCGGTGTATAATTCAGCGAACACACCACATGAGGGTGGCGCAGGCATCTTCCGGCAGGAGATGAGCAACAATGTGAATGAAGCAGTCATGTCCTATTCAGAAAAGAAGCAGACAATAATCCTGCGTGCCCCGAAGATAGAATTCGAAGTACGGATACGAGGACAAGCCGTATGTGACACTGGAACAGATAAACGATGCGTTCTCGGATATTGATGATAACAAGACCGGGATATCCAACCTGCAGGATGACACAGCCAAGACAAAAGGAAAGCCGTCCCTGCAGGAACAGTTGGACGCATTGGAAAAAAGAGTAAAGGCACTGGGAGGTTGATGGGATGGGAAGAATAGGAAACTTTGGGAAACTGATCGTCTTTGAAACGAGCGACAGCAGAATCCTCAACTTCACAGACTACCAGAGAACCATATCAGCAAACTGGGCGAAGCATGAGCGCATCGGGAAAAAGCCGCAGTCAGAATTCCTCAACCCAGAACTGATGACCGTACAATTCAAGGTCGTACTGAACGCACAGCATGGAGTGAAGCCATGGAAAACATTCCACGAAATCACAAAAGCAGTGCAACAGGGAAGAGTGGAGAAACTGGTCATCGGAAACCATGCCGTAGGCTCGCATAAGTGGAAGATCATGCAGGCAACCCAGTCAAACCTTGTTGTTATGGGTACTGGGGAAATCCAGAAGATGGATGTCAATCTTTCATTGGAAGAATATCTGTAGGGAGGGCAGCGGAATGACAATAGATTTAAAACACATAACCGTAGCCTTTGACTACACAAGCGGAGACATCGCAGATATTAAAAGGTGTCTGGAATGCTTATACCAGACGGCAGAGGGAACGTGTCCGCTCGACCGGGAATTCGGTCTGAATACGGACTTTGTAGGAATGCCGATGGATGTGGCAAAGAGCCAGTTCGCAGTGGAGATCATCGACAAGACGGACCGGTACGAGCCAAGGGCAACAGTAAAAGATATAAACTTCTCATTCAGTGAGGATGGGCAGTTACAGGCGGAGGTGGTAATAACAAATGTCTGACACAATCCAAAGCATAAAAGACCTCCCAGAGGTGTCGTTCATTGACAATGACACACTGGAAGCAATGAAAACAAGAATGGTGGCAAACTTCGAGAGCGAATGGAAGCGCATCACAGGACAGGAGATAACACTCTCTCCTTCAGATCCGAACCGCATCATGCTATATGCCATCGCACTGGAATTATACCAGGATGAACAGTACATAGACAGAGCCGGAAAGCAGGACTTAATCAAATACTCCTACGGAGAATTCCTCGACAACCTCGGAGCAGGCAGGGGAGTGATCAGAAAGCAGCCGGCCCCTGCGGAAACAACACTGAGATTCACTCTTTCAGAGAAGCGGCCTGCTGCCGTAGGCATACCGGAAGGAACAAAGGTCACGGACGGCAACCTCAATTACTTCGCCACGGTAGGATACGAGGAAATCCCCGCAGGGGAAACCTATGTAGATGTGAGGGCACTCTGCACCGAGAACGGAGTGGACGGAAACGAACTGCTGCCGGGGCAGGTCAATGTACTGGTTGATCTGATACCGTATGTGGAGAGCGTGAGCAACACGACCAAGACAAGCGGTGGAGCAGACCTCGAATCAGACGAGAGCCTTGCGGAGAGGATATTCCTCGCACCGAGCGGATACAGTGTAGCCGGCCCCGATGATGCATACAAATACTGGGCAAAGACCTACAGTCAGACTATCGGGGATGTAAAGGTAACCAGTCCGAACCCGGTAGAGGTAGAAATCCGTTTCATTATGACGGACGGAGAACTCCCAACCAAGACTGTCATAGACGGAGTGGCAGCATACCTGCAGGATGAAAACATCCGCCCACTTACCGACAAGGTAACCGTGCTCGCACCGGAGACGGTCAAATTCAACATTGCATTCACATACTATGTAAATTTGAGTGACCAGTCCAAGGCAGGAACTATACAGGCGGAGGTGGCACAGGCGGTGGCTGACTACATCGAATGGCAGACCAGAACCATCGGCAGAGATATCAACCCTTCAGAACTCATGAAACGGATCGTGGCAGCCGGAGCAAAGAGGGCGGAGATAACCTCCCCGGTATTTACGACCGTGCCGGATACCAGTGTTGCAAGGATAGGAACGCAGACCGTGACATACGGAGGTGTTGAGAATGATTAGTTTATATGACGGACAGATCACAGACCTCCTACCATGGAAGATAGCACAGAGCACTGAGGTGCGCTGCATATCCTACGCAGTGCAGCAGGAACACCAGAGGATGCTCCGACTGGCAGCGCATACCAGAACTATGGCAGTCATTGATGAACTGCCGGAGCGGATACTGGATGTGCTGGCGGTGGAATTAAGGACACCATACTACCAGGAGAGCATGAATCTGGAAACCAAACGCAACATTATAAAGAGGACGCTCCTGTGGCATACCAAGGCAGGAACTCCGAGTGCGGTATCAGAACTGATAGAGATTGTATTCGGGGAAGGCAGGACAGAGGAATGGTTCGATTACACCGAGGGTCCATACACCCCCGGAACATTCGACATCATAACCAATGCCAGAATGACAGAGGAAATGGCAAATTACTTCCTCTCCATCATTCAGAGAGTAAAGAATACCCGCTCCCATATCCGCAGGATACTGGTGGAGCGAGAAATGGAGATGCATGAGACAGTGGCATCCGTGGTGTCAGCAGTCCGAAAGAACAGGTGCTGAACCACCACCAGACCACAAACGATTACACCATGCAGGAGACGGCCGCATCAGCCGTAACCTCCGCACCGTCCAGAACGGTAACAAACCACCCGGAAGGACGCACTGGAGATATTGGCATGGAAGGGAACGCTGCCGCAGGTGCAGTAAGTTCCCCGCATGAGACTATCGGGAATAATGTCAACCCACGCACAGGCACGCTGTTGGGCGGTGTGAGCGGTTTTGCAGCGATAGTGGTAAGAAACACCAAGACCACAATTCTAAACGGAGCACAGCGAACACAGGCAAGCGTACACGGCACTGTGCCGAGGGTGGCAGTGGGAATGGCATCACATTCCAAAATAACAACATAAAGGAGGAACAACGATGGCAGGAGTATTCAAAGAAGCAGTGCTGACAGCCAAAGGAATCGCCCTGCTCGCCAAGGCACAGGCAGGAAGATGCACAATCAAACTGACCAAGGCCGCAACCGGAGACGGATCATATTCAGATGGCGAAGCACTCACAAACAGAACTGCTCTCAAATCCAAGAAGCAGGAGTTCGCACTGATCACAGTGACGACCCAGAACCAGTCCAATGTATATGTGAAATTTATCATCACAAATAAGCAGGACACCGGAAACCTTAAGAATGGCTACTACGTGAAAGAGGTCGGCATTTATGCACAGGACCCGGACGAGGGGGAAATCCTCTACGCACTGGCAGTCGGAGTCGCAAACCAGTGGGATTATATGCCCGCTTACAACGACCTCCTCCCGTCCACGATTACCATGGACTTCTTGACCGAGGTCGCCAACGCAACAGATGTAACTATCGTAACACCAAACAGTATGTACCTTTACGACCAGACCACTGGGGATAAGTATGTGCTTGGTGTGGATAAAGGACTTTTATACTACGAGGAGGTAGAGGAATAATGGGAAAGACATACATCGCAGACAAGGAAACCCTCGACAAGTGCTATGCGATTTTATCCGCAGACGGAATCTATGGCTTTATTGAGCACATGGATATTTTAAGTCCGACAGCACGAATCGAATACATCGGACAGAACAAAGACTTTACTCCGATTTCACTCAATAAGGATACCGGAACAATGACACTCAACAGTTGGGCGGACTTCCCGATCATCGTGCAAATAAGCCGTGGATGGTAAGGGCAGACGGAACACCGGACTACAGACTGGATGAGAACGACTACACCAAGAAAGAGGACGGCACTGCTTCGGATGTTTCCAACACAAGCTACAACGGCGGAGCGTTCTCGTGGCTTGCCAAGATTTACAAGCAGGAGTATATGCTCGGCAATGATCGTGTCGTTAAATTCTCCATGAGGGAAAGAGACGGATTCGAGCCTGTCGGATTTAAAGACCCGAGCAACAATGTACTGGAGGGTGTATGGATTCCGATGTTTTACGGTTCAATCCTCGGAGCAGATACCTCCACACCGAAGATGGTGTCTCTGGCAGGATTGCAGCCTTGCTACAATAACACCACGGACAAAGAGCATACCGCAATCGCAAACTTCTCAAGCCGTGCAGCATTCCTCGGTGGCGGAATTGTTCAGACAATCACTGACCTTCTGATCATGTTCGCAAAGAGCACGAACTCACAGGAAGCATACGGCTATGGAAATTCAAGCGGATACGATGCGAGCCTTGCGCCGACCAACGGAGTGAAACAGAACGCAGTCGTAGGCGGTGGACAGTTCTACGGAACAAAGGATGCGAAGTCACTCAACAAGATCTTCCACTCCATCGTCCTTGGAACATATCAACAGTGGATGCGTGACCCATACACACTCCTTGTGAATGGCAGATACAAGGTCAGCAAGAACTACACCTACGATGTGACCGGAGCAAAATACCAGGATACAGGCATCAGCCTTCCGAAGATGCTTAACGATGACGGAAGCACCCAGAAAACAGGTATTTTCTATCCGCATAAGTACCAGACCGTTCCCGGCTTCGGAGCAGTTCCGGTTCATCCGTGCAAGGGAAGCACATCCACTGGCGGCTGTGACGGATTATGGCAGAATGTCGAGATTGTGTCGGTCGCCCTTCGGTTCGGTTCTTGCAGCGACGGTACGGGTGGTGGTTTGCGCTCCTTGAATGTGCGCAACGCTGCCGGGGTTGCCAGCTGGAGCATCGGGGCCGCCGTCCTTCTTTTACCACCTGTCGGGGTCGCAGCGTAAGCAAGACACCGTGATAGGGGGTCTGGGGGTCTGCGTCAGCAGAATTCCCCCAGTGGAACAAAATCGGATTTTAATAGCGTAAGGAAGAATAACAGGGGCGCAGGACTGCGTCACCTCGGGCGGTCGCCCTTCGGTTCGGTAATTGCAACAACGGTACGAATGATGGTTTGCGCTACTTGAATGTGAACAACACTGCCGGGAATGCCAACTGGAACATCGGGGCCGCCTTATTCTATCTTAAACGGAATAACAACCCAAAGCAGTCCTGCTTCCTACACCGCTGACCTTTGAAACAAGGTTTACTCACCATTACTGGGAAGATGAGTGGAAATGAGTCCGACACAGGACGCACGGTAAAGCGGTCGCACCTGCCGTGCGTAGGAGATAGAAGAAAAAATATCTTATAGGAGTACTCAGCAGAATGCGAAAAACACACACAGAAATCCATCTGCGTAATGAACCGGAGCACGGTCACAAAGAGTACAAATATCTGTATCAACAAATGCTGAAGGATGATGTCATTCGGAAAGCATATAAGAAATTACGCAAAGGAAAAACCAAGAGAAAAGAGATCCAGTACATAGACGCACACCTCGATGATGAGGTGCAGAAAATGTACGACATGATCCTAAACACAAAGCCGGAGGAAGTGGACGTCCCACACCCGGAACTGGCATACAAACCAAAGAAAAGAACCCCGAAGATCATCTTCGAACATGGGAAAAGACGAAAAATTTATATGCCGGAAATCCATGAACAATGGCTGCACCACATCATCGTTCTGGTATTAGAGCCAATCATCACAGCCACAGCCTATCCATACTCCTGCGGTTCGTTCCCAAAGCGTGGAGCACACTACGGAAAGAGACAGATAGAGCGGTGGCTTTTGCATGACCCGAAGGGAACACGGTGCTTCGCAAAGATGGATATCCGGCACTTTTATGATAGTATCCGGCTGAAAATTCTGATGAGGGAACTGGCAATCCGAATCAAGGATGACTGGTTTTTATACATCATAGAATTATGCTGCAGGGATTTAATAAAGGAATCCCTCTCGGATTTTACATCAGCCAGTGGTTGGCAAATTACCTCTTAGAACCACTCGACCGACTGATCACAGAGGTGCTCGGTCTGCCAAAGCTGCAAAGGTACATGGACGATATCGTCATATTCGCAATCAGCAAGAAAGTCCTCCAGAGAGCCATCGTGGAGATAAGGAAGATGCTCGGTCAGCGTTTCAGATTAAAGCTGAAGCACAACTACCAAGTATGCAAATTCTACTACGAGAAGGGCAAGCGGAAGATAGGTAGGGCACTGGACTTCATGGGTTTTATATTTTACAGAAACAAGACGCTGATCAGAAAGAACATCATGCTATCCGCAACACGGTTGGCAAAGAAGATGGAGAGGTCAAAGGAAGCAAATCGTGGATACTTTCACAGACACATCGAAGCCATGCTGTCGTACATGGGATGGTTTACCTGCACGGACACATACGACTGTTACCAGAGCAGGATAAAACCTTATATCCATGTGGGCCGGCTTAAGAAAATAATATCAAAAATCAAAAGGAGGCAGAACCATGAAGGAATGGACCAAGGAAAGATGTTCCGAGGAGCCGCAGGAGCTGCAGCTTGTGGCTGACGGCATCTACATCCAGAGAAAGAACATCGAGAAAGTGCAGCACGAAGCAACCGAGGGCATGGAAGCCTACACCGACTGGGAGTGCGATAGCAGGGAAATCACTGTATCGGAATACCAGATGTTGGAATCCATCAAGCAGATCAACACCGACAAGGCGATTGATGATTACACCGCACAGCTTATCGAGGAGGGATTGTTATAATGAGACTATTAATCGACAGTCTGAAAAGACTTTATGCCGCAGGCAGGCTGACAAAGGAACAGATCGCAGCCAGAGTGGAGAAGGGAACTATTGATGAAGCAGAGTACGAGGAAATCACAGGCGAGAAGTACAAGGCAGAAACCAAGGCAAAATAACTTCCAATGTACCCACGCACATGGGAGCGGGTACTGCCATAAGCACATGAAAGAATGTGACCTCGACTGCAAGGAAAGCGGCACCTGTGCCCACTGTACAAATTACCACATACCGATGACGCAGTACCCATGCAAGCGGTGTGAGAAATTAAATCAGAATTAAGGACGTCCGGACGGGGCGGTCCTTTTAGAGAGGAGGTGCAGCGCATGGATGTGACAGCAATCATCGTGGCAGCGAGTATCCCATCGGCACTGACTGGCTTCTTTTTCTGGCTCATCGAGCAGAGTATACAGAAGCGTGCGACAAGGAAAAAGCAGAGCGGGAAGAACGGCAGAAGGAAGTAGATGCCAGAGAGCAGATCCGAGAGAAGAATGAACTCTGCATCATCAACTGCGTCAATGCTTCCCTGGCACTCGGAGAAGCGACAGCCAGAGCGGTGCAGAGAATCCCGGACGCACACTGCAATGGGGATATGCACGCAGCACTCGACTACGCTCAGAAAGTCAAGCATGAGCAGAAGGACTTTTTGAACGAACAGGCACTTAAACAAATTGTATAACAGGAGGACAAAGCAATGAAGAAAATCGACTGGGTAAGAAAACTCACAAGCAGAAAACTGTGGACGGCAGTGGCATCATTTGTCTCAATGATGATCCTCGCCACAGGCGGAACAGATAACACGGCAACGCAGGTAACTGCACTGATTATGGCAGGAGCGTCCGTGGTGGCTTACATCATCGGGGAAGGCTTGACCGACTCCGCCAACATCGGTGCTTCGGATGATACCGAGGAACAGTAACAGGAAACATACGCAGCAGGGCGGCCAGTAGGCTGCCCTATTTTATTACAGAAAGTGAGGAAACAGATATGGCAATCAAAGGTATGGACATTTCATATTGGCAGGGCAATGTAGACTTTGCCAGAGTAGCAGCAGACGGCATCAAGTTCGCAATCCTCCGTGAAGGATACGCACAGACGGTAGACGCAAAGTTCCGCCAGTATGTGGATGGCTGTAGAAAGAATGGCATCGAGATCAAGGGAGTATATCATTTCAGTTATGCACTCAACGCAGAACAGGCAGCGCAGGAGGCGGCATTCTGCATCAAGCAGATGGAACAGGCAGGTCTCGGAAAAGATGTGATCGTATTCTACGATTTTGAGTACGACACCGTAAAGAAAGCCAAGGCAAAGGGAGTGACCCTCGGAAAGAATGAGTGCATCGCATTCACAAAGGCATTCTGTGAGTACGTGGAAAGCCACGGATACAAGGCAGGTGTTTATTCCAACATCGACTACCACAGAAATATGTATTCGGACGAAGTGCTCTCCAAGTATGTGTACTGGCTCGCAGATTACACAGGATCTCCGGACTATGACTGCGCATTCCATCAGTACACCAGTTCCGGAACAGTAAGCGGCATCGATGGCAAGGTAGATATGGACTACTACTACGGAGAGGAAACCAAAGAGAACCAGGGCGAGAAGAAATCCGTCACTGAGGTGGCAAAGGAAGTGCTCGCAGGAGACTGGGGAAACGGAGATGATCGCAAGAATAGACTGGCTGCTGCCGGATATGACTACGCAACGGTGCAGGCAGAAGTGAACAGCCTTGCAGGAGCAACCTCCGCACCGAAAAAGAGCGTGGCAGAAATCGCCAAGGAAGTCATTGCAGGACAGTGGGGAAATGGCGATGACAGAAAGAACCGCATCAAGGCAGCAGGATATGACTACGATGCAGTCCAGAAAGAGGTCAATGCACAGCTTGGAGTAAAACCGCAGAAAAGCGTTACTGAGGTAGCTAAGGAAGTGATCGCAGGTAAGTGGGGCAACGGCGAAACCAGAAAGCAGAAGCTGAAGGCAGCCGGATACGACTACGCAGCCGTGCAGAAGAAGGTCAATGAACTTCTGTAATTGGCGATTGACTTATAAAAAGAGTGGAGGTATGATGTGCCGCAGAGGGGGTTCTAAAGGGGGGTAAGCACCCGGACGATGCGACCGACATAAATGTCGGGAACACCGCAACGCAGAACCCAGAGCGTGGCGCACCGTGACAGCCAGAATAAGACGAAAAGCAACCCAGTGGAACAAACACCCACTGGGTCTTTTTTATTGCCTAAATGGGGCAGATTTGGAAGCCAAAGAAAAAGCAGGGGCAATGATTACCCTGCGGAAAGATAAAGATTTTATAGACCTGCTCCGGGGTAAGAGAATATCTCCGGGCAATGAGACGGATATACTTCAGAGCAAACTCGCCACGACCATTCCAGATGGTGGAGAAGTTCGGAACGGACATACCAATGGCCGCAGCCAAGTCCTTGTTTTTATCTCCGTGAGCACGCATGATCGGCTCAAGCAATTCTTTATTCATGAGATAACACCTCCCTGCAGGAGAACCTGCTGACATTGTCAGAGCAGGAATCCGAAATCACAAGGCGAACCAGAACATCGCCAAACTTGTCAGTAACATCGAGCACACGAACACCAGTCCCTATGCCGACCTTGCCGGAATCAGAGAACCGACATCTATCATCAACCGCCCACTCATCCACGGTAACACCGAGGTCAGTGCGGCACTTATCAATATAAATCATTTTACCAGATCCTTTCAGATTTTGTCACCGGAGTTTTACCGCCGGAAATTTATCGCCGTTTTTCAAAAAGGAACAATAAGCCATGTCGCCCATCGGTCTCGCCCGACTGGAGAGAGCGTCCAGTGTTACGGTACACCAGATAAGACCTCGTGCTCGGCTACACATCACCTAACCCTTTCTCTGCAACGCAGGAAACAAAATCAACGAGTTGCGATAGGCAATCGGTAAAAACCAATAACTCCTCCTACCTTTAAGGCTTTCACATTAAAAACCAGGCAAACTTGTCAGACATCACTCAGACATGGCATTGTCCTTTGCTCCCCTCACGCTTCCGCCTTCTGGACTTGGGACCAGACATCGGTGGGTTAGAGCCGGAGCAGATGCACTGCCCCGGACGGACCGGCTACATTCTGGAAAGCAGGAGAAGCAGACCAGAAACCACGATAAGCAACTCCGCTATCCGAAAAGCCAGAACCGAAACTGAAACACATAACCGTTTCATTGACAAGACCTCCAATCGTGTGGTATATTTTGAGAAGCAAGGGAGAGAGGTGGACCCCTCCCCCAAGCCATCATCATAAGATGATGAATCGGATAACCGCTACGAGCGTTCCGATTTCCAATGCAAGCTGAGTAAGGGCTCGAACAACTTTACTCAGCTTATTTATTTTAGAAACCAAATCATCCAAATTCATCGGATGCACCTCCTTTCCTTTAGGTTGTCTGTATATTACCTTGGGTTGCGGAGGTATTCAAGTCTTTTATAACCCATAAATTCAACAAAAATATAACCATAAAAGCAGCACTTCTTTGTTGGTATCTTATCCTTATTTATAAGTGTTTTGTTATTGAAATTTATAACTTTAACACCGATAATAGTAGAAAGAGACAAGGAGGTGCTGCCATGCGCAGATTTAAACAGTTATCCAGAGCCGACAGGCTGAAATTAGAAGCACTGCTGAAAGCAGGACACGGCAAACAGGAAATCGCTGACCAGATAGGAGTCCATGTCAGCACCATATACCGTGAGCTGCAGAGGGGCAGATATCCACACACCAATTCCGACTTGACGTAGAAGATCGATACTCCCCAGACATCGCAGAGGATAAGTACCAACAGAACCTGCGAGATAAGGGTCCAGACCTTAAGATAGGCAAAGACCACAGACTGGCAGAGTACATAGAAACAAAGATAGCAGAGGACGGATACTCGCCCGGAGCAGTCCTCGGGGAAATCAAAGCCAAGGGATTGGAGTTTGAAACAGAGATCAGCAAGCCGACCCTTTACAGTTACATCGACAAGGGAATATTTCTCACAATCACAAATAAGGAACTTCCAGTAAAAGGCAGACGGAAAAAGAAGAATAAGAAAGTCCGCAGGCAGGCGAGAGCCAACGCAGGCACAAGCATAGAGAAGCGGCCAGAGGACATCGACACCAGAGAGGAATTCGGACACTGGGAGATGGACACAGTGGTAGGCAAGAGAGGGGAAAGTAAACACAGCCTTCTGGTACTGACAGAGAGAAAGACCAGGAACGAACTCATATACCTTTTATATGAGCACACGACTGAGCAGGTCTGTAAGCGACTGGATCAGTTAGAAGCGGAATGGGGAGAGCGATTCGGGCAGGTATTCAAGACCATAACCGTGGACAATGGCTCGGAGTTCGCTGACTGGGAGGGAATGCAGCAGTCGGCAGCAGATGAGTCCGAAAAGAGAGTGACCGTGTTCTACTGCCACCCATACTGCTCCTTTGAGCGTGGCAGCAACGAAAACCAGAACCGACTGGTGCGAAGGAAGATACCGAAGGGAGAGAACTTCGATGACCGGACAGAGGACGATATCCAGAGGTAGAGGACTGGATCAACGACTACCCAAGGGAGATGTTCGGATGGAAACCTCCGGCGAACTGTTCCAGGAAGAACTGGCAAGACTGGCATAAAAAGAGTAGAATAAGCAGAGAGCAAAACGAAAAGAGGGGCAGTCTGTGCAAATTTGCCAACAAAACGCAAACAGAGTTGTGCAAAATGATGAAATGATGTTTCGCAAGTAAAGTTTTGCATTTATTGCTTGACTTTTCACTGCTCTGTATCTTTTCTTTTTTATTTGTAAGCATTTCTTTTTGGTGGTATCATATAGTTATATGCATATCGGGAGGTAATTAACATGAATATTCAAAAGAGGATCAATGCCCTTCGCAGTGCGATGATACAAAAAGGGATTGATATTTATATTATTCCTACGGCGGATTTTCATCATAGTGAGTATGTAGGAGATTATTTCAAATTCCGTGAATATATGACCGGATTCACCGGTTCTGCAGGAACAGCCGTTTTTACCAGTAAAAAGGCTGGACTTTGGACAGACGGACGTTATTTTATCCAGGCAGAGCAGCAGTTAGCAGGCAGTGGGATTGATCTTTACAGATCCGGTGAACCCGGAGTTCCCTCGATTGAAGAATTTCTTGAGAAAGAGCTTCAGGAAGGACAGATTCTCGGTTTTGACGGAAGAACTATCAGCTATGAAGAAGGAACGTCCTACCGTCAGCTCGCAGAGCAGAAGCATGCATCTGTAAACTTTTTGCAGGATCTTGCATCTGAAATTTTGGACAGATCGACCGGATCTTCCTTCTGAACCGGCATTTTTGCTTGAAGATCAGTATACCGGAGAGGGTATTGAATCCAAACTGACCCGTGTACGCTTGAAAATGAAAGAATATGGATGTGATACGCATATCCTTTCAAGTCTTGATGATATTGCCTGGCTTTTTAATATCCGGGGAAATGATATTGCCTATTGTCCTCTTGTTCTTTCTTATGCAATCGTTTATAATGATTCAGTTGAACTTTTTGCTGATACATCTAAATTTTCAGATACACTTTTGCAGCTTTTTGTTCAACAGCAGATTATTCTGCATCCTTATGAAGAAATTTATGATACTGTGTCCCAATTTAACGAAAATCAGACCGTTCTGCTTGATTCCCGGATCATGAACTACAGCCTGTACCGTAAGATACCTGAAGTTGTGACTGTTGTGGACAGACCGAATCCGGAGATCCTTATGAAATGCATAAAAAATGATGTCCAGATAGAAAATCTGAAAGCAGCTCATTTAAAAGACGGAATTGCTCATACCAGATTCATGTACTGGCTCAAGACGAATAGCGGAGAATTTCCTGTCACAGAACTGTCCGCCTCTCAGAAACTGGAAGAATTTCGTGCAATGCAGGACGGATTTATCGGTCCCAGTTTTGCACCGATCAGTGCTTATGGGGAGCATGGTGCGATCGTTCATTACAGTGCCGATGAAGAAAGTAATGTAGAACTTAAGCCAGGAAAGCTGTTTATGACAGATACCGGCGGCCACTACCTTCAGGGATCTACCGATATTACCAGAACCGTTGCCATTGGTGAAGCAGGACAGGTAGAAAAAGAGCATTTTACCCTTGTTGTACGTGCTATGCTGCGGCTTGCGAGCACTATATTTCTTCATGGATGCAGCGGAACTAATCTGGACTGTATCGCAAGAGAAGTATTTTGGAAGAAAGGACTGAACTTTAACCACGGAACCGGCCATGGGGTCGGATATCTGCTCAACATCCATGAAGGACCGATCAGTTTCCGCTGGAAAGAAGGGACGACACCTTCACAGACCTTTGAAAAAAATATGGTGATCACAGATGAACCGGGGCTTTATATTAAAAATTTTCATGGGATCCGAATTGAAAATGAACTTCTTGTTACCGAAGCAGACCACAATGAATATGGACAGTTTATGAAGTTTGAAAGTTCTCACCCTGGTACCCATTGATCTGGATGCATTGCTTCCTGAGCAGATGACTTTCGAAGAGCGGGAGCAGTTAAATAACTATCATCAGCTGGTCTATAAAAAGATCAGTCCTTATCTGCCTGAAGCAGAAAAAGAATGGTTAAAGCATTATACCAGAGCTGTATAACGCAAAAAGCAGAAGAAAATAAAATAGGAAAATAATCAAATGGAAATAGAAACTACAGAAAATAATATCAATGAATTAATCTCAAGAATTGATGCCCGGTATGGGAAAATGAGCAAAGGGCAGAAACGTCTGGCTGATTACGTGAAGGGCAATTATGATAAGGCAGTTTTCCTGACCGCCGCAAAGCTTGGTGAGATTGTCGGTGTCAGTGAATCTACTGTCGTCCGGTTTGCCACGCAGCTTGGATACAGCGGATACCCAGGATTTCAAAAAGCACTGGAAGAGCTTGTCCGCAATAAGCTCAATTCGATCCAGAGAATGGAAGTCACTTACGGGCGTATCAGTCAGAGTGAGATCCTTGAAACGGTACTGCAGTCTGATATAGAAAGATCAAGCTTACACTCGGTGCGATTGATCATGCAGCTTTTAATCTTGCCATAGATACCATCCTCAATGCGAGACGCATCTATGTGGTTGGAATCCGCAGTTGTGCACCTTTGGCTTCTTTTATGGGATTTTATCTGAATCTTGTATGTGAGGATGTTGTAACTGTAAATACCAACAGCTCCAGTGAGATTTTTGAACAGCTTATCCGCATCGGTGAAAAAGATGTAATCATCGGGATCAGCTTTCCCCGTTATTCTATGCGTACTCTGAAAGCACTGGAATTTGCCAGCAACCGGAAAGCAAAAGTGATTACCCTGACAGACAGTATCCATTCTCCTATGAATCTGTATTCTTCCTGTAATCTGATCGCAAGAAGTGATATGGCTTCTATTGTAGATTCTCTTGTTGCACCACTCAGCGTTGTAAATGCACTGATTGTTGCCTTATGTATGAAGAAACAGAAAGAAGTAGTTTCGACGCTTGAAACTTTAGAAGAAATCTGGGGAGAATATCAGGTCTACAGCAGTGATGAATTAAATCATGTCAGTGATACTGTGACCGTGGAAGGAGAAAAAAGCCATGAGTAACGTAATCGTAGTCGGAGGTGGTGCAGCCGGGATGATGGCAGCCATCTTTGCAGCCAGGAACGGACAGAACGTGACTCTGTTGGAAAAAAATGAAAAACTTGGCAAAAAAATCTTCATCACAGGAAAAGGACGCTGCAATATAACGAATGCATCTGAGATTGAAGACTTATTTTCCGCCGTCATCAGCAATCCCAAATTCCTTTACAGTGGTTTTTACAGCTTTACAAATGATCAGGTTATTCATTTTTTTGAAGAACTAGGTGTAGCAACTAAAATTGAACGGGGCAACCGGGTCTTTCCGGTTTCTGATCATTCTTCAGATGTAATTGCAGCATTAGCAAGAGAGATGCAGCATTTAAAAGTAAAAGTGCAGCTTCACTGCGAAGTAAAAGAATTGTTGATCAATAATGAAAGGGAAATAAAAGGAGTACGGCTTGCCAACGGGAAAAAAATGACTGCAGATGCAGTCGTCGTTGCAACCGGAGGAATTTCATATCCTTCTACCGGTTCTACCGGTGACGGATATCGTTTTGCCAGAAATTGCGGCCATAAAGTAACAGAACTTTTCCCCTCTCTTGTTCCAATGGAAGTAAAAGAATGGTATGCAAAAGAACTGCAGGGACTTTCCCTCAAAAATATCGAAATCCATATTACAGATGGGAAAAAAGCTTTATGATGAATTTGGCGAAATGCTGTTCACGCATTACGGAGTAACCGGTCCGGTTATCTTAAGTGCAAGCAGTATCGTTGGAAAGACGCTTGAAAAAAAAGAACTGGTACTGCATATTGATCTTAAGCCGGCACTGACAGAAGAGCAGTTGGATAAACGTCTGCTTCGGGAATTTGAAGCCAACCATAATAAGCAGTTTAAAAATGCTATTGACAGTTTACTTCCAGCAAAATTACGTCCCGTGATCATTGAACTTTCGGGAATCGAAGAAGAAAAGAAGGTTCATGAAATCACAAAGGAAGAACGCCTGAATCTGCTCCGGCTGATCAAAGACTTTCATATGACACTGACCGGACTGCGTGGATATAATGAAGCCATCATTACAAAAGGTGGAATTTCCGTAAAAGAGATCGATCCGGGTACGATGGAATCAAAATTGATAAAAAATCTCTATTTTGCCGGAGAAGTTCTGGATCTTGACGCAGTAACCGGTGGTTATAATTTACAGATTGCCTGGTCTACCGGTTATCTTGCCGGGATCAGTGCCGGACAAGATAAATTATTTGAATAAATATTAAAAATCGGAGGATACTTATACTATGGGATACAATGTAGCGATTGATGGACCTGCCGGTGCAGGAAAAAGTACCATTGCAAAGCTGGTTGCAAAAGAAAAAGGATACATTTATGTTGATACTGGTGCCATGTACCGCGGGCTTGCAGTACATTTTCTGAAAAAAAGGACTTTCCGGTGATGATAAAAAAAGCTGTGATTGATGCCTGTGATGATGCTAAAGTTACGATTGGATACGAAAATGGTATACAGCAGATCTACCTGAACGGAGAAAATATCACCGAACAGCTTCGCACTGAGAAGGTTGGAAATATGGCCTCTAAAACTTCTGTAATCCCGGAAGTCCGTGCAAAGCTTCTTGAACTCCAGCGTTCTCTTGCCAGAGAAAAAGACGTAATTATGGATGGCAGGGACATTGGAACAAATATTCTGCCGGATGCTGATGTAAAGATTTACCTGACTGCCAGTGTTGAAACCCGTGCAAAACGCAGATATGAAGAACTGTCGGCAAAGGGAGAGCATATCACTCTTGAAAAGATCATGACGGATATTAAGGAGAGGGATCATCGGGATATGACAAGAGAGGTCGCTCCTTTGAAACAGGCAGAAGATGCCATCCTCGTTGACAGTTCCAACATGACGATCGACGAAGTAGTGCGTACGATCTGTGATCATTGTAGATAAGAAAGGATCGGGAGAATCTGATGAAAATTATCAAAGCAGAATCTGCTGGATTTTGTTTCGGAGTAAAAAGAGCTGTTGATACAGTTTACAAATGTACTGAAACCGGAACCGATGAAAAAATTTATACCTACGGACCGATCATCCACAATGAAGAAGTAGTCAAAGATATGGAAAAAAGAGGTGTCCGTGTCATTAGAAGTGAAGAGGATCTTGCTGCACTGAAAGAAGGAACCGTTATTATCCGTTCCCACGGTGTAGAAAAAAGAGTTTACGAGGAACTTGAAAAAAAAGGGATCCATATTGTTGATGCAACCTGCCCGTTT
>ENA-OQIO01000384-OQIO01000384.1-human-gut-metagenome-genome-assembly--contig:-NODE-384-length-24108-cov-3.302406_pt1 | contig 24108 bp, 17 predicted proteins | sample MGYA00242573_ERZ504737 | MGnify/ENA primary metagenome ERZ504737 (study PRJEB26092, sample SAMD00036203) | human gut metagenome | host: Homo sapiens | study: EMG produced TPA metagenomics assembly of...
TAGCCAACAGTTCTACAATCAAGTTTTCTACATCTGCATCGCTGCCGGTAAGCGTCTTGCTTTCCTTTGCCTGGAAGATGATGTTCTCAATCTTCTTTACCTTAGTCGGAGAACCCGACAGACCGCATTGTTTCGTATCACCGTTTACATCGGCTACGCTCCATTCTGTGATATTCAGATAAGGACGGCTTTCATACAAAGAAGCATAAGGCAGTTCAGCTCCGTCTTTGGTAATGGCAGCTTTTTCCTGACCACCCAGTGCACGTTTGTACTTCTGTACCAGTTTCGCATTGCGCGGACGGCAAGGAGCTGCACTACCGTTTACAGTCAATACAATCGGAAGCGGACCTTCTACAGTTTCCACACCTCCGTCGATATGGCGTTTCACACGGATACGTCCGTCTTTTACCTCCTGAATTTCTTCTACGTAAGTCACCTGAGGCAAGCCTAATTTTTCTGCTACCTGCGGACCCACCTGTGCGGTATCACCATCGATAGCCTGACGTCCACCCACAATGATGTCATATTCACCAATCTTGCGGATAGCTGTTGCCAGCGCATACGAAGTAGCCAGCGTATCTGCTCCGGCAAAAGCACGGTCTGTCAGCAGATAACCGTTGTCTGCTCCTCTGTATAATCCTTCGCGGATAATTTCAGCGGCACGACCCGGACCCATTGTCAGGATAGTTACAGTAGAACCAGGATGTGTGTCTTTCAGTCTGAGTGCCTGTTCCAAGGCATTCAAGTCTTCCGGATTAAAAATCGCCGGAAGTGCTGCACGGTTAATTGTACCGTCAGCATTCATGGCATCTTTTCCCACACAGCGTGTATCGGAACTTGTTTAGCCAATACTACAATTTTCAAACTCATTAGATTCTTTATTTTGGTATTAGTAAATTCTTGTCGGCAAATTTAATGAAAGCATTTGTTCCGCAAAAAGATATGAAGAAAATAAATGTTTTAGAGGGTATATTTCCATTTTGCAAACTCTAAGAACTTGTTTATCTTTGACTCCCGAAAAAGACTTTTATAAAATATGAATACAATGAATCAGGAAACTGCGCAACTTCTCCAGCAAATAGGAATTGAGAAATCTGATTTGAGCTGGACCACACAAGTTGTACTCATTCTAGCCATTTTACTGGTATCTTATCTTACTACACTAATCTTCCGCCATCTTATCATGCCAGCCGTACGAAAGATTACGGCCCGCACCAAAGCCACGTGGGACGATTATCTGTTCAATGACAAGATGATGAAAGCCTCTTGCCGGATGATTCCACCTATCACCTGGTACATCCTGCTCCCTTTTGCCTTTGATGACAAATCAGCCTATCTGCTTCAAATCTTACTGAAAATCTGTCTGATTTATCTCATCATCACGGCCCTCATGCTGATTAAATGCTTCCTTGACTCCCTCTATGAAATATCCAGCGAGCATGAAGCGTTAAAAAACCGTCCGCTCAAAGGTATTTACCAGATGATAAACCTGATATCTATAGGAGTAGGTATCATTCTCATCATCAGCGTCCTGATTGACCGGAACGCCACTGCTATCCTGACCGGACTCGGTGCCTCGGCCGCCATCCTGATGTTGATTTTCAAGGACAGTATTCTGGGATTAGTGGCCGGCGTACAGCTTTCGGCCAACGATATGCTTCGCCCGGGCGACTGGATTACCATGACCAAATACGGTGCCGATGGTTATGTGATTGAAGTATCACTGACTACCGTAAAAGTACAGAACTTCGACAAGACCATCACCACCATTCCTCCCTACGCACTGGTCAGCGATTCCTTCCAAAACTGGAGAGGCATGCGCGAGTGTGGAGGTCGCCGCATCAAACGCTCGCTGTTCATTGACATGACTACCGTGCATTTCTGTACACCGGAGGAAGTGAACCAATTCGTACAAAAAGGATGGATAACTGCTCCAACCGAAGGAAATGAACCACCCGTCAACCTGCACGTGTTCCGCGAGTATGCCCTCAAATACATCAGCAACCATCCAGAAGTGAATCACAACCTGATGCAGATGGTCCGCCAGTTGCAGCCCACCACCGAAGGTATCCCCGTAGAAATCTACTGTTTCTCGAACACCCCCGACTGGATTCCTTACGAAACCTTGCAAGGAGAAATCTTTGACCACCTGATAGCCATGATACCGGAATTCGGCCTGCATATCTTCCAACGCCCGGCCGGAACCGATTTTCAACCCAATGAGAAAAATGAATTTATAACTTCAAAATAAAAAACAATGGAAACAGGACTTACATACAGCAGCACCGTACAGGTAAATTCCACCAACACCGCCTTAGCACTCGGCTCAGGAGATATGGAAGTGTTTGCTACTCCCGCACTGGTAGCCTTGATGGAAAACGCTGCCATGAATGCCGTAAAGCCCGTACTCCCGGAAGCTCTACTACCGTAGGTGCCATGATACAGACCTCGCACCTCAAGCCCTCCGGTCTGAACGAAGAAGTGACAGCTACCGCGGAACTCACAGAAATAGAAGGCCGTAAACTAACCTTCAAAGTTAGTGCAACCGACAGCAAAGGGCTGGTGGGAGAAGGTACTCACATCCGCTACATTGTGGACAGGGAACGTTTCTTGAGCAAACTTAACAGCACACAATCGTCTACCATAGATTTATAGACAGACAACTGCATCAACGGTAGAACTCTAAAACATCATTTACGTTTTCCATTCTGCATCCCTAAGTTTTCCGATGCGGAAACCTATAGATGCAGAATGAGAAACATAAGTTTCCGCAAGGGAAAACATAAAAAACAAAAGTCGAAATACCACTTATCTCCTTCGTATTTTTTCAATTAGCGTGAAGTGTTTTTCCCTCATCCTCTCTATGTCATTTAACACAGAAAAAAAAAGATCCCTGAAACAAGGATATTTCACTTGCTTCAGGGATTTTTTCATATACATATTATTACTATTACACAATTACCAGTGCAATCAGCTGAATAAACAATATCAGGAATACCATAGCAATAGGATATACTGTAGCGTATGCCACTCCCGGAATGTTACTGTCTGTCATCGAATCGGCAGCAGCCAGACCAGGCGTACTGGTCATACCGCCGGTAATGGTACCTAACAAGTCGAGCAGGCTTACCTTAAAGACCCATCGGCCCACTATGGCAGCCAACAGCATGGGTACCAATGTAACCAACGCTCCGACTCCGAAAAGCAGGAAACCACTTTCCTGGAAGGTGGCTACCAAGGTCTTTCCGGCTGAAGTTCCTACCTCTGCCAGGAACAGCAACAAGCCCAACTGACGCAGCAACTGATTGGCAGGACCTGACATGGACCACATAATCGGACCAGTCTTACCAATGGCGCTCAGGAACAATGCCATCATCAGTACCCCTCCGGTCAGTCCCGGAGAGAAAGTCATGCCACCTCCGAAAGAGATGTGCAGTTTTCCGAATAATACGCCCAACACGATACCCATAGCTATCGGGAAGAAGTCTGTATCCGACAAACGCTTTACATCATTTCCCAACAAACGGGCTACTGCCTGGATACCTTCCTTCTCACCTACCACCATCAGCTTGTCACCAAACTTCAGTGCCAGTTCCGGTGAGGGAGACAAGTCAATACCGCTTCGACGTACACGAGTAACCGTACAGCCAAAGTTCTTCTGCAGGTTCAGTTCACCCAACTGCTTGTTAATCATATCTTTCTTGGTGAGCAACAAAGATTCAATGTCTGTGTATGCTCAACGGAAGTTCACCTTCTTCACGCTCACCCAACATCAACGCCAAACTGTTCAATGAATTCTCGCTGCCCACAGCCTGAATGCAATCACCTTCCTGCAACACGGTATGTGCTTTGGGTATCAGAATCTCTTCTCCCTGCTTCAAGCGTGAAATCACAGCCCCTGTCATGGCACGTATGTTCAACTGGCTTAACGTACGGCCAAATACAGCCGGATTCGTCACCCGGAACAAGCAAGTGCTCAGTTCAGGGAACTGCTGCGCCGTTCCTTCTCCAGTCTGTGTGCTTCTTCATTCAAGTCCACTCCCATCAGTTGGGAAGCAACTTCACAAAAAGAATCACCCCAATCACCCCAAACGGATAGGCAATACCGTAGGCAATGGAAGCCAACGGCGACTGGGTACTGTCAATGGCCACCGCCAAACCAGGTGTACTGGTCAAGGCACCGGCTATCAAGCCCACGATACTTGGCGTATCGATGTCAAAAAGATATTTCATTCCGACCCCTGTCAGGCAGGCAGAAGCCACTATCAGCAGCGTAATCAGAATCAAGGTTTTTCCCTTGCTCCGGAACGAATGGAAGAAACCCGGACCGGCCTGAATGCCAATCGTAAAGATAAACAACACCAGCCCGAAGGTTCCCAGTTCCTTTGGAATGGATACCCCCCAATGCCCGAAGGCAAGAGCAATGAAAATCACGGCAGACACATCGAGCGATAGGCCCATCACTTTGATACGTCCGAGCATAAAGCCCAAGGCTACAATCAAGAAAATTGCAAAATACGAAGTTTGCAGTAAGTCTGTCAACATGGTTAATAAAGATAAATGAATAAAACTGGGATAAAGATAAGTAAATTTTACGGATTTCCCCAATTGGCTGCTATCATATCCCCCTATAGTTCATGAAAGGCTTATTCATTTACCAACAGACCTCTGCTTAAAACCATCCTCACGGTACGGAATTTAGGAGTTACCTCAGATTTTCCACGCATAATCTTCACCTCCCATTCCGAAGCTTTCCACAATTCTTTCGGCAATAACAGCGTATGCAATGCATTTTTCCCTTGAACAGAGCCTATCTTCACTTCATTTACATACACGTCTGCATCTTTTGCTGCGTCAGGGAAAGATTCGATTCTCACGGCATTGACCGGTTTTCCCTTGGACTTCATTTTATAAGCGAACCATCCGCGGGTTTCACGCCAGGGGGTTCCCTGCTCACTGCCTATCACCGAATTTTCCATCTCTACAAGTGGTCACTTTCCGGCTGTTGCTCCACCACACACCACCATATCGGCCGTAGCTGCTCCAATTGGGCACGTTCTTTCTCCACTTCAGCAAGTTCTTTTTGCCGCTGTCCGAGTTCCTCCTTAGACACAAGTTCCCAATAAATCATGTACCGGCACTCGTGTGTCTGATAGAAAGGTTTCAGTTTCATTCCCTCATATCTGGAAGGGTACACTCCAGTCAACGCAAACTCCAACTTATCAGGAGATACTTTCTTCAGGTTGCCCAAAAGATTATTTTCTTCTCCCACAATCACAGGCATGTTCTGCAAAGGCAATTGAGGCCCTGAAGCGATATGACCACCGCGACTGTCGTCCGCAAACTGGCCGTCCAGTCTTTCTTTTCCCATATCGCTGCCAGCACAATGGGACCATACATAAATGAATAATAAGAGGACTTGTCCGGAAGTTGCACTGCACGCAAAGTCATGGGCAATGTCATTTCAATAGCATCGCCATCCTGCCACTTTCTCTCTATGGTGTAATAGCCATCCGTCAAAGTTGCCTCTGCCTTCTTTCCGTTCACTGCAAAAGCCACCTTTGACTTATCTATCCATTCCGGACAACGGAAGCTCACTTTCATCTTTTTGGACTTATCTGTATGTAATACCATTCGAGTGCTTTCCTTTTCCGGGAAAGACGTTTCCTGCGTAAAGGTCATGCCATATTCTTTCCATTCCAACACAGAAGAAATAAACATGTTGACAATCAGCTCGTCCTTACGTGATGCATATATCATCTCCCCGTACTTTGCATGGTTCTCCATTCCCGATCCCACACAACACCAGAAACAGCTTTGAGGCTGTGAATATACCCTGTAATGCCCTGAACGCATGGGAGTGAAATACACCAATCCTCCCTGCACCGGATTCTGGCTTGACAAGATATGATTATACAAAGCACGCTCATAATAATCCATATACGCCATATCACCCGAAGTCTGATAGAGCATCTTTGTCAGGCGAAGCATATTATAGGTATTGCAGGTTTCTGGACCCTGCTCACTGGTCATCATACTCGAAAAGTCATCTGCTTTATGGAAATGTTCTCTGACGCTATTTCCTCCGATAGATACACTCCGGTTGTTTACGACCGTATGCCAGAAGAAATCGGAAGCATCACTCCAGGCTTTCTCTCCGTCGAGGTCGGCAATTCGTTTAAAACCGATTACTTTCGGAATCTGCGTATTGGCATGCATACCGGTAAGCTGGTCTTTTTTCTCAAGAAGAGGATTCAAGACCACCCTGTGTGAAAAACGTTTGGCCAAGTCAAGGTATTTTTTCTCTCCGGTCAGACCGTATACATCGGCAAATACCTCATTCAGTCCTCCATGTTCACTCCGGAGCATATCCTGAATCTGTTCGTCAGTCAGTGTGGAAACCGTATTCAGCATCCAGTCTGTCAAAGCAATCAGCATCCCTTCGGCTTCTTCCTTACCGGCTATCACATAGGCATCGCGCAAGCCCGCATACGTTTTATGGATATTATATAAAGGTACCCATCTATTATTGAGCCCGAAAGGATTGGCATCGATTTTTCCATTCTTTATTTCATTCCAGATAGCTTTCCCGTTCGGAACTCCACAAAGATAGCCATTGCCTGAAGCCTCCTGACAACGTTTCATTTCAGAAAGGAAATAATCCAGGCGTTTCCCGATTTCCTCATCACCCGTAGAAGCATACATATAAGATAAAGCCGAAAGATAATGCCCTCCTATATGCCCGTCGAGTCCGGTATTTTCCCAGTTCGGATAGTTTTCAGCTTTGGGCTGCAAACCTGCTTCCTTCATATAAGGAGCCAGTAATCTGTCCGGGGCGAGTCCTAACAGATAACAAATATCCATACTTTCTGCATGCTTGAACGGTCCGGAAATCAACCGGACATCCGTAATGGGAAATGTATTGATTTTCTGAGGCAGTCCTGCGCCCATACAAACAGAGGATGCCAAAAGCATCCAACCTAAAAGATACCCTTTTCTCATGTTTTTCGTCTCTTATTGTTTATGAAGTGATTTAAACTTTTCTTTTCCTTGCACATTTTCTCAATAGCATAACGGAAAAAGCGATGTAGTTCCATGATTCCCAGTTTCTGAGCGTTGTATCAAATCGATTCAAAATAGTTCTGAAACTGTCCATCCACGCGTTTGTCCGTTCTATGGAGTATCGTTCCCTATACAACAATTCATCAAGGACTATACTGTCATTTGTCGTTCCATTTCTTTTGTTGATACAGATGTTTGACACAATTCCATAACTTTTGAGCACGGAGCGGAGGGCTGCACAATCAAATCCGGCATCCGCATTCAGGAAAAGCCCGTCCGTTCTGATGTTGGCTTTTGCCATGTCTTCCATCATGTTCTGCATTACAGCAACAATATTGTGCGTGTCATGATGTTCCCCGCTTTTCGGAACGGACATGGCGAGAGGAAGCCCTTTCCTGTCTGTAAGATAAAGGGCATTGGTCGTCTTGCGTTTTTTCCTTCCCTGATAGCCGACTTCTTCCCCGCCGCGTATAGCCGGAGTGTGGCTTCCGTCAAGATCCACACTTGACATGTCAAGTTCCGAACGGTGCTTGTCCAAAAGTTGCAGCCAAAGCGACTTCCATTCACCTTTCTTGCTCCACTTATTGTAATGGTGAAATACAGCACCGTATTTCAGGACCTTGCCGCTGAACAGTTCTTTCACGGGAAGATATTCCCATTGGCATCCGGTCTTTAACTTATAGAGAATGGCATTGATGACTTCAATCAGACTACTTTTTGATTGAAAACCGCGTTTTGCCACAGAAAGATGAGGAAGTATTTCGTTTTTTATCGTATCTTTGTCCAATACAGCGTACATAGGTTGTTTATTATGAATGAGTTTGGTCACCCATAATATAATGAATAATTCTATTTGTACGCTGTTTGACAACATTTTAATTGATATACATAAGTTTAAATCACTTCACTGCCAGAGCCGCTTAGGCTGGGCTAATTTTTAACGAACTATTGATCCTAATGTTTAACCAATTTAAAATCTATGCGAAACAAAGATTTTTATTCCTTGGATAGATGCATAAGCCATTCTTGGAAAATTCGTATGTGAAGACAGTGGGTTTAGGCCTCCTGCTGTCGTGTGCAGGTTCGCCGTTTACTATGGCAGCAATTCCCCCCCCCTATGTTGACGCTGTAGCCATTGTGCAGCAGAATGCGCAGATTACCGGTACGGTAGTCGATGAAAAGGGTGAGCCGCTGATTGGTGTGGCAGTACAAGTAAAAGGTACTTCCAGAGGTACGGTAACTAATCTGGATGGTCAGTTTACCCTCGATGTAAAAGAAGGGGATATGCTGGAATTTTCTTATATCGGTTATACTACCCAGACACTGAAAGCTTCTCCGGTGATGAAAATCGTGATGAAGGAAGATGCACAGAAACTGGACGAGGTAGTGGTAGTAGGTTATGGTAGTACCACAAAACGTGACTTGATTGCTTCGGTATCTACAGTAAAAGCGGATCAGATTTCTAATGTGCCGGTAGCTAACCTGACCCAGGGTTTGGCCGGACGTTCTCCCGGTTTAATTGTACAAGCCAGTGGAGGTGGTGTTAACTCCAAGCCTAATGTAAGTATCCGTGGTGGAGGTGATCCTATCTACGTAATTGACGGAATTATCCGTTCGGCAAATGACTTTGCCAATCTTGCTCCCGATGATATTGAATCAATGTCAATCTTGAAGGATGCTTCAGCTACAGCGGTGTACGGTTCGCGTGCTACGAACGGTATTATCCAGGTGGTGACCAAGCAAGGTAAAGCCGGTAAGACATCCATTGAATATGACTTCAGTTACAGTATAGCTCAGCCGAGTATTTGGGACAAGAAATTGAGTGCTTATGACCGTGCTATCTGGTCAAATACAGCTAAACACAATGACGGACTGCCGGATACGTATGATGCTAAGGCGCTTGAAGCTTTCCGTACCGGATCTGACCCGCTGAACTTTGCCAATACTGACTGGAGAAAGCTGGTTTTGAACAACTGGGCTCCGCAGCAGAAACATGCTATCCGTGTGTTTGGTGGTAATGAAACCAATCGGTACTATGTTTCTTTGGGACACATCGACCAAAATTCATTATATAAGAATGATAATCACTGGATGAAGCGTACCACGTTCCGTTTGGCTCAATCAACCAACCTCAAGCCGTTGGGCTTGCAGATTAATGCTACCATCGACGGTTATAGAGAACATACCACTCACCCGTATACCTCTTCTGCTGAAGGCTACTATCAAGTGTTCTCTCACATCAATGATAAAATGCCTAATATCCCGGGTTATAATCAATTCGGTCTGCCTTATCAGACCAATGATAACCCTGTATCTGAAACAGCTGAGGATGCCGGTTACAACCGTACCATTAGCAATGTAATTAATGGTAAGGGGGAAATAATCTGGACTGTGCCCTGGGTAAAAGGTCTGAAGGTGAGAGCTTCCAGCAACTACCGTTACTATTCAAATTCTACTAAGAAGTTCAGAAAGGATGCTGCCAAATATGCTTGGGATTCTACGGAACCGAGTTATGATAGCAAGCCGCTGTTGCGTTATGAAAACTCCAACGGCTATGCTTTCACCAATCAGGCTTTTGTAGAATATGCCAATCAGTTCGGTAAGCATAGTGTTTCTGCTTTGGCCGGTTTCGAACAGTATTATGAAAAGAATGAAGGTTACTTCTTGGGTCGTCGTGACTTCCTCATCGATATCGACCAGATTATTGTGGGTGACTCCAATACGCAGACCAATGGCGGTATTCTGGAAGAAAAGGATGCCTATGGCAACAAGAAGATCGGAGCAGAAACTGAACTGGGCCGTGCTGCCTGGATTGGTCAGATTAAATATAACTACGCCAACAAGTATTATGCAGAAGCCAGCATCCGTTACGACGGTTCTGACCGCTTTGCCAAGGCAACCGGTGGGGAGCTTTCTTTAGCGGTTCATTAGGTTGGGTAGTGACTGAAGAAAACTTTATGAAGTCGCTGGTAGAAAAAGACATCTTGAATTCATTGAAGTTGCGTCTGTCCTACGGTCAGACTGGTTTGGACGAAAGTGCCGGACGGTATGCTTATATGACTACTTACAACTTTAATGCTCAGTCTTATGTAGTAGACGGTTCTTTCAAACCGGGCTTTACAGAAGGTCCTTTGGCTTCACCTGATTTGACTTGGTACACTACCAAGCAGTTTGACATGGGTTTTGACTTTGCTTCTTTGCAGAACAGACTCTACGGGTCATTTGACTATTTCTACTATTCTACTATCGGTTACCTGACCGCGCCTACCGGTCAAAGCTATCTGAATGTAGCTCTTGGTACTGGTATGCCTAAGATTAAGTCAAACAGTGAGTTGAGAAGAGCTGGTTATGAAGTTCAGTTAGGATGGCGTGACAATATCGGTGATTTCAAATATGATGTTTCCGGTAACTTTACTTTCTTTGATGAACTGTGGGCACTGGATGAAGGTGAAAGCGAAGTAACTCGTATGAATCCTTACAAGAGAAGACAGCAGAACAAGGGGTATTTCATTTATGATGATAACTTGTATTACCTGTATAAGAACTTAGGCTATTATCAGAGTGCACAGGATGTATATAATTCTCCGGCTTTTATCAACTCGATGAACTCCGGTTACCTGACTGCCGGTGACATCAAGTATGCCGACTTGAACGGTGACGGTCGTATTACCGATGAAGACCAACGTCGTTTGGGTAAAGCCAAGAAACCCAGGGGCCAATATGGTATCAACTTGAATATGAGCTACAAGGGATTCTATCTGAGCATGCTGTTCCAGGGATCTACTGCCTTTGACATGTATATCAGCGATGGTTTGGCAATGAAGACCGGACAGACTTCGTCTATGCCGTTGGCTTATGATCATCAGATAGACCACTGGCGTCCGGATAATCGCCATGCTCAATATCCGCGTTTGATGTCAAATACCGGTTTGAACCAGAACAATAACTACCAAAGAAGTGACTTCTGGTTGCTCAACGGTGCTTACCTCCGTATGAAAGACCTTCAGTTTGGTTATGACTTCAAACACCGTCTGTTGAAGCAGGTAAATTGGCTGACCCGAGCTAAAGTGGGTATTTCTTGCCAGAACTTGTTCACTATCTCTGAAGCTACCAAGTATGGTTTAGACCCGGAAAACTCTTCAACTGAAAACTATGGTTATCCGGTGGAAAGAACCATTGCGTTTACTTTAAATTTAGGATTCTAAAAATATCTTCGTGAATATGAAAAACTACTTAAAATATTGCACAATAGGCGTTGGTATTTTATTCGCCTCTTGTATGGATACGTTGGATACGCAACCGGCGGCCAATTTTGGCTCTGATGAGATCTTTAATAATAAGACCAATGCAGAGGCCTTTATGAACGGGGTGTATGCTTCTTTGATGGATGATGTTTTATACACCAAATATAGAAGTTCCAATAGTGGAATAGCTTGGGAGTCCAGAACACCGAACAGTGTGATGTGCGACAGGTAGGTGATGGTATTGACGGGGTGGCTACAGAATTGGGTATCACGCCAAATTCTGATTTCGGTCCGAACCGTTTCGGCTTGCTTCGTAAATGCAATCTGGTTATAGAAAACGTAGCTGCTAGTTCGGGCATTGCCGAGGCTGACAAAACCAGCCTGATAGCGCAAGCTCGCTTGGTAAGAGGTATTGTGTTCTTTGACCAAGCCCGTAAGATGGGACGCTTTGTGCCTATGACTAAGGTGTTGACTATAGAGAAACCGGAGGAAGCGAATATTTCTATGACTAAGAATGTGGCAGAAAGTTACAAGTATATCATCGATGATTTGAAGTTTGCTGCGGATAATCTGCCTGCTACAAATCAGCCGGGTTATCCTACCAAATGGGCTGCAAAAGTTATTTTGACCCGTGCCGCACTACAGGCTTATGCATATACTCAAGATGAACAATATCTGGATCTGGTGATTACTACAGGTGATGATGTAAAGGCTAACTGTGGCATTGCTTGAATAACTCTGATGGGAAATTCAACGAATATGATGAATATAATGAAGAAATCTTCTGGGCATATTATCGAGACAAAGAGAATACTAAATTAATGGATTTTTCAGAATTGGTAGGAACTATTCCGAATATTGCTGCTGATGATGTTAAAAATTCAAAAAGTCCGGTTGCTCTTCAAAACGAGAAAGGTCGAACTTTTGAAAGCTGGGCTACTCATTTCCCCACACAGGACTTGGTGGATCAGTTCCTGGTAATTGATGATGAAACCGGTAAGGCGCTTCCCTGGGACCAGACTTCTCAGTATAAGAATAATGTAGATGAACTGGATCCGGCTTCTGTGACTACAGCCGGTCAGGTTGACAGCTATGCTCAAGTAAATGGTAGCCTCAGAAGAATACCTACTCCGATTGATTTGACTGGTGCTAAAGACGGTTATCCTCTGTTCAAGAAGTATGCCAAGCTGAAATCTTCTTCTACCCGTCATCTGAGTGACATTATGTATAAGAACCGTGACAAACGTTTCTACTACACTGTTGTCTATGATGGAGCTACCTGGTACAATGAGTCCATTGAAACCAACCTGGGCGGTAACATGTCGCAAGGTGTCCGTGATAAGGAAGACGGTGGCTGGTATAATACCGTAACCGGTTATTACTGGAGAAAACACAGCGTAGAGCAGGCTGAACCCCGTGCTTCTGCTGGCTCAAATGTGAAACCTCACTTTGTTTTGGCCCGTTTAGGTGAATTGTATATGAACTTGGCTGAAGCCTATCTGTTGAAGGGTGGAGCCAGCTTGCCGAAGGCAGTAGAAGCGTTGAATGAAACCAGAACCGTACATGGTGGTCTGCCTGCTTCTACAGCGACTACTGAAGAAGAAATCTGGAAGGATTATATCCGGGAACGTAACTGCGAGATGACCAATGAAAATGGGGATATTTATTTCAGTTATCTGAGATGGGGTAAATACGGTGGTCATGCCAATCAGGGTAGAAGTGCCGGTGATGTGATTGTAGCATTAGACTCTCCAGCCTATAAGATTGAAATCAGCAGAAGCCGTGATCAGCTGCTCATTGGTCAGGTGACTTTGCAGGGAAGCGCCAACCGTAACTTCACTACTAAACGTTATCTGCTTCCGATTCAGAAAAACTTCCTGGATGTTCGTGAATCGTATGGATTGGATTATGAACAGAATCCGGGTTGGTAATTTGTAGTACTCTAATAAATTAATAGATATGAAAAAGATTTTTATCAATACTTTTGTACTGATGTTGCTGGCCATGCTTAATGTGTCTTGCTTGGAAGGCAACTTAGATGATCTGGATACTTATAAGGGAAATGACATTAAGGGCGTAGCGGGTGTTTTTCACCGTTATTATGGTCCGAATATTATTCCTGGCAGTGGAGAACAGGAGGTTTTGCAAACTAACTTGAATTTTGATAACTTCCAGTCCAATCCGGAAAGCGGTACATGCTCGTTTGATTTTTCCATTCCTACCAACTTCCCGGAGGATCAGAAAAGCAAGTTTGATCCCAAGAATATGGTGGTAGCTTTGAATATTTCTACGGCATCCATCTGTAAGCCCATTGAAGGTTCTGCCCAGCTTGGTATTCCCGCAGATTGGACCAAACCTAATAAATACTTGATTATAGCTGCCAATGGCGATGAAAAAGTATGGACTGTAACAGCTAATTACAAACGTTAATTACTGTCTAATTATAAATATGTTATGGCTGCGTGCCATAAACCATATTTTCAAATTAAATCTAAGAACCATGAAAAGTTTATTGTTGAGAGCTCTACTTGTGCTCATCTGTGTAGCCGGAAGTGTACAGGTATCTGCTAAGAATGAAAAAGGACTTGTGGGGGCTATTAAAGTAGAAACTCCTAAAAGACCGAAAGGGCAGAAGATGTTCTGTTGCTCATCGCTCCTAAACTCGATACTGTCCGGGTAGGCTTTATCGGAGTGGGAAACCGGGGAATCAGTGCGGTGGAAAGATGGACCAAGATTCCTGGTGCAAAAATTACTGCTATCTGTGATTTACGTCCGGAATTGGTGGAAAGAGCCCAGAATACGGTAGTAAAAGCCGGTATGCCTAAGGCTGCTACTTATGATACGGATGAGAATGCCTGGAAACAACTGTGCCAACGAGATGATGTAGACTTGGTATATATCGTTACTGACTGGATTCCGCACGCAGAAATGGCTCGGTTTGCTATGGAATGTGGAAAACATGCTGTGATTGAAGTCCCTGCTGCTATGTCCATGGATGAAATATGGATGTTGATTGATACTTCTGAAAAGACCCGGAAGCATTGTATGATGTTGGAAAACTGCATTTATGACCAGTTTGAACTGACCGCGTTGAACATGGCTCAGAAAGGTTTGTTTGGTGAAATACTGAATGTTCAAGGTGGATATATTCACCATTTGTTTGATCGTAATTGGCCTATCGGCAAGCGTGATTGGCGAATCACCTATAATAAGCTTCATCGTGGAGACTTATATCCTACTCACGGTTTAGGCCCTATCTGCCAACTGTTGAATATCCATCGCGGTGACCGAATCAAAACCTTGGTTTCTATGGACACTAAAGCAGTAGAAGGTTCCTTGGTGTGGAAAGCTATGGGAAAAGCCGATCCTGAGAACTTTAAAAATGGTGATCATACGATGACATTTATGCGTACTGAAAAAGGTAAATCCATTTTGATAGAACATAATGTCATGACTCCGCGTCCATATAATAGAAAATACCAGCTGACTGGTTCCAGGGGATATGCCAATAAATATCCGGTAGAAGAATTTTGTTTTGCAAAAGAGGTCATAGCAAATGAACCGGAATTTAAGGGGGTTAAGATTAATGAACATGATGCTATACCGGAAGGTATTCAGAAAGTCTGATGGAAAAATACATGCACCCTATCTGGAAAGAACTTCAGGATGTGGCTAAAAAAGTAGGTGGCCACGGAGGTATGGACTATATTATGGATTACCGTCTGGTATACTGTTTACGTAACGGTCTGCCGTTGGATATGGATGTATATGATTTGGCTGAGTGGTGTTGTGTAGTAGAATTATCTCGTCTTTCTATAGAAAACGGATGTGCCCCCGTGGAAGTTCCCGACTTTACGCGCGGTGCTTGGGATAAGATTGAAGGCTACTCTCATGCCATGGCTGAATAAAATCGCAATCACATAATTATCTTATAGTTGAATCTCACTCTGTGCTTGCGTGCTTAGAGTGAGATTTTTTATTTTTACTGACAATTCTTTATGAAAATAGATTTGAAAAACTGGTTTGCATTTTCATTTTTTACTCTCTGTCTGATATTGGGGCTTTCACAGGGTGTTTGGGCTGCAGGTTCTCCCATGAAGAATCATTCTCGTAAAACCGATGCAGCGCAGGAACTGATCCGCCGTGTCACCCGTGACTCTTCTTTTCCTGTTTCCTTGAAAATCAGTAAACAGGGAAATAATACGTATTATCGTTATGCTGTGAATAACGGGAAACTTTCTATAATAGGCTCCGATAATGTGTCATTGTGCCGTGGTTTCTATGATTATGTAAAAAATAACGGATGGGGTCTTTATACCTGGAGCGGCAATAATATGCAGTTGCCTGAACGGCTGCCTGAGCAGGAAACGGTAGCGGTAACTTCTCCTTTTCCCAATCATTATTATTTTAACGTGTGTACCTATGGTTATACTATGCCGTATTGGGACTGGAACCGTTGGGAAAGGAGATTGACTGGATGGCTCTCCATGGGGTGAATATGCTTGGCCTTGGTGGGTTATGAAGCGATTTTAGCCCGTGTCTGGAAGAAGATGGGGCTGACGGACGAGGAAATTAACAGCTATTTTGTAGGACCTGCTCACTTGCCCTGGATGCGGATGGGAAACATCAGCGGGGTGGATGGCCCATTGGATGCTGACTGGCATGCAGATCAGATAGCTCTGCAGCACAAAATCCTGAACCGTATGCGCGCTTTGGGCATGAAGCCTATCTGCCCAGGCTTCCCCGGTTTTATTACGGAAGCTTTCAAGCGACTGTATCCGGATTTGAATATCGTGGAAACACATTGGGGCGGTGCTTTTCATAATTGGATGATTTCACCTACGAGCCGCTCTTCTCGGAAATTTCGGAGGCTTTTATCCATGAATGGGAAAAAGAATTCGGAAAATGTGATTATTATCTGGTAGACAGTTTCAATGAAATGGATATACCTTTTCCAGAAAAAGGCAATCCGGCCCGCTATGAAATGGCTGCCAACTATGGTGAAAAGGTGTATCAGGCTATCCGTAAAGCAAATAAAGAAGCGGTGTGGGTGATGCAGGGCTGGATGTTTGGCTATCAGCGCCATATCTGGGATGTGGAAACGTTAGGCGCGCTGGTGTCTCGAGTTCCCGACCAGAAACTGATGTTGCTTGACTTGGCTGTGGACTATAACCGGCATTTCTGGCATTCAGAGGTGAACTGGGAATATTACAGCGGATTCTTTAATAAGCAATGGGTGTACAGTGTTATTCCGAACATGGGAGGTAAGACGGGTATGACCGGTGTACTGGATTTCTATGCAAACGGACATTTGGATGCATTGCAGTCGGCTAACCGGGGCAATTTAGTGGCACAGGGTTGTGCCCCCGAGGGCATTGAAAATAATGAAGTGATTTATGAGCTGATAACCGATGCCGGTTGGAGCCATGAGAAGATGGATGTACGTCAGTGGCTTTATGACTACAGCCGTAATCGTTACGGGCACGTGCCAGCTTCATTGAAGACGTATTGGGAGCTGCTGCTGAAATCTGTTTACGGTACCTTTACGGATCATCCGCGCTTTAACTGGCAGTTCCGTCCGGGCAGTGTGAAGAACGGCTCCATCAATATGAATGAGGATTATTTTGCTGCGCTTGAACTGTTTGTAGCTTCGGCTGATACATTGGCTCAGTGTGCTAATTATCGCACTGACCTCTGCGAGATGATGGCGCATTATTTAGGGGGCAAGGCTGAAATTCTGATTAAACAGATTGATCAGGAATATCTGTTGGGTGATACAGTGAAAGCACAGTTCTTGCAGAAACGCTTTGAAACGCTGATGTTAGGTATGGATATGCTGTTGCGCCAGCACCCCAACCTGCGTCTGGACCGTTGGGTGGATTTTGCTACCGGTCATGCGCAGAATGCAGTACAAAAGAAACAGTATGAAACCAATGCCAAGCGCATTGTAACAGTGTGGGGGCCTCCTGTAGACGATTATTCAGCAAGAATCTGGAGCGACTTGGTGAAGGATTATTACCTGGAGCGTTGGAAACGTTATTTTGAAGCACGCGAGAGTGGTAAGGCGGCCGACTTGGCTACTTGGGAAGTGGCTTGGGTGGAGAAAGACTGGCAGCAGCCTGCGGCACCGGAATCCTTGGATGTAGTGGATTTTGCCCGTCGCATGTTGGCTCTCTCGAAGGATATTGCGGCCGGTGACGTGGTGCTGAACCGTCCTGATTTGTTGGCTACCTGGAGCCTAGCGGCCCAGGAGGAGAAGGTCGTGGAACTGACGGTGCCGGCTCGCATTCTGAGTCAGCTGAAAGGCATCAGCTTAGAGTGTTTGCGAGGAGCGATGGTTTGGAAGCAGAGGCTTTGAACTGGTGGCCGACGGGGTGAAAGTGGCTTCTTCTGACGAAAAGAAGGTGACGGTAGACGGAAAACTGTCTTATGCGGTAACGCTTCCGGCTAACCTGAACGCCAATAATGGCTGCCAACTCCGGTTGAAGCTGAAATCCGGGGCACAGCGGATAGCTGGTACTTTACTCTATGTGAAATAATGTATTTGAATTTTGAAGATTAACTATTAATCATTTCTTTTTATGAGAAAACAACTTAGAAAGTGGTTGGGAATGTCGTTCTTGGCAGCATGCTTGTGGTCAGGACAGTCTATGATGGCGCAAAGCGTCATTTTCCCGCAGGAAAAACAAGCTGGTCTCGCTGGTTTGGTGGTGGAGCAGGGAGCATACACCTTGCAGAACGAATTGCTGAAAGCTAAATTCGTGGTAAAAGATAATCACCTCTTTTTTGGAGGAAGTGAGGAACTGGGATTACTGGGCGGCTCAGAACTGTTTAGCGTGTTGCTGGCTGACGGACGCGAAGTGCCGGCTTCGGCCATGCAAATGAAGCAGATCCGTGAAATCAATCTGAATCCGGTGGAAGGAGCGGCGAAAGGGGCATTGAAATTGAATGGTAAAGCAGTGGAGGCTGAATTTGCTTTTGAAAACCTGTCTTTGCTATGGAAGGCTGTACTGCGCGACGGATCACATTATCTTCGTACCGAGCTGGAAGTAACGGCTCAGCAGGATGTGGCTATGCGCGGCTTGGTAGCCATGAAATATACTTATGACAATCAGTTTGGCAAACAGCTGCCTCAGGTAGTGGCAATACACGTGGGGCGGTGATAGCCAACGATAAGATTTTTGCTGGATTGGAAACTCCGATGGGAATCAATACGGTGGCTTCGGCTCCGACAGTGGAAACTTCTCAACTGCAGGGTTTGTGGAGCCGTCAGACTACGTTGGCTGCTGGTAAGACCTGGCAGGTAGGTGCGGTAGTGGGACTGATTGCTCCCGACCAGGCCCGCCGTTCGTTCCTGGCCTACAGCGAACGTGAACGGGCTGTGCCCTGGCGTGCCACTCCGGTGTATATCTCTTGGTATGAACTGAATATCGACCGCAATAACTCGAAAGATTATTCGGAGAACATGACCAGTAAGCAATGTGTGGATGTGATCAAGCACTGGAACAAGGATTTCTTCAAGAAGTATAAGAAAGAAGTGAAGGCTTTTGTGTTTGATGACGGCTGGGATGAATATGGAACGTGGACATTCAACAAGAATTTCTCGAACGGCTTTAAAGACATGGATAAGGAAGCCCGGAAGATGGGCTCCGGTATCGGTGCCTGGTTAGGTCCGGTAGGCGGTTATGGTCAGTCGGGTACGTATCGTCGCGACTTCTGGAAAGAAAAGGGCGGTATGCAGCTCAGTAACCCCGATTATTACAAGGTGTTCCTGGATGCTTGTACGCACATGATTCAATCCTATGATTTCCGTTTCTTTAAATTTGACGGCATCAGTGCGCAGGCTTCGGCAGTAGGTCCGGATGCAGGTGCCCGTGGCGATGAGAATGCAGAAGCCATTATCAACATCGAACGGGAAGTGCGTAAGATCAAACCCGATATCTTCTTGAATACCACCGTGGGTACTTGGCTTCGCCTTTCTGGTTCCAGTTTACCGATGCGGTATGGCGTCAGGTAGCCGACTACTCTGAAATAGGTGACCAGGGTTCAGACCGGGAACGTTGGATTACATACCGCGACCACTTGGTGTATCAGAACTTTGTTCAGAACTCACCGCTCTGTCCTATCAATACGCTGATGACCCACGGATTCATTCTGTCAAAATGGGGCGCTGTTTCCAAGGATATGGATTATGACGGCATTGTACGCGAGTTGCGCTGTGCCTTTGCCTGCGGTTCGGGAATGGTTGAGTTGTATAATGACTATGAGCTGATGAACAGCATCAACAAGGGCGCGCTGTGGAAAGACCTGGCGGAATGCATTGACTGGCAGGAAACCAATGCCGATGTGCTGCCCGATATTCATTGGGTAGGTGGTCATCCTTGGGACGGCAAGAAAGCTAATATCTACGGCTGGGCAGCTTGGAATGCTAAAAAAGCAGTGTTGACGCTCCGGAATCCAGCTGCCTATGAACAGACGATTAAGCTGACGCTCCGCGAGGCGTTGGATATTCCGGCGTATGTGAAGACTTCCATTACTTTAGGGGATGGCTTTGCTCAAGGCGCATTGGCTGGTCTGAAACTGAATGAGCCGATTGACATTGATCAGGAATTGACGCTGACGCTTCCGAAATCTTCTGTCTTTGTATATAATGGTGTGGATAACGCAGCCAAATAATTTTGTCTCTGCCGGTACAGTGATTGTGTCGGCAGAGACTTTTCACTTTCTGGCTGTTATTAGTATTTAAGTGATGTGGAGTTATTAGTATTTATCCGGTATAAAGATGTTAGTTCTTAGCTGAAATGGCAGCATATTCTGCGAAATAATGCTGATTCACGAGGATGGAAAAAGGAATGATATGATAAAATATTCCATCGGCTTTTTTGCGAACGCTGAAAATGTCATTATATTCGCGATAAAGAATTGATAATGCTAGCAATACAAAGAGTCGATAGTAACAGGATAGAAGTTTTAACCCTATAAATATATTTATGAAGAAAATCAGTACCTTATTACTGGGGCTATCGGCCAGCTTGTGGCTGAATGCCCAGACGCAGCAACCTCCCTTGTCTTATTGGTTTGACAAGCCAACCAGTCTGAACGGTCAGGCGGTGTGGTATGGCGGCAAGCCGGACATGTGGAAGGGGGAGAATAAACCCGAATCTGCGGGCGATACGGCCCGGAATCCGGATGCGGAATGGGAATCGGCTTCGCTACCCATTGGCAACGGAAGTCTGGGTGCTAATATTTTGGGTTCGGTGGAAGCTGAACGCATTACGTTTAATGAAAAGACGCTGTGGCGCGGCGGTCCGAACACAGCGAAAGGAGCGGATTATTACTGGAATGTAAATAAGCAGTCGGCTCATGTACTGGATGAAATCCGGAAGCGTTTGCCGAAGGTGACCAGAAGAAGGCGGAACGGCTGACGTGTGAGAATTTCAACAGCGAGGTGCCGTATGAATCGTATAGGGAGAATCCGTTCCGTTTTGGTAACTTTACCACGGCGGGTGAGTTTTATGTGGAAACGGGACTCAGTGCCGTGGGCATGACGGAGTATCGTCGTGAACTGTCGCTCGACTCGGCCCGGGTACTGATGCAGTTTAAGAAAGACGGGGTGAAGTATCAGCGTACCTCATTTATCTCTTACCCGGCCAATGTACTGGTGATGCGCTTTGCTGCCAGTGAAAAGGGGAAGCAGAACCTGACGTTCAGCTATGCCCCCAATCCGGTATCTACCGGCACGCTTTCGGCGGAAGGAAAGGATGGCTGGTCTATCGCGCCAAGTTGGATAATAATCAGATGGAGTATGTGGTACGTATGCGGGCGCTGACTCAAGGCGGCACCCTGCAGAACACAGATGGAAAACTGCGCATAGAGGATGCGGATGAAGTGGTATTCCTGATTACGGCCGATACGGACTATAAAATCAACTTCAACCCTGATTTTTCAAACCCTAAAACGTATGTGGGGGTAAATCCGGAACAGACGACAGCGGCCTGGATGGAGGAAGCAGCCAGACAGGGTTACAAGACCTTGCTCCAGGAACATGTGCAGGATTATGCGGCGCTGTTCAACCGGGTGAAGCTGGACCTGGGCAACAAGGACTATCGCGACATGCCGATTACTGAACGGCTGCATCTGTACCGCCGTGGTAAGAAGGATCTTTATCTGGAAGAACTGTATTACCAGTTCGGCCGCTATCTGCTGATTGCCAGCTCTCGTCCGGGCAATCTGCCGGCTAATCTGCAAGGTATCTGGCATAATAATGTGGACGGCCCGTGGCGTGTGGACTATCATAACAACATCAACCTGCAGATGAATTACTGGCCGGCTTGCTCTACCAATTTAGGGGAGTGTATGTGGCCGCTGATTGACTTTATCCGCACTTTGGTGAAACCGGGTGAAAAGACGGCGCAGGCGTATTTCGGTGCCCGTGGCTGGACGGCTTCCATCTCGGGCAATATCTTCGGATTTACTACGCCGCTCGAAAGCCAGAATATGTCGTGGAACTTTAATCCGATGGCGGGACCGTGGCTGGCAACTCACATCTGGGAATATTATGACTATACGCGCGATAAGATGTTCCTAAAGGAAATAGGCTATGACTGATAAAGAGCAGTGCGCAGTTTGCGGTAGATTATCTGTGGCACAAGCCCGACGGTACGTATACGGCGGCTCCTTCTACTTCGCCTGAGCATGGTCCGGTAGATCAGGGAGCGACGTTTGTGCATGCGGTGATCCGCGAAATTCTGCTTAATGCCATTGATGCCAGCCGGGTGTTGCGTGTGGATGCCAAGGAGCGTAAGCAGTGGCAACAGGTGTTGGCCAAGCTGATACCTTATCAGGTGGGTCGTTACGGTCAGCTGATGGAATGGTCAACTGATATTGACGATCCTAAGGATGAGCACCGTCATGTAAATCATCTCTTCGGACTGCATCCGGGACATACGTTATCTCCTATTACTACACCGGAGTTGAGCAAGGCCAGCCGGGTGGTATTGGAGCATCGCGGTGACGGGGCTACCGGCTGGAGTATGGGCTGGAAGCTCAACCAGTGGGCTCGCCTGCAGGACGGTAATCATGCTTATCTGTTGTTTGGCAATCTGCTGAAGAACGGTACGCTGAACAACCTGTGGGATACGCATCCGCCTTTCCAGATTGACGGTAACTTTGGCGGAACAGCCGGTATCACCGAGATGCTGCTGCAGAGCCATATGGGCTTCATCCAGTTCTTGCCTGCCTTGCCCGATGCCTGGGCCAGCGGTTCGGTGAGCGGTCTTCGGGCTCGCGGAAACTTTGAAGTAGACCTAACGTGGGAAAACGGTCAGCTGAAGGAAGCAGTATTGACATCGGAAGCGGGAGAACCCTGCAGCTTGCGCTACGGTGAGGCTACTTTAGAGCTGAAAACCAAGAAAGGACAGAAATACTCTATTGTCTTTGAAAACGGACAATTGCTGCAAAGAGACTAATACTTAAAAACACAAATAATTTAAGGTTTTAGAGCTGCTTCGTTGTAATAACGGAGCGGCTTTTTTTGCCTTTCACCCGGCTCAGGCGTAAAAAATGTATCTGTCAAATGAAAGGAAAATAAAAAGTTCTGTTTAATGATTCAATAGTTCGTTAAAAATAGCCAAGCCTAAGCGGCTCTGGCAGTAAATAAAATGAGTTCTTTGAAAAGTTTGTCAATAACTTGCGGGTCTGGGCTAATCCCAAACACGCAAATAAATCGTTCAAGCATATAAGCATTGTGTATGAATGACTTGCAGGAGGATATGGAATAGGCTATTCCGAGCCTCTTACATGCCGCTTTGGCCAAGTTGACAGCAGCAAGCGATGCATTGAAGTGAAAATCCAATTTCCTGAAGTCGGTAGACTGGCAGCTGGTGATTCCTGCATGCTGCTTGCCATCTCTAAAGCAAAATTCCAGTTGGAACCTGGTTCTGTAATAATCCAGCACCTCACGTCCATCCATGGAATCGTCTGTAGAGAAGTAAAGCTGCCACTTGTCTGTCCTCCCGTCCATCGGATACCAGATGGCTAAGGAAACATACCTTTTGAGAGCTTTTGCATATACCCTCAATCCGTATAGCTTTCCCTTGTTCACCTCGTATTCCTTGCACCGGGTCAAATCCAGATTGGCAAAGTCAATCCTGCCGTCAAACCACTTGGGATGGCCACGTTTTCCTGTTTTCTGTTCCAATGTCGGATAGTACAGGACAACATCATTCCTAAAGCGGCTGATGACATGGAAACCGTTCTCACACATAGGTGTTATGAATGTTTCCTTGGAAAAGAATGCGTCTGCAACCACCGTTTTGGATATGCTTTGCAGCTTGTCTTTTCTGCTGATAAGATAGCAGCTGTACCAGTCAACAAGGTTCTTGTCCATATTATCCAAGGTCTTACAATCCGGCGTCTGAATGGAACCTAAAGTCATGCATTCATGGTTGTCGATGTCAATGACACCGATGCCCATGATTTCCAGTCCACGCTTGTATTCTCCTGCACAACCGGACCGGAAGTAACCTGTCCAAGGTGTCTTCTTGCCTGATTTGGGAATATAGGAAGGATCGATGGCGATGGCTTTTCTTTTGCCTGTGAGATGCTTGCTGATGATAGATCCGTTGAACGCAAACCAGTCGAAAGTTTCATGCTCAAAAAGGTTACGATAAGTCTGTTCTGAGAAACAGCCATATCTGCCCAATTGAAGGAAATTTATACGATCCGGGATGGCCATGAATAATTTCATGGTGTCCATGAATGCTTTTTCAAAAGGTTTGTGTATATTCGCTACTGATTTGAG
>ENA-OQIO01000385-OQIO01000385.1-human-gut-metagenome-genome-assembly--contig:-NODE-385-length-24040-cov-4.062853_pt1 | contig 24040 bp, 24 predicted proteins | sample MGYA00242573_ERZ504737 | MGnify/ENA primary metagenome ERZ504737 (study PRJEB26092, sample SAMD00036203) | human gut metagenome | host: Homo sapiens | study: EMG produced TPA metagenomics assembly of...
AAAAATAAAAATGCCGGTACAGGCAGCACAATAAGAAATGGAGGAAATGAATCATTATGAAGAACATAGAGGAACTGTCAGTAAATACAATCCGTGTGTTATCAGCAGAAGCGATTCAGAAAGCAAAATCAGGACATCCGGGACTGCCGCTTGGCGCAGCACCGATGGCATATGAATTATGGACAAACCATATGAACCACAATCCGGCAGACCCGGAATGGGCAAACAGAGATCGTTTTGTACTCTCAGGAGGACACGGCTCGATGCTGTTATATTCTTTATTACATTTGTTTGGCTACGGAAATCTTTCTATGGAAGACTTAAAGAATTTCAGACAGCTGGGTTCATTGACACCGGGACATCCGGAATACGGTCATACCGTTGGTATTGAAGCAACGACAGGCCCGCTTGGACAGGGTATGGCAATGGCAGTCGGCATGGCAATGGCAGAAGCACATCTTGCCGCTGTATTTAACAAAGACGGTTACGATATTGTAGACCACTATACTTATGTACTTGGCGGTGACGGCTGTATGATGGAAGGTATTTCATCAGAAGCATTTTCACTCGCAGGAACATTAGGACTGCATAAGCTGATTGTATTTTATGATTCCAACAACATTTCTATTGAAGGAAGCACCGATATTGCATTTACGGAAGACGTAACAAAGCGTTTTGAAGCATTCGGCTTCCAGACACTTGAAGTTAAAGACGGCAACAATCTTGCAGAAATTGCTGCAGCGATTGAAGCGGCAAAAGCAGATACAACCCGTCCGACAATGATTAAGTCAATACGGTGATCGGCTATGGCTGTCCTGCAAAGCAGGGTAAGGCAAGCGCACACGGTGAACCGCTCGGTGAAGAAAATGTTGCGGCTTTAAAGGAATATTTAGAGTGGCCTTGCAAGGAAGCATTTACTGTTCCGCAGGAAGTATATGATCATTTCAACGAAGCTGCCAAGAAGAAAGCAGCAGTTGAAGATGAATGGAATGTATTATTTGAAAAGTACAGAAAAGAATATCCGGATATGGCAGAAAAATGGGATGCTTATTACAACGGATATGATTTATCAAAGCTGTTTGATTCAGAAGATTACTGGAAGAAAGCAGAAAAACCGGAAGCGACCAGAAGCACATCCGGCAGCATTTTAAATGAAATTAAACAGCTCATGCCAAACCTGATTGGCGGTTCAGCCGACCTTGCACCGTCCAATAAGACAAACATGAAGGATGCCGGTGATTTTTCAAAAGACAATTATGCAGGCACCAATCTGCATTTCGGCGTCAGGGAACAGGCGATGGCGGCAATCGGCAACGGACTTGCACTGCATGGCGGATTAAAGGCATTTGTAGCGACATTCTTTGTATTCAGTGATTATACAAAGCCAATGGCAAGACTGTCCGCATTAATGAATCTGCCGCTGACATTTATCTTTACACATGATAGCATCGGTGTCGGAGAAGACGGACCGACACACGAACCGGTTGAACAGCTTGCGGCATTCCGCTCCCTGCCAAATTTCTGTGTATACAGACCGTGTGACAGAACAGAAACCGCAGCGGCATGGTACCGTGCAGTTACTTCAAAAGACCAGCCGACAGCACTTGTGCTGACAAGACAGAATCTTTCACAGATGCAGGGTTCATCAAAGGAAGCGTTAAAGGGCGGTTATATCTTAGCGGATTCTAAGAAAGAAGTTCCGGACGCCATCATTATTGCCAGCGGTTCGGAAGTAGAACTGGCAGTAAATGCAAAAGCAGAGCTTGCAAAAGACGGCGTGGAGGTGCGTGTTGTCAGTATGCCGAGTATGGAAGCATTTGAAGAACAGACAGCAGAATACAAGGAATCCGTTCTTCCGAAGCATGCCGGAAGAGAGTTGCGGTCGAAGCACTTTCAGATTTCGGCTGGTACCGTTACGTGGGCTTAGACGGCAAAGTAGTTTCCATGACAGGCTTTGGCGCATCCGGTCCTGCGGCATCACTGTTTGAAAAATTCGGATTTACAACGGAAAATGTTGTAGCGGCTGTAAAATCTGTTTTATAAAAGTATTGAAAAATTTATGTAAAACATACAAAAAATTCAAAAAAAGCACTTGCAATTCACAGCAGATAATACTATAATAAACTCAAGATTGTTGAAAAATTAACAAAGTCCTGCGGGGACATTCAACAAAATACATAGTATATGGAGGATTTTGAGTTATGACACGTTTTACATTACCAAGAGACTTATATCACGGAAAAGGATCATTAGAGGCATTAAAGACACTGGAAGGTAAGAAAGCCATTATCTGTGTAGGCGGCGGTTCTATGAAGCGCAACGGCTTCTTACAGAAGGCAGAAGACTACTTAAAAGAAGCAGGAATGGAAGTAAAACTGTTTGAGGGCATCGAATCCGACCCGTCAGTAGACACTGTCATGAAGGGTGCTAAGGTTATGGAAGAATACGGACCGGACTGGATTGTAGCGATTGGCGGCGGTTCTCCGATTGATGCAGCAAAGGCAATGTGGGTAAAATATGAATATCCTGACATTACATTTGAAGAAATGTGCAAGGTATTCGGTATGCCGAAGCTTCGTAAAAAAGCACATTTCTGTGCAGTATCTTCTACATCCGGTACAGCAACGGAAGTTACGGCATTCTCAGTTATCACAGATTACGAAAAAGGTATTAAGTATCCGCTGGCTGATTTTGAAATCACACCGGATGTTGCAATCGTAGACCCTGAACTGGCTGAAACAATGCCTGTAAAGCTGGTAGCCCATACAGGTATGGATGCAATGACACATGCCATTGAAGCGTATGTATCAACCGCAAACTGCGATTATACAGACCCACTGGCACTTCATGCAATTAAGATGATTCATGAAACACTGATTAAGTCATACAACGGAGATATGGCAGCCCGTGATTCTATGCACAACGCACAGTGTCTTGCAGGTATGGCATTCTCCAACGCATTACTCGGTATCGTTCATTCAATGGCACATAAGACCGGTGCTGCATTTGAAGGCGGACATATTATCCACGGTGCTGCCAATGCAATGTATCTGCCAAAGGTTATCAAATACAATGCCAAGAATGAGGAAGCTGCCAAGAGATATGCAGAAATTGCAGATTTCATTCACTTAGGCGGTAATACAACAGAAGAAAAGATTGATAAACTCATCGAACTGCTCCGCAAGATGAATGATGAACTCAATATCCCGCACTGCATCAAGCATTATGGTGAAGGCGGACTTCCGGCAGAAGAAGGTATTGTACCGGAAGATGAGTCTTAAAGAAGCTTCCTGAAATTGCAGCAAACGCAATTCTTGATGCCTGTACAGGTTCTAATCCTCGTCAGCCAAATCAGGAAGAAATGGAGAAATTACTGAAGTGCTGCTATTATGACACAGAAGTAGATTTCTAATCAATAAGCTTATAACGGAAAAATAAATTTTCCATTTTACGTTTCTCCTTTCATAAATGCCGTATTTTTCATAGAATATATGAAAATACGGCATTTTTTTGCAACTATATCATGTCCGGTTTCGTATAAAGAATAAGAGGAGGTGGCAGGAAGTGTTTGAAACAGATGAAACGCTTATCAGGCGCATATTACAGGGGAAAGACCGTGAGGCAGGTGAACTGCTGGTTGAACGGCATTATAAAAGAATATATAAAGAGATTTACTTAAAAACTTCAGATGAGGAGCTTGCAAAAGACCTTACGCAGGAAGCATTTATACAGATATTAAAAAATCTATATCAGTTTGACAGTAAAAAGGCGTCCTTTAAGACGTGGATTACAAGAATTGCCTGCAATAAAGTGATTGATTACATGAGAAGCCGCCAGCACCATGAAATGCTTATGACTGAAATTTTGGACGATTATGATAAAGAAGATGCGCACAATCTTGAGGAACGTGTGACAAACCGCATGGCAACACAGCGGGTAGAGCAATTACTTGAAAAAGAGGAAGTACAAAACCAGAAGATATTTAACCTGAAAGCACAGCAGGGTTACACATTTGAAGAAGTCAGTACGATTACGGGGGTAACAAAAACTGCTGTAAAAAACCGCTATTACTCCATGGTGAGAAAGATGAGAAAGGAGCTGAGTGATTATGAGTAGGATTAAATATCCGGGTGAACAGGAAATGAAGCGCCAGATTCAGGTGATTTTGGATGAGTCCGGCATGTTTGAAGATGACGAAAAAAGTCAGGGTTATACAGAGTGTGTGCAGGTGAAGAAACGTCCGGCGGTAAAGACGGCGATTTTATTTCCCCTGGCAGCCGCGGCGGTAATGTTTCTTGTTGTCACTGCGGCAGGACTGATACCGCAGCAGACAAATTCCAGGGTCGAACCGATGACAAATGTGCTGACGGATGATACAATAAGATCAGTATCAAAAACACAGCTAAGCGACGATATTACGGTTCAGATTTGTACAGACTGTTCTTATCTGCCATTAAAAGCATCCGGGTCAGACAGCGTATCGGACAGACAGATACAGTTTAGTTATACGTATCCGAAAATTTATTATCAGGGAACAGAGGTGGAGTCTGTTACGCGCTATTACGAGGACAGAATCGAACAGTTAAAAACACAGGCGCAGACACAGTTTAAGAATGTTGCCTTTGTAAAGGATTTGGATATTCCGGTAAAGATTTCATATCATTGTTCGGCATTAAACGATGTGACCGCACCGGAAAATAATCTGGTGTCAATTTATGAAAATTATTCGGAAAGTTATACAGCATACGATAAAGATGGGGCGTATGTTACGGTAATGACCAATGCTGTTTATGGTGGGAATTTTAATGCAAAGACAGGAAAGAAGCTCTCTTTAAATGAACTTTTTGAAGAAAATGACTTGTCAGGGCTGGAAAAAGAATGGATCGGTATCGGACAGACAGAACAGGAATTACAGACGATTGCAGATACGGATGCATGGTATTTATCGCAGGACGGACTGGCACTGTGTATCAACGGCTGTGAAAACGATTATGAGAATAACGCAGGAAAGCTGCGGTATCACAATGTTTCATGCAAAACAAATGTCGTGGCTTATGACACGCTTTCCGGATTAAAGAAAGGCTAAAAATCCACAGGCAGAATGAATACAGGAAGATACGGCAGAATGTGAGGAGAGTATGCCAAACGAGATGGAAGAATTAGAATTTTATTTAAAAAAGGCAAAACAGGTTGTATATGAAGTCAAAAAGACAGTTGTCGGCAAAGATGAGGCTATCTGCAAACTGCTGATGGCAATCTTAGCAAAGGGACATATTCTGATTGAAGATATTCCGGGGGTCGGAAAGACAACGATGGCGCTGGCATTTTCAAAGGCACTGGGACTGGAATGTAACCGGCTGCAGTTTACACCGGATATTATGCCGTCGGATCTGACGGGATTTAACTTATACAACCGTCAAACAGGGCAGTTTGAGTACAAGCCGGGAGCTGTGCTGTGCAATATTTTACTGGCAGATGAAATTAACAGAACCTCGCCAAAGACCCAGTCTGCGCTGTTAGAGGTGATGGAGGAGCGCAGGGTGACGGTGGACAGCCAGAGCATTGAGCTGCCAAAGCCGTTTATGGTCATGGCAACACAGAATCCATTTGGTTCAATCGGAACACAGAAACTTCCGGAATCCCAGCTTGACCGTTTTATGATTCAGATATCACTGGGATATCCGACCGTGGAAGATGAAATTGCCATTTTAAAAAATAAGACAAACGGCAGTCCGAAAATTATTTCGGAAAAGGTGCTGACAGCAGAGGAATTAATGGCAATGCAGGCTTATGTGGAACAAATCTATGTCGATGACAGGGTTTATGATTATGTGGCGCGGATTGCAAAGGCAACGAGAAACAGCCCGGAGATTTTACAGGGCATCAGTCCGAGAGGAAGTATCGCGGTGCTTGCGATTGCCAAGCAGAAGCGTTCTTACGCGGACATACTTATGTGCTGCCGTCGGATATCCAGTATGTATTAATGGATGCTGCGGCACACCGTATTATTGTGGATAACGGATTGAGAAATGGAAATGTGACGGCAGAAACGGCATTAAAAAATGTGCTTGAAACCGTTTCCGTGCCGAAACTGGATGTGAAAAGGGTCGTTTAAATGAGAAAAAGAAGACTTTTGTATATCGTCTGTCTGCTGGGGGTATTCTGGCTGAATGTCATCTATGTCGAATACCAGTTCTTTCTGCTGCTGGTACTGCTGATTGTTGTTCCGGCGATTTCCGGGGTGCTGTTTGAACTGGCGGCAAACGGATTAAAGCTGTATCTGAACATTCCACAGAAGGAAGTGCATCCCGGACAGCTGGTGACAGTGTGCATTAAGGCCGTAAACCGCCATGTGATATTTTTAGGGAAACAGCAGTTTCAGATTGGCGTGGCCTATCTGAATACTCCGGGAAATGAAAAGGAAATGCTGCAATGTGACGGAGTTACGGAAAAAGTACAGCAGACAATGGCGGAATTTAGTCCAAAGCACTGCGGCATCGCACAAATTGACATTGAAAAAGTATTTTTGCAGGATTATCTGGGGCTGATTGGTACACAAAAGAATTTTCGCGGAAGCTGCCAGCTTGCCGTACTGCCGGAGCCGGTTTTATCCACGCGGGTCAGGACGGGAATGGAAAAACAGCAGGAATACCGCTATTCAGCGGTAGCAGATGATGATTCGGATATTCTGGATTTGCGGGCGTTCCGTCCGGGTGATAATTTAAACCATATCCACTGGAATTTAACCTTCGTACAGATGATTTGATTGTGCGGCAGTATGGAGAACAGATTGATGTAAAAAAAGTGATTCTTGTGGATTTAAGCATTTTGAACACAGCGCAGTACAGGAGCCGAATGGATGCAGTCTATACAGCAGTGGCTTCCATTGCCAATTTATACGTTGAAAATGAGGTGAATACGCTGATTCTTGCATGGAACGGACAGAAACAAAGTGCAGAGTATCTGGAAGTCCATGACCGGACAGAATTAAACCGTGCCATGATACGGCTGATGCAGATTCCATGCAGCAGCAGGGCAGGAGAGCATGCAGCGGCGGTATATTTAAAGGACATTGAAGCACAGGGACAGCAGGCATTATTTGTGACGGCAGGAAGCTATGAGAATAACAAAGTAAGAATTGTCAATGTGGAAAAGATACAGTTACAGGAACTGATCGATGAACTTTGGGAAAAGATATAAGGGACAGAAATTAGAAACAAGGGGTAAGACAGCATGGAAGAAAATCGTGAAATCAGTTACATCGTAAGAATGCTTCTTACAACAATCGGATCATATGGAATTATAAGGGTGCTGACTTCATGCGCCCTTTTTCAGGTATCGGATATGGCAGTGATTTTTGGAATTTTGGCGGCTGCTGTTATTTGTGTGTACGGGCTGTACGGCAGAAAAAAGCATTTTTTAATCGTGACGGGGATTTTATTTGCCGGATTGTCCGTTTTAAGTTTTGGCATTTTAAGAGCCGGGTTCTGCCACATTTATAATGACTGTATGACAGCCCTTGAAAAGCCATACGGACTGAGTCTTGGCAGAATTGCCGTAAAGGAAGCGGCAGCGCGGCCGATGCAGGAAACAATAGCGGTGTTGTTTATTGCAGTTCTTGTGACATTTGCAGCAGCAGTTATTGTGATTTACCTGCATAGTATGCTGGGGACACTGCTTTCTATTCTGCCGCTGCTTATTTTATTCGTATCGCTGGGAGCAGTCCCGGACAGCTGTACATTTTTTCTGTGTATCAGCTACGTGCTTGGTGTTTCGGCTTTGCAGGGGCAAAAAGGCGGGGAACAGCAGTCACTGATGGTTTTGTTTTTATGTCTGATTGCACTGACGGTTTCGGTTATTGTGCGCCCGCCGGTAAACTATGAACGGTTTCAGGTATTTCAGGTGTTAAATGAAGAAGCGAAAAACCGTTTTTCATGGGTCGGCGGAGATTTAGAAACAGATGTTGACCTTGCAAACGGTGGAATTAATAACGGGGAACTGGGGAAAATTGATGGTATCCGCTACAGCAACCGGACCCTGCTGACAGTAACCACGCAAAGTACCGGGAAAAATCAGTATTTTCCGAGGTTTATCGGGTTGGATTATGATACAGGCCGGTGGTCAGAGCTGCTAAGCAGTACACTAAAAAACGATCAGAAGGAAAATCTTGTGGATTATATGGATACACAGGCGCAGGCGCAGCAGTATATTGAAAATACAGTGGGCAGTTATTACCAGATGATAAAAAAAGTACCATATATTCTCCGGTATACGGATGGAACGACACAGAACGGAACCAATGTCATTGCCGGTGTGAATAGTTACAGTGCTTTTAATAATCTTTTGGAGTATCTGCGGTATGAGTATCTTGGCGGTGGTGCGCCTTTGTATAAAAATATGGTTTCTTATCAGAATCTGGTAAAAAATAATTATCTTGATGTGCCGTATGATGTACGGGAAGTGATTGAAAATCTGCTCGGAGAAACCAGCGTTACAACGACGGAACAAAAAGAAAATTATATTAAATATGTAAAAGATTATCTTTCACAAAACTATACTTACAATATGTTTCCGGGGAAAGTGCCGGAAAATGAAGATTTTGTAAAATATTTTCTGACAGAAAGCAAAGAGGGATATTGTACATATTTTGCAACGGCGGCAGTACTGATGTACCGCTGTGCAGGAATTCCGGCAAGATATGTCGAAGGATATGTGGCGGCAGATGATACTATAAAGTCGGGAGTTCCGATACAGACGACACAGACAAGAAAGACATCGGACAATGTGCAGACGGAAGAAAATGTTGTTGAATATCAGGTGGATTTAAAGGACAATGCGGCACATGCATGGGCAGAAGTCTATATGGACGGTTACGGCTGGGTTACGGTGGAAGTGACACCGCAGGCATCGGCGCAGGGCAGTACCGGTGCAGCCACAGAAGCAGGCGCATCATCCGGGGAAGGACAGAATATACAGCAGGAATTACAGACAGAAAGCCCGTCAGAAGTTTCCACAGACGGACAGGAACTGACACAGGATGCAGCCGGACAGCCGTTGGAACAGCGGACAGATTCAGTTCCGGAAATTTCACAGGGTGCAGCCGGAGAGGCAGATAACATGGCACAGGATGACAGCAGTGCAGGTAGTACGGATGTGGGGAAGGCACAGACAGAATCTGCTTTTACACGGCTTGTAAAACAGTATCCGCTGCTTTGGATTCCAATCGGACTGATATTGCTGTTTATAGTAATGTCTGCTATAATTCTGATACGGTATTTTACTGTCAGACAGATGCGCACAGCAAAGAAAAGAAAGACAGATATTAAGAGTATGGTACAGGAAGAACGGCGGGAAATGGTGATGGAGGCTTACCGTAGTTTTGAAAAAATGCTTGCGGCAGCGGGATATGCAGAACAAGCGGTCTGGAGTACGAAGCGTATGCGGGCTATCTGACCGAGGCGTCGGAAATTTTTAAGGAAAATCATATCAAACGGATTTTTGATCTGGTACTGCGGTGTTCATTTTCCGAAATACCGGTCAGTGAGCAGGAGTACCGCGGGTACCGCAGGGATATGCAGAATATCCGCAATGCCATAGAACAAAAGCTTGGATTTTGGGAAAGACTGTATTTTAAGTATATACGGTTGTTTTAAATAAGGAGAGGTATGTTTGATTTAGAAGATGAGTTAAAGAAACTCCCGGCAAAGCGGGAGTTTATATTATGCATGACAATACGGATACGATTATTTATGTGGGAAAAGCTGTGAGCCTGAAAAACAGGGTGCGGCAGTATTTTCAAAGCAGCCGGAATCATTCGTCCAAAATAAAGAAAATGGTTTCGCACATCGCTTATTTTGAGTATATTATTACAGATTCCGAACTGGAAGCGCTGGTTTTGGAGTGCAACCTGATTAAGGAACACCGCCCGAAGTATAATACGATGTTAAAGGACGATAAAACCTATCCGTTTATCAAAGTCACGACAGGTGAAGCGTATCCGAGAGTTTTATTTTCAAGGGATATGAAGCATGGCGCGGGCAGATACTTTGGCCCGTATACTTCGGCAGGGGCGGTCAAGGACACGATTGAACTGCTCTGCAAGCTCTATAAAATCAGAACGTGCAGCCGCAATCTGCCAAAAGATGAGGGGAAACAGCGCCCATGCCTGAATTACCATATCGGGCAGTGCAGTGCGCCGTGCCAGGGATACATTTCTGAAATCGAATACAGAAAAAACGTAGATAGTGTGCTGGAATTTTTAAACGGCAATTATGATAAAATTTTAAAACAGCTGACGGCGCAGATGAATGACTGCGCGGAAAAACTCGAATATGAAGAAGCGGCGCGCTGCCGGGATTTAATCCAAAGTGTTAAGCAGGTGGCACAGAAGCAGAAAATTACGGCAGATGACGAAACCGACCGTGACGTGGTGGCGTGTGCAAGTGACGGCACGGATGCGGTGGTACAGATTTTTTATATCCGCAGCGGAAAGCTTCTCGGCAGGGATCATTTTCATATGAGCGTGGCGGAAGGTGATACCAGAAGTGATATTATCAGCGGATTTTTAAAGCAGTATTACGGCGGAACACCCTATATTCCAAATGTAGTAATGTTACAGGAAGAAATCGAAGACGCACAGATTATCAGCGAGTGGCTCGGCAGTATGAAAAAGCGCAAGGTGTCTGTTGTGACACCGAAAAAAGGCACAAAGGAAAAACTCGTGGAGCTGGCATATAAAAATGCACAGATGGTGCTGCTTCAGGATACGGAAAAGATTAAACGGGAAGAACAGCGGACAGTCGGTGCAATGCAGGAAATCGCAGACTGGCTTTCCCTGCCGCATCTGGTACGCGCGGAAGCTTATGATATTTCCAACACCAGCGGTATTGAATCCGTTGGTTCAATGGTTGTTTTTGAAAACGGACGGCCAAAGAAAAATGATTACAGAAAATTTAAGATAAAAACGGTGAAAGGACCGGACGATTATAAAAAGTATGCGCGAAGTACTGACAAGGCGTTTTCTGCGCGGAAAAGAGCAGTCGGAAGGATTTGCGGTATACCCGGATATTATCATGATGGATGGCGGCAGAGGACAGGTCAATATTGCACTGGAGGTTTTAAAGGAGCTGGATTTACACATTCCGGTGTGCGGCATGGTCAAAGATGACAATCACAGAACCCGCGGACTCTACTATAATAATATAGAAATTCCAATTGACAGGAACAGTGAAGGTTTAAGCTGATTACAAGGATTCAGGACGAAGCACACCGTTTTGCCATTACGTATCACAGAAGCCTGCGAAGCAAGGCGCAGGTTCATTCGGTGTTAGACGGTATTGACGGCATCGGTCCGGCAAGAAGAAAGGCACTGATGAAGCATTTCTTAGACATTGAAAAAATCCGCACGGCACCGGTGGAGGAGCTGATGAAGGTGGACGGCATTACGGAAAAGGTGGCAGAAAATATTTATGCGTTTTTCCATTAAAAACCCATAATTGACCGCGTACTATACGGTGTGATAAAATAAAAATACTAAAAAGTCAGCGTAAAGAGTGCGACAAAGTCGCCCAGAAATAAGAGGATAGTGTGAAAAATCCTTAAATCAAAGATTTTTCACACAACAGAATTTGTGCCGCAGGCGTCACGAATTCTGTTTATATCGCAGGACTGAATAATCAGCCGCGATTCCTCCGGCATTAAAAATGCCTGCGGAAAGAGGAGTAGTATGAATGGAAGCGAAAGAGTGAAGCTGTCTAAAGTCGTTGAGAAGATGCAGCTTGAGAACATGACACCACAGATTGATATTTCAGGAACATGGCTTCATATTCCGGAGGTCAACAGACCGGCATTGCAGTTGACCGGGTTTTATAACCAGTTTGATAATGATCGGTTACAGATTATCGGAAATGTAGAATATTCATATTTAAAAAGCCTTTCGGAAACAGAGCGGTATGAGCGGTATATGCAGCTGCTTTCAAGCAATATTCCGTGTCTGGTATTCTGCCGCGGATTAGAGCCGGAACCGAAAATTTTAGAGCTTGCGGTGAAATGCCAGATACCGATTTTTAAATCACAGGAAGCGACCTCTTCCTTTATGGCAGAGGTTATCGGCTGGTTAAAGGTACAGCTTGCACCGTGTATTGTTATTCACGGGGTGTTGGTTGATGTATATGGTGTCGGTGTGTTAATTACCGGTGAAAGTGGTATCGGTAAGAGTGAAGCGGCATTGGAACTCATTAAAAGAGGACACCGTCTTGTAACCGATGATGCAGTAGAAATCCGCAAAGTCAGCAACGAAACGCTGGTCGGTTCTGCGCCGGGTGTCACAAAGTATTTTATTGAACTGCGTGGTATCGGCATTATTGATGTTAAGACCCTGTTTGGTGTAGAAAGCGTTAAAGAAACCCAGCAGATTGATATGGTTATGCAGTTAGAAGACTGGAATAAAGACAGGGAATACGACAGACTGGGTCTGGAGGAAGAATATACAGAATACCTTGGCAATAAAGTGGTATGCCACGCACTGCCGGTACGTCCGGGACGAAATCTTGCGGTTATTGTAGAAGCGGCTGCGGTCAACCACAGACAGAAAAAAATGGGTTATAATGCGGCGAAGGAATTATACCGCAGAGTACAGGAAAATCTCATGCGGGGAGATGATGATGATGAATAAAGTTCTTTTTGGCATTGATATCGGCGGTACAACTGTAAAATGTGGATTATTTACACTGAATGGGGAACTGCTTGAAAAGTCAGAAATTCCAACGGATAAGCAGGATAACGGAAGCCGGATTCTGTCTGATGTGGCAGCACATATACGGAATATATTGGAAAAAAGGCGCCTGACAGTTTCAGATGTGGCGGGTGTCGGTATCGGTGTGCCGGGTGCGGTGACACCGGACGGCATTGTTAATAAATGTATTAATTTAGGCTGGGATATCAAAGATGTTGCAAAAGAAATGCAGACATTTCTGCCGGTCTTTGTAAAAGTGGGAAATGATGCCAACATGGCGGCACTCGGTGAATTCTGGAAGGGCAGTGCGAAAGGCTATCAGAGCGTTATGCTGGTAACGGTAGGAACCGGTGTCGGCGGCGGGCTGATTATAGACGGAAAGCCGGTTGCCGGTGTACATGGTGCGGCGGCGGAAATCGGGCATCTGCCGATTGTGGAAGGCGAACAGGAAGCCTGCAACTGCGGGAAAAAAGGCTGTCTGGAGCAGGCAGCTTCCGCGACAGGCATTGTACGTGTTGCAAAGCGGATTCTGGCAGCAGCAGAAACAGAATCGGTTCTTAGAAATATAGACAATCTTACGGCAAAGGATGTATTTGATGCGGCACAGGCGGGAGATGCGCTTGCTGTGCAGACGGCAGAAACGGTCTGTGAATATTTAGGCAGGGGGCTTGCGTGCGTGGCGGCAGTTGTAGATCCGGAGTGCTTTTTAATCGGCGGCGGGGTATCCAAGGCAGGTAAATATTTTACGGATTTAATTGGGAAATATTATCAAAAGCATGCATTTCACCCAAGCCGCGGTACGAAGATTGTAACGGCACAGCTTGGTAACGATGCAGGCATGTATGGCGCGGCAAAGCTGGCGGCAGACAATATAAAGAATGGAGCAGAATAAAGAAATGGATAGGCTGGCAGAAATATTTGGAAAAGAAAATGTACTCAAAGATGAACCGATGAGCAGACATACGACATTCCGTATCGGGGGAGCGGCAGATTTCTTTGTTAAAGTACAGACAATATCGCAGCTTCAGGAAGCCATGCGCTATTTAAAAAAAGAGCAGATTCCATTTTATATTGTCGGAAACGGAAGCAATCTTTTAGTGCGTGATGAGGGTGTGCGCGGTGTTGTATTGCAGCTGGGGGAGCGTTTCAGCGGTTATGAATTTCTGCACGAAACGCCCGGAAGTGTTGTACAATCCGGCACGGCGGTTGACAAGAATCAGATTGTCATGGTGCGTGCAAAGGCGGGTTCCTGCTTGGCAGACTGGGTAAAGAATTTGCGGAATACAGCCTTTCGGGATTTGAATTTGCTTCGGGAATTCCGGGAACACTCGGCGGTGCGGTTTATATGAATGCCGGGGCTTACGGCGGAGAAATCAAAGACATTTTAGTGCGTGCAACCCTTATGGATATGGACGGCAGCCTGTTTGAATTTACGAATCAGCAGATGCAGTTCGGATACCGCAAAAGCATTGCGGCAGAGAAAAATTATATTGTACTGGAAGCCGATCTGGCGCTGCACGTATCATCGAAAGAAGAAGTGCTTGCAAAAATGGCAGAGCTTTCCGCACAGCGCAGATTAAAACAGCCGCTGGAATATCCGAGCGCCGGAAGTACGTTTAAACGACCGGAAGGATATTTTGCAGGCAAGTTAATTTCCGATGCAGGATTAAAAGGATTTTCTGTCGGCGGCGCACAGGTTTCCGAAAAACATGCCGGATTTGTGATTAATACCGGCAATGCAACGGCTGCAGATGTCATTGCACTGACTGATGCCGTGCGCGATAAAGTATTTGAAAAATACGGTGTAAAACTGGAATTAGAGATAAAGCAGTTAGGATAGGCTTTCAGTGAAAGGACGGCTCATCGTTATGAAAATGGTTATTGTTACAGGAATGTCGGGTGCGGGCAAATCAACGGCACTCAATGTATTGGAAGACGAAGGCTATTATTGCGTCGATAATATGCCGATTTCCTTAGTCGTAAAATTTGCGGAGCTGGCGGCAGGTCAGGAAGAAGGATATTCAGACATTGCGCTGGGAATTGATATCCGCAGCGGCAACGCACTCGGGGAATTCGATGAGGTTTTAGATGAGCTTTCCCGCAGGCACTACCGGTATAAAATCCTGTATCTGGACTCAAGCGATGAGGTGCTTGTCAAACGCTATAAAGAAACGCGCAGAACGCATCCGCTTGCAAAAGATGACCGTGTTGATAAAGGCATTGCAAGAGAGCGCAAAAAGCTGGAGTTTTTAAAGAAGCGCGCGGATTACATTATTGATACCAGCCAGCTTCTGACAAGGGAATTTAAGCAGGAGCTTGAAAAGATTTTTATTCAGGGAGAGCATTACAACAACCTGTTTGTAACCGTGTTATCCTTTGGATTTAAATACGGGATTCCGTCGGATGCCGACCTTGTTTTTGATGTCCGTTTTCTGCCAAATCCCTACTACGTCAGTGAATTAAAGCCGCTGACGGGAAATGATAAGGCGATTCAGGATTATGTCATGGGATTTAAGGCGGCAAGGGATTTTTTGGACAAAATTACGGACTTAGTGGCATTTTTACTGCCCAACTATGTGCAGGAGGGAAAAAACAGCTTAGTTATTGCGATAGGCTGTACCGGTGGAAAACACCGCTCCGTGACACTTGCAAATGCCCTTGCGGACAGGTTAAAACACACGGAATACGGCTGTAAGGTCGAACACCGGGATATAGATAAAGATACGAAACGTAAAAAGTGAGGACAGGAAACATGTCGTTTTCATCTGAGGTGAAAGAAGAATTAGGAAAAAGGCTGGATACGGCAAGGCACTGCCAGATTGCGGAATTTGCCGCCATTATGGCATTTTGTGGAAAAATGCGCAGTGACAGCGGTGAGGAAATGCAGATTGAGGTCATGACGGAAAATGAAGTCGTTTTGCAGAAATTCATCCTGCTGGCAGAAAGCATTTTTGAAATGGAAGAACACGATTTTGTGATTGAACATGAGGGAAAGAAAAACAGTCTGATTCATGTGTATATTAAAGAGCCGGTTTATGTTACAAAGATTCTGATGACATTAAAGTGGTGTGATGAGCAGTTTACGCAGATTGAGCCGGTTTTTGTGCATCCGATTCTGGTGCAGAAGGAGTGCTGTAAAAAAGCATTTATCCGCGGGGCGTATCTTGCGGCGGGTTCAATCAGCGACCCTAACAAATTTTATCATTATGAAATTGTCTGCGAATACGAAGAAGATGCGGTGCAGCTACAGGAATTACTGCTGTATTTTGAGCTGGATGCCAAGGTGATTCAGCGCAAGCGCAATTACATTGTATATTTAAAAGAAGGAAATAACATTACAGATGTACTCAATCTCATGGGTGCGGTGGTGTCCCAGATGAATCTGTATAATATTATGATTTTAAAGGGGATGCGAAATGATGTAAACCGCAAGGTCAACTGTGAAACTGCCAATTTAAATAAGACGATTGAGGCGGCGGTCAAACAGATCCGCGACATTGAATATCTGCGGGATACGGTCGGATTAGAGAGCCTGTCGGACGGACTGCGCCAGGTCGCCTATGTGCGCCTTGAAAATCCCGATATGAATTTAAAGGACATCGGGGAACGCTTAAATCCGACAGTTGGCAAATCCGGTGTGAATCACCGCCTGCGTAAAATCAGTGAAATGGCAGAACAGCTTCGCGGAGAAGCCTAAGGCGCCAACCGGCATAAACAGACATAAAGGCAGATGAGAAAACGTCCGTGCGGATTTCTCATCTGCCCTTTGCAGTTAGTAGCCTTTCTTTTTTTGCTGTTTAGAAAGAATTGAAAGTAAAATCTTTTTCGGTGTGAAGCGGCTGCCCCATACGGCGGCACGCATAAGTGGTGATGGTACAATCGTAAGCGTACCTTTTGACATTTCCTTTAAGCAGTAAGAAACACAGCGTTTTGCGGAAATGCCCGGAAGGGCGAAAGTGACATTTGCCGTTTCGTTAAAATTTGTATTGACAGGACCAGGACAGAGCATACTGATATGGACATTGCTGTGTACTTCCTGTAATTCCTGATAAATGGCATTGGTCAGGCTGGTGACGTAGGCCTTGGTTGCGTAATAAGTAGACATATACGGTCCGCCGGGCAGCAGTCCGGCACTGGAAGCAACATTTAAAATGTAGCCGCGGTCTTTTTTCATCAATTCCGGCAGCAGTTTGCGCGTTAAAATGTGCAGTGCTTTGATGTTCACATTAATCATGTCCAGTGATTTTGATAAATCCGACTGCGCAAAGCGGTCTAAGTCGCCAAATCCTGCGTTGTTAATCAGAATTTGGATATCAAGCGGTTTTAATTCTTCTGCAAGCTGCATACACTGTGCTTCTTTGGATAAGTCGCAGGAAATGATGCGGCATTTGCAGGCAAGTTCTGCGGCAAGTTCTTCTAACGCTTTGGTGTTACGTGCCACTAAAATCAAGTTGTAGCCGCGTGCGGCAAGCTGCGCTGCAAATTCTTTTCCGATGCCGGAGCTGGCACCGGTGATACATGCTGTAGGCATAAAATCCCTTCTTTCTTTAATTTATGATGGTTCCTTTTTCGATGTTTTCACGAATGATACGGTCAACGACCTCAAATAACTGTTCTGAGCCGAGGCGGGTTTTGGACTGACGTCCGTAAACCTGTTCTGCGGTAACACCGTGTTCACGCCAGTCTCCGCCGCCGTTGCTGTTATTTAAAAGTAACGGCTGTAAATTATCCATGGAATGTGCAAATTTGGATTCCGGTGTTTCATACGCTTCAAATTCGTCAAACAGCGCAGTAAGTTCTTCTTTTTGTTCGTCCGGAAGCAGGGAGAAAATGCGTTCCTTTGCGGCATCTTCCCTTGCTTTCTGCGTTTTTAAGCCCTCGGCATCATACGCATACGTATCGCCTGCATCAATTTCCACAATATCGTGAATCAGGCACATCAGCATAACTTTTGCAATGTCTACAGGCTCATTGGAATATTCCTGCAGCAGATATGCCATGATAGCCATATGCCATGCGTGTTCGGCATCATTTTCATTTCTTCCGTGCCCCGACAGGTGTGTCTGTCGGAAAATATTTTTTTCTTTGTCAATTTCCAGCGCAAAATCCAGCTGTTGTTTTAATCGGTTATTCATACTATCCCCATTCCTGAGCAACTTGTTGCGAGTGGCGATGAGAAATTCGCGCAGGCGATTTCTCATCTGCCATTAGGGATATTTGTTTTTGCTCAAAAACAAATATCCGTATGAAAAATAAGCGCATCAGCGTCATTTTTCACATTATCTCCATTTCATACTAATCTCCTGATTCTTATTGTAACTTTTTCAATTCTGATTTACAATAAGAACATATTTGTTTTTCATAAGGGAAAAGAAAATGTCCGGACGTCGGATAAAGGGGTATAAGTATATGGTAATAAAGAATCAGACAAAAATGAAAAAGGAGCATATTCAGGCAGTCATGCGCGCGGCAAATTTCGACAATGACCGCTATAAAAAGTTTAAGCTGATGTACAATTTTTTCGGACTGTTATTCGGCATGATGTTTGTGCGCTATCTCATATTTGAAATGCTTGGAAGCCGTGAGCGCCAGCCGGTCATGATGGTGTTATACGGCATTGTGGGAGCAGTCTTTTTGTATATCGGCATGTACGGCATGGATAAAAGCAATTATAAAAAGTATTACCGCATTTACGGCAATATGATAGGAATTACGTTTACTTACGAGGCAGACAGTGAAGGAATCCGCATGACTGATGAGGAAGGCGACAATGAATTTTTTGAATGGGAACGCATGTTAAAATGGGTAGAAGATTTAGACAGCTTTTTTGTATACATGGGGCTGGAGGAGTGCCTGATTTTAGACAAGAACAGTTTTGTGGAAGGAACGGACATTAATTTTAAGGAACTGCTGACGGCGGTTGCGGGACTGAAAAAAGAGGAAAATGGAGATGAGTATGAAAAATAACGCTGATGCGCTTATTTTTCATACGGATATTTGTTTTTGAGCAAAAACAAATATCCCTAATGGCGGAAGAGAAATCGCCTGCGCGAATTTCTCTTCGCCTCTTCGCAACAAGTTGCTCAGAAGTGAGAGGTTAGTGTGAAAAATTCTTTAATCTAAGATTTTTCACACAGCATTTGTGCCGCAGGCGTCACAAAATAGCTTTTATCGCAGAGTCAAATGTAACTTTGGCTCGCGATTCCTCCGGCATTAGAATGCCTGCGGAATGAGAGGAAATATGACAGAAAAAGTATATATGCGTGAACTGACCGAACAGGAAATGACAGAAATTTATCAAAGTCATCTGGTTGAGGATTTTCCGGCGGGGGAGGTAAAGCCGCTGGCACATATGTTAGAGGGCAGAAAAAAGGGACAGTATGAGGCATACGGGCTGTTTGAGAAGGATACGTTAAAGGGTTATGCGTATTTTATCAAAAACAGCACACAGCCGGCTGCACTGCTGGACTATTTTGCGATTGTCCGGGGGCTGCGGAGTGCCGGTTACGGTTCACTGTTTTTAAAGAAATTACAGGCAATGTGCATAGAACAGCAAAAACAGCTGATTCTGGAAGTGGAAAACCCGGATTATGAAACGAGGAAGATAAAAAGGTACTGATGCACCGCCGCATTGCATTTTATCAGAAAAACGGCATGCAGTTAAGCGGTGTGACATGCAATTTTTATGACAATGAATACCGCATTATGTATGCGGGAGCGCATTGTGAAGATACAAAAGTGCAGGAAATAACGATGAATACATATCTGAACTTTTTCGGTGCAGATGTTGTCCGGAAACGTGCGGTATTTCATGCGCTTTAATGCTGTAGCGAATTGACAAAGAAAAGTAAATGTTGCATAATACATTGAAGACTTTTTTGAAAATGAGAAAAGACAACGGGGAAAAAGGAGGAAGCAATATGAATAATCAGCAGATGATGGAATTGACAACCGTAGAAAAGAGTGAGTTTGAACAGTTGGTATCTGAATGTACCCGCTCCGGTTCAATTGATTCCAATTTGTATATTGAATACGACGTTAAGAGAGGTCTGCGTGACAGTAACGGTAACGGTGTGCTTACCGGTCTGACAGAGATTTCCGACGTCTGCGGATGTCATAGTGTGAACGGACGAAAGATTCCGGTGGACGGTGAATTATATTTTCAGGGATACAATGTGGAAGATATTATCAAGGGTTCATCCAGAGACCGTTTCCGTTTTGAGGAAGTGACGTATCTGCTGTTATTCGGTTCGCTGCCGGATGATAAGCAGTTTGAAAGCTTTCTTAGAATTCTTACGGATTTACAGGAACTTTCCGGTGCGTTTATCCGTGATGTTATCATGAAGGCAACCAGTGCGAATCTGATGAATTCCCTGATGAAAAGTATTTTAAGCCTGTATTCTTACGATGAAAATCCGGACGATATTTCCGTGCCGAATGTCCTGCGCCAGTCTTTACAGCTGATTGCAAAAATGCCGCTGCTTGCGGTTTATGCATATCAGGCATACAGACATTACAAGCTGGACGGCACACTGATGATTAAGAATCCGAAAAAGGGCTATTCCACAGCGGAAAATATTTTATATATGTTAAGAGATGACGGACAGTTCAGCGAACTCGAAGCCAAGGTACTCGACATCTGTCTGGTACTTCATGCAGAGCACGGCGGCGGTAACAACTCTACATTTACAACACACGTTGTTACATCTTCCGGTACGGATACGTATTCTGCGATTTCTGCATCAATTGCATCTTTAAAAGGACCAAAGCACGGCGGTGCCAACTTAAAGGTACAGAAAATGTTTGCAGACATCGAAGCAAACTGCAAGGATTGGGAAGACAGAGAGGAAGTCTGTGCATATCTTAACAAAATTCTTGATAAGGAAGCCTTTGACAAGGCAGGACTGATTTACGGTATGGGACATGCCGTTTATACCAATTCTGACCCGCGTGAAGTGATTTTAAAGAGATTTGCAAAGCGCCTGTCAGAGGAAAAGGGCATGCAGAGAGAATTTGCACTGTATGAACTGGTAGAAAAGGAAGCCGGGGAACTGATTATGCACAAGAGAAAGCTGTTTAAGCCGGTTTGTGCAAATGTCGATTTCTACAGCGGATTTGTATACAGTATGCTGGGAATCCCGGAAGAATTATTTACTCCGATTTTTGCGATTGCAAGAATTTCAGGATGGTGTGCACACCGCCTGGAAGAACTTGTTAATGCAGGAAAGATTATCCGTCCGGCATATAAGTATGTGGGACATCACAGACCATACTGCACAATGCAGGATCGAAATGAAGGAAAACAGCCGAGATAGGCGAATATAGATAAAAGCAGGAGAAGAAAATGTCACAGTATAAGGTAAAAACAGTTCATCACCCGCTGAACTGTACGGTTGAAGTACCGGGGTCTAAGAGTATCACAAACAGGGCACTGTTAATGGCGGCGCTTTCAGATGGGGAGTGTACGCTTCATAGCGTGTTATTCAGCGATGATTCAAGACATTTTTTGACAAGTTTAATTGCCCTTGGATATGTCATTGAAGTCAATGAGGTGGATAAGTATGTGCTGATTCACGGAAAAGGCAGACAGATTCCGAAGAAGGAAGCAGCGATTGATGTAGGAAGTGCGGGTACGGCAGCAAGATTTTTAACGGCAATGCTGGCACTTTCCGATGGGGCATATACCATTCAGGCATCAGAACAGATGAAAAAACGTCCGATGCTGCCGCTGTTTGAAGCGCTGACCTCGATGGGGGCGGAATTTACATTTTTAGAAAAACCGGGACATCTTCCGGTACAGGTTAAGGGTGCGGCATTTGGCGGAAAAAAGCCTGCCGATAAGGTACAGGTAGATATCAGCGAAAGTACACAGTTTTTAAGTGCATTGCTTATGGTTGCGCCGATGCTTGAAAATGGTTTAAAGATTCACATTACCAGTAGAAAAACAGACGGCTCGTATATCCGCATTACAACGAAGATGATGCACCAGTTGGCTGTAACGTAGTTCATGAAGGCAGTTTATATGCGATTGCACCGGCAGAACGGTATATACCGGGAACATATCAGATTGAGCCGGACGTATCGGCGGCATGCTATTTTTATGCAGCAGCGGCGCTGACAGGCGGACACGTTATTGTAAAAAATGTGCATTCAACCTCCATGCAGGGTGATATGAAATTTATTGACGTTTTAAAACAGATGGGATGTGCCGTTACGGAAGAACGAGAAGGCATCTGTGTGACAGGACCAAAAGACGGTGTATACAGTGGCGTGGACATTGATATGAATGATTTTTCAGACCAGACCATGACACTGGCGGCGCTGGCACCGTTTGCCCAGACACCGACGTATATCCGCAACATCGGACATATCCGTTTACAGGAGTCTGACAGAATCCATGCCATTGTAACGGAGCTTACACGGTTGGCATTGAAGTAAAAGAAGAAGAATCTGCAATTTTAATTTATCCGGGAACGGTAAAGCCTGGAATTGTCAGTACATATGATGACCACCGTATGGCAATGGCATTTGCACTGCTCGGTATTCGTGCGGAAGGAATTGTGATTGATAACTGTGAGTGCTGCCGAAAGACCTTTGAAGATTACTTTAAGGTACTGGATCGGGTACTTGCGTAAATGACAGCAAATCAGCGGGAAATGGGGTGTGCAGTTGGACAGCAGGCGACAGGGGTCAGCGAAAGACTATGTGGTACAGGAGCTGATTCATGACATTGTAAATATAAAGTTAAAGCCGGGAGAAAAGTTATGTGAACCGGCATTGTGTGAGCGCTTCGGGGTCAGCCGCACACCGTTTCGGGAAGCGGAACTGGAACTGGCACAGCGGAAATTAATCGTTGTCCGTCCGAAGATTGGCACATTTGTATCGTTTATTGATAAGGAACTGGTAGAGGAAGTGCGCCATTTAAGAAGCGTTCTGGAAGCGGAGCTTGCGGTGATGGCATGCTCTATGCTGACAAAAAAAGATATTGACCGGCTCTGGGAAAATGTTGCGGTCTGGGAAATGTATATGCAGCGGGGCGATTACGAGAAAATTTTACATCTGGATAAATCGTTTCATGCCATGGTGTATGAGATGTGCGGCAGAACTTACTGGCATGAACTGGTGGAAAGTATTTCACCGCATTTTGACAGAACGACCGTGCTAACCTGCAATGCCGTCCAACCGATAAGATTTTGTCCGACCATAAAAATCTTGTTGAAGCTATAGAAAAAAAAGATGCGGTGCTTGCTGGGCAGGTGGCAAGACAGCACATGGACCGCTATTCGGAAAACATTGACACGATTTATCAGCAGTTTGATGAATATTTTGCAAAATGATGGAAGTTACAGCTCTTTACGGGCTGTAATTTTTTTATGGGGTGCGCTGGCAATCAGCGGTGCATGAAAATGTACAGTATAGTAAAACATTGGTAAAAAAATATCAATGTGGTATAATGTGCATAGTGAAGCTTGCTGTTGGCTATATTGTTTTTGAGCAAAAACAAATAGTTATACTGGCAGATGATAAATCGGCTGCGGAATGGAGGAGATTAGTGTGCAGATTCATGTATTGGGAGATTCAATCGTAACGGCATATGGCAGTGACGAGAATAATTTTATCGGCGGATGGGGTGACCATTTAAACAGTTTTTTTAAAAATGAAGTACCGGTGTTTGTTTATGCAGAAGGCGGCAGAAGCAGTCGGAGTTTTCTAAACGAGGGCAGGTTTATTAATTATGGAATATTTTCAAAGGATAAATTTCCATATGGCATGGGACCGGCATATGACAGGATTTGCCCCGGAGATTATGTTCTAATGCAGTTTTGTCATAATGATGATGAGAGCAAAGGATACGGCACCTATGTAGACAGGCTGACACCGCTTGGAATACCGGACGGTCATGGAATCTATCCGACAGTCGTGCCTGATGAACAGATGAAGGTGTCAACCGGAGAAATTCCGCCGGAATATGTTACATTGCTGAGAAAAAACGGAATGACAGAGCAGGAAATAGCTGTTTATGAAAGAAAGTACCGGGAACTGATTGCACAGTATGGTGAAAAATATTGGTCGTATGATTGTGGTGCAACATATAAAGGATATTTGAAATTTTATATTGATAAAATAAGAGCGCGCGGAGCAGTTCCGGTATTAGTAACACCACCGCCGCGTCAGTATTATAAAAATGGAAAAATTGTGGCAGTTGCAGGACAGCATGGTGGAGAGGATGCATTTGGCGCATTTCCTTTATGTGAGGGCAATTCAGGCAGCTTGGAAGACAGGAAATGTTATTGTACTGGATTTGTT
>ENA-OQIO01000387-OQIO01000387.1-human-gut-metagenome-genome-assembly--contig:-NODE-387-length-24026-cov-3.230972_pt1 | contig 24026 bp, 27 predicted proteins | sample MGYA00242573_ERZ504737 | MGnify/ENA primary metagenome ERZ504737 (study PRJEB26092, sample SAMD00036203) | human gut metagenome | host: Homo sapiens | study: EMG produced TPA metagenomics assembly of...
ATCGATGCTCAGACGTACGTAGCTGTACATCGATCGATGCTCAGACGTACGTAGCTGTACATCGATCGATGCTCAGACGTACGTAGCTGTACATCGATCGATGCTCAGACGTACGTAGCTGTACATGCAAATTATGATGCACAATTAAAAAGGCGTTGGAGATTTGATTTTTCCAATCGCCTTTTTTGTAATAATTAAATTGTGTTGCTTAATGTTGATTAAAAATCAATTTCATATTCTAAATAGCGCCTTGCTTCGTTTTTTGCTTCGCTTTGTACAGTGGTATTCCCTGCAAAGCGCATTCCTTTTAAAATTGCATCAATTTTTATTGCGTCATTTTCTTTTAAACCTGAAGAATTGCTCAATTTAATCATAAGCTTTTGATGAGTTAATGCGGAATCTTCATTTAATCTCATAGTGATTAGATTTTGTATACTTGGATCTCTAAGCAAATATTTTAATGTTGGTTTTATCGGCGCTTTGCCCGGAAAATCATTCTCTGCAGCTATTTCTATTTTAGAATACTTTTCATTTTCTTTATTACTTGTAATATCTAAAGAATCTGCGCTTGTGATTTTTCCGTGAGCATTAATCTTTCTGTCAGAGTATGATGACTTTTCTTCAACAAAAGTCACTTTGAAATGCTTTGCTCCGAGGTCCTGAGCTATTCTTTGTAATTCGCTGATTCTTTCTGCTTTAAGATAATTAAAATAATCATCAAGTGCTATATATCTGTCCCTATCACTCGGGTCAACATAATAGAACTCGCTTCTGTTGTCGGGATAAAAAGACAATCCAAAAAAATCTATGCTGTCTCTAAAAATATTTAACAAGCGAATTCCTTTTGTGGATGTAAAATATCCTATTGAACCTTTGCAGACTTCACTTTCAGAACGCTTTTTGTCTCGGTCAGCAACCCTTATAAACTTTTGAATTAAGAAATCACCGTCATCTATATCGGCAGGAAGATAGGCTGTAATTTCTTTTTTTCTATTTCTTTGGCTTTTTCGTCAATGTTTGTTTTTATGGTATTTGTGACTTTAATTATATCTTCTTTATCAAATTTTCCGTCATCATTTTGATCGGCAATTTTGGTTAATGATTTTTTTGTTTTATTTATAATATTTATTGCTTTTTGCTTGTTCTCTTTATTTATTTCTTTAAGATCAATTTTCTGTTCTTTCATAGCGATTTATCCTCCTTTTATCATAGTACCATAATTGGCTTTTATATACAACATTTTCTTTTCAGCCGATATTATAACAAACAGCCCTCTGCTCTATTTTAAAGCAGAGGGCATAAATTATTTTTTATAGATATTATTGTATTTGGATTTTATATCTTCTTTTCCGTCGTATAATTCTTCCAAAACATCTTGATAAAAATCATATAAATCGGAATACGCATCTTCGTAAGTATCGTACATATTTGAGTATGCGTCTTCGTAGGCATCATACATATCACTGTACACCGAGGAAACTTCATCGTAGCTTGCTTCATCATAAGCTTTTGTAATTATACCGTCAAGCTCTTTAAATGCTGATTCATACATTCGATTCCAAGCTTTGTAGTAATCTTCGGTTTCTCGTTGCCATATTTTGCAGCCGTCTTCCATACTTCTTGTCCAAGTGGTATAGTCACTTTTGTTATCGGCTACATTTTTGTAGTATGAATAGCAGTATTGTGATACCGTAATATAATAGTTTTTAGCTTCGCTTTCGCAGAAAGAATACCATTCATTAACTTTTTCGGCATTCTTTTTGTAGCCTTTGTATGTACCGCCTATGTCGTTTGACAATTCTGTGTACTTATCCTGCATATTTTTAATTGATTTTTCCGATTCGGATTTTAATTTTTCTTGAAATTCGGAATTGTCATTTAATGAAACGCTATTGTTTTCAGTCGTTTCCTGAACAGTAGATGAAATTGTCGATTGCGTATCATTTTTGCTGCTTCCTTTTTTGTCGGTTAATGCAACCGCAGTAACAATTAATGCAATTATTACAACAATGCTTATAATAATCACGGGGATTATCCACTTCTTGCTGTCTGATTTGTTTTTTAGCTTGTATCCGCAATGCGGACAAATTTTTGTCGAATCGGAAATTTCTTTGCCACATTCCGGGCAGTTAATTAATGCATAGTATTTTACTCCTCTTTTAGTTTTTTGTTTTGCTTTTTGGAAATATAAAATTAAATTTCACCCCGCTTTGTCTTTGTGCTCTTTAATCATTTTTCTGATCCATTTTTCACTGTAGCCGTATTTTGTGGCAAGTTGACGAATGTTTTTACCGTCATATTCTGCTACAATTCTTGATGCGATAAATTCTGTTGTGAAAAAGTTTACCGGAAAAGTGATTTGCTGACCTCGGTATGTAGAATATATCGTTATTGCCGCCTCTATGCCAAGCGTGTTGGCAATTTCGTTATACACACCGTTTAAGTATTCGCTTTCAATTTCATTTGGGTTCATATTTATATAAACCTCTTTCATCTTTACTGCCTCCTATTATGTTATATCTGTGTGAATTTGTATAGAGCGACAGTTCATAGGAACATTTCCTTGTAAAGTTCCTTAAACTTAATTTTCACTCATAATAGTACTTGTAAATTTTGCGAGGCAAAATAAAAACACCACCTGACATCAGATGGTGTTCATTGTATTTGTTATTTGTAGCTTTTGTATGTTGTTCTTAATTAAATCGATTTATATGGTTTTGTATGTTTTTATTATGAATGGGGCTTTTTATACCGCTATGCAAAATTCGTATGTAATCGGCTGAAGTTGGTTATTTTTAGCCCAATTTGTACGCTGAAATTGCACAGTTCGTACAGGACACATTACATTAACCATCTGGCCGCCGACAGAACCGGCTTGCTTTGAAGTAAGGTCGCCGTTGTAGCCCTGCTTGAGATTTACACCAACCTCTGAAGCAGCTTCCATCTTAAATCTGTTAAGAGCCTCTTTAGCTTCAGGAACTGTATTCTTTGCCATTGTAAAAACACCTCTCTTATCAAAAATTCGCAAAGCGTACTGATATTTTGAATAAAATTTTCTTAAAAATATTTATCACATAATATCAAATCGCTCTTGCAAGTATAGTTTATGAAAAGTATGCGCTTTTACAATTGAAAAATTTTTACAATTCAGATATGTTTAAATTAAAAACATTTTTTCGCAAATTTCTTTACCGCAGGTAGTTTTAAATATTTTGTCATAAGCGTTTTGCACAGCCGATTTCGGAAGGCTTTCCTCAAACATATTAACAAGAAAGTCTGCTTCAACAAGTATTTGCCAATCTATGCTGTTTATATTGTCGTATGTGTGGTGATGGGCTATTAAGTATTGCACTCTCTGTGATGTTTCAATATCAAATCCTAATTTTGCAAGAAGATTTTCAGCCAATTTCGGACCTTCTTTTTCCTGCAATTTTCCGCTGCAATTTCCGTATTTTTTTTCGCAGGTGTGGATTCCTATGTCGTGAGTGAGGGCAGCGGCTTCGATTATAAACAAAGTTTTATTATCAACCTTTTCATTTTCTGCTATCAGCTTTGCGTAGCTGTGAACTTTGCAAAAATGCTGAATCCTTTTTGAATCTCCGCTGTATAAATCTATCATTGCCAAGTGTAGTTTGTTAATCATTTTTGTGTCTCTGTTTTGTTATCCTATTGTGATTTTTAATTTATGAATAATTTAAAGTTTGCTTTTATTATCTATGACTATTTATCTATATCGTACTATATCATAGGCCAATAGTCAACGAAAATGCAATTGTTCTTTATGCAGTGTGCCACTTTTGATTTTATTTTTGCATAAGTGCTTTGACTTTATGAATGAATGGTTAATTTTGCTCGGTATGAATTGTTTTTTTCACTAAAAAAGTTATAATGATTAACAACAAGGTTTGCCTGACTATGAATGGAAAATATTACGGTGGGGAAATGATGATGCGCCGCTTATAACGAACGTGAAAAAATACAATGTAAAGGAAGTCTTGAAAATTGAAAAATAATAAATATTCAATAATAGTGAGCAGCCTGACAGGCAATACAAAAATGCTTGCCGATGCGATTTATGACGTATTACCAAAAGAAAATTGCGACTTTTATGGCAATGTAAAAACACAGATACCTCAATCCGAAATGCTTTATATCGGTTTTTGGACAGACAAGGGAACTGCCGACGGTGATACGTTGAAACTTTTGCAAAGTCTGAAAAACAGAAAAGTATTTTTGTTTGGTACAGCAGGATTTGGCGGAAGCATGAGTATTTCAAAAAAATTTTAAGTCGGGCTAAGCAGTCTTTAGATTTGAGCAATGTTGTTGTGGGGGAATATATGTGTCAAGGCAAAATGCCTCAATCCGTACGAGAACGCTATGTTAAGATGAAAGAGCTAACCAATGCGCCTGCTAATCTTGATATGTTGATTGATAATTTTGACAGCGCATTATCTCACCCTGACGAAAAGGATATAATTAAACTTAAAAATGCTGTTATTTCGCTTTAAACAAGCCGGAGAGGGGAGAACGGTATATGAAATTTGTGCTTGAATTGTCTTGGCTTTGGAAATCAATTGCAATAATCATTTTGGTTATAGCATTCTGTGAAATTTGTGCTTTATTGATTTGCAAGCTGATGAAACGAAAATTTAGTAAAAAAACTGCAATTATTATTGCTGTCGTTGCCACCGTCGCAACCGGTTTGGCAATTGTTTTGCTTTCACAAACGCCGAGTTTGTTAAATTCAAATTTATTGTGTATATAAAAAGCTGTCTCGCAGTTGAAGCGAGACAGCTTTAGTTTTAGCCATTTGATTAAAGTAATAATGTTCTGTTTTATTCTTCTATAGAAAATATTATTGATTTAAGGATAAATAATCCGTTTTTTTGCGCTTTTCTGTAATGATTATTAAAACTGCAAAAAGCGATAACACCGGCTGCGCTGATATATGCCCCTTCTTTTAAATAAGGAGTATGATATTGAAGCTCTATTGTGTGTTTTCCTTTGTCTAAAGCAAGTGCGCTGAATGCCGTGTCAGCTTGCAAAAGCTCAGCTTTTTTGCCGTCGACCGTAGCGCTCCAACCCTTGCTGTAAGGAATGGAAATGCAGAGCATTTTTGCTTTTTGCAAATCAATTGTGCCGGTTATTTTGTTTTCACTCATTTTGACATTTTGCATCGTGTCTGCTTTTAAGTCTGCAATCTGTTGTGATGCGTGGTCTATAGGCTGTTCAAAAACCTCGATGTCGGATAAGTCGTAAATTCCCGGTTGATCAAAGGTTATTTTAATACTGTTTTTCGCATTTTCGGTATAGCCAAGCCCAACAAGATATGTTTTAGCACCCGTGTAACGCACGTAAGAAGATGAATAGCAGGTGACAAAATCGGTTTTGTATTTCTTGCCGTCATCGGTTTGAGAGGAAAAACGCATTTTCATTTTAGACGGCAAAGTATGTTTTGATGTGCTTTTACCTATTTGCTTTTTGTCTGAATTACTCTTGCCATCATCAATATTGCTGTAGTTATTAAATGTATAACGCAAATATGTTTCCTGATTTTTTTCACCTGAAAATTGAATTTTTATCTTGCCTTTATTGTTGTAGACGTATATTTTTTCTCCGTCTACAGATACGTTTTTACCGCCGATAACGGTATAAGGAACACTTTTGTATGTAAATGTCGGTGTGACCGTGTTCATACCGCTTGGAACATTGTCAAGCACAACGCCTTGAATTAACGCTTGCTGTTTTTCTAATGATGAAAGCTTGTCATAATCAGATTTTTTGATGACGTTATTTGTTGCGTAACCGAACGGTAATGCGTTCTTATTTTGATAAACTTTTCCTTTTAACTTTTCAAAACCGTAGGGAATAGAAGTTTTCTTGTTTTTAACATAATATTTAACGTTTGTAACGGCATTCATTGCGACTGAATCGTTAAATCCTCTGAACATATATGCTGCATTGGCAGGCTGTTCTGTTTCGCTGACAAACTCGGCCAAATTTTTGTTTTCCATACTCCAATAAAACGAAGTACCGTTCATACCTACGTAAGTGCTTTCGTTGTAATTAATTTTTCCGCCGCTGTAGCGATAGAATGTATCGTCGCCTTTTGCCGCCTTTTTCACCTTGCTCGCCGCAGAACGCTTAATCTTATTTTTGACGGCACCGTAACTTACATAGCTTGCAATGTGGTTATTGCCGTGACTGCTGAAAAAATAAGCCGAATTGCCTGCAAATGAGGCAAATACAAGTATTACTGCTAAAACGGGAGCAATAAGCTTCTTTGCCGATTTATTTCCGATTATACAAACTATTACTATTAACAGCGCTGTATGAGAGAAAAAATAATGTTGTGATTTATTTCATTCATCATCAATAAGGCAGCTGAGGAATATACTGCGATTGCTATGATTATACCTAAGCCTTTGCGAATATCTATTTTGCAAAGGTCTTGCCATGTTACTGCAACAATATATGCAATAATCATCCCGTAAGCCCAAACCCAGCGGTTAGCCATATATGAAAATCCGTTAAAAGCCCAGCCGAATGCCGGGATAAGAAGCATAGCCGTAGCGCCTAAAAATATTAATCTTAATGGGCGCCAACTTTTGTTTTTAGTAAAGAATAAAACGCAAACGGCAGGAAGCGCAACAGCGTTATATCCAAGATGCGTAAGATATCCCAGCTTTGTTTGACAGGTAATCATAGAAGCTAAGAAATTGCGATAATAATCCATACTGTATATCCAGGTATGGACATAACTCTCAGACGAACGTCCGTCGCCGATATAGGCTAATATTACAGGCATAAGTATAATTGCACTTAAAATCACACCTAAAATTGCACTGCCTGCGATTTTAAAGAAAACTCCAAAAGCCTCTTTTGCACGATGACGGTATCTGCAAACAAGCAAAAAAAGTGTATAAATTGCGGTAAATAAAGCAAGCATATAGAAAAAGTAAAAGTTACTTATAGCTGCTAAAAATACCGTAACAATAAAAAGATACGGCCTTTTGCCTGCCGCAATTTGCTCTACACCGAGAAGCAGCAACGGCAAAAATATCATAGGAAGAGCAAAAAACGGGTGATGCGACACTATGAACATTCCAAATAAGGTGAACACATAAACAAGCGAGCCCACCGTTATGCTTGAAGCGTGATTTTGCTTTTTAATAAAACAGAATGCACCGAAGCTAAGCCCCGCAAGATATAAACGAAACAGAGATAAAATACTGTAAAGATATGCCGCATATTTGGCAGGACAGGCAATGCTTAACAAATCAAGCGGGTCGCCGATAGCGTAAAAGTGAAGCGTGGTTAATATATCGCTTCCGAGTCCTATTGAAAAATCCCATTGCGGCAACACAAATTTATGAGTTTCAAACAGCGTTTCTAAAATTTCACGTCCGTATTTGCCGAAATATACAAAAGCGGCAAAGTGCTGCCTCCAGCCGTCGCTGTTAATAATTAATGTCTTTTTATTTATTATAAACCAAAAGTAACATAAAGCAGCACAAACTAAAAAAGCTGCACTGTAAAGTAAAAAGAACTTTTTGCCGTTTTTAATCGGCTTTTTTAAAGTTGATGTTTTATCGCTCATAATGTACTCCTTTTTAAGGCAATTTATTGAAATCTTGTTCTAATATAATTTTTTGCATTGTAATTATATCATATAGTAAATAGCATTACAATAAAAATTATATGCACATTTGTGAAAAAAGTCCTATATAAGCACGAGTGTCGCAGTTATCAATAATCTAATCTTTTTTTTGAAATGATTATAAAAGAAATTTTAATTAATGTTGACTGTTTTTTATTGACATGTAAATATAAATATGCTAATCTTAATAATGACAATGGGGTCTGCAAGGCAGACCCCTGCTTTGATATATGGAGGTATTCATAATGAAAAACTTAGGCTATTATAACGGTAAGTATGACGAGATTGAAAAAATGCAAATTCCGATGCTTGACAGAGTTTGTTGGTTTGGTGATGGTGTTTATGATGCAACATATGCTCATAATCATATTGTTTTTGATATGGATGCGCACCTTACAAGATTTTACAATTCCGCAAAACTTCTCGGTATGAACATTCCGATAGAGCGTGACGAGCTTGACAAATTGCTCAGAGAGCTTGTTAAAAAGGTCGATGACGGCGACCAATTTGTTTATATGCAGGTTACTCGTGGAAATGGGCTTCGTGGTCACATTTATCCTGAAAATATGCAGGGCAATTTGTGGATTACACTTACGCCTTGCCCTGTTGCGGATACATATAAGCCGATTGATGTTATTACGTATGAGGACAAAAGATTTTATTATTGCAATTGCAAAACACTTAATCTTATTCCGTCTTGCCTTGCCGCTACCGCTGCTGACAGAGCAGGTTGCCAAGAAGCAATTTTCCACAGAGGAAATATTGTTACGGAGTGTGCGCACTCTAATGTTTCTATTTTTAAGGACGGTAAGGTTATTACTCACCAGCTTGACGATATGGTTCTTCCGGGAACAGCAAGGATAAGGCTTCTTGCTTTTGCGAAAAAGCTTGGATACGATGTTGAAGAAAGAGATTACACTCTTGATGAATTAATGTCGGCAGATGAAATTGTTGTTCATTCAACAGGTTCTTTCTGCATTCCGGTTAAAACCGTTGACGGCAAAAAAGTAGGCGGAAAAGCGCCTGAAATGTTGAAAACAATTCAAGACGCTTTAGTTAAAGATTTTGAGGAGCAGTGCAAAGAATAATGAATAAAACCGAGCTTACCAAACTTAATGTCGGATACAATCTTGATTGGCTTATGAACCTTGACCCGAGAGGTTACGGCGTTTGCAGAATTCTCTATGACGGGGCAATCAAATATACAGGAAAGCCTTTGTCGCTCAATGGGGCAGAGGGACTTGTGAAGAATATTAAAAAAGGTGAAAAGGTGTTTATTTTAACGGGATTTATTCTTCTCCCTTGGAATGAGGCTGAGACCGACGGAATTATCTCATCTACCGTTTTTGCCAGATTTGTTATAAGGGCATTTGGCGCAAAGCTGTTATGTTAGTGCCTGAACAATGCGAAAAAGCCATTAAGGCTATGAGCGAGGTTTTAGGTGTCGATATTACTTATGATATTGACAATATACCCGATAACACCATTTGCATTGTTTCATTTACTAAGGATAAGAGCAAGGAAGAGGAGCAAACGCAAGAAATTCTTTCTCACGGCTTGCCGTGCGCTGTTATTTCTAATGAAGCACCCGGCAGAAACAAAAACGGATATTATCATAATGCAGTAGGTGTAAACACAACCGATATTGAGGCAAAATATGATGTTCTTTTTAGGGAATGTCAAAGCAGAGGTATTTATAATCTTTCTATCGGTGACCTTGGCAATGAGCTTGGTATGGGCACTATTGAAAAACATATAAGAAAATATATTCCTTACGCTGAAAAGGGCGGTTGCAAGGCAGGAACAGGCTTTGGTATTTTGGCAGATACGGCTGCGACAACATTATTACAGCAACTGTAAGTGACTGGGGTATGAATGCTCTTATGGCATGCACGGCATTTCTTTTGAATGATTTAGACCTTTTTCATACCGAGAAAGAGGAAGCGGCAGTTATGGATGCTGCGGCAAAAGCGGGTATGCTTGATATGTACGGAGAAGCAAGACCTTACATTGACGGAATTGGCAAAAATATTGTTTTGCCGATTATTTCACTTATGCGTGGGCTTATTGAATATCCTCACACGGTTGAGGACAAAACTGATAAATGGTTTGAAACAACAATTAAAAAAGGATATTTTAAATGATTTATTCATTTTTGCAAAACGGCGACAGCGCTGTTACCGTGCAATTTAAAAATGAAATAAGCAAAGAGGTTAACCGTCAGGTTACCGGTCTTTGCAACAGAATAGAAGCAAAGCATATTGACGGAATTGTTGAGCTTGTGCCGACGTTTGCTTCGTTAACTGTTTTTTACGACTGCACAATCATCAGCTCAAAGAAACTAAAAAAGAAAGTTGAAGCGCTTATAAACGGCAAAGAGTGTGACGTTAAAAGCACGGCTAAGGTTTGGAATATACCTGTGTGCTACGACGACGAGTTTGCTTTGGATATGAAAAATGTGTGCAGCCATACAACTCTTGAAAGAGAAGAGGTTATCAAACTTCACACATCAAAGCCTTACTTAATTTATATGTTGGGATTTTTACCCGGATTTGCCTATCTCGGCGGTATGGACGAAAGACTTTTTACTCCGAGATTAAAAACACCGAGGCTTGAAATTTTTGAAGGGGCTGTAGGAATCGGCGGAGAGCAAACAGGGATTTATCCTATTGCGTCACCGGGTGGCTGGCAATTGATTGGCAAACGCCCGTAAAGTTTTTGATAAATCAAAAAAGTCACCTATATTGTATAAAGCCGGTGATTATATCAAATTTTTCAGCATAGATAAGGCAGAGTATCTTGAAATAGAAAAACAAGTTGCAAACGGCACTTACACTCCTTCAGTCAGCGAGGTTGAATTATGATAGAAATTATTTCTGCAGGTATGCTTTCAACCATTCAAGACTTAGGCAGATTTTCAGTAATGAAAGATGGCTTTACTCAAAGCGGTGTAATGGATGCCTATTCAACAAAAATTGCAAACAAACTTTGCAAAAACGATGTTAACGCACCTGTTATTGAAATGACAATGCTCGGAATAACGGCTAAGTTTACGGATGAGCATATTTTTGCGATTTCAGGCGGAATTTTTGATATTTCGCTTAATAACAAGCCTATTAAAACAAATAAAGCGTACGTTGCAAAAAAAGGCGATATTTTAAGCATTAAGGGTGTTAAGCAAGGATTAAGATGTTATCTTGCGGTTGCGGGAGGCTTTGATGTTCCTTTATTTATGGGCAGTGCCTCAACAAATCTTAAAATAAATGTCGGCGGCTTTGAAGGAAGAAAGCTTAAAGCAGGCGATATTCTTAAAATCGGCAAAGCAGGCAAAATTAAAAATATCGAAAAGCGAGAACTTTCGGAAAATACTTATGATAAAATAATAAAAGCAAGGGTAGTATTAGGTCCGCAGGACGATATGTTTTGCGAAAATGATTTAGCACTGTTTTCAAAGCAACAGTACACCGTTACCTCTGACATTGACAGAATGGGTATAAGGCTTTGGGGAATTGCTTTGCGTGGCAAGGAAAAATTAGAAATAATTTCAGATGCAATTACCTTTGGCTCAATACAAATTACAAATTCGGGTATGCCGATTGTGCTTATGGCAGACCACCAAACAACAGGCGGATATGCAAAAATAGCAACAGTAATAAGTGCCGATTTGCCAAAGCTTGCACAGGCAAAACCGGGGGACAAAATCATCTTTGAGATTGTTGACGTTAATACTGCCGAAAAAATAGCAATTAAGCAAAAAAAGTATATTGATAAATTATTTTAGGAGTGCCTATGGATTATTCAAATATGTTGCCGCAGGAAGTAAAAAAACTTATCAGAAACGGCAAAATAAATTGCCAAACATCAGGTATGTGCAACGGCTATGCTCAGGCTAATCTTTGCATTTTGCCAAAGGATTATGCGTTTGACTTTTTACTGTTTTGTGTTCGAAATCCAAAGCCGTGCCCGATTTTGGAGGTCGGCGATATCGGCTCAAAGCGTTTTAAAACAATGGCGAGTGAGGGCGATGTATGTAAGGATTTCCAAAATACAGAATTTGGAAAAACGGCGTTCTCGAAAAAGAGGTTACCGATATAACCGATTATTGGCGTGATGATTTTGTGTATTTTCTTATCGGTTGTTCTTTTAGCTTTGAAAGTGAATTATTAGAAGCTGACGTTCCTGTCAGGCATATTGAGGAAAACAAAAATGTGCCTATGTTTAATACGAATATCAAACTTCAACCGTCAGGTAAATTTCACGGGAATATGGTTGTATCAATGCGACCTATTCCAAACGATTTAGTTGTAAAAGCGGTTAATGTTACGGCATCTATGCCAAGAGTTCACGGTGCGCCGATACAAATAGGCAATCCCGAAGCAATAGGCATAAAGGATGTTACGAAGCCTGATTACGGCGACAGCGTAACAATAAACGAAGGGGAAGTGCCGGTGTTTTGGGCTTGCGGCGTTACACCGCAAAACGCAGTGATGCAAACAAAGCCTGAAATTGCCATAACACATTCACCGGGTCATATGTTTATAACCGATATAAAAAATGTCGACTTAAAATATTAGGTGATTATATGTATAAAATCAATTTGAATTGTGATTTAGGTGAGGGCGCTGCCTATGACGAACAAATTATTCCTTTAATTAACAGCGCTAATATTGCTTGCGGTTTTCACGCAGGTAATCACGATATGATGGAAGCTACTGCAAAGCTTTGTATTGATAATAATGTTGATATCGGTGCACATCCCGGTTATCCGGACAAGGAAAATTTCGGCAGAACAAATCTTGACGTAACTCCTAAACAGGTTTATGATTACACATTGGCTCAATTAGAGGCTTTAGGTAACGTCGTTGGAAGCACGGGCAAAATAGTTCATATTAAACCGCACGGTGCAATGTATAATCAAGCAGCAAAAAATAAAGAACTGGCAGACGCAATAGTTGATGCAATTATTGATTACGATAAAGATTTAATTTTAATGGCGCTTTCAGGCTCTCAAATGATTAAGTCGGCGAAAGAAAAGAAAATTAGATATGCAAGCGAGGTTTTTGCTGACAGAGCATACGAGGCGGACGGCTCGCTTAGAGCAAGGTCACTTGAAAACTCGATGATAACAGACGAAAATTTGGCTGTTGAAAGGGTTATTAAAATGGTGCAAACAGGAAAAGTTGTTGCCTACACGGGCGAGGAAATTAATATTGAGGCTCACTCTGTTTGTGTTCACGGCGACAGCGAAAAGGCGCTTGTATTTGTCAAAAAGCTAAACGAGGCTTTTAGAAAAAATAATATAGAAACAGTAAGTTTAATCGAGGCGATAAAATAATGGACCATCGTACTTATTTAAAAATTGATTTGAATAAGCTTGAACATAATTATAACAGTGTACGCAATAAACTTCCAAACGGTATTAAGCTGCTCGGCGTAATTAAAGCTAATGCATACGGTAACGGCGCTGTTGAGATAGGCAAATTTCTTGATGATAAGTGTGACTTTTTCGGAGTTGCATGTATTGAAGAAGCTATTGAACTTAAAAAAGCGGGAATCAAAACACCGATATTGATTTTGGGAAGGGTATTTCCGTTTGATGTTGAAAAGGCTGTTAAATATGATATACGAATACCTATTTTTTCGTATGATGACGCAGTTACACTTTCAAACGAAGCAGTAAAGCAAAATAAAAATATGCCTTATCATTTTTGTATTGATACGGGAATGAGCAGAATAGGATTTCAAATCAACGAGGAAAGTGCTGATATTTGCAAGCGCATAACCGAGTTGCCTAACATTTTTGCAGAAGGTATGTTCTCTCATTTTGCAACCAGTGATGAAGCTGATTTGTCAAAAGCTGTTGAGCAGCGAAACAAGTATAAACAATTTTGCAAGATGCTAAGTGACAGAAAAATTGAAATACCTATTAAGCATCTGAACAACAGTGCCGGTATTATGAATTTTGACGAATATTTTGATATGTGCAGAATGGGTATTGTTACGTACGGTCTTTATCCGTCGGAGGAGGTTGATAAAAGCCTTCTTGATATTGAGCCGATAATGAGCTGGTACACAAAGATTTCTCATATTAAAGAGCTTGAACCCAAAAGGGAAATTTCATACGGTGGTACATTTATAACCGAGAAAACAACTAAAGTCGCAACAATTCCTATCGGCTATGCCGATGCTTTCCCTCGCTGCCTTTCTAACAAAGGCAGGGTTATTATTAACGGCAAATATGCAAAAATTCTCGGCAGAGTTTGTATGGACCAATTTATGGTGGATGTCAGCGATATTGATTGTAATATAAACGATGAAGTTGTTATAGTCGGCGCTCAAAACGGCGCTCACATTTCCATAGAAGAATTGTCAGACAGCGCATACTCTTTCAATTATGAACTCCCTTGCAGAATACCTGCTCGTGTTAACAGGGTTTATGTTTATAATGATGAAGTAGTTGAGGATGTAGGGCTTGTATAGCGAAAAATTGTATTGCTCTCATATTATTTACTTTGCTAAATGAAAAAGCTCCTGTTGGGGCACACTACATAAAGAAAAATGTGGTTTAAACTTTCTGAGTTTTGCCCATTGCACTATTAAAAATCCTGCTAATACGCAAGTATTAACAGGATTTTTTTAATCATAGCTATTATTTCCTTTATTTTATATTGGATATTCTTTGTTTATTACTAATAAAAATGCAGACACGAAAAAACCTATGGTAAATGGTTAGCTATCTGTTATTTCTTTGTTGTAACAGTCTTAGTTTTTGACCAGCCTGAATAAATCCTTATGGATTTGCCGTTAATCTTAACTGTCTTATAGGTGCGAACTCTTACATAATATTTTTTCTTTGCCTTAAGCTTTTTAACGGTAGCCTTTGTAGTCTTCTGCTTCTTGATTGTTACGGTTTTCTTGTTCTTCTTGAATTTCTTATTGGTTGCGACTTGAACTTGATAGCCTGTTGTCTGTGTAGCCTGCTTCTTCCACTTTACTGTAAACTTCTTTGAACCTGCTGTAAGTGAGGAAATTCTTGTTGCCTTTGGCTTGATTGTGAAATAAAGCGTCTTTGTTCCGCTGTATTTACCCTTAAAGGTAATCTTTACTGCGTACTTGCCAACATACTTCTGCCTTTTGCATAAGACACAGTATAGTCAGTATTCTTAACAAGTGTCTTTCCTGTTTCGTCCTTAACAATAACCTTAGGTGTTCTAACCTTTCCGTTATATGTTAATGATGTTGCTTTAAGCTTTATGCTTGATGCATTTGGAATTACTGTTGTTGAAAGAGTTTTCTTACATACCGAACAGTAATTTACTATCTCGCCGTTTGCTGTTGGGGTTGCCTTTGTTACGGTTTGCTTTGTGGTGTGGGCAATCTTAGCAATATTGCCCCAAGATGCAAGGCCGGTTATTTCCTTTGTACCGAGTACATCTTCATAGAACTTGCCACAACCTTCGCACTTGTAGTATGCTTCCTTACCGCCCTCTGTGCAGGTGGCAGCTTTCGCAGCAACCAAAGTCAGATTGTGAGTGTGCGGTACAGTTTTGTTATATCCGCAGGTGTCGCAAACATTGTCAGAACCGTAATCGTGAGCCGCTTTGGTTGTTGTAGCATCGCAGCGAGTACATTTATGCCAGTGACCTGTGCTGTCGCCGGTCCAAGCGGTACTCCAATCGTGACCGAGAGCTGCGATATTGTCAACAGTCTTGGTCTGTGTATTTGCCCAAGCTTCAGTAAAGGCTGCTGTATAGGTTGTTTCGCCCTTTGCTGTGCAGGTCGGAGCCTTTGTCTGTGCGCTTGTTACAGTAGCAGTTGCAGTTTCCTTATGACCTGCATCACGCTTACAGGTGCGTGTTGCTGTGCAAACGGTGTTGTCTGCATTCCAAGTGTAAGCAGGTGCGTTCCAATCGTGATTGAGAGGTGCAATCTCTACGCTTGTTTTATCGGTAATTTCTACCGATCCTGTTGCATCTGCGAACCACTTGTCACAGCCATCGCAGGTGTAGTATGCGGAATTGCCCGCAGTAGTGCAGGTGGCAGCTTTCGCAGCAACCAAAGTCAGATTGTGAGTGTGTTCTTCGTTTTTATATTTGTAATAATATGTAACAACCGTTCCGTCCGAAACAATAGGCTTATTTAAGCCGTCAGCCTTTACAAATTCATAATCATAAAGTGTTTTTGCCGGTGTCAAATCAAGTTTTGTGCCATATGGACGGTAAATGTTCCGCCGGCAGTGTTTGGAATTTCAGAGCCGTCCTCAAATTTATACTGAATTGAAACGGTTGTGTAGCGCTGTGTTTCCGTATTGTCGTCAGCAAGCACATTTCCGTTTTCATCGAGCACCTGAAATGCCACGGTATCGCCGTTCTTTAGCTGTGCGTCTGACGGAATTTGATAAATAAGCGAGCAACTCTTTAAGCCTGAATTAAAGTCGCTTTTGATGTGATCCAAAGCACCGAGCGGCCAGAAATTTGCCTTATCATCCAAACAGGAATGTCAAAGGTTTGTACTGTTTGAAGCGGATTCCCCGATGAATCGGTCGCAACGCTTCCGTCGGAGTGCTTAATCCACATTTTGAATTTTAATTGTCGTGCATTTTTATCTGAAATGTTTTGAATAACAGTTCTAAGCTCGATTTTTTTACCGTTCATATTAGTATCAAATCTGCTTTTGCTGTTGCCGCTCAAAAGTCGGTCATTGCGATTATATGTGTAATTATAATATGAACTTGTTTCAAGGTCGGTAAAATCAGACGCTTTGAATAAGCGCCCGTATATTCCTTAACCTCGGGAGTTGCAACATAAAGGTCTACATCCTTAACAAGCTGAGACATTCGCTTGAAGCCCTGCAAACGGCAAACCTCACAGAATTGATAGTTTGTGTCTCTCATTATGCACTCATAACTTGAAACAAGCATTTTTGAGCCGTAAGCATTGCGGCAGGTATATGTGTTTCTAAAACCTAAAAGCTGTCGCCATTTTATCTTTTCCGGGTCTTCAACCGAGGAAAGATTGAGTGATTTAAGTTCCTTATCGTCAAGCAAATATCCGCCACTGTATTCATCACCGAGACCAAGCAAACCGTGTCCAAACTCGTGTGCAAAAGTTTTTGACGCACGATAGCTGTCTGATGGCGAAATGAAATAATGGAAGCCGTATTCACGGTTATTATAAGCACCGCCGAAATCTGATTTTGTGTTTACAACCATAGCGAACTGAGCAATATAATCGTGAACATAATAATAAGGCTCATATTCCGAACCGGACGGAATTGTGTTTGGATCACACTTTTTTTGATATGAGCATCGTGAATTTTCTCGATAAATTCAGGACCGATACATCTCTCAAAAATATGATTTTTCCACTGACTTCCGTGGAGATTATTAGAAATAACAGGCGAATTATATTTGTCGACTATAACATCAAAGAAGGTGCTTCCGCCATTGTCAAAAGTCGATTCGGAAGCTGTGCAAAGAGCGTAAACATTGAATCTGTCGGCATAACTGCGATACGGTTCATATTTCATAGCGTCCTGCCAAAGTCGTTTGACATCATTGATGAATTTGCCCTGCTGACTTTTTGTGTATCCCTCGCCGCAAACGACAACAACCATATTTTCAAGATCGCTTCGTGTCTTTTGAATAGTATAAACAGGGATGGTAGGATTAGAATATTCTCCGTCACCTGAATACCACGGCCCCAAGGTAAGCTGAATGCTTTGCTCGGTGCTGACATTCCAATCGGGATTTGATTCTTCTGCCGGCTCGGAAATTGTGTAGTCTGCCTCTTGCTTGTTGGGAGCAGAGCCTATATAAGGATTGCTTTGTGAGCCGCTGCCCGAAGTGGAAACGAAATATTCGGAATCGAGATAAAACGCGGGCCTTACGCCCAAATCGGAATACCACGGAGCGTATCTGCCAACTTCACCGCTTGAGCTGATGTATCGCATATCGTGATTGCAATCGGTAACGGGGGTGCGAAGCCAATAAGGCCAAGCCATACCGTCATTATTATACGCAACATAATAACCTTTGAGATTTTTCCACACGGCATTAGCTGCTTTACATCAAGAAGAAAAACCTTTTCGGTTGTAGTTTCAAAATATGAACTGTCGTAGTTTGCCACCGCTTCCGAAATATCGGTGTAGTATAACAAATCCGAATTTGCGTCTCCATCAACTATGCCCTTGTTGTATTCGGGATGAGAAACGAGAGAACGCTGGGTAACGGTTTTCATTGCCGCAATTTCAGATTTTGAAAAAGCGTTGAGAAAACCCGCTTTTTCGTTGTACGCTCCCACACCGCTTACATATCCGTCTTTCGGAGGGTTGCCGCAAAGCCAATCGACTTTGCCTGCCTCTGCGGTTGAATTTAACCAAGAACGCATATTGCTGTCTTTCCAATAGTTAGAACCGTAATCATCACGCTTATAGCTTCTGCTGTGTGATTTTGAATTGCTGTTGTCATTTGTTTTGGCATCATATGCAAGGGTGTCAACAATTTTGTCTGCAAGCATAAGCGGTCCGTTATCGTCAATGCTTACACATCGCCAAAGAATTGAGGCATTGTTATACGCGCCCATTTTAACATAGTCGCCAACTTTAATATCGGGCTTTGATGCCGCCTGAACGCTCATCGGCAAAATTGAGATTGCCATGCACAATGTCAACAATATTGCTGTTATTTTTTTCGTCATTAAGTCACTTCCTTTATAAGCTATATATTTGCTTTTATTATATTGTAAGGAATAATGTGTGTCAATGAAAATTCTGTTAATTCTTTGTCAATTTTGCAGCCGACGCATTTAAAATTACACGAAGAAGAAAATCTTATCAAATATGCAAAAAGGCTTCTGCCCAAAACAGGGCAAAAGCCTTAAAAATTATGCGATTTTTAGGTTTAGTTGCAAGACAAGGGGGACTATTTCATCTGCCTGAAAACACATTTTTGAAAAAAAGTGTTGCAAAATCGGTTGAACACAAAGATTTTCATATCCGATAAGCCTGAATTTTGCAAAGAACGCAGACACTTTGCCCGAATACCGCAGTAAAAAGCAGTATTCGGGCATAAAAAAGCCTCGGAACACGAATATTCCGAGGTGATGGCAGATTATATCAACCTGTCAAGTCACGGTAGTATTTGCTTTGCAAATCTCCACCTTAAAGACTTGACAGAACGATATTACGGGTTTAATTGCATTATAAACCCGTGATAAGGATTCGAACCTTAAATGACGGAGTCAGAGGCTCGTAATTTTTTTTCAAAACCGCCTATTTAAGCCATTTTTCAGACTTTGCGTCTCTCAAAAATCTCTCAGAATTTTATTTTTTCTTAGAACCGCAAATTCGTATGAGAAATTGCGAACCTTACACTGAGGTGTCGTTTGAAGCTCAAAGTCTACTGATCTGTTTTTTATTTCGCAATCAGCGTTTTATTTTTTAAGATAATGATGACTCAATTAGTTTAGCTATTCTATTATATTTAGAATTTTCTATTTTATAATAAACAGGATTTCCTTTATGACAGATATCAAAATAAAAATAATCTTTATTTAGTGTAATATCTAAAGAATTTTTATCGAGATTTAATTTCTGACCATCTGCAAAAATGAGTTTCAATTTATATTCTCCATAATCAGACATAAGTGATTTTTCACTTTCTAATCCCTTATCATAATCATTTAAATAACTGTTAATATCATCAATTTTATTTTCATTACATTTTTTGATAGTGTTTACTATTGAACTAATCACTTCCTTGTCTGTTATAGTGCCTTTTAATAAGGGGCGAATGTCCTGCCCTGTAATATTTTCTTCTTCGGGTAGGTCAATAGTATAATCATAGAATTCGTCTTGCCAAATCTCAATACCAATAATTTCGTTATCGCCTTTTGCTGTGTATAAATTTAATAAATCTTCGATAGTATAGTCGGTAGTTAAACCATTCAAGTAGAATATATAATATTCATTATTAGTCTGAACTATAATTAAATTATCACTTTTGGCATATTTATAAGCTAACGCTTTATAAAATTTATTGTTTTTAGCTTCTTCAACAGTCATTGGTACATAATTTGACAAGTCATTAGTAAGGTTAAAATAATCAAGCTTACATACTAAATCACCTATTTCTGATTGCTTTAACTCAATATTATTGTTCTTATCCGCTTTTGCATCTCCAAAATAATACTGCGAATAAATCTTATTATCAATAATAATTTTTTGCGGATATTTAGTATTTTCAATTTTAATTTTTATAGTCCTATTATCAGTAGAAAAGCCCTTATTATTTGTTGATGAATTATGTGTAGTTTCAAAAGTATCAGAAGAATTATTATTTAAATATTTAACTGTTGATATTGAGGTTACAAGTATCATAAAACAAGCAGCAAATGATAAATAAGCAACTTCTTTTTTTCTTTGAATTTGATTGTGTTTTGAAATTTCTGATTTAACACCGGCTAATGTTTTTTTATACAAATCATCCGGTAATTTTAATTGATTATTATATTCGGTATAATTCATAATATACTACTCCTTTTCAAGATAGGTTTTCATTTTACTTTTCGCTCGTAACAAATGAGACTTTATGGTATTCTCATTGCTTTTCATTATTTTTGCTATATTTTTTATTGGAATTTGTTCATAATAAAACAGATAAATTACAAGTCTTTGATTTGCGGTTAATTTTTTCATAGCTTCTTCTAAATCTAAATGATTAGTTGTTGCTTTTTCAAATTTATTATCCACAATTTTAATTGTATCATCTAATTCCAAATTTTGACGTGATTTTGAACGAAGAACATTTTTACTCAAATTTGCTGTTACTGTAAGAATCCAAGCTTTTTCATGATTATCATCGTTAAATGTTTTATTAGAAATAAAATATTTAATAAATACCTCCTGAACAATATCCTCAGCATCATCTTTATTCAAAAGAAAATTGTATGCTGTTCTAAAAACTATACCGGCATACTTTTGATATAAATCATCAAAACGCTGATTGTCAAATTCAATTATGGACATATAATTCATCACCTCCTATAAATGAAACACATATTGGCTAAAAAAAGTTGCAAAATTTTTTGTATGTATACTGCAATTTTTTAGTATGGTTATGTATCTGCTTGATATTGCTTGCACTATGGACTTTATAAATACCTTCCCATCTGCCGTCTTTTCTTTTATAAATATTACTTGCGTATTTTGACATTTTGTTTACTTTTTTCATTTCGAAATAAGAATAAATTTCGCATGTTCTATCTAAGCAAATTTATAGCCATTGAATAGGAAAAACCAATTAAAGTTATGTTAACTTGACCTCATATGAATTGCAAGTAAAAAGCGATCTGATTATTACAGATCGCTTTGGCTTTTTGATGGTTACTTTTGCATTTTTGATGCATAAACAATATAAAAGCCGGAATGAAAAAAGTGAATGAAAAAAACGATGATTTTTTAACGAAAATCTGCGGCTTTTGGATCGATTTTGAGGCGGATTTCAAGCCGTCGATTTTAAAGCAGGATAAAGCTGACCAGTGCCGCAAAGCCCATACCAAAGGCGATGATCGATTGTATCGAAAAGGGCGTTACCACCAGGCAACTGATTTTGGTGGCGGTGCTGGACGAACCTACGGCGGCGCTGGATCCGATTGCGGAGAACGAGATTTACAGCCGCTTCAATTCCTTTGTGCAAAGCAAAACGGCCATTTACATTTCGCATCGGCTGTCCAGCTGCGTCTTTTGCGATACCATCGCCGTATTTGATCACGCAAGGCTGGTGGAAAGCGGCACGCATACAGCGCTTTTGGCTGCCGACGGCCAATATGCAGCGCTGTGGAACGCGCAGGCAAAGTATTATGTGTAGCCTGCAGCAGCACAACAATGCCGCTCCCAGCGAAAACGAAAAAATGAAGGAAAAAGCAAAAAAGCAGCGGTTTTATTGACATCCGTCCAAAAATGTGATTTGATATACACAGAGCGCTTTGGTATTGTAAAGACAGCTGGGGCTCGCACAAAACAACTTCAGATTGCAAAATGACATTTTGCGACAATGTTATGCTTTTGACGACAGGAGGAGATTTTTATGAATAGAAAGAATGTAGGTATAGCTTTCGGCGCGCTTTGTGGGCTGGCAGCTTTAACTGCAACGGCAGCGGAAATATTCTATGATATCTCAATCAACACGAAATCGCCTATCCATATGAGCAAACTCAACAACTTGGTTCAAAAAGCCACGAATACTGCCGGCAATGAAGAGGAGGCAAGTGCAAAATACAGCGGTATGACAGGCACGCCGGAAATTAAAGAATGGTATGCTACACACGGAGAGGATGTGTATATTCTGTCTGATTCGCTGCGCCTGCACGGAAAACGGTTCAAAAATACCGGCACAAAATATGTTCTCGTATGCCACGGCTACACAAGCAAGGCCAAGCATATGGCCGGATTTGTTCATAAATTTTACACGCTTGGTTATAATGTTTTGGCAGTAGATGCAAGAGCCCACGGCGACAGCGAGGGAACAAAAATCGGTATGGGCTGGCCGGAGCGTGTGGATATTATAAAGTGGATAAACCGGATCCTTTCATGGGAGCCGAACGCCCGGATCGTTCTGCATGGTGTATCCATGGGGGCGGCAACGGTTTTGATGGCGTCAGGTGAAGATTTACCCGGAAATGTGAAGGCTGTTATTGCAGATTGCGGCTACACGTCGGAATGGGATGAGTTCCAACGGGAGGCGGATGCCCTGCATATTCCGTGGTTCCCCGTGCTCAACGCCACATCGGTATTGTCAAAGATTCGTGACGGGTATGATTTTAAGCAGGCCAGCGCCCTTGCGCAGGTGAAAAAGAGCCGCATACCAACGCTGTTTATTCACGCTCGTCGGATGAGCTTGTGCCGTACAGTATGCTGGGCGAATTGTATGCGGCTGCAGCCTGCGAAAAAGAGAAACTTACCGTAGAAGGCGCAGGCCATGCGCTCTCGTCTTCTGTTGCGCCCACGCTGTATTGGCGTACAGTCGAGGATTTTATCGCAAAGTATTTAGATAGGTAAGCTGAATTTATTTGCCATTTATGCGGAAATGTGTAAATATAAACGCCCGGGAGAAGCGGTTCGTTATGGAGGATGCGCCAGCGTTTGGCGCTAGGATCGTCGCCGATTTGACAGGTAAATAGGACTCTACGCAGCGGCGCTCCAAACGGTGCGTCGCTTTTGCATCCTGTGTGCTAATGCTGTGTTGCAAAAGACGGTCGGGTGTGGTACGCTTGTATTAGAATTCTATGCATTTTGCAAAAAGGGGAGGGTGCCTGTGTCTGCCAACCGTAAGGCTTGTCTGTAACGGAACGCCATGTGCTGCGCAGTGTGGCCATTGCCGTCTTGTTTGTGCTGTCCGGCGTGTTGTGCATATTCCCGCGTCGGTGCCTTATGTAAAAACTCTTATGGAATGGGCAGGGTACAGCATTGTCCTGTCGACTGTGTACGAGAACAAGCACAGACCAATCACCGATGATGAACGCCGAATGATACTTGAAACCATACCAAAACACTATGCAGGAACAATGGTGCTTACGATGTTATGCTGCGGACTTCGACCGATAGAAATCCGAAGAATGAAGTGGGATTGGATAGATTTTGAAAACGCAATTCTGACAGTCGGCAAATCCAAAACGGAAGCAGGAACAGGACGAAAGATACCAATTCCGCCTGTACTTTTAGATGCATTAAAGGAACATAAAGCAAAAGAACTCAACAATGAATATGTATTCGTAAAGTACGAAAAGCACACACGAATGGATGACAATGCCTTTTATCAAAGCTGGAAAAACTTTTTAAAAGAAATGGACTTAGCAAACGGAGCTCACCTATATCGCAATCAAGTAAAGAACTCAATCATAGCACCCGACTTCGAGCCATACCTACTTCGACACACTTTCTGCACCGATTGTCAAGCAGCCGGAGTGCCAATCAATGTGGCAAAAGAATGGATGGGACACTCTGACATATCGGTAACCGCAAAAATCTACACACATATGGTAGACGAAGTATTCGAGCAGAACCGAATGAGAATGGCTCAATATGCAGTAGCAAAATCCCAACAAGTTGAAAGTCCAACAGCAACGAATTGATGTGTAAAAAAAGAAAAGGATAGTCGAGAAATAAACTCGGCTATCCTTCGTCATTTGATATTACTGTATTAATATTTCAAAATTACAGTTTTGCAATTCTCACAAACTGAAAAGACGTCCATTACACTATCGGAAAATCAGCAAGGAAGTTTCATAGTAACCTTTGCGCCGCCGGTTTCTTTTGAATTTTCTAAAATAAGCTGACCATTATGTTGTTCCATAATCGAATTTGTAAT
>ENA-OQIO01000388-OQIO01000388.1-human-gut-metagenome-genome-assembly--contig:-NODE-388-length-24007-cov-8.788777_pt1 | contig 24007 bp, 30 predicted proteins | sample MGYA00242573_ERZ504737 | MGnify/ENA primary metagenome ERZ504737 (study PRJEB26092, sample SAMD00036203) | human gut metagenome | host: Homo sapiens | study: EMG produced TPA metagenomics assembly of...
CGCCGCAGTTCCTGCGTTCCGCTACGCTCCACTTCGGAAAACTGCGCTGTATTACCATGCTTTTCAGATTTTGGGTGTTTCCCGACTGCACATTTCTTGACATTTCCACACCTGCACGAAGGTGCCCCCTCAAAATTTTAGTAAAATTATCGAAAAAGGTGTTGCAAACTTCCTCAGTTATTGTTTCTATTAATAGGATTAACATAAAATCATGGGGGAGGTGAGGCCAATGTATCAGTAATCGTCGCAGTTTTTGACTATGTTCAGAAATTGCTGTAGTTGCAATTCGAATACGAAAATCAACTATCTTCGAAGAACTATAGTTATATTTTGTCACAGATAGTGTCGAACACCTAAAAATAGGCGCAAAAATTGCAGGAGGTAAAACTGATGAGAAAGAATACTAAGAAATTGTCCACTCTTGGATTAGCATTAGCATTACTACTTCTATTTTCACTACAAGCGCTTACGCAGTATCCCTGCCTACATCCGAAGTAACGTCCGAACCTGTGACAGGCGAAACATCTCAGTTGGATGATTCCATTATTGCTGAAGCAACGACAGAGGACGCTACAGATACTACGAATCTGTTGGATGGCGTCATTGGAGAGGGAAAAACTGTATCATCCGAAGGTTCCTATGATTATCAATATTGGAAGTTGGAACTCTACGGAAGCGGTGCATCCTGTTGGACTCGTCTGAATTATGGCGGAACTGCAACTCTGATTGAAACTAATCTTGTTGTCGAACGCAGCAAGGCCACTTGGGGTCACTATGACTACTATACGCTTCACAATACGAATCGCTCCGCATCTACATGTTATAGCCGCTGGGATGACGGGTCAGATTCGTAGCCCTTTCAGCGACTGGCTCTGGAGTAATTAACGGTACAACCGTAGATACGCTTAGCGTAAGTGGGTGGTGGTAAAATGTCGCACAGAGGTGACAAATATGGAATAGCCGCATTGCTGTTTCTGCTTTTGACGTTGCTTTCTTCCTGTGGGCAGCCTACCGGTCAGAATGTAGCGGCTGTTGACTATAATCAATATATTTCTGCACACGGAGCAGCCGCCTACACGGAAAATTTGTATATTTTCTTTGAGAACGGCTATCTAACCTGCATAGATTACTCCAATCCATCCCAATCGTCCCCTCTGTGCTTTCAAGCGGACTGCAACCACAGGAGCAGCACTTGCACCTCTTGGCTTAATACGCATCAAGGGCTATCTATGCTCGGGAGATAACCTATATTACATCGATTCGGACAAAAGCAAAACGCCCGGACTGTATCGTATGGATCTCAGTGGCGGCAGGCGAGAACGAGTAAAAGATCTGGAAATATTAGAAAACGAGTATTGGCCAGGAATTTCCACGTTTGGCTACTCCTTCCGGGTATATGGTTCCTACTTGGCTGTAGAATTGAATCTTCTAAAGAATGATTCGCGGCAAAGCATGATTTACCTTACGAGAATTGATGACAGAAGTGAGGGCGCTTTTGTGTTTGAAGGAAACGAAAACGGCGATGTGTTATATACTGCCATAGAATTCCGGGAAGACTGGATGTTTGTGGCGGAGAAAAATACCGCCGCAGGAACAAATACTCTATTGGGTTATGATCTCTCGAAGCAAAGTGCAGTCCCCCTTGTGGAAGGCTGGGATATAAATAACAGCTTTACCATGCAGGACAATGTGCTCTATTGGACAGTGACCGGCGAAGGAATCTATTCCATGGATATAGAGGAAAAATCTATAGTAAAGTACCGGGATTTAGACCCTGTTTTGGAGTACGGTGCTACAGCTTATGATGACCAGTATCTCTATCTGACAAACGCGATTCGCTATATGGATTATCAGGGCACCGTCCCGGTGGAGGGCAGGGGGATCATGGTATATGATTTTCATGGAAATTTGCAGCAGTTCATTCCCATGACACAGGAAGTAGGAAATGCCATGTTCCTCCTTTCTACCCCGGATTACGTCTTCTTCTATGATGACAGTACACACTCCTGTCATCCAGCTTGGTATATAGAAAAATCCGCTATAGCCTCCAATTCGGCTAAGATGCTCCCTGTGGAGTAATTGCGATGTCAGAATGGAAAAGGATTTTTCTCAACCGAATCTGGCTGGGAACTGCGGCTCTGTCTCTTTTGTTTAGTCTGGTCATTTACGCAACGGCTCAATCCTCTCGGTGGGTAGTTCGGTGCTCGCTTACAGGGAGCATACAAATCAATGGACGCAGATTCTTTCTGTTGTTTCCCCCGAAGACGGCCTTGCTCTGTTAGAGCGGGAAAACCAGACCTTGCAGGGATGGAATACTGCAAGGATGCTAGTCCAGTTGGAAGAATGGCAAGGGCAAATAGACGAGGAAATACTGAACCGCTATCGGGAGCAGTACGAAAATCTGGATGAAATGCTCCACGCCGTGCGGAGCGAAACTGCGCCAGAGTTGGACATTGCTGCTCAAGAGTCGGTGGCCCGCTGGATAGATCGGCTGGTTTATCAGATGGGCTATGCTGAGTTTGTGCAGTCGGTGTCGACGCAGGCTGCCGTCATCCGACGCAGCCCAATGTTCTCTGATTCCAACACCTTTGTATACCGCAACGCAGATCGGACGGAAGCAGACTATCTATCAACGACAGAAATACATCTAAAACTGTTACCAGGCGATGTGATTGAGTCGGTATTGGAGAACCATGTTGCCATGGTTTTCAGTCTGTTTTTAATGATGGTAACTATCGCACTAATTGTGGAACCTAAGAGCTGGGGCTGGAAGCCTGGAACAAAGCTGCGCCAGCGGCAGGGAAACTCTGGCCGGATGGAGGATTGGTGCAGTCGCTGTGTCCGCGGTTGTGACTACAGTGTTGATGCAGGGCGGAATGTTTTTGCTGGGGATGCTGCTCTACCAACAGCCGATAGCGTTAAACGCTCCTGTGCAATCCATACCGCTTCTCCAGCACTGGGCAGCTCCAACTACGGTAGGAGTCTTCTTACTTTGGTATTTATTATTCAGTGCAGCAGGACTCTGGGCCATCGGACTACTACTGTGGCTGGTTCTGTCTCGGATGCCATCTCTTCCAGTCGGGCTAACCCTATGCGGCGGAATTTTATTCCTAGAGTACAACTGGATTCAGCGGTATGGGGTAAACGATGCTCTGTATCCTCTGTCTGGCTTTAATCTTTTCCGCCTACTCTTTCCGGCAGAAGCAGCAGAACGCTATCTGAACTATAATTTATTTGGTTTCCCAGTACGAGAGCGAACTGCTCTTTCCATCATTTTGGCAACGCTGATCTTAGCCTGTTCTACCGTGATCTTGCTTTCTGTTCATTTCGCCTTGGGGAATCGAAAAAATGGCACTGTGGCCAAGGCTTTCTACGCCTTAGCCAACAGGGTGCATTTATCTTGCCGCCCCAAGCCAGCGTTGGTATATGAGGCGAAAAAGCTTCTGCTGTACAGCGGTGGACTGCTCTTCTTAGCAGTAGCTGCGGTATTTCTGCAGACACAGATGGCACCTCCTATATCTCAGAGTATGCAGGAATCCCAACTAACCCAGTACGTCTGTACCTATGCAGGGCCGGTAGACAAGGAAGTGCTGGTACAGATTAAAATTGACAGACAAGGTGCCGCACAAATCTATGCCGAAGCATCGGAAGATGAGAGCAAGGCTCTTTTCCTGGAATATTATGCGGCGCGGTGCTGGGCGTTAGACGAGTTGAGCATACGGTACGAGGAACTACTGGATTTGCAAACCGCAGGGGAAAAAGGGCTGAAATTGGTGAATGAGCTGCCCTTTGATCAGATTTACGGTGAGACAGGTGCAAATTTTCGACTTGCATCCGCCTGTGCCGCCCTGTTAGCCCTATGCCTGACGATTCCCGGTGTCTTCTGGCTGGAACGACGTTATGGTATGGAGTTGGTGTTACTCAGCACTCCAACGGGACGTAATACCCTCTGGCGATGGAAAGTCATACTCGTTCTCTGCGTATCCGCTGTTATCTGGCTTGCTTGGAGCTGGCATGAGCTGTTTCTGTTTCAACGCCTCGGTGGTTCTTGGGACGTCTGCTTATCCAATGCAGCCAGTCTGCACCATTGGGACTCCCGCTTGGGGAGTGGTTCATTACTGGCATATCTGCTAAGTTTCTATGGCTTCCGTTTGGCGGGACTTTTGTCAGCTGGCAGCGTGGTGATGTGGATATCCTCCATATTTTCTTCCTTGCTTCCAGCTGCTGGGATAAGCGTTCTTGTGCTTTTGTTTCCCACTCTGCTGACTCAGATGGATGTTTCTTTCCTTGAATACGTGTCCTGGGCAGTGAAACTCATGGGGAATGGCTTGGCTATTCACTGGACAGACGCTCTTTGTCTTGGACTCTGGATTGCTATGGGCGCAGCTGCGCTGGCCGCTTCGCGGCATCAGTGGCGGAGGTATCGCGGATGAAATTGACGATCAAGGGATTAACAAAAAACTATGGGAAAGTCTGTGCGCTGTCACAGTTTACCTACGAGTTCGCCCCTGGAATCTATGGGATTTTGGGGGCAAATGGTGCTGGAAAAAGCACACTCTTCGGGCTTTTGACCGATACCGTGCGACGAGACTCCGGGGAGATCTTGTGGGACGGTGTTGATATTCTGAAATTGGGGCGGGAGTACCGGGCAAAGGTCGGCTATATGCCCCAAGTTCAAGGTTATTACCCTCAGATGACAGCCACAGAATTTCTCTACTATATGGGGAAATTAAAAGGCCTGCCCAGCAAGGTTCTAAAGCAAAGAACGGAGCATCTGCTGACAGAGGTAGATTTGTCTACCTCTGCAAACCAGAAATTAGGCCATTTTTCCTGTGGTATGCGTCAGCGTGCACTGCTGGCTCAGGCTATGCTCAGCAATCCACCACTGCTGATCTTGGATGAACCAACCGCTGGAGTAGATCCTTATGAACGAGTGCGAATCCGAAGCCTGATTGCCCGAGTCGCCCAAAATCACATTGTCCTGTTGGCCACCCATATTGTCAGTGATATAGAATGTATCGCCAATCAAGTGTTGCTGATGAACAAAGGCACTTATTAAAGGCAGGAACAGCTGCGGAACTTATTTCTTCTATCGAAAGCAAAGTAGCTCAACGGCTTTGTACAGAGGAAGAAGCAGCAGCGTATCAGCAGCAATACGGCCTTGGCCTGTTGTTGCAGCAACAGGCAGGACAATTACTGCGGTTAGTAGGTGATCAACTTCCTACAGAGTTTGAACCAGCATCCGGCATTAGTTTAGAAGAAGTTTATCTCTACTACTGCTCAAGCGACTCAATAATTTAATAATCTTGTCATCAAAAAATATCACACCAGTCGTGCATTATAATATTCAACTCGGAATTTAATCACTGCTATCTAATAATTAGGAGGTATTGTTTATGCGTCATATCACACGGAAAAGATTGTTGAGTTTCTTCCTTGCAATGGCACTCATTTTGACCTTTTCTCCAATCTCAGCGGCGGCAACTTATGCACCAGAAGAACACGAAATTGACGAAGATGTCGCTGTCACAATTGCAATGCTTTTTGTTTGGGCAAATATCGGCGAAAGCGAATGGAATCGAAAGACAACCGTTGACAATATCATCCCGATGTACAACAACAGCGATGAAGTGTGTGCATATTGCATTAACTTAAAAAACGGGAGTACAAATGCAGGCTACATTATTGTCTCTACAAATCTATATGAGCCGCTGATTCAAGAATATTCTGACACGGAATCGATAGATATTAGTGATGGATTAAATACAGAATCCGTTTCAAGGTCTCATCTTGCTAATAACTCGGATTCCCGCATTTATTATTATGGCCCGCTTAATTACAGTACGTCCAAAATGGATGTACCTGTGGTAATGAGTGAGAATAGTAGCGAGCTATCTAACTATCAAACGCAGTTAAATACATCGAGTTAATTAAGCAGTATGGTTTGATTCCTTCCGTGAGTACCCATGACGAGGATAATGGAATTGTGGATCCAATCGAATACTTAGAAACACGTTATCCTAATAAAACCATTAAAAACGCGGGCTATTACAATATCGGCGATAACTCCATTTACGGGTATAGAATCAAAGAGTGGAACGCATGTGCCGTATATGGAGTTGCAGCTATTATTCACTACTATTTACCCACATATTCGTGCAACACAATAGCTTCACACTGTGAGCAAATTGCTCGTGACAAGGGCTATGCAACCCTCACATATAATGATAAAGGCGAACAAAAATGGAACTACTACATTAGCTTAGGTAATTTGGCACCTTTTGCAAGAGAGTGCGCCGCCTACTATAATCTAGACAAGTCAATCAGTAGCTCTATGCTAACTTGGTCGACAGGAACATCAGAAATTTCTAACGGGCGTCCAATTTTGCTTAGCATTTGGCACAGTGATCAGTATGAAGATCATACCGTAACCGCCTTTGCTTGGACAAGCTTTCAGATCGTAGAAGTAGACATATATATGAACTTCTTCAAGGTCAAAGCCGGGTATGTCTCTGAGAGTAGATATGTTTGCTATCAGACCGTCGCTGAAAGCTTTATTACCAAGTTTGTATAAGAGATACACTACAGATGAAACATCGAAAAAAATATTGGATTGTCGTAATACTCTTTCTATTTATTTGCCTGTCAGGCTGCGGAGGACATAAACGGCAGGCAGCGTCTATCGATCTTTCTACATTACATGAAGTTACTGACTTCGATGAACTATCAGATGCGTTATTATTCGACTTTGTAGACAAAAACGGTAACGAAGCAAAATATGTCGAAATCATGGACATCGATATCGATAATCTGCTTGAACAAATTGACAATGGTTCGCTTGAGGTTAGTGATCCTTGTGCATACTGGCTAGTAGAAGGATGGAGAATTGCGTACTTTGCAAGAGTCAATGGAACCGACGAAGACGCGCTGATTTCATGGCTTGAAAATGACAGTCATACTGTTACTCGGAACAGCTTTCAAGCTTTTGGGTTGTTGTTAAATAGGTAACGTGTAAGATTACGACACAACTTAATTGAATAGGAGGGGCTCTTTAGTCCCTCCTATTCAGTTAAAACCACTGTTTTCAATCCCGCCATTATGCAACAAAAATGGAATTCTTCGATCCCATCTTTCAGATTTATAGCTCAAAATAGTGTTGCAATTCTAATGTTTTGTTGTCTTATATTAGCAAAAGGCATAAATCAAATCAACGCAAAAAAGGAGCCCTTGCTAAGCTGCCAAAGATTTGTGCCGAAATATCCTAACCTCACATCAAATTACAGAGAAAGGAAATAAAATGAAAAGGATAAACAGATTTTGGTCGCTTATTCTCTCCTGTGCATTCTGCATAAGTCTATGTGTTCCATCTTTTGCTGCTGATAAAGCGTCGAATGAAAGTCTCTTATTGGCAGAGTCTTTTATTCCCACCAGCAACAATAATGCCGTAGAGAGTTCCGCACCTTCAGACAATGGCCACCTTATTAACGCTGATGGTACGACTAGCTCTACGACCATTGATGATATTGACCGCATCATTCACGAAAGAAACAGGGCTTTTCTTGAAGGAAATACATCAAAAGTAAATCAATATCAGCAACAGCTTAGAAACGCTGGTGCTACTCCGAGCACGCTATCTGAAATTTCGGTATCTGCAGGAAATGTAGATACTCAGTCTCTTAAGCGTATTGTTTCTAGTGCTACTTTTGACACATACACGTATTACGCATACGCCAACGGAACACGTTACCAAATCAAGCGAATCACCGCCAATCCATCAATCAATTCCAATCTATATCATTCTGCATCTGTAAATAAAAAAACTATTTCCTCGTCGCTTTCTGCCGGTACCTACGAACTTTTTAAAGTAATGGGTTCCGCCGCAATTGGATCCGCTGGAAAAATTGCAGAAACCTGTATCACGGCCTATGAGGCCTTTAAATCAGTAATAAGTGGACTCACTCCAAGTACCACTATATACGATATCACGGCTACATATGCTTGCGCCGCACTGGAGCAGGTTAGTTTTTACCAGTACCAAACTTCCGATGGAGTCTGGAATCCTTTTGCTTCAAGCAGCTATGTGCAAACAGCAATTAGCGGCACTGTATTCGACGTTAACTACTCCGGTGGTAGCAAAAAAGGTTTAAACATGGCAGTCAGTGGCTCTGAAAATACGCTCTATTCACCCTATTCTTTAAAATCGGATTACTCAGGTTATGATACAGGGGATATGTTAGAGAGATATTTCACATCATATATTTTTGACAAGAACTCTCAAGTGATGGGAATCTCTTTTTACCACAATGCCAACGGAACTGTAAAAACGATTACGACGTTCGGCATGGTTTGTCCTACTACTACAGTCGATATTACCTAAAGGGCGTATCCGCTGTAACATCTTCAAAGCGCGGTGCAGTCGCAGACGCAGAAACCGTCAGCACTATGATCGGTAAAAATACCGTCCAAAATGCAGTCAACTTCTTTTACATAGGCTTCTCCTTCAAAAAGCGGGCCAGCGCTTGCGCGCTGGCCCTTTCCGTCAATCTGAGTAGTATTGCGGCCTGCCGATAGAAGCAAAGCCCTCCTTTCCGGTAATGACCACATTGTTATATCCGCTGGCGCAGTGGATGATCAGCAGCTCTCCGTTTGCGTCCCTGCCGCCAACGATGCCCACATGGGAATTATCCGGGTAGAACACCAAGTCACCGGCTGAGCGTCTCCCATCTGATATCAGTACAATAGCTGTGCTGCATGGTAGCTCCTCCACCGTGGCCAATGATGTAGCTGCCATTTGTGGCGTTATAAAATACCCAATCAACAAATCCCGAGCAATCCAGCCCGTAGGGCCGGTATGTTCCGTGGTGGAGTTGCCCGCTGCCGTGACCTGCCGCAGTTCGCCCCACCGTGCGTCCCAACCGATTGTGAGGCTCTTGCCGCCCCAAAAATAATTCACCTTGCCGACAAGAGAACAGGCGGTGCGTACCACTGCTTCACGCTCGGGTGACAAATCTTCCGGCAGGCCGCGGATTAACGCCGCCGTGTCTCCGCTGACGGAGTACACATCTTCTAACAGCTCCAGCAGGAGAGCACGCTGCTCCAGAAGCTCCTCCAGCGCCGCGATCTGATTGCGGTTGAATGGTAAACCGTTTTCATTTCTTCTGCCGTTTTTTCTGTAATGATGATATAGAGGTTCCTTTCCGTCCAGCCGTTATCTTCCTCACCTCCGCCGGAGTGATGAATAACCTCAACGCGGTGTGCTATGGTGGTCATATCCCAAAAGACGTCTCTCAAGCGAGCGATGCGGTCGGCGTCCATCGTGGCCACATCCGCGGCGTCCACATCGTCGCTGCCCGCCACCTTCACCGCGAACACCGCCAGAACTTCCACCCAATCGGCAGACTGCCCGGTCACGGAGATGGAGTCGTAGCTGTCCGCTGTTTGCAATTCCTCCAACCGCTCGTTATACTCATAATTGACCTGCGCCACCGCAGCGGAGATCGGCACAACACCCGCCTCCCGGCTCTCGTTGGAAAAGAGGATACCGAAGGGGGACGCCACGATTGCCGCCACAAGGATCACCGTCAGTATCAGCACCAGCACCACCGCACCGCCGCCTGCCGACAGGATCGAGCTGACCGCAGACGCCACTCCTTTCCCGATTTCTTTCACTGCCTGGACTGCCACGCTGCCCAGCTTTTTGGAAGCCCTTCCGCCGCTCTGCGCGGATTCCTGAAGCATCTTCCGCTGCGCCTTTCTCTGCGCCGCCGCCTGCGCACGCTGCGTGAGACTTTGCATCGCTGCGCCGACTCAGCGGTCGAAGGGCTATGCGCCGTCCGACGCACAGCTTTGAAAGCGGACTGCCTGCGCTTTGGCATGGAGCCGTTTTTTGCTGTGGCACCCGGAATACTTGTCCGCGGGGGTGGCGTCATGCCTCCACGGTCTGACCGTGGAGGCGTAAAAGGGCTTTCTGTTATTCTTTTTTCGGCAAGGTTCCGCCGATAGGCGAATTTTGCGTCCCTCATGGCTTTCTGCCGCCCACGCTCCTGCGGGGCGGCATTTGCACTTTTTGCGCCTCCGCGATTTTGCGGAGGTGCGGTCTGATTTCTGACTTCGCCTCGTGCAGCGTGTGATTGCAGTACATCAGAATACGCCGCAGGCGTATCGGGCAAGTTTCTTTCTGCCGACGTCACGCTGTCCATGAATTCGGACGCCTCTGGCGCGGCACGGCTTTCTGACGCACTACTCTTACCTTGCCGTTTCTGCTCCTGATAGTGCTTTATCATACGCCGCGAGGCATCCGCCGCCCCAGATGCGCCACGGCGCATATTTTTCTCCACGCGGTCGGTGGCGTAGCGCACGGGATCATGGCTCTCCGGCTCCTTTTCCCGCTGCCGTTTGTCCATGTGCTGTTTCAGAAGGGAATCGGCGTCTTTAGGCGCGGGGTTCTTCAGCTTTGCCTTTGGCGTGTCCATACTGGGTTTAATCTTCAAGTCCCGCATGGCGTCAGTCCTCACCGGGGCGGGTTGACATTAAGCGGTACAGTTCTGTATTTTTGGGCAGCTCATTGGCGAAAGGCACGATGGCCCCGCCTACCTTGATGAGCCCGTGGCCAGCCGGGGCATTGTCCACATAGCTCATTTGCGTATCCGACGCACCCAGCAGTCGGGCAAGCTGCTCCCGGTCGGTGGTAGCCTGATTGAGCATCAGCAGGAACTCGGAGTTTGCGAACATCATCCGCGCCGTATTGGATAGCAGACATTCCTCCACATTCTGTGTAATGCCGGTGAGCGTCGCACCATATTTGCGGAACCGCTTCCAGCACTTGTAGAGGAATTCGCTGCTGTAATTGGTAATGCTGTGTCCGCTGCCGCTCCCGTTGGCGAAAAACAGATAGATCTCGTCGATGTAGACATGGGTGTATTTTCCCTCTCTGCGGTTCTGGATAACGCGGTTATAGATGCGTCCAGCATCACCAGCAGGCCCACCGATTTCAGATTTTCACCCAAATCCTGAATGTCAAAGCAGAGGATGCGGCTTTTCGTGTTGATATTGGTCTGGTGGGAAAATACATTCAGACTGCCCACCGTGAACAGCTCCAATGCCAGCGCGATACGGTGCGCCTCCGGGTTGACCTGCTTCATCAAATCGTCATAGAGGTCTTTCAGCGTAGGCGGCTGACCTTGGAAATTCTTGATGTACTCTCGGTAGATATTGCCCACGCTGCGGTCAATGATGGACTTCTCCTGCGGCTCGATCTTGTCCGCGCCCATAAGCTGCTCGTAGAGCGACATGATAAACTCAGACTTCATCACCAACGGCTCCCTGCCGTCGCCATACCCCTCGGACAAATCCAGCGCATTGATGTGACAGCCGTTTGGGTCAGAGGCAGAAATGGTGATGACCTCGCCGCCCAATGCCCGCACCAACTCGCCATATTCACGCTCCGGGTCCACGATGATAATGTCATGGTCGGTAGAGAGCGCCAACGCGGAGACCTCCTGCTTGGCCGCCATGCTTTTGCCGGAGCCGGACACGCCGGTAATAAAGCCGTTGCCGTTGAGTAGATTTCCGCGGTTGCAGATGATGAGATTGTGCGATACGGCGTTGACGCCGTAGTAGATGCCGCCTGCGTCCTGAATTTCCTGCGACTTGAACGGCATGAGAACGGCGGTACATTCCGTGGTCAGGGTACGGGTGGCGTCAATGCGCTTTAAGCCGAGGGGCAGCACCGTGTTCAGTGCGTCCTCCTGCTGATAGCGCAGAACATTGAATTGACAGCCCCGCGCCCGCCCGATGGCTTGCAGGGCTTCGGTGTCCTGGGTCAAGCTGTTCGAGGTTATCTGCCAGGTGCGTCAGCGTCACCAAAGCCAGCATCATGCGCTGGTCGCGGCTCATGAGGTCGTCCATAAACTCCTTCGTTTCGCTCCGCATCTGCTCCAAGTCATAGGGGATATTGGCGGTAAAATTGTTGTTCTGATTCTGCCGCTGCTGCCAGCGGGTAATATCCGATTCCACGGACATAATGCGCTTGCGAATATCGCTCACTGCTTCGTCCATCGCCAAAGGAATAATGTCAATGGAAAGCATCATATTCCGGGGATAGTCCATCAGCTCCGTAATCATCGCGTCGGAGATGAAGCTGGCATACTCCCGCAGGAACAGGGTGCGGCCCACATGATCGCCCAGCTCATAGTGATTTTTTTGAAAGGAAATACAGTCCGGGGCGATGCAGTCCCGGAAGTCATGTCCCCTTCGCATGGTGTCCTCCAAATTAAACCGGAATAGCTGTTCCTCGCCGGGGCGATAGAAGTCGTGCAGAAGCCGCAGACGGTCATTGACCGTGATCTCACGAACGCTGGAGGACATACGGGAAAGTCCCGTAGTGAGGTCAGTTCCAACACGGGAGAAGAATGCGCGGGCCTCCTCCACGCTTTTCTTCTCCGCCGAAACGGTGATGTACTTTTCCTGAATGAGATTGTTGCTCTCTGCCGCCTTACCCAACACCAGCCCATTGTATTCGTTTCGGTAGCGGTCACAGCGGTCCCCCTGCATGGGCATGAGCAGCGTCCGACCGAAGTCCTTTTGATTGAGCTGACGGTTAAAGAGCGTAATCTTCGCCGTGGCTCCGATGGGCAGCGCGTTCAGGAAGGAGCAGTAGGTCATAAAGAGTTCCCGCTGCTTTTCCGGGGAGGCCACGGCATAATTGACATCAAAAAAGCGCCAAGTTTTTGAAAACTTGCCGCTTACCTGAAACACGCCGTCTTGATAAATACGTTTGATGGGAATGGATTTCTGGACGCTGCGGGGAACGGAAAAGGCGTCCCGTTCCGCGCTGCGCCGATGCTTGAAAAAGATCAATGTTTCTTCACCTCTCGTTTCATCGCTTCTTCATAATAGTTTTCCGCTTTCCAGACTCGCTTGCCTGCCATGATGACCTCGGATTTCAGCCACGCCCACAAGAATTGCTCCAGCGTGAGGCCGTTGTACTGAAAAAAGCCCGCAGCGGCCACGGGAGCCGCGCCGACGATGCACACCCAACTCACCGTTTCCCGGTCCAACACTTGGCTCAGGGTGAAATACAGTTCCACGCTACGCCCACCGCCAAAACGGAGCAGACAAATTGCCGCACGGACAGGCCGAAAAAGAGCGTTTCGCGGTAAGCGCGAATTTCCTTGTTGATTTTGATTTCCATAATCAATCTCCTAAAAAAGAAAAGCAAGTAGCGATGGGCTACTTGCTTTTCCTGTCTATTTAATAAAATGTATAGTTTTAATCCTCGTCAGCGGCACCGATCCTGCGTTTTTCTGTTCTTCTCAAATTTGGCAACGGCTGACTTGTCGTAAAACTTCATAGCATCTATTCCGTCGTACTCTTCTTTTTTCACCAGATAATTTCTTGTGATGCCGTGCTTTTTACAATAGTTCAGATACCTTTGCATTCCCTTCCAGCAGGAATTTTCCTTATCTCGATTCTGCTCATCAGCCAGATATTCCGTTGCATTCCAAGCGGTGCAATGGAAAAGATCAGATGCCGATAAAATCAAGTATCCTTGCTCCAGTTTTCCAAAGAAGTCTCCTTCCACATCAAACAAGGTCAAGTCATACCACATAGCCTGCTTCTGCCTGATTCGCGGCTCGTCTCTCCAAACCTGAAATTGAAGTTCAAGCCCCATATCCTCAACAAATGCATGAGCGATCACCTCTTTAGGAAAAGCATCGCCCTTAACCATGATACAGCCCAAAATGTACTCCTCGTTGCCGTACTCGTCGCGTCTTTGCTGATACTCTTCCGTTCGTTTCAGCTCTCGCTCCACGATACGAATGATCTTCTCACGGTAATTATCCATAAACGTCTCCTTTATAGTCCAAGCATTTCCTTTGCGATGTGGTCGGCTGATTTGACCAGGCCCACCAGCACCAGCAGGTTGAATATGACCTCGCCCAAATAGCTCCACACCTGCGTCACCACGGACGCACTGCTATCCACCACCGGCGTACCGCTGGAGGAAAAGGCTGAAAAGATGATGCAGGCCAGAACGATCACCGCCCCTTCCATGCACACGCCTACATAGCTCCGAAGGAACGCCTTGCCGAAATGGGAAGTCCCCTCTCCGGCAAATGATGCCAGTGCCACAGGCGAGAGTGCAGCGTACATATAGATCTTAAAAAAGCGCCCATAAACGGTGAGGATCATAATGAACGCCAGCACTGTGATCATCAGGCTTCCCAGCAGCGTCACCAGCCAAAGGGGGATACTTGCCAAAAAGCCCACATCTCCGATGGCATCCGCGATTTCCTGCGGCAACGCCACGGATGCGCCGGTCAAGCCACCTACGCTGCCCGCCGCCGTTGCCACAATGCCGCTGCACACATCAAATACATCTACCAGCAAGTCCATACCGTAGGTGATACCCAGCTTTGCCAGCACAAAATAGATAAAGTGCCGCAGCAGATGCTCCGGCCTTTGAAAGTCCCGAAAGCCGGAGGCACTGCGGAAGATGCCGATGGCAAAAAACAGCACCAGCAGCCCGTAGCCGATGGCCTGCATCCCGCCGTTGATGGTCACAATGGTCTGCCAGATGGTGCCGCCCTTGAAGGTCTGCGGCGATTCCGTCAGCAGTGACCACATTTCCGTCATTTTACTATTCCAAACGCCAAAGGCGTTGGTCAGGTTTTCTACGATCCAGTTGTTATCCAAATGAAAATCACCTCCCACAAAGGAGCCGGGAGATCCGCCGCAAGGCAGTATCTCCCGGCTCTTTTCATCAGATCGCGCCGATGGCGGTCAGAATTTCCTTTGCAAAGGCGATCATCAGGCCACCAAACAAGCAGAGGAATCCCTGCGTCCTTTGGCTGGCATCGTGGGACTGGATCGACATACCCACCTGCACGATGCCCCAGCCGAGAATGATCACGCCCAGCGCCTTGATGATGCTGAAGATAAAATCGGAAAGGTTATTGACAATATCCAGCGGATCGCCGCCCGCCGCCATCGCAGGCGTAACGCAGCAAAGGCAGAGGGCAGCAGTCCCAGCCGCCGTCCAATAGCATTTTTTTACCTTACTCAGTCCTGTCGGGTTTGAAATCTTTTTCTTTTTCAGATAATTCATGTTCAGGTTCCTCCACGTCAATAAAATCATAATCGTCCAGTGATTTGAACGCATAGGGCAGATCCGGCAGCGCATAATCCGGCGCGCCTGCGGCTTGTGGATATAAGGCTTTGCCTTACCATCTGTTGTCAGCTTAATGTTTGGGTGTCGCTTGATGTTGTACTTTTTGTCCAGTACGGGATCTTCCCCTCGTATAAACAAGATTGCTTTATGGGTGTCCAGTTTTCGCACCTCGTCAATGGTCATCAGGTCGCGGCCCGTCTGCTGGAAGTTGGTAGAACTGGAGCCGCTGCGCCCCTTCGTTTCCCCGCGTGTGCGGGTGGCGATGGTCTCCTTGCCCAGCAGCTTTACGATAAACTCCAACGAAGTCGGCTCGTTGCCGCCGCCGAGGAACAGCAGCGTGTCGCAGTTGCCGATGATGCTCTCCCATTCCTTTTCATACAGCGCCTTGATCTGCTGAATGTTCTGCACGATGATGTTCAGCCAATATTGTAGCTGCGGCAGGTAGCCAGAATCTTCGGATAGCTCTCCGGCTGGGCCACATTCGCCCATTCGTCCTGAATGACACGCACCGGCACAGGCAGACGCCCGTTGTGCTTCTCGTCCGCCCTGCGGTAAAGTGCCTGAAAGCATTGGGTGTAGAGCATTCCCACAAGGTAGTTCATGCTGCTGTCATCAACAGGGATCACGCAGAAGATGGCTTTTTTCTTCTCGCCCAAGCTGCCGAAGTCCATCTCGTCCATTGAGGTCATGGCGGCATACTGCGGGATATTGAAGGTGGCCAGCCGCACGGCGGCGCTTACCAAAATGGATTTCGCGGTCTTGCCAGAGACGAAAAGTCAAGGACTTTTTCATCAAATTCAAAAAGAAGTCACATTTTGCGGACTTCCTCACGGAGCAGACGCTTGATTTTGTCCTCCATCGTCTCTTTTGCGGTCTGGCTGAAATGGACACGGACGATATAGGTTGTCTTGCCGATCTGCTTTCTGACAGTCGGGCAAGTGGCGGTGTTAGTTGCGGTATTGTTCATTCAAAATCCTCCTGTAAATGAAAAATGCCCGGTGACTGTTCATCATCGGGCGGTGTCAGTATGAGGGAACAAGGCAAGGCGGCAACATTAAGGTATCTATAAAAACCTTGCCGTCTTTGCCACGCTTGCCGTGTTCCTGTTGTCAGTTTCGGAGATAGCAGACCCATGCTGTGCCGTCTTTCTCGGTCACAAGTCTGTCCCCGATACGGCTCTTTGCCGTTCTCATGGTGCGTGAAGAAATCCCACGCTCATTGACTGCCTTTTCCAACTCTGCGCTTGGCATACGCTTTCCGTCCGCAAGCAGTTCCAGAATGAGCATTTGCGCCTGTGCGGTCTTGCTCTCGGTCTTGGCGGTGTCTGTCCCGGCAAGAAGCTCGTCAGCGGTAATGTCATAAGCCCTATCCACTCAAAACCTTTCTCATCTCCCAGAGAAAAGGCAAGGGACTGTCCAGGCGGCGCAAGGGAGCTTTTCTCATGGATAAGCACCCTCGTTGTCGGAATGTCCTTCAGCTTGCCAATAAACAGCAGACTGCGGACTGCCGCCGTAATGTCGATAGACCCCAATCCCCGGTAGGTGCTTTGCGTTCCTGCGGCTTTGTTCAGGTGTCCGATCAGCACGATAGCGCACCCAGTAGCCTGTGCAATGTCTCCCAGACTGCGGAAGATGGGACGGACTTCATTTGCCCGGTTCATGTCCACATCTGCGCCCAGAAACGCCTGTACCGGGTCAATGATAACAAGCCTTGCGTTGTTCTCACGGATTGCCCTTGCTATGCGCTCATCGGCAAGGGTCAGAGGTGCGTCCCTGTCATCAATGACAAGCACTCGTTCAAGGTCTGCGTCCGCTTCTATCAGTCGGGGCTTGACGGTATCGCCCAGACCGTCCTCGGCAGTTTGATAGATGATATTGAAAGGCTCAAGTGTCTCCATACCGGGCAAAGGCTTTCGATTGGTGCAAGCCGCCGCAAGGCGCATGGCAAAGTAGGTCTTGCCCTCGCCGGGATTGCCCTGGATAATTGTCAGCTTTCCAAATGGGATATAGGGAAACCATAGCCATTCCACGCTCGTCAGCTCCACATCAGCCATACGGAGCATTGGGACAGGCTGGGCGGTGGGCAGCTCTCGCAGCGTGATTGTCTCGGCTATGAATTTGCGGTTTGGAATATCCGCTTGCTGACGGAGAACATCGTTCCAGTCTTTCCTTGCCGGGACAAGGCGAATGACGGCGATCTCGCGGGAATGGACTGTGCCAGTCGTGTGCAGGCTTCATTTCCTGCGGTGTCGCTGTCAAGGCAGAGGAACACTTTTTGGGTGTCCTTGCGCTCAGAAAGAAAACGGTCAAGGGCTTTGCCAGAAACGCCGCCCAGGGCAAGATAATTTCTTGTCTGCCAATCCTGCGGATAAAGGCAGATAAACGATAACAGGTCAATCGGCGCTTCAAAGACAAAGAGCTGATTGCCATTACCCTCGTGTCGGAACGGATAGGATTTGTCAGACCCGGCAATGTCCTGTCTGAATGGGTCTGCCGTTCCTCGCACATGGGCGTATCTCGGCGTACCGCTTCGGTCTCTGCCGACAAACACAACATTGTGCCGCTTTGCGTCCTCGTAAATATCCCCGGAAAGAAGAAAAGCCTCAACAAGCGTTTTGTTGAGACCTCGGCTTTCTGTGAGATATTGGATTGCTCTGTCGGCTGTCCTGTTGTGCAAGGGCAAGTGAAACGCTGTGGGCGGTGCTGTGCTGGCTTCGCTCTGTCCCTCACCGCTTTCGCCGGTTAAGAGCTGGACAGCTTCGGGAAAGGACTTGCCGTAAAACTCCATGACAAAATCAATGGGATAGCCGCCCTTGCTCTGGCTGTGGCGAAACCACTTGTTTCCCCGGACGGTCAGGCTGTCATGTTCTTTCCAGCGGTATTCCCGTCCGCTTTTGATAAGCGTCTCTCCCTGTGTGCGGAGAAAATCTTCCAGACTGACGGCGTTTGCCCGGTCGATCTGTGCTTGGGTGTACTGCATGGGCGTCCTCCTTACTTCTTGAAAACAGCGCATCGTCTGCAAATGCCATGCTCACGCTCGTCCAGCGTGTAGGGGCAGTTCGCACATTCCTCGCCGTACTGTCTCATGATAACAGGCAGATAGCCCAGCTCCTGCAACATATCAATCTGGCGGTCGGTGAGGGTGGCTTCAAAGGCAAGGCATTTCCGGGTGTGTTCGTCCAGCTCGATCAGGTCGGAAAGCGGTCTGCCATCGGTCAAAGCTTCTCCGCTCAAAAGGCGTTTTGCCGTTCTGCGGATGGGGTTGTACTCGTTCTTCCAGTCGTATTTTTTCATCGTGTCATATCCTCCTTTTTGTGTCGTGTTTGGGGTCGATTTTGGAGCTTTTGTTCCTCTGTGCGCTCGTTAAATCGGGCGGCAGTATCTACACATGACTTGACCTTCCAAAGGCGGTGTAAATCGTCTCTGACGGTCTTAAACTCGCCATAGGTGGTGTTGTGCGCCTGTTCCAGCTCGTCATACTCGTCGGACAGCTTTTTCATATCCACCTTGCCGTCTGGGAACTCCCCGGTCAGCTTTCGTCTGGCGGCGTAGAACTGTTTCAGTTCCGCTTCATGCTCTGCCTTGTACTTGGCTCTGGGCTTCTCAAACTTGATTTTCTGCAAGCCGTCATAGACAGGCTTCAAGCTCTGGAAAGCAGCGGAGCTGTCATAGAGCTGCTTAATTGCTTTCATTCGGGCGGTCTGTTCGTCCAGCGTTTTCTTCAAGCTCTCTGTGGCAGCACTGTGTTCGCTGACACGGCTTTCCAAATCTTCAAGGGAGTAAATGCCGTTTGCCCGGAGATAATTGAAAGTCTCGTTCATCTCCTTTAGATTGCTGACCTTGCCTTTCTGCGAATACGCCCCGGCTCTGCGCTGGGTGTAATAGGCGTTCAGCAGAGAAACAAGGTCGGGTGCCTGCGGCTTGGCAAGCTCTGCTTTTGCTTCGGCAATCCAATCGAACAGGAGAGCGATTTTCTTCTTGATGTCCCGGATAACGGCATTGGTTGCTTGATCCAGCGTTGAACTCGCCTTTCTCGGTGCGTATGCCTTTCTTCTCCATTGCCCGGACGGTTGCGCCCTCGTGGACGGTGGGAAGAAGCTCCACGCCCTGACGCTCATAGCTTCGGTGGTCGATACGAACGTCAAGCCCCTTTTCCGCAAACTTGCCATTGCATAGCTCCGCCCATGTCTGCCGCCAGTATTCCAGCGTTTCGGGACTGCCCCAGTCGGTAGTGGGAACGGCGTTGAACACAAACTTTCCGTTTGCGTCTCGAATACGGTTGCCGTCCTCGTCCAGCTCATACACCCGGCGTTGCTTTAGCCCCCATTTGCCGTTCTGCTCGATGGGGCGGATAGGGCAAAGCACATGAAAATGTGGATTGGGTATGCCGCCGTCCTCACGGTCTGGCTGGTGTACGGCGAAGTCAACCACCATGCCCCGGCTCACAAAGTTCTCCAACAAAAATTGCCTTGCAAGAGCGATGTTTTCCTCAAGGGAAAATTCATTCTGCAAGGCAATGTCAAAGCTGTATGCAAGCTGGGCGTTCTTTCCACGCTCGGCTTTTTCCACGGCGTTCCATAGGGTCTGGCGGTCTGCGTATTCTGGCGGTGCATGGGACGGCAGGAGAATATCGGAGCAGATCACGCCGCCCTTGCGGGTGTAGTCGCTGTATTCGCCGTAATACTCGCTATACAATCGCTCCCCGGCACGGTAGGCGGCAGAAGCAATAGCGGACTGTCCTGCGCTTCGCTTAGTCTGCGTGACGCTCAGATGAAATAGTGCCATCGGCTTTCAACTCCTTTTCTCTGTTTGCTTGGCTGATATGGGTAATCGCCATGTGACGGACGGCTCGCTGGACTTCGGACAGGGAAAAGATGTGTTCCATCAGCTCTGTCATTTCGGTGCGTGTGAGATCTTTGACCTCCGGGGCAAGGCTCTCAATCGTGCCGCCCAGATTGCAAAGACGATGGGTGCGTTTGGTGCGTTCGCCTTTCTCCAGATACTTCTTTCTATTCTCAAGACGCTCCAGCTTGTGCTGTTCCTGTGCAAGCTGCGTCTCGGCTTGCTCCTTTTCGGCTTGGAGCTGGTCGAGGGTTTTCGGTTTTGTCATTGTAATTGACCTCCTTTTTTGATTTTGGGGATAAAAAAAGACCGTCAACTTTTCGCATAGTGCGACCAGTCAACGGTCTGATTTTCGGTATTTATTTTTCCAAACTTGCTGGCGGCGAACAGCATTTTATGCTGTTTGCGGACGGCAAGTCCACAGGGGATAGCCGCATTAGCGGCGCAAGGGGGTGTAGCCACCTTGACGGAACGAAGTGACGCAACTTTCTCGGTCGGGCAGTTTTCTTCTGCTGACAGAGAATGAAGCTCCGCAGGACGCACATACTCCCGATAGGAGAGTATAGAAGTGCGCCCTTTAGTTCCTAAAGGGATTTTCTTCTGACCCAAATTATATAAAATGTAGATCAAGACATTTCTAAGAGGTACTCTCAGATTTTCACAACATAAGGTTCATCTTCAATAATACACTGATCGTGGGTAACAATGATAACCGTTTTACCTTCTTCATTGAGTTCGTGCAATAACCTCATAACAATATCTCTATTTTTCTTGTCAAGTGAGCCAGTAGGTTCATCTGCCAAAACAACAGAACATTTTTTCATCATAAGACGAGCTAAAGCAACTCTCTGTTGTTCACCACCGGAAAGCTGATAAACTTTTTTGTTAACTTCCTTTGATAACCCCACACGATTAAGAGCTTCTTTAAGTGATACTTTAGTTCGGCTTGATTTTTTAATCAAACTTAAATTTTCTTTAACTGTCTTATTTTCAAGCAGTGCAAAATTCTGAAAAAGAAACCCCACTGTATCCGCAAAAAAACTGTTTTTATTTTTAAGCCGGGTAATATTCAGCCCTTCGATTATGATACTGCCGCTATCCGGTTTTTCGATACCACCAATCATATTGAGTAAAGTGCTTTTTCCACTGCCGCTATCGCCGCTGATTACTACAAAACTTCCATCCGGAATTTCTAAATTAAAGTTAGAGAAAATTATTTTCTCTCCAAATGCTTTATTTAAGCCACGAATTATAATCATAAACATCCTCCCTTCAATGACTTTGAGATATTTGTTTTTTCAACCCACATAATATTTGTGAAAATGATTGCCATTTCAATAATGGTGAGCAACGCTCCAATCAGTAAAGCAATCCCGACACTTGCGTTAGATATAAAAATTGAAACAATGCAAATCAATATCACAACGGCTATATTTTCTAAGAGATTAACGGAAATAAATCTTTTGTGCCTTTCATAAAAGCGATAGCCCAAAACCTTTTTGAGGGAGATTTCCATCGCATTAAGTCTAAATTCCATTTTCACTTCAGATATGATGATAGCGATATCTAACAGCAATACTAATACGCAAAGAGAGCTTATAAAGCCAATCAGTTTCACGAGGAAACTATGACTATAAATGTAATCCTCTCCGACATTCGTCAGCATAAAATAGTGTGAACCAAGCTGTTCTGAATATTTTTTCGCAACACTGCGAATTGTGCTTTCATCGCATCCGTAGATTACCTCACCATTATATGTTCCTGTTTCGATATAACTTCCATTTAAAGCAACAGCCTCATTTGCCTGATAAATCACAATCGGATTTGTTACTCTTGACAATCCGTCAATAGCCTCTTCTCTGTTCGAATTGAGATAATAAAATTGTTCTCTGCCAGAATATTCTTTATAAACAACACGCAGTTCTTCTGCATTTTGGGTAAGAGAGCCAATTTCCTCTTTTGCGATATCTTTGTATGATTCCGCATTTCTTCCCTTTGGCACGAAGACCACGATATCCTCTTTTTCATCATCTTCAGTAAGCATATCAGAAAACCCTTGTAGCATATCTCTGGCATTATGATTTACAAAAATATAATTATCCGTATCGCTTATCCGGCTGCCTATGCAGACCACCGGATTTATCGTGTTGTATTCATTTTCGTAAAGGTCATTCCAAAATTTGCTCTCTTTGGATTCCTCCTCATTTTCTTCAAAAGGAGGTTCAATCTGCATAACTCCAAAATAATAATCATTATAATGATTTTCTAAAAGAGTAGTGTTTGTAAGTAAATTACCTTGAATGCTACTGAGATTTGTAGTTATTGTAAAAATTGTCATAGCAGTAGCAAATACTTTAAGACCGTTCAGAAGATAAAACATACCTTTTTTATCTGAAGCATTGGCAAAGGCTTTTTTTACATCAAAGCGGACAAAAGCAGCATAAGGAATTACGGAAAGAACTGCTCCGGCACAATACACTGCCAAAATGAGATGATCTTCATACGCTCCCGATATAAATTGAGAAACAAGCAACTTTGCTAAGACGAATAATGCAGCATATGAAATCATATCAGCCACTACAGCTTTTAGAGCAATCACAGCAGCATTTTCGCCCAGAGAAGCTCGTACAACTACTTCCTTTTGCCTGCGTATCACCTCAATCATATTAAGTACAATCATCAATATGGCAACCAGGCCCCAAACAATGAACATCATATCAGTTTCGGTTGATTGCCAAAACTCTGGCTGCGATATAGAATATTCTTTTGCCAAATCTTGATATGTGGCAATAATGTCATCATCATCACCGATATAGCTGACCATTATTTCCTGTCCATTGCCTGTGTTTTTTGCTTCTCTAAAATCTTCAAATTCTATTACGGTGATTCCACCTATCAAAGCCGTATATGTTTTTTCCTCAATATCCATTGTGCTTTTAAGACTATCCCGAACAACGGTATCATCACCATAAATATAAAGTCTTGTCTGATAATTAGAAACTCTCTGATTAAAAGTCGAAAAAATATGAACACCATGCTTCTCAGCTGTATCTTCTGCATTGGCTAAAAATGAATCCATATCGTCATTAGTAGTTGTGTATCTGGACGATAAATAATAAGCACCATTAAAGTTCCAGAGCATATTTTGATATACTTCAGCTTGCATAACAAAAGCAAAAATAATCGTAATCAACAGCAATATATTTCTTATATGTTTCATTTGAAATTCTTAAACCTCCTTTGAATAGGTAACAGACACACGATTGCCCAAAATACTAATATGGATTTTTTCATACAACCACATTCTCTTGTTAGATTCTAATTTTCCGTTTTCTTTATTCGCATAAATTGTACCATAAAACTCGTGAACAATTCTACCGCAACTTTGGACTACATGAGAAAAGTCCGAACAGTTTTCTGCCCGGACTTCCTCGCTCAATCATAAATCAATTCCGCTTTCACAATCTCCTCTGCCTGTGCCTTGCAAGCGTTCATCTGCCGCACCCATTCCATTTGGTTTTTGGCTTTTAGTTGCTCGGTCACGCCGTTTTGCTCTGCCAGTGACCGCACGATCAGCTCCATGCGGTTTCGTGCCGCTTCGTCAATCTCGGCGCAATGCTCAAAGAGCTTGTCGGATAGCACCAGCTCATTGAACAGTATCGGACGGTGCATTTCCAGATACGCCTTGCGAAGTCTGCCGTAGTGTCCGAGGGGCTTGGTCTTGCGGATAACGATGTTCGGGATAAGATAATCGCCGTTCTGTGTATAAGTGATATTCATGCTGTTTGTACTCCTTTCATCGGCTCTCTCTGCGGTAAACTGCTGACAGGGACGAACACTCCCTTTGCAATATCCTCCGCACGAATAGCGGCTTTCTTGGCTTCGATTTCTGCCTTTTTTCTCCCCTTGATTTTGTCCTCGTATCGCTTCTGCGCTCCGCTGGCTTTCCGCTTCAAGTAGTTCTGATGAAGCCTGTCCTTGCGTTCCTCACGCT
>ENA-OQIO01000389-OQIO01000389.1-human-gut-metagenome-genome-assembly--contig:-NODE-389-length-23863-cov-4.857853_pt1 | contig 23863 bp, 22 predicted proteins | sample MGYA00242573_ERZ504737 | MGnify/ENA primary metagenome ERZ504737 (study PRJEB26092, sample SAMD00036203) | human gut metagenome | host: Homo sapiens | study: EMG produced TPA metagenomics assembly of...
CTCCAAAGAAGAAGCCATGGCGGATAAGGAGATCACCAGCAGCCGCTGTCATCTGTGCAGAAAAAAATATCCGCAAAAAGATCCGGTGGTTTGCGGCGGGGCAGAAGAATTATTACTGCCTGGCGTACTGTCCGGTACATGGCTGGATGAAGGGCAAGATCCGGATGAAGAAGACGGAGCAGGGCAGAGTCTTTGCGGTAAAGACTATGAAATATACCACGGAAGAGGAAGCCATGGAGATACGGACCAAAAAAGAAGAAATCAAAAGAAAAAGACGGGCCCGTAAGAAAGGAGAAAAATAATATGTTGGTACAGGGAATTCATCATGTATGTATCCGATGCGAAAAACCGGAGATCGAAAAAGTAAAAGAATTTTATCAGGGAGTGCTGGGTATGCCTGTGATCCGTTCCTGGGGAGAACCGGAACTGGCAGGTTTCATGTTTGATACAGGCGCAGGACTTGTGGAAGTATTTACCGATGCCGAGGGACAGCTGCCCCAGGGAAGCATCCGGCATTTTGCATTGAAGACGGATGATGTGGATGGATGCGTGAAGGCAGTCCGTGAGGCAGGATATCCGATCACCGTAGAGCCAAAAGACATCGTGATTCCGTCCCAACCGGATTTCCGGTTCGTGTGGCGTTCTGCAACGGACCGGTGGGAGAAGAAATTGAATTCTTCCAGGAAAAATAAAACATCCGCTGATGGATAGAGCGGTACTCTACATGAAACTCTATACTTTCGGTATGCCGTTTATGAACTGTACGATCGCGGAAATTATTTACTTTAAATAATATTAAAAAATTCTCGGACAAACCTGAAGAGGAACATCTGTCCGGGAATTTTTTATTTAAATTTCATTTAGTGAAGAATAAATAATGCCTGCCTGTCATTGTGCATCTTGTGGTGTATATTTCTGAGTGGTGAGAGTAGAAAAGAAGCCATCTGTGAAATTGCCATAAAAACCTCGACAATTTAACAGTATGATGTTATAATAATACAACCGTTTAAAGCGTTGAAGCGAGAAAGTAAAGAAAGAAGTAGAAAGTATGAAAATCGTAGTATGTATGAAACAGGTACCGGCCAGTTCCAAAGTAGATATTGACCCGGAAACCGGTGCCATGAAAAGAATGTCCGGGGAGACCAGGACGAATCCGTACGATCTGTTCGCGTTGGAGACAGCCCTTCAGATCCGTGAAAAAGTGGGAGGAACCGTAACGGTACTGACGATGGGACCGCCGCAGGCAGAGGAAATGATGCGCGATGCTTATACGATGGGTGCTGACGATGCGGTGATACTCTCTGACAGAAAATTTGCAGGAGCCGATGTGCTTGCCACCTCTTATGCGCTGGCACAGGGGATCCAGGTGATCGGCGGCGCGGACCTGATCATCTGCGGAAGACAGACAACCGATGGCGATACCGCACAGGTAGGACCGGCGATCGCAGAACATCTGACGATTCCGCATGCTGCATGGGTGGCAGAGATCGTGGATGTGAATGAGAAAGCCATTCAGGTCCGTCAGGATCTGGTCAGTGTATCTCAGATATCCGAGATACCGTATCCGTGTCTTCTGACAATCGACAAAGATACCTGTGTACCGCGTCTGCCGTCCTATCTGCTAAAAAAAGCAACCGCAGACCGTCCGATCCGTATCCTGAGCTTTGAGAATATGCCGGATCAGGATCTGAGCCGATATGGTCTGGTAGGATCTCCTACCTCTGTAGAGCGTATGTTTGCACCGCCGGAAGGAGAAAAACAGGTCTATCTGGAAGGCAGTGCAAAAGAAAAAGCAGAGGAACTTTTTTCCATCTTAACCGGAAAGAAGATCATATAGGAGGAACAGATACATATGGAATTTATGAAATTTGATGCAGACAAATGCAGTCTCTGCGGAATCTGCGTGGAAAAATGTCCTTTTGGTGCGCTGACCATAGAGGGAGCGGGAATCGTAGTCAGCGAAAGCTGCCGTATGTGTGGTCTCTGTGTGAGAAACTGTCCGGAGAAGGCCATACAGTTTGAGCAGAAAGCAAAAGCATTTAACAAAGATGACTGGAAAAACTTCCTGATCTATGTGGAACAGGAGCGTGGAGAGATCCATCCAGTGACCTACGAACTTGTGGGAGAAGCCAGAAAGATGGCAGGAAAAGTCGGTTACGAAGTCAACTGTGTGATCGTAGGTGGCAAAGGAACGAAGGAAAATGCCGAAAAGCTGCTTCCTTACGGTGTGGATCATGTGTATGTATATGAAGATCCGGGATTTGAAGGATTTCGCGCAGACTGCTATGCAGATGCGGTGGCAGACTGTATCGCGGCAAATAAACCGAGTTCTGTACTGATCGGAGCAACCGCACTGGGACGTTCCCTGGCACCGAGACTCTCGACCCGTTTCCATACCGGTCTGACCGCAGACTGTACCACACTGGATATCAAACCAAATACCGATATGATCCAGGTACGTCCTGCATTTGGCGGCAATATCATGGCACAGATCGGAATCACAAAGTCCAGACCACAGTTTGCGACGGTGAGATATAAAGTCATGGATAAAGCTGAAGTGGTAGTGAACCCGCACGGCGAAGTGGTTGTCTGTCCGGTCAATGAAAAGATGGCAGAATCGAGAATCAAGATCCTTTCTTCTGAGGTGATCGATAAAGTCAAGAGCCTGGAAGAAGAGGATGTGCTGGTGGTAGCAGGCCGTGGCGTACGAAATGAAAAAGATGTGGAAATGTGTCGGGAACTGGCAGAAGCCTTGGCGGTCAGCTGGCTTTTACCCGTCCGATGGTGGAAAACGGATTTGGCGATACGGCGCATCAGATCGGTCTGTCCGGCCGTACCGTGCGGCCGAAACTGATCATCACCTGCGGGGTGTCCGGAGCGATCCAGTTCACCTCCTGTATGAACGGATCGGAATGTATCGTAGCGATCAACACAGATCCACAGGCACAGATCTTCGGTGTGGCAGATTACTGTATCGTAGATGATTTATACCAGGTTGTCCCGGAACTGACAGCATTGGCAAAAAAACAGAAGGAGGACTAAGTCATGGCATACCCTTATAAGAAAATGACTTCCCAGGATTGTGACTATATCCGTTCTGTCACTGCTCCTGACCGTGTATGGGTGGGAGCGGAGATCGCCAGCGAATATTATCGGGATGAGATGCCGGAGTACGGCGTGTATCAGCCGGATCTGTACGTGGAAGTTGTGAACAAAGAAGAAGTATCAGCCATTATGGCATATGCGTATAAAGAAAATATCCCGGTGGTCTGCCGTGGAGCGGGAACCGGCCTGGCAGGAGGAGCTACCTGCAAATACGGCGGTATCATGTTATCTGTCATGCGGATGAACAAGATTTTCCCGATTGACCGGAAGAATCAGACGATCACTGCCCAGCCGGGTGCACTGTTGATTGATATTCAGGCGGCAGCCGCAGCAGGCGGACTGTTCTACCCGCCGGATCCGGGGGAAAAGACTGCATCCATTGGCGGTAATGTCATTACAAATGCCGGCGGTATGAAAGCGGTCCGTTACGGACTGACGAGAGATTTTGTCCGCTGTATCGAGGCAGTTATGCCGGATGGATCGATCATGAATTTTTCATCCAATGTTGTGAAAAATACGACCGGATATGATGTGAAAGACTGATCATCGGTTCCGAGGGAACCCTTTGTATCCTGACGGAAGTGACATTAAAACTGCTTCCGGCACCGACCTGCACCTGTACGCTGGTTATGCCGTTTAAGAGTCTTGAAGAGTGTGCGGACATGGTTCCGAAGGTACTGGAACTGCCGTTTGTACCGACTGCGATAGAATTCCTTGAGCGAGAATTGATAGACATTGTAGAGCGGAACCTGAACAAAATGTTTCCGGTGAAAGAGGGTGAGGCAGTTCTGATCGTAATGTACGATGCTTCGAGTAAGCAGGAACTTGACAGTGCCGTGGAAGCTGCTGCAGAGGCAGCACTGGCAAACGGAGCTTTGGACTGTGCGATCGCCGGAACACCGGAACGTGCCGGAGCGGTATGGAGTGTGCGCGGCGGTATCCTGGAAGGCATGAAAGCGGATTCTGTGGCACAGGAAGAGTGTGATGTGGTTGTCCCGAGAGCAAGAATCGCAGAGTATGTAAAGGCAGCGAAAAAGATCGCAAGTGCCCATGGCATCCGTGTAGAGCCCTGTGGTCACTGTGGAGACGGAAACATCCACACCGAGATGCTTCGAGGACCGGAGATGAGTGATGAAGAGTGGAAGGCAGCAACCCACGCCAGTCTGACAGAACTGTACGCACTGTCCAAAGAATTGGGTGGACAGTTATCCGGAGAGCATGGTATCGGAAACGGCCGTCTGGAATTCCTGGAAGAATTCGTGGGACCACGGATGATCCAGCTGTACAAATCCATCAAGCTGGCGTTTGATGATAAACTGATCCTCAATCCGGGTAAGGTGATCGAATTCAATAAATAATCAGAAATATTCCGAAAATAAAGGAAATCGGGGGAAAGAAAGTATGAGTGAGAAAAAATCATTACTGGTCGATAAAAGTAAGATGCCTCTGGCGATGGGACTTGCGTTCGTGGCATTTACCACACAGTTTGGCGGAGATTCGCATCCGGCGCACAGATCTATCAGTACTTTATTAATTATGGTATCTGGTGTCTGATCTTGCCACTGGTCACACAGGGCTTATATGCACTGTTTTTCTGGTATGGCATGCGTTATGCATACAAACACAAAACATACGACTACAGAAGTTTTTCAGACAGCATGTATGGTAAGACTCGCCACGTGATGTCCAACCTGTATGAGATCTGTTACCTGATCATGATCGGTACCGCATCCGCTGCAGCATTTGCAACCGGAGGTTCTACCTTACAGACACTGTTTGGCATCCCATATTGGGTATGTACACTGATCATCGCAGCATTTATCTTCTTCATTGCTCTGTATGGAACCAATGTAGTAAGAAAATGTGCTTCTACTCTGAGTGTGCTGATCATCATCGGTCTGGTACTGGTACTGGTTCCGAATATCATCGCACAGTGGGGTGATATCACAGCCTCCATCGGGCGCATGACTTCCGGAGAGATGCCGGTGATCTCGTCTGAGACCGGTGCATTCGGCCCGGCACTGTGGTCCGCAGTCCTGTATTTCTTCTTCCAGCTGGCATCGGTATCTGTTATGTACCAGCATATGGAAGATGTTACCGATGTAAAACAGATCAACAAAGCAGCCATCTGGATGTTCATCTGCAACTTCCTGGCCATGGAACTTTCCATTTTCGGTCTGCTGGCCATCGCCTACGTGGCAGAGCTGGCAACCGCATCTGTTCCGATGCTGGTTCTGGTACAGAATGGTGTAGGTGCCGGTATCCTGACACCGATCATCTCGATCCTGATCATCCTCGGTGCTATCTCCACAGCCGTAAACATGATCTCCGGTATTGTAACCCGTTGCGTTAACGCGATGGAACGCCGCATGGACAGCAAAGAGAAAAAAGCAAAAGGCCATCTGGCAAGAAATGCAGTCTTCACTGCAATCTTTACCTTTCTGGCTTTCGCGATCGCACAGTTCGGTCTGATGACAGTTGTCAAGAAAGGATATGCTTACCTTGGTTATGCAGCACTGATCACACTGTTTATTCCGTTTGTGGTACATGCGATTGGAACGAAAGGGAAAGAGATTTAATCGGAGTGTAAAATACGAAAAAAGAGATTTGTCGTTCTATGATAGATAGATAAAGGAAAACATACCGAATGCAATGATTTCAAAGATCCTTGGCGTAAATCAGGTAACGATTGAAAAATAGATTGCAGAAGAAAAGTGGATAAGAAATAATTATTGGTATACGATGCAAAGAAACAGGCAGATATGATTTTATGAATTCATATCTGCCTGTTTCTTTATTTTACGGTTTCTTTTTGTTGTTTTTTCTTCTTCCGTCTCTTCTTTTTCTTCACTGCCAGCACAATCTCCATAATAATAATCAGCAGCAGCATACCGCCCAGTACGGAGTAGTACCATGGAACCGCTGTAAATACAGAGATGATTATCGTGCCCACAGGAGCGACAAATGCGAGTACTTTCTGAAAAATACCGGAAGCTGTTTCTTTTGCAGAATTTCCAAGATCAGATGCAGCAGCGCTCCCGGACTTTTTGCAGATGTTTGTGGGTTCACTGTGTAACAGTGCCTGGATCGCAGTGTCCGGGATGGATTCGTAGCCTACCGGATACTGGTTGTATGTATAGCTGCGGCAGAGGGTTCCGTCTCCCGGGTTGCAGGTGGTCTCTACAGAGGACAGATCCATGCCGGCCGGCAGCGTTACCGTGCAGGTCGGGCGGAGATTTGCAACTGTCTCGGGCTGTCCGAAGTACAGCGATGGGTATAGCATCTTTGCATCTGCCCAGGTTTTCCGGTTGAAGATGGAATAATTCTGGAAATTATTGAATCCGTAATCGAGAAGGGAAGCCGTATCCGTATAAATCTGTCTTCCGTTAGTTCGAAGCGATACACATACAAGCCGTCTGCCATCCCGCTCGGCGTAAGTGACCAGAGTGTTTAACGCTGCCTGGGTAAATCCTGTTTTTCCGCCGGTGCAACCTTCATACGTATAATCCCTGTCCGGAAGCATCTTGTGATGGTTGCTTAGCCAGCGTTTTTCCCCACATTTGTTGGTGGTTCCGATACAGTAGGTGGTAGTCTGAGAGACCTTGCGGAAAGTCGCGTTATTGTATGCCGCCTGTGCGATCAGCGCCATATCATGTGCCGTTGTGTAATGATTCTCGTCCGGAAGCCCGTTCGGTTGGTAAAATGCGTGTTCGTACATCCCAGGGAAGCCGCTTTCTGATTCATCAGTTCCACGAATGCATCCACACTGCCGCTGATATGTTCCGCCACGGCGACACAGACTTCATTGGCAGATTCGAGCATCATGCCGTACAGGCAGTCTTCCATAGTCAGGTTTTCCCCAAGCCGGATCCCGATATTGGAACTTCCCTGTTCGATGCCGTAGACAGCATTTTCCGAAAAAGTGACTTTTCGGACGGACGGGAATGTTCGATCGCGATCAGTGTGGTGAGAATCTTAGTGATACTGGCCGGATACTTTGCGACATCCATGTTTTTGGAATAGAGGAAAGTCCCGCTGTCCAGATCCATGACAACGGCTGATTCTGCCCATACGGCAGGCCCCTGTGGCCAGTTGGCGGTGTCGTTGGACTGGATTGGCTCAAAGTAGGCATCCGGTTCGATTCGTTCCGGTTCCGTCGTTTCGCCTTCGGTCTGACCTTCTGCCGCTTCTTTGGTGTCTGCGGATGGATTTCCCGTGTCCTGAGAAACCGTGGTATCTGCCGCCGGTTGCTCAACAGTAACTTCTGCAGCATCAACCGCAGAAGAAGACAGAACGGACAGGCCCAGCAAAATAGACGCCGAGAGCGCGAGTAGGCGATGACGGTATCTTCGATTGTTCATAAAAAACTCCTTTGATTTCCATTTTTGCATTATAAAATACAGGGTCTGCAGACCCTGATTTCAACTATTATACCACAGCCATTGACAAAATACGACAAAAAACCTGGAATCCGTCGGATTGTAAGAAATGGGTACAGTACACAGTAACAGAAAATGTATCTGAACGGGACTTGCAAAATAGTGGCAGAGTGTTATATAGTGGATATAAAATATATGGTTGGATCAGAAACAGTAAGATATTTAAAAATAGCATTATGTAAACTTATAGAGAATAAAACCAATACTACAAAGACGCAATAAGGAGAAGAACGATGACAAAAGAGCAGTTAATCGCTTTATTAAACGATATGTCACTGGAAGAAAAGGTGAATCAGATGAGCCAGGTGATCGGTGGTTTTTTTGATGATGATACGGTGATCACAGGACCGATGGCAGAGATGGGATTTACCGAAGAAAATATCGAACTGTCCGGTTCAGTGATCGGATCGATGGGTGCGGAGACAGTCAAAAAATCCAGAAATCCTACATGGAAAAACATCCGCATCATATCCCACTGTTATTCATGCTGGACATCATCAATGGCTACAAAACCGTATTTCCGATTCCGCTGGGACAGGGAGCAACCTTTGAGCCGGAGCTTTCAGAAAAATGCGCTGCGGTCGCAGCAAAAGAGGCATCCGTCAGTGGTCTGCATGTGACATTCGCCCCGATGACTGATCTGGTGCGTGATGCCAGATGGGGACGGGTGATGGAATCCACCGGTGAGGATCCGTATCTGAACGGACTCTTCTGTGAGAGTATGGTAAAAGGTTTTCAGGGGGAAAACCTGAGTGATGAGTATAAGATCGCAGCCTGTGTGAAACATTTTGCAGGGTATGGAGCACCGACAGCAGGAAGAGACTATAATACAGTAGAATTATCCGAGCATACTTTCCGGGAATTTTATCTGCCTTCTTACAAAGCCGGAATTGATGCCGGAGCAGCGCTGGTTATGACATCTTTTAATACAGTAAACGGAATTCCGGCCACTGGTAATAAAAAACTGATGCGGGGTATTCTTCGCGATGAGATGGGATTTGACGGAGTGCTGATCTCAGACTGGGCAGCGATAGAGGAAACCATTTATCATGGTTATTGTGCAGATAAAGAAGACGCTGCGATCAGGGCGGTAGAAGCAGGCGTGGACATCGATATGATGACAGGAATCTACTGCGATAACCTGTGCCGTCTGGTGAGAGAAGGAAAGATCCCGGAATCTCTGGTGGATGAATGCTGTATGCGTATCCTGGAACTGAAAAACAAGTTGGGGCTATTTGAGAATCCATATAAAGATGCTGATGAGGAGAAAGAACAGCAGCTGATCCTGTGCAAAGAGCACCGGGAACTGGCCAGAGAGGCAGCAAGAAAGTCATTTGTTCTTCTGAAAAACGAAGAACAGATCCTGCCGTTGGACAAAACGAAAAAGACGGCATTTATCGGACCTTATGTAAACAGCAGAAATCTGATGGGGTCCTGGTCGATCATCGGGGAAGCAAAGGATATTACGACAGTAGAAGAAATCATGGCAGTGGAAGAAGCAGGAAACAATGTGGTATGTTGTCAGGGTTCCCCGATGTTGGGAGCAGAGGTGATACTGGAAGGATTTACAGAGGAGAACCAGGCAACATATACACCGGAGGAAGAAGCGAAGATGCTGGAAGAAGCTCTGGAAGCGGCGAAGAAGGCAGATCAGGTGGTTCTGTTCATCGGAGAAGACCGTCTGCAGTCCGGAGAGGCAACCAGCAATGCCACTATTCAGATCCCGCAGATTCAGCAGAACCTTCTGGAGCGGGTAGCAGAGATTAATGAAAATATCGCTGTGGTTCTGTTTTCCGGTCGTCCTTTGGATCTTCGTGACGTTCAGGTAAAGGCAAAAGCTATTTTAGAGGTATGGATGCCAGGTACAGAAGGTGCAGGAGCGATTACAGACGTTCTGTATGGTCGTTACAATCCGACCGGAAAACTGCCAATGAGCTTTCCGTACTGTGTGGGACAGGTTCCGGTTCATTATAACGAATATGCCACCGGCCGTCCCCATGTGGAAGGCAAAGACAAGGATCGTTTTCGTTCCAAATATCTGGACATCCCGAACGCACCGCTGTATCCGTTCGGCTACGGGCTGAGCTATACGACATTTACTGTTTCGGAAGTTTCTCTGGACAAAGACAACATGAAAGACGGAGAAAGCATCCGGCAGCGGTAACCGTAAAAAATACAGGCACCTGTGCCGGAACCGAAACCATCCAGCTGTATCTCCATGACGTTGCCGCAAGCGTGGTACGACCGGTTAAAGAACTGAAAGATTTCCGGAAAGTTACCCTGCAGCCGGAAGAAGAGGCAAGAGTGGAATTTACCATTACGGAACCACAGCTTCGTTTCCTGAGTGAAAATAATATTTTTGAGAGTGAAGCAGGTATTTTCGAAATTTTTATCGGTACGGACAGTACAACAACAAATAAAGCGAAATTTACCCTTGAAAAACAGTAAAATTCCTTGACAACCACTTTGCCAGGTATATATAATGAGGGTTAGTAAAAACGAAGACGGAGACAGTAGTCTGTGCCTGAAAGCCTCAGCGAGCCGGGGGAGGTGGAAGCCCGGTGCCGGTCGGTCAGATGAACATCACTCCTGAGTTGCACTCTGAAACCTGCGGGCAGTAGGAGATGCCGGTTGTTCCGCCGTTAAAGGAAGGTGTATCGGTGAAGAGCCCGTACATTGTAAGAGGTGGTATAACGATGGTAATGTAGCCTTCGTCCTGTTACAGGGACGAAGGTTTTTTGAATTTACAGGAAGAAGTATAACAAACCGCTTTTGAAAATAATAAAGGAGGATTCTGAGATGTATCAGAAAGTGTCAACCAATCTGAACTTTGTGGACAGAGAGAAAAAGACAGAACAGTTCTGGAAGGAAAATCATATTTTTGAAAAAAGTATGGAACAGAGAAAACAGGGAGAAACCTACACATTTTATGACGGACCGCCGACAGCAAACGGAAAACCGCATATCGGTCACGTACTGACCCGTGTCATCAAGGATATGATCCCACGTTACCGTACCATGAAAGGATACATGGTACCGAGAAAAGCCGGCTGGGATACCCATGGTCTTCCGGTAGAACTGGAAGTAGAAAAGAAACTGGGGCTGGACGGAAAAGAACAGATCGAAGAATATGGTATGGAACCATTTATCCAGCAGTGTAAAGAAAGTGTCTGGAAATACAAAGGCATGTGGGAAGATTTTTCTTCTACGGTAGGTTTCTGGGCTGATATGGAGCATCCATATGTAACTTATGATGATAATTTTATCGAGTCTGAGTGGTGGGCACTGAAACAGATCTGGGACAAAGGTCTGTTATATAAAGGATTCAAGATCGTACCTTACTGTCCGCGCTGTGGAACACCGCTTTCCGCACAGGAAGTATCTCAGGGATACAAAACCGTAAAAGAACGCTCCGCGATCGTTCGCTTTAAAGTGATCGGCGAAGATGCTTATTTCCTGGCATGGACCACAACTCCGTGGACACTGCTTCCAACGTGGCACTGTGTGTGAACCCGGATGAGACTTACTGTAAAGTAAAGGCAGCTGACGGATACACCTATTACATGGCAGAAGCTTGTTGGACAAAGTGCTTGGCAAACTGGGAGACGAAGAGAAACCGGCTTACGAAGTTCTTGAGAAATATACAGGAAAAGATCTGGAATACAAAGAATACGAACCGCTGTATGCATGCGCAGGCGAAGCAGCAGCAAAACAGAAAAAGAAAGCACATTTTGTTACCTGTGATACTTACGTAACCATGAGCGATGGTACCGGTATCGTTCATATCGCACCGGCCTTCGGTGAAGACGACAGCCGTATCGGACGCAACTATAATCTGCCGTTCGTACAGTTTGTAGATGGAAAAGGTCATCTGACCAAAGAAACTCCGTATGCAGATATTTTTGTAAAAGATGCCGATCCGAAAGTTCTGGTGGATCTGGACAAAGAAGGAAAACTCTTCGAAGCACCGAAATTCGAGCATGAATATCCACACTGCTGGCGTTGTGATACACCACTGATCTATTATGCAAGAGAATCCTGGTTTATCAAGATGACAGCGGTAAAAGATGATCTGATTCGTAATAACAATACCATCAACTGGATCCCGGAAAGCATCGGTAAAGGTCGTTTCGGCGACTGGCTGGAGAATGTGCAGGACTGGGGTATTTCCAGAAACCGTTACTGGGGAACTCCTCTGAATATCTGGGAATGTGAGTGCGGATGCCAGCATTCTGTGGGAAGCAGAGAAGAACTGTATGAGATGAGCGGTGACGAGCGTGCAAAAACCGTAGAACTCCATCGTCCGTACATCGATGACATCACCATCAAATGCCCGGAATGCGGAAAACCGATGCACAGAGTACCGGAAGTTATCGACTGCTGGTTTGACTCAGGAGCAATGCCATTTGCACAGCATCATTATCCATTTGAAAATAAAGAACTTTTTGAACAGCAGTTCCCGGCACAGTTTATCTCAGAAGCAGTAGACCAGACCCGTGGATGGTTCTACTCTCTGCTGGCGGAATCCACCCTGTTATTCAACAAGGCTCCGTACCAGAACGTTATCGTACTGGGTCATGTACAGGATGAAAATGGTCAGAAGATGAGTAAGTCCAAAGGAAATGCGGTAGATCCGTTCGATGCACTGCAGACATACGGGGCAGATGCGATCCGCTGGTACTTCTATATCAACAGTGCACCGTGGCTGCCGAACCGTTTCCATGGAAAAGCGGTACAGGAAGGTCAGAGAAAATTCATGAGTACTCTGTGGAACACCTATGCGTTCTTTGTACTCTATGCAAATATCGATGAGTTCGATGCAACAAAATACACCCTGGATTATGATAAGTTGTCCGTTATGGACAAATGGCTGCTGTCCAAACTGAATACCGTGATCCAGACCGTAGACGACAACCTGAACAACTACCGGATCCCGGAAGCTGCAAGAGCACTGCAGGAATTCGTAGATGATATGAGTAACTGGTATGTAAGACGAAGCCGTGAACGTTTCTGGGCGAAAGGAATGGAACAGGATAAGATCAATGCCTATATGACACTGTACACTTCTCTGGTAACCATCTCCAAAGTTGCTGCTCCGATGATTCCGTTCATGACCGAAGATATCTACCAGAACCTGGTAAGAAGCATCGATAAAGATGCTCCGGAAAGTATCCATCTGTGTGACTTCCCGGTTGCCAACAAAGAATGGATCGACAAAGATCTGGAAGCAAATATGGATCACCTGCTGAACGTGGTTGTTATGGGCCGTGCCTGCAGAAATACTGCAAACATCAAGAACCGTCAGCCGATCGCAGCCATGTATGTAAAAGCTCCGTACGGATTGTCCGAATACTTTACCGCGATCATCGCAGACGAGCTGAATGTAAAAGAAGTAAAATTCACCGATAACATCGAAAACTTTATTTCTTACAGCTTCAAACCGCAGCTGAAGACCGTAGGACCGAAATACGGAAAACTGTTAAACGGTATCCGTAAAGCATTAAGCGAACTTGACGGAAACAAAGCCATGTCTGAGCTTCGTGCAAACGGCGAGTTAAAACTTGACATCGACGGTAATGAAGTTGTATTATCAGAAGGGGATTTGCTGATCGAAACTGCACAGATGGAAGGTTATGTAACCGAGTCTGACAACGATATCGCAGTTGTTCTGGATACCAATCTGACTCCGGAACTGATCGAAGAAGGTTTCGTAAGAGAGATCATCAGCAAGATCCAGACCATGCGAAAAGAAGCTGGCTTTGAAGTAATGGATAAGATCCAGGTGTATGTGAAAGACAACAAAGTAATTGAAGACATTATGAAGGCACATGCGGAAGAGATTCAGGCAGAGGTATTGGCAGAGAAGCTGCTTACCGATACTGCTCAGGGTTATGTAAAATCCTGGAATATCAATTCCCAGGAAGTAACACTGGGAGTTGAGAAAATGAATTAGTTGTATTGAAAATTCAGTACCTTTACAATTAGCAAATTGTAACAAAGTATGTGGATCAGGGGGCGGGTACAAATGTATCAGCCCCTTTTTCATGATACAGGATCTGTTTGCTTTCTGTATCATTATAAATATCATTGCAAATGAGGAGGTTTCCAATGTTAGACAGTCATTTCAAAAAAGAAGAGTTTAAAAAAGCGGTCAAAGAAAACGTAAAGATGCTTTACCGTAAGACAATCGATGAAGCAACACAACAGCAGATCTTCCAGGCCGTTTCTCTGGCTGTAAAAGATGTTATTATCGATAACTGGCTGGCAACTCAAAAACAGTATGAGAAAGATGATCCGAAGATCGTATATTATCTTTCCATGGAGTTTCTGATGGGTCGTGCCTGGGTAATAATCTGATTAATCTGACTGCATATAAAGAAGTAAAGGAAGCACTGGACGAGCTGGGATTTGATCTGAACGTGATCGAAGATCAGGAGCCGGATCCGGCACTGGGTAACGGTGGTCTGGGAAGACTGGCAGCATGTTTCCTGGATTCCCTGGCAACTCTGGGATACTGTGCATATGGCTGTGGTATCCGTTATCACTATGGTCTGTTCAAACAGAAAATCGAAGACGGCTATCAGATAGAAGTACCGGATAACTGGCTGAAAGATGGTTATCCATTCGAACTGCGTCGTCCGGAATATGCAAAAGAAGTAAAATTCGGCGGATATGTACGCGTGGAATATGATGCAGCTACCGGAAGAAATCAGTTCATCCAGGAAGGTTATCAGTCTGTAATGGCTATTCCTTACGATATGCCGATCGTTGGTTACAATAACAAGATCGTCAACACTCTGAGAATCTGGGATGCAGAACCGATCACTGATTTCCGTCTGGATCTGTTTGACAAGGGAGAATATCATAAAGCCGTTGAACAGGAAAACCTGGCTAAGAATATCGTAGAGGTTCTGTACCCGAATGATAACCATTATGCAGGTAAAGAGCTTCGTCTGAAACAGCAGTATTTCTTCATTTCTGCAAGTATCCAAGAAGCAATCGCAAAATTCAAAAAGAACCACGACGATCTGCATGATCTGCCGAAGAAAGTAACCTTCCAGCTGAATGATACCCATCCGACCATGACGGTTGCCGAACTGATGAGTATCCTGCTGGACGAAGAAGGAATGACCTGGGAAGAAGCATGGGATATCACAACACATACCTGTGCATACACCAACCATACCATCATGGCAGAAGCTCTGGAAAAATGGCCGATCGAGCTGTTCTCCAAACTGCTTCCTCGTGTATACCAGATCATCGAAGAGATCAACCGCAGATTTATCCTGGAGATCCAGAACAAATATCCGGGAAATCAGGAAAAAATCCGGAAGATGGCTATCATCTACGACGGACAGGTTAAGATGGCCCACCTGGCAATCGCCGGCGGTTATTCTGTAAACGGTGTTGCAAGACTGCATACCGAGATCCTGGAAAAACAGGAGCTGAAAGATTTCTACGAGATGTATCCGGAGAAATTCAATAACAAGACAAACGGTATTACACAGAGACGTTTCCTGATGCATGCGAACCCGTTGCTGGCTGACTGGATCACCGATCATATCGGTGACGGCTGGATCACTAATCTGCCGGAACTGGCAAAACTGAAAGTTTACGCGGATGACAAGAAAGCTTTGCAGGAGTTCATGAATATCAAATATCAGAACAAAGTACGTCTGGCAAAATACATCCAGGAGCATAACGGAATTGAAGTCAATCCGCACTCCATCTTCGATGTTCAGGTTAAGAGACTGCATGAGTACAAACGTCAGCTGATGAATATTCTGCACGTTATGTATCTGTACAACGAGATCAAGGCACATCCGGAAATGGATTTCTATCCAAGAACATTCATCTTCGGTGCAAAGGCAGCTGCCGGATATCGCCGTGCAAAATTGACCATTAAACTGATTAATTCCGTTGCAGATGTGATCAACAACGATGCTTCTATCAATGGTAAACTGAAAGTTGTATTTATCGAAAACTACCGTGTATCCAATGCGGAACTGATCTTCGCAGCAGCAGATGTTTCCGAACAGATATCCACTGCAAGTAAAGAGGCATCCGGTACCGGTAATATGAAGTTCATGCTGAACGGTGCACCGACTCTGGGAACCATGGATGGTGCAAACGTGGAAATCGTAGAAGAAGTTGGTGCAGAGAATGCATTCATCTTCGGTCTGACCGCTGATCAGGTTATCAGCTACGAAAACAACGGCGGATACGATCCAATGCAGTACTTCAACAACGATCCGGATATCCGTAACGTACTGATGCAGCTGATCAATGGAACTTACTCCAACGGAGATTTCAACATGTTCCATGAGATCTACGATTCTCTGCTGAACACAAACTGCAGTGATCGTGCAGATACTTACTTTATCCTGGCAGACTTCAAGTCTTATGCAGAAGCACAGAAGAAGGTGGAAGCTGCTTACAGAGACAGCGAAGGATGGGCGAAGATGGCTCTTCTGAATACTGCCAGTGCAGGTAAATTCTCTTCTGACAGAACGATTCAGCAGTATGTGGATGAGATCTGGCATCTGGATAAGGTTACGATTGAAGAGTAATTTTAAAATTGTAAATACGTTGTAAGGCGGACGCGGCCGGATGACCGTTTCCGGTCCAGGCAACACTTTGTGGGCGCTTAGGGGAAGCTTTGAAATCCAGCCCTTACGGAGACTTAGGCTCGAGCGCTCTCGCGAGAGTCTTAGTCGCAGTTAGGGATTAGTTCAAAGTTCCCCTGCCCACGTTGCCTGGACCGGAAACGGTCATCCGGCCGCTGTGCGTTGGCGGGGACTGATTTATCAGGTGTTGGGCATTTTCAAGGGGATAAAATTACTCTTTTGGGGGAGGAGAGAGATAACATAGAACGGACGCAATCGGCTGATCGTTTCTAATCCTGGCAACGTGGGCAGGGGAACTTTGAACTAATCCCTAATTGCGACTAAGACTCTCGCGAGAGCGCTCGAACCTAAGTCTCCGTAAGGGCTGGATTTCAAAGCTTCCCCTAAGCGCCCACAAAGTGTTGCCTGGATCAGAAACGGTCAGCCGATTGCTGTGCGTTGGCAAATGGAGAATCTATACAATTACGACCGCAACCTTCTCCACACCACAATTGCAGTCGAAGAAAGGCGCCCTCATGGAAAGTTGGCAGCTTGTCGAGCACGAGTTTGAGACTACAGGCTCAAACCGAGCGCAGACCCTGCCTGCTTCATGAGCGCCTTTCTTGACGGACCTTTGCCAGTACCGTAAATATAGGAACGAATCCCTGTTTTTATCAAACTTTAAACCGATATCCAACCCCCCATATCGTTTCAATATACTGCGGTTTTGCCGTATTAAACTCGATCTTCTCCCGGATCTTCTTAATATGCACCGTAACCGTAGCAATATCTCCCACAGACTCCATATCCCAGATTTCCCGGAATAACTCATCCTTTGTAAACACTCTGTTCGGATTCTGTGCCAGGAAGGTCAGAAGATCGAATTCCTTGGTGGTAAAATTCTTTTCCTCTCCATTCACCCAGACTCTTCGTGCTGTCTTATCAATCTTGATCCCGCGGATCTCAATAATATCATTTTCCTGTACACCCGATCCGATCAGCCGCTCATACCGCGCCAGATGCGCTTTTACTCTTGCCACCAGTCACTGGGACTGAAAGGTTTTGTCATGTAATCATCTGCTCCGAGTCCAAGTCCCCGGATCTTGTCAATGTCATCTTTCTTGGCAGAAACCATAATGATCGGCGTGTTCTTCTGTGCTCGGATCTCCCGGCAGATATCAAACCCGTTCATCTCCGGCAACATCAGATCCAGGATCACCAGATTAAAATCTTCTGTCAGAGAACGTTTTAGTCCGACATCACCCCGATGCTCGATCTCTACTTCAAACCCGCTCAGTTCCAGATAATCCTTCTCCAGATCCGCGATCGCCTCTTCATCCTCAATAATCAAAATCTTACTCATGTACCGGTACCTCCTGATATTTTCTCAAAGCCAGATACATCGTTGTACCTGTGCCCTCTTTACTTGTAGCCCAGACCTGACCGCCGTGATCCTCCATGATCTTCTTGACGATCGAAAGTCCGATACCGCTTCCGCCTTTTGAAGAATTTCTCGAAGCATCCGTGCGGTAAAAACGTTCAAAAATATTTGCCAGATCCTTTTGTGCGATGCCCTTGCCGTTATCCTCGATCTCAATCTGGATAAAATCACCTACATCGCGCAGGCGGATGTTAATGACGCCCTTCGGTTTGTCCATATATTTGAGAGAATTGCTGACGATATTGTTGATGACACGCTTCAACTGTTCTGCGTCTGCGATCACCACCGCATCCTCCTCCAGATAATTAAAATACGTCAGCGATACGCCGCTCGATTCCAGTTCCACGCTCAGTTCATCCACACAGTCCTCAAAATAATCACTGATATGGATCTTGTTAAATGTATACGGAATCCGGTTTGTATCGATCTTGGAATAAAAGGTCAGTTCGTTGATCAGCCGGTCCATTTCATTTGCCTTATTATAGATGGTGCGGATATATCGGTCCATCTTCTCCGGCGTGTCTGCCACGCCGTCCATGATGCCTTCCACATAACCCTTGACAGCTGTGATCGGTGTCTTCAGATCATGGGAAATATTGCTGATCAGTTCCTTATTTTCCTTGTCAAATGCCACTTTTTCTTCAGCAGACTCCTTCAGGCGTTTGCGCATTTCCTCAAAATCATCACATAGATCTCCGATCTCATCTACACCTGTTTTTTCAATTGTAAAGTCCAGATTGCCTTCCTTGATATTTTTTGTTGCTTCCTTCAGCTGAGTCAGTGGAGTCATTACGCCGCGATATGTCCAGGTACAAAGCCCCAGGGCAGTGAGAATCAGGATCAGGATGATCACAAACACAGTATCCAGCAGGATCTTCTTTAACTGAGGAACCATGGAATTAGAATGGAAAATAATAAACGCACTTCCTTTGACACCGTCAGTAAAGGTAAAATCCACCTGCTTGATAAGGGACTGTACATCGGCACCGATATAGACCCCACGGTCATTGTCGGCAGAAGGATCGCCGTATTCCGGAAGTTCGGAAAAGAGCAGTTCATCCTGTGTCGGGGAACCACAGTAAAACATATCGTTACCCTTCCGGATCAACAGATAAGCATTTTTCCCGGTCAGATCCTGATTCAGCGAATTCAGATAAGAAGTTTCCTCCAGTTTTTCCGGATCCGAAGAGGCTGTTTTCTCGAGAGTGGAGAATGTTTTCTGCGTCATTTTGCTCAACAGCATGGTATTGTTGGAGAGATTTTCATAAGTAACCCCTTCGATTCCATATTTCTTTTCCAGTGACCAGACCTGATACATGGTAAAACCGGTAACTGCAACACCGGTCAGGATCAGAGGAACCAGAATGATCACAAAAAATGAGATAACCATACGATTTTTCAGTTTCATAGTTTCACCTGTTTTCTGTTTTGATATAGACGGGCAGAAGTACCCATAATGATATATCAAGTATAGCATATAGCATGTGCTTTTTCATCTAAACAAAGTGGGATAATTCTAAAGATTCTGTAAAATTATGAGAAAGCCTCCCGTGTTTGCCGTGGAAAAACAGAACCCCCGGCAATGTCTGTGCCTGTGGAGAAAACATAAGAGCGATGGAAAGAAACAGGAGAATGTACTGAAAAATAAAAATATAAATGTTAGGATTTAGTAAAATCATTCAATAAATTCGGTTTTCTTCTGGAAATATGTAGCATAATAGCATAAAAAATAGTATAATAGGCACAGAAATATGAAAGAGAGGGCATACATATGAAGCAAAATAACATGTTGGCTATGATCCTGGCTGGAGGAAGAGGAAACAGACTTCATGACCTGACAAAAAAAGTTGCCAAACCTGCAGTATCATACGGCGGAAAATATCGGATCATTGATTTTCCACTGAGTAACTGTGCAAACAGTGGAATCGATGTAGTCGGCGTACTGACTCAGTACGAATCCGTCCTGCTGAACAGTTATGCAGCCGCAGGAAGAAGATGGGGTCTGGATACCAAAGACAGCGGCGTATATATTCTGCCACCACGGGAAAAAGCAGATGCAAACCTGGATGTATACAGAGGAACTGCGGATGCTATTTCTCAGAACATTGACTTTATTGATACCTATGCACCGGAATATCTGCTGGTTCTTTCGGGTGACCATATTTACAAGATGGACTACGATGAGATGCTTGATTACCACAAAGAACATCATGCAGATGCAACCATCGCCGTTATTGAGGTTCCGATGAAAGAAGCAAGCCGTTTTGGTATCATGAATACAGAAGAAGGCGGAAAAATCGTAGAATTCGAGGAGAAACCTGCGGAGCCTAAGAGCAATCTGGCATCCATGGGAATCTATATCTTTAACTGGAAACTGCTTCGGAAGATGCTTCTTGCTGATATGAAAGATCCGGATTCCAACCATGATTTCGGAAAAGACATCATCCCAAGAATGCTGGAAGACCAGAAAACACTGTATGCATATAAGTTCAAAGGATACTGGAAAGATGTGGGAACCATCGATTCCTTATGGGAAGCCAATATGGATCTGCTGGATAAGAACAATGCACTGGATCTTGCCGACAGTTCCTGGAAGATCTATACCCAGGATACCGATGCGCTGCCACAGTATATCGGTGCGCAGGCGAGTATAGAGAGAGCATTTATCACACAGGGATGTATCGTGGATGGTCTGGTTAAGAACTCTGTCCTGTTTACAGGAGCAAAAGTAGCACCGGGAGCAAAGATTATTGACAGTGTACTGATGCCGGGTGTGGAAGTAGAAGAAGGTGCAGTCGTAACACGTGCCCTTGTCGCGAACAACGTAAAGATCGGAAAAAATGCGGTTGTCGGCAGTGCAGACAGTGAAAATATCGAACTGGTTGCAAAACGTGTAAAGGGGGAAGAATAAGATGAGTAGAGCATTTGGAATCGTAAATTTCGCAGGCAATAATATACAGGGGAATCCGATGCAGGCTTATCGTCCGACCGGAGCGATCTCTTTTCTTGGAAGATATCGTGTGATCGACTTCCCGATTTCTAATATGAGTAACAGTGGAATTGATTCTATTCAGGTGTACATCCGCAGAAAGCCACGTTCTCTGGTAGAACATCTGGGAACCGGACGTCACTACAATATCAATTCCAAACGTGGCAATTTAAATCTTCTGTTCTGTGAAAACGGAGACGAAAATAGTATTTACAGTACGGATCTGGCAGCTTATGTGGAAAACCTGGATGCCATTGAGGAGATGAGTGAAGAGTACGTAGTCATCGTACCAAGCTATATGGTTTATACTGCAGATTACGAAGAATTTTTACAGAACCATATCGAATCCGGTGCGGATATCACACTGATGTATCAGAATGTGGACAATGCAAAAGATCATTTCCTGAACTGCCAGGTGCTGAATCTGAACAAACAAAAAGGTGTGCTGTCTCTGGAACCAAACCACGGAAATGTAAAAAACAGAAATATTTTCATGGACACCTATGTAATGAAAAAAGAGATCTTTCTGGATCTGATCGATAAAGGACGCAAGCTGTCTTCCGTATATACACTGGCAGATGCACTCAATGAATCCTGTGGAGAGATGGATATCCGTGGAGTATCTCACAGAGGTTATTTTGCAGCAATGACCGATCTCAAGAGTTATTTTGATGCCAACGAAGAACTGCTTGACCGCAGGAAAGCAAGGGAGTTGTTTCATGAAGAGTGGACGGTCTATACCCGTACCAACGATTCCTGCCCGACCCAATATTTTGAAGGCAGCAATGTAAAATCATCCGTAATTTCCAATGGATGTCTGATAGAAGGAATGGTAGAAAATTCAATCATTGGACGTGGATGTGAGATCAGGAAGGGTGCGGTTGTCCGCAACTGTGTGGTAAATGCAGACGTAGTGATCGGCAAAGATGTGCATGTGGAAAATATGGTCATTGACAAACATGCGAAACTGATCCACAGCAATCAGATTATTGCAGAGCCGGAAAAACCGGGTTATATCCGCAGAGGAGACAAGCTGTAAGAACAGACAGGATATTATAATGCAGATTGTGTGGCAGGATCACGGATCAAAAGATCCCATGGTTTATTGATCACGTAAATAATCGTATCTCTGTGGGAAAGTGACAAAGATGCATGCGAAAAGCGGAAGCTCTTTTGCTACTGAACGATCGGTAGAAAAAGAGCTTCTGTTACTTATTTTATTCCGATTATTTTTCCGGAAGTGTTTGAATTTTGAACGAGAGTACATGAGAAAGAAAAGGAGTGAGCAGATGGAAGGACACTCGGTATCCGGCGAAAGCCGGAAAAACGGATGGGTGGAACAGAAAAAGGAATTGACGAAAGTATTGAAAATCGCATGGCCGGCAGTCTTTGAGTCTTTTTTTATCTCGCTGGCGGGCATGATTGATGTCTATATGGTTAGTGGACTCGGTTCGGAAGCAGTGGCTTCGGTGGGACTGACGACACAGCCAAAATTCCTCGGACTGTCTTTATTTTTTGCGATGAACGTGGCGATTGCCGCGATCGTTGCCAGACGAACAGGAGAAAAAGACAAAAGAAGAGCAAATGAAACGCTGGCAGAGGCAATCCTTCTTACGATTCTCTTCGGCGCGGTCATCACGGTTGCTGTGTGAGTCTGGCAGGATGGCTGATGGAAAAGTGTGGATCCGCACCGGATACCCATGACGGAGCGGTGATTTATTTTCAGATTATTATGGGTGGGATGATCTTTAATATTATATCCATGGTGATCAATGCTGCACAGAGAGGGGCAGGAAACACCAAAATCGCGATGTATACCAACACCATATCCAGCATCGTCAATATTATTGGAAATTATCTTTTGATCGGCGGTCATCTTGGATTCCCTAAACTGGGGATCCGCGGAGCAGCACTGGCGACGGTGCTTGGAACGGTTGTGGGGTGTACGATCAGTGTAATGTCACTGTTTCGGAAGGATTCCTTCCTCAGTATTCCGTATATTATAAAAGAAGGGCTGTGGAAACGGTTCGAATCGGTAAAAATAATCTTAAAACTTTCAAGCAGTACATTTGTGGAGCAGATTCTGATGCGTATCGGTTTTATGTCAACCGCTGTGATGGCAGCTGACATGGGAACGGCGGCGATGGCGGCACATCAGGTGGGAATGAATGCGCTGAGTCTGTCGTTCTCTTTCGGCGATGGTATGCAGGCGGCAGCCGTGGCACTGATCGGGCAGAGTCTCGGAAGCAAAGAACCGCAGGAGGCAAAGCGACACGGGATGACCTGTGAAAAAGTGGCACTTGTGATGGCTGTTTTTATGTCCATGTTCTATCTGTCTGCGGAAAGTGGCTGTTCGGACTGTTCTTTGCAGAAGCACATATCGTGGAGATCGGTGTGAGGATCAGCCGGATTCTGATAGTGATCGTGCTGTTCCAGATCTGTCAGGTGGTATTCACCGGAGCACTGCGCGGTGCGGGCGATGTGGTGTACACCATGATCAGTTCTACCATCAGCGTTACCTTTGTGAGAACGGCTGTTTCGTATATATGTTGCTATATTGTTGGCTGGGGAATCTACGGAATCTGGATGGGTATCGTAGCGGATCAGTTCTGTCGTCTGATGCTAAGCGGCATACGGTTCCGGAGCGGAAAATGGATGAAAATCAAGATTTGACCTATTTATAAAAATTTTATGGTGCCTGACACCGTTTACCCCCTTGACGAACAGGCAAAACTGCGTTATGTTATTAGACGTAAATTGTATAGAAAGCTTTTCTCTTATTCAGAGTGATGGAGATACATAGGATCTATGAAGTCACGGCAACCCCGGATACGGAAGGTGCCTACCTGAGCGAGTAATCGAACAATAAGGGGATTTGATATATCGAAGTATTGAGTCCGCTTTTGGCGGGCTCATTTTTAGATTATACGTTGGAAAGAAAATGCGATAGGACATTATCTTGAACGATAAACCCGGGAGAAAAGCACCCAGGGTAAACCCCAGAGAAAAAGGAGAATGAGAATGGAAAAACGTTTATTTACTTCCGAATCTGTAACCGAAGGCCATCCGGACAAAATCTGTGACCAGATTTCCGATGCAGTCCTGGACGCACTGATGGAACAGGATCCGATGAGTCGTGTAGCCTGCGAGACAGCTATCACCACCGGCCTGGTACTGGTTATGGGTGAGATCACAACAAAAGGATATGTAGATATCCAGAAAATCGTAAGAGATACCGTTCGTGAGATCGGATATGACAGAGGAAAATACGGTTTTGATTCAG
>ENA-OQIO01000391-OQIO01000391.1-human-gut-metagenome-genome-assembly--contig:-NODE-391-length-23817-cov-3.728282_pt1 | contig 23817 bp, 28 predicted proteins | sample MGYA00242573_ERZ504737 | MGnify/ENA primary metagenome ERZ504737 (study PRJEB26092, sample SAMD00036203) | human gut metagenome | host: Homo sapiens | study: EMG produced TPA metagenomics assembly of...
ATGCGAAATTTGTTGGAACCTTAATTATTATGTCATTTCATGCTCGTCGTGGTGCTTCATGCCGCCCGGGCGCTTTTGCGTTCTTATGCGTTAGCTTCGGGTCATGTTGCCCGAAGTCATTCCCCGGTGCCGCTCCCCGCCGCCTTCGTTTCGGTCACTCGTCAACCAACAACCGAAACGGAGGTCAATATGGCTATTATCAATTTGCGGGACTATTACCCATTTTATACATCGGATTGCTTCATGGAAGTATCGGAAGAAGTTGCAGAAATGTTCAAAGAGTTTGAGCGTAAAGAGGCTGCTTATCGGCTGCGTACATACCGCCACAAAGCCTACTATTCCCTTGATCGGGACGACGGGCTGGAGCACGAAGCTGTCTTTGTCGCCTTATCGCCCCATGAACTGTATGAGCGGAAAGTGACCATGCAGGAGCTTCACGCAGCGATTTCCAGTTTGCCGGACAAACAGGCAAAACGGATTTATGCTCATTTCATTCTCGGCATGACCAAACAGGACATTGCCCGGGCAGAGGGCGTCCATGAAAAAGTGGTTCGTGTCGCAATCGAGCGAGGTCTGCGGCGCTTAGAAAAAATTTTGAAAAATTCTTTGTAAGGCGTACCGATTTAGGCCGGAAAATGAAATGGCTTATGAGAGGCAAAACACTTCGGGTCACAATGGCCCGAGGTTCAGACAAGCCTCATGCAGATTGAAAATTGAATAAAAAGACACCCGGATACGAAGGGGAACGCGCTGTGTGACAGACCCGCCATGACCTCGGATTTCAGAGAATACAGTCTTTGTAAAACTGAGCGAGCGAACAGGTCCATGCCATAGGTGGGGCAAGGCTGGCTCCACCGGAACAGGCGCAGAACCCGGATACTTGCGTTTAGTCACAGTCCGAGCGTTGAAGCGGCCTTGCAAGCCGTGAGCCGTCGCAGGCAATGAGAACGCCTTGCCATCAGAATGGGGAGAGTTGAAATACTATGGGGCATGAAGCCTATGCCCGTCCGGTGTGTCTGAAATGAAGTGAAAACCTATGGGGAGCCCCCGGCAATGCTGTCTGATGATAGGCCAACCAATCCGGCGTGGCTCCCCATCTTTTCAAAAAAGGAGCACTTTATGGGAAATGCGTTTGGAATGATCCCCGGCTTGGAACCGGACGAATGGAGCAATGACGCCTGCCGTGGTTATGTCATTATGGCAATGGAGGACTGCGGATTTTCAAAGAAGGATATACGGCGTGTTGTGGGGCAGCTTTATGAAGTATTCGACCTCAACAGCGTGGAGGACGCCAAAGAAAAGTACCTTTCCAGTCCTTACTGACCTCGGGCCACATTGACCCGAAGTGGAGAAAGCTCAAAGGGCGGCACCTGCTGGGTGCCGTCTTTTGACGTTTCCCCACGGGACAAGTGGGAAAGGCTGGCATATACACGCACTTTCGCAAAGGAGGTTTTCAATGACGCAAGCTGTCACTTATGAACGAGAAACAAAGTCTGTCGCATTTCAAGGGAAGATCATTGTGCTGGAAAGCCTCACGCCGGTACTTCCCCCGAAGGAGAAAGAACAGCGCAAAAAAGAAATTGAGCGTTGTCTTTACGAGGTGTTCAGTAAATATGGGGACAGATTTCCCTAATCATTCGCAACATTGTTGTCCGGGGCTGCTGATGGTATAATATAGTTGTAAGGTTGGTAGCTCCATTCCAACAAGGAAAGGAGCCCAATATGGAATTTATCAGAGAAGATTGTATTTACGCAAGACAGTCAGTAGACCGCAAGGACAGTATCAGCATTGAAAGTCAGATCGACTTTTGCAAGTATGAATTGAAAGGTGGGAGCTGCCGGGTATTCAAGGACAAAGGCTATTCCGGTAAGAACACGGACAGGCCGGAGTTTCAAAAGCTGCTGGGCGAGATCCGCAAGGGAAAGGTTCGGCGGGTCATCGTGTACAAGCTGGACCGTATAAGCCGCTCTATTCTGGACTTTGCAACGATGATGGAGCTGTTTCAAGAGTACGATGTGGAGTTTGTATCATCCACAGAAAAGTTTGATACTTCGACCCCGATGGGCCGGGCCATGCTGAATATCTGCATTGTATTCGCCCAGCTTGAACGTGAGACAATTCAGAAGCGTGTCACAGACGCCTACTATTCCCGGTGCCTGAAAGGCTTTCACATGAGCGGACAGGCGCCATACGGTTATCAGTTAGAGCCTACTGTGGTAGAGGGTATCCGCACAAAGAAAATGGTTGCCGACCCCGTAGCCGCCGACCATGTTCGGCTGATGTTTGAAATGTACGCTGAACCGGAAACCTCCTTCGGAGATATTACCCGATACTTCGAGGAACATGACATAAAAATTTATGGCAAATCCATGTTCCGTACATTTCTTTCCCAGCTTTTAAGAAACCCCGTTTACGCACAGGCCGATTTGGAGCTGTACGAATTTTTCAAGAGCAAGGGTGCAGCGATTGTGAATGACGCTTCTGACTTTGCTGGAACAAACGGCTGCTATCTCTATCAGGGGCGGGATGTGAAGGAGGACAAGGACAGGTGCTTAAAAGACCAGATACTTGTTATCGCTCCCCACGAAGCACTCATTTCCTCTGACACATGGCTTAAATGCCGGAAAAAACTTATGGCAAACACCACATTCCAGCAGGGACGGAAACCGAAAAATACTTGGCTGGCCGGAAAAGTCAAATGCGGGCATTGTGGGTATGCTCTGAAAGCCACCCATGTACCAAACAGCACCGGATATTTCCGCTGTACCAAACGGACGGAAAACAAAGGCTGTCCGGGCTGCGGGAAAATCCGCAAAGAAGAATTTGAGCAATTCATTTTCTCGGCCATGCAGGAGAAGTTCAAAGACTTTCAGATACTCCACGGCAGGGAGGAAAAAGTCAATCCGAAGCTGACCGCCTATCAAGTGGAGCTGGCACAGGTGGAGGCAGAAATTGAAAAGCTGCTGGATATGCTGACCGGAGCCAATGCGACCTTGCTTGCCTACGCCAACAAAAAAATTGAAGAACTGGACACCCGACGCCAGACCATTTCAAAGGCAATCGCCGAATTGAGCGTTGAAACCATATCTCCCCAGCAGATAAAGAAGTTATCCTATTATCTCGACAACTGGGACAGCATAGATTTTGACGACAAAAGAAAAGCCGCCGATGGTTTGATCTCTACGATCAAGGCCACCAGCGACCGTGTTCAGATAGAGTGGAAAATCTGACATTTCCGCTCTATCGCCCCTCATTTCTATTTTATCTTGTTTGTACCCCTTGTACACCGATGTTTTCATCAGATAATACAATATATTATTTCTTTCGTCCTGCGGATTCAAATATAAAATATCCTCTATTTTACAAATACCTGTAACTGGTTTACTGACAAAGTCCCCAATTTCATACTTCACAAACTTCTCTCCTTACTAATCAGCACCTTTATTCCGTAAAAGTATAACGTACAAAAGAGCCTTGATTATCTCCTGTTACTATTACAACATCTCCGCTTTCATTATGTGTGGATTCCAAAACCGGAAATCTTCCATATTCCTTTACATAAGCTTCCGGACTGTCTGCTTCCGCCTCAATCAAAGTTTTTTTACTGTATTTTTCTCCTCCACACGGATTTATTTCTTCAATAAAGATTTCATATTCATGCATGTATGGTTCCTCCTCAGATTCATTTTATAAAAGTGAGTAGCATATATGTTGCTTTCCCGCATCACCACATTGCTCTCCGTTATTTTTATTATAAAACTATTTCGTTTTTATTTCAAAAGCGGTTTTTACTAAAAATGTATCTTCTGTTTTTAGATATTATTACCATGCGTTTGCCAGGTTACTCCACCTGCTCACCGGATTTATAAGTGAGATTCGGAATCAGGTATCCATTTACATTCGTGTACTTTAATTTCATTTTATTAGCGCTCTCCATTTCTCATCATTTTTCGACCACAAATTTACGACATTTACGACAGATCTGACACTGTTTTTCAATACCAGACAAAATGACTGATACCCCGGAAAGCCTGTAAAACAGGCACTTTGGGGATACACAAGACAGGACAAAAATCGACTTCCATTATCAATCCGGTTGTGAAGCTGTTACTTTCGTGATAAGATATCTGCATACATTATTTATGAGGGGGAAGGTTCATGAAAAAATGTTCAAGCTGCGGTGCGACTTATAATGACAGCACAAATTTTTGCAGTTCCTGCGGCACACGGCTGACTGCTGTGTCAGCACAAAGCTCCAGACATCCCGGGCATAAAAAGAAGCAGCACAGGCTCGTTGGCCGTCTGGCTGTTCCCGCTGTCGTTCTTATTCTTGTTTTATCCACCGTTTTTATTTTCTTCTATCGAAAGGAGTATAAGCCTTTGATCGTTGATCATAATCCATCTGTCTATACCTACGAAGATCTGGTTTCAGATACTGATCTGTTAAAATCCCGTTATTCCTCTGTTTTCTCTGCGGACAGTCTCGGAGAAACTGCAGATGGGCGGCAGATTCTCCATTTTATTATCGGAAATGAAGATGCTTCCAGAAAAATACTGGTCAACGGCGGTATTCACGCCCGGGAATATATCACCTGTCAGCTTGTCATGAAACAGACAGTCTCTTTCCTTAAACATATAAAAAGCGGAGATTCCTACGGAGATATTTCCTATAAAGATCTGCTTCAGGATACAGCGATCCATGTGATCTGCATGGTAAATCCAGATGGTGTTTCCATCAGTCAACAGGGACTGGACGGTGTTCAGACCGATACAGTCCGGAAGAATCTGGAACAGATCTCACAGATGGATGGGGCTTCTCTTTCAGATAATGATTATCTCGAACAATGGAAATCCAATGCAAACGGTGTGGATCTGAACCGAAACTTTGATGCTTTATGGGACAGTTACGCGGATCCTGCCGGACACCCATCTGCCGATCATTACAAAGGAACGGCACCCGGATGTGAAGCAGAAAGTAATGCTCTTATTCAGCTTACTCTACAGGAACACTTTTCCCGTACGATCAGCTATCACACACAGGGAGATGTCATTTACTGGTATTTTGGCCAGGAAGGCAGTCTCTACGACCAGACTCTCTCTTTTGCCAACACGATCGCTGCTGCAACAGGCTATCCACTGGACGCTGATTATCAGGCTCTCGATCCCGCCGGTATAAGGACTGGGCGATCCTGAGTCAGGGGATTCCCAGTCTGACCATCGAAGTCGGCACCGGAGATACCCCTGTTTCACCTGATCAGTTTGAAACTATCTGGAAGGAAAATCAGTTTGTGTGGGAGGAAATGCTTAAAACGTTATAATTATACATAAAAGACAGCCATACAGGAGTAAATCTTTGTCTTCCTCTGTATGACTGTCTTTTTCGATTATTTGCTTACAGATTTGTATTTCTCAGATCCAGCTATCATCTCCACCGGTGATTGCCAGGCTCAGCAGGGCATCCATTTTTTCTACTTCTTCCACACCTTCTATTTTCTCGATCAGTTCTGCGGTATCAAGAACATCTTCCAGGGACTCATCCGGACCGATTTCATAGTCAATCTCGGCTTCGCAGTCCGGGCATGGGATTCTTTTCATCGTCTGCAGGGACAGGAATCGATTGCCGCATTTTTTACATTCATAAAAATCCGCACTCTTTGGTGCCGTCTGGTACGTAATACATTATTTTACACTCCTCTTTTCTTTCTGAGAATAAGCAAAAAAGTCATCCGCTTTTAACTTTATTTCTTATCAATTTTACCATTCCCACAACCGGATAGCAAGTATCATGACTGCCTGCTTTATTTTCATCTTGCTATTTTCCCCTGGAACAGATACAATAAGTACAGATTTTTTCCATCCTGTGTCTAGGGGTAAATCAATTTTTATACAGGGAGAATTTTAATTATGATACGTTTTAATAATGATTACAATCACGGTGCCCATCCTGAGATTCTGGAGGCGTTGAGTGCTGTCAATGATAATAGTTTTGGAGGATACGGTGAAGATGAATGGTGTAAAAAAGCAGCCGACCTGATCCGAGAAAGAGTTCATTGCCCGGATGCAGCCATTCACTTTTTCCCGGGTGCTACGCAGGCAAACTTTATCGTGATCGCCAGTGCGCTTTCTTCTGTTCAGAGTGTGATCGCTGCAGATACAGGACATATTAACTGTCACGAGGCAGCTTCCGTGGAAAATACAAACCACAAGATTCAGACGATTCCAAATACAGACGGAAAAATCACCGCCACACAGATTGACGCATGCGCCGGTGCTTATTATGAGGAAAACGAACCGGAATATTATACAGAACCTAAGATGGTTTATTTGTCTTTTCCTACTGAACAGGGCACTTTGTATTCACTGGAAGAGTTAAAAGCAATCCGTGGGGTTTGTGATAAATATGGAATGTATTTGTTTGTGGACGGCGCACGTCTTGGATATGGACTTGGTGCTGTGGAAAATGATATCAGCGTTGAGGATTTTGCAGCTCTTACGGATGTTTTTTATTTTGGCGGAACAAAATGCGGCGCTTTGTTTGGTGAGGCTGTGGTTATCACTTCGAATGATCTGAAACGGAGATTTAAAGCTTTTATGAAGCAAAACGGAGCAGTTCTGGCAAAGGGATGGCTTCTGGGACTGCAGTTTTATACGTTGCTGGAGAATGATCTTTATTTTGAAATCACGAAAAAAGCGGATGTGCTGGCTATGAAAATCCGGGATGCTTTTGCAAAGAAAGGGATTCCTTTCTGGGTAGAGAGTCCTACGAATCAGCAGTTTGTGATTTTAAATGAAAAGCAGCAGGAAGTGCTTGGACAGAATTATACATTTGAAGAAACCGGAAGTACACCGGACGGGGTTATTGCGAGATTTTGTACGAGTTGGGCTACCACAGAGGAGGAAGTGGCTCAATTGATCGGGGATATTGAGAAATTGTAACTTGTCTGTTGTTCGTTCGAAGAGGGAGCTTCAGGACTTCAGGACGGACGAAAGGGAGTGCATGCCCGGTGGGGGTGGACAGCCTTTTGCTGGTGCTTTTAGCAAAGATGAGATCCAGCGTCTACGCAGACTTTCACGAGGGTCAGCCGACCCTCGTGAACATAGTCGGAGTTGACGATTAGCTCAGATTTGCGTTACCAGCGGTTGTCCGCCCCCACCGGGCATGCACTCCCTTTCTGGGTGTTGGCTGTAAACAAAACAAAAAGTCTTTTCTGAGCGTCTTAGTCGAAGTTAATAACTGGTTCCTATCTTTTATTTTTATATTTTCGGGCAATCTCCTGCATTTGCTCCCATTTCTGTTCCATGTCCCACACCAGTTTCAGCTGTGTTCTCGTACGATCCAGATTGTGGGTCGGATAATCAACCTTAAAGTATGTATCCCCGGAGAGATAATCTGTCAGGAATCTCATACCACACTCATAAGTCATTACCTTCGCCCCGATCGGCAGACACTCAATCTCCATATCGGTCAACGCACCACCGCATCCTTCTACGAAACCTTTTGCATAAATATCATACAGTTCCATATCACAGGATATCCTGGAAAGATCTTTCTCATCCTCTGCGCCTGTGCTTGCACCAAAGCGGATGGAATCACCAAAATCATTCACTGCCAGCCCCGGCATAACAGTATCCAGATCGATCACACAAAGCCCTTTTCCGGTAGTATTATCCATCAGAACATTGTTGGACTTGGTGTCATTATGTGTTACACGAAGCGGAAGTTCTCCTGCCTCTAACAGATCACCCAGCACACAGGCGACATCGTATCGATCCTTTATAAACCGAATCTCCTGCTGTACTCCTGCGGCTCTTCCGCATACATCTTCTTCGACCGCTTTCTCAAATGCTGCAAACCGCGCCTTGGTATCATGGAAGCCGGCAATGGTCTCCGTCAGAGTATCCGCCGGAAAATCTGCCAGCATTCTCTGGAAATTACCGAAAGCCACTGCACTCTGATAAAAGTCCTGTGGATCTTTTACTTCTTCCAGTGCATATGCATCTTCTACAAAATGATATGCTCTCCAGTACTCTCCAAAACTGTCTATAAAATACGGTTCACCTGACTTTGCACATACAAAATCAAGTGTCTCTCTCTGTGGATCTCCTCCCTGTGCCCTGATCTGTTCTTTCAGATAGTCTGTCACATGGAGAATATTATTCATCAGCGAAACCGGATCCCTGAATACGGACCTGTTCATGTGCTGCAGTGAATACCGATGTGTTTCGCCGTCTCTGTCAAATGACATCATAAAAGTATCGTTAATATGACCATTTCCACAAGGTGTACACTCCAGAAATGTTCCATCAATATCAAATCCCCGGATTGCCTCCTGTCTTCCTGTCTGTAAGTTCTCCCGATTCATAGTTCTATATCCTTTCATATCTCCGGTATATTCGATCGGTATTACCTTTCCAAAGTCAGATTTCCATACCGGTATTTCTAATTTGTTTTTTCATACGGATGCCGGTCATATCGTAATCTCAGTCTGTTTTCTGCTCCGTATCATATGTGCCATAGTATCCAGTATACCATATTGTCAGAAAAACTCAACTTAAAATTCTGTATTTCTATATCTGTATTGTAGAGTCGGTATCAATACAAAATGATGCAAAGACAAAAATTCTGTCATTCAACCGTCAGCTTTACTGTAAATCACCTGAGCCATCAGAATGCTCCGTTTACGAAGTGTGTTGATCACATCCGACTGCGGCCACTGCCCGTCAAAAACATTTACCCAATACGAAATCTTCTCCTTTTCAACCGCCTTACGACAGATTTTTACCCCTTAACTTCCACTAAACCAGCTATAACTGCCTCAATCGTTTTCAGATCTACTCCAAGGAAATCAGCAATCATTTCTTTTCGAATATCCTTTTTTTCACATTTTGCACGAATCTGTTCTTCCAGTAACTCCTGGCGTCCTTCTTCTCGTCCTTCTTCTCGTCCCTCTTCTCGTCCTTCCTCCCGGTCAAACTCCCTTTGCTTTTCTTCGTCATACTCATAAAGACACATTTTCACAACCTCCGCCCTGTTCCTTTTCAGAAAATCAGCCATCACGTCTTCTTCCATGCACTCCCGGATTGTCCGTTCCACTGCGTCTTCCAACGGTTGTTCCTGTGAATACCTTCTTACCTTATCCACAAAGATCATATAATCCCGCATCGGTCTGCATTTTTCGAAAAGTTCCCGGCTGTTTCCCATATTGATATTTTTCACTTTTACGATCACTTCCAGATTCGGAATCTCCTGCTTTTTTACAAAGGCATCCGAAAGTCTCAGTTCCGCTTCCTCATCCATCTTCTGTTTTCCATTATAAAACACTACAAACGTAGGCGATGGAAGCGGAAGCATCTTTGAACCGTAAATATTCTTGTCCTTCACCAGTACCGAATACGTGTCACTTGCATAAAACAGACAGCGTAACGGCATGTTCGCATTTTTTGTAGACTGCTGCTCATACAAAAACAACTCATCATGGAGCACATAAGCCACGTCATTTTTCATTGAGAGATAGATCGCATTCTCCAGCGTCACCACCTGAAGTTCACTGGCATCTGTATAATCCGACCTATTCATCGCATTATAAAGCTCTAATAACTTTTCTTTGTCATTAAAGATCATCCGGAATAAACGATCTTTATAATCATCTGCTACTTTCACATTATCCATAAAATCCTCCTGTTTTTCGAGAGAAGGATCTTCGCTTCCTCAGAACCCTCCTCTGCCCTTCTCTTATTTAATTTGCATTGGAAATTTCTAAGTCCGCGAACGCGGTTTGAATCAAATAGATACGGCTGAGTGCCGTAAAGAAAAATAGAAACATAAAATGCTTGTAATTATCATACCCTAAAAGTTATGTTTCGTCAAATACAATTTGTTTTACAGTCTGATATTTTCAATATTATCACTATTCGTAGACATACATTTATGCAATTATTATAGATCATTCAGGAACGAACAGTAGAATATTTCTGTTTGTTCCTGAATCCATGAGTTATGTTTTATCAGTGATCAATTCAAATGTAAGAAAATTGTAAGTGTACCTGACACCTGTTACTTCCGTTTTTGGTCGGTTTCCAATTGTTTTTGCAATGCGATACGGAAATCAAATAACCGAATGGTCAAAGAATCGTTTCCAGATTTGTATATTTTAAAATTAACACATATGATATTTTTTGTCAACGTTTATACAAACTTAAAATGCTATGATAACTGACTGTAAAGCTCTTTCAGTTATCATAGCATTTTTGTAATTATGCTCTTTACACAAACGGATTATAAAATCTCCCAAATAAGATCGTCACCGTCAGGCTCGCCCCCAGCAGCACAACTCCTAGTCCCAGCACGATAAAATCGTTTCTTGCGAATGACCGTTTCGTATACCAGGTTCTCTTTTTATGTTTTCCGAATCCCCTCAGTTCCATCGCATTTGAGATCGTATCGATGCGGTTCAGGCTTGTAAGGATCAGTGGCAGCAGGATGTTGACAGAGTTTTTCAGTCTTGCGAAAAAGTGTTCTTTTTTTCCAAGTTCCACACCTCTCGCCTGCTGTGCCTGGCTGATGCTGTGGTAGTCTCGCTGGATGTCCGGGATGTAACGCAGGGCGATGGCCACGGAATAGCCTACTTTGTAGGAGATACCGATGCTGTTCAGGCTGGCAGCGAATTCACTGGGATTGGTCGCTGAGATAAACAGGATCGCTACCGGCAGTACCACAAAGTATTTGATGGAAATATTTACCATATAAAACAGCTGCTCCGCTGTCAGATCATACCTCCAGAACAGATGGCAGAGTACATGCCGGGTGCCATACAGTGTTGTTCCTGATCCGGGTCAAACAGGAAGATGAACAGGTTGTTCAGCAATAAAAAAACAAGCATAAAAATCATCATAAAACGGACTTCTTTGAAGCGGATCCTGCTGAGTTTGAATGCTGAGATACTCACCGCCAAAAGTCCCAGAAGCACCCAGGTGTTGTAGGTGATCATGCTGGCGAAGGTAAATAACAGGAAAAATGCCAGCTTGGTAGTTCCGGTGAGTCTGTGAACTACACTTTCCCTTGGCAGATAATTTAATACCGTATTAGCGGCCATGGCTGCGTACCTCCCGATCTTCTTCGATAAAACATTCCACAAAGGCTTCCGGCGGCGTGATACCTGCACGGTTTGCCAGAGTGAATAAACTGGTTTCCTTCAGAGCCGCCTCTCAACCAGCTCCCGATTACATAAAACTGCCGCCGCACTGTCATCAGCGATCAGCCGCCCGTCCGCAAAGACAAGTGCCCGCGGTGTATATTCCAGCATCAGATGCATATCATGGGTGATCATCACAACGGTGACACCCTCTTCATTTAATTTTCGCAAAAATTCCATAATTTCTGTATAATGATGAAAATCCTGCCCCGCCGTCGGCTCATCCAGAATGATCAATTCCGGATTCTGTACCAGAACACTGGCGATGGTCACACGTTTTTTCTGTCCGAAACTCAGTGCTGAGATCGGCCAGTTTCGGAACGGATACAGGCCACAGATCTTCAGTGTCTCTTCCACCCGCTCCCGGATCGCAACCTCGTCCATTCCTGTATTGCGAAGACTCAGTGCCACCTCGTCAAAAATCATGGTCTTAGAAATCATCTGGTTTGGATTCTGCATCACGTAGCCGATATGTTTTGCTCTGTGACGGATATTTTCTGTCAGCAGATCCTTCCCCGCAAAGCGAATCTCTCCCTGATCCGGATCCTCGAAACCGCAGACCAATTTGGAAAATGTTGATTTTCCGGCTCCGTTCTTGCCTACAATGCTGACCATCTCTCCTTTTCGGATCGTCAGACTTACATCCTGAAGCGTCCGCTGTCCTTTTGTGTATCCAAAACTCAGGTTTTTCACTTCCAAAAGAGGCTCTCTCTCCGACTCCTGCTTTCCTGCCATACGTGACTGGAACCACTGCTTTAACCGTTTTACATCGTCTTCCGGCAGTGCAACCCTGTCTGCATGGGACAGTTTTTTCTCCGGTGTCAGCGTGATTCCGGCATAGCGCATCGCAGTCAGATACAGCGGCTCCCGGATCCCATTATCGGCAAGAAGATCCGTTGCCAGAAGCTCATCCGGATGCAGATCTGCCAGGATCCTTCCTTCACTGACCAGGATGATCCGGTCCACATCTCTCCATAACACATCTTCCAGACGATGTTCGATGATCACTACCGTAGTGTCGGTCTCTTTCTGGATCTCATCGATCAGCTCGATCGTCTGTTTTCCGGTTGCAGGATCCAGATTGGCAAGCGGTTCATCAAATAACAGGATCTTCACCTGATCAACCATAACACCGGCAAGACTGACTCTCTGTTTTTGTCCACCGGAAAGTTCATGGGGTGCATAGTCAAGATGGTTATTTATTTTTACCAGTTCTGCTACTTTTCGCGTGATCTGATGCATCTCATCCTGGGGCATACAGCTGTTCTCCAGGGAAAACGCGATATCCTCTCCTACAGTCAGTCCGATAAACTGTCCGTCCGGATCCTGCAGAACCGTTCCCACATGAGCGGAAAGCTCAAAAATACTGCTTTTTGTGGCATCCACCCCATCGATGATCAGTTCGCCGGTGGCTTTGCCCGGATTGGAACAGGGATTCAGTCCGTTAATACAGCCCGCCAGAGTACTTTTCCCGCAACCGGAAGGACCTGCGATCAGAACTCTCTCACCCGGATAGATATCCAGATTGATATTTGTTAAAGTCGGTCGTTTCTGGGCACGATACTGAAAGGAATAATTTTTGAATGAAATAACAGGGGATTGTTTGTTTGTCACGTTTTTCTCTACCTCGTCTTACTATTTACAAAAGAAAAAGCTTTTTCACAAGCCTCTGAGACTTTATGAGAAAGCTTTTTCGTAATCAGCAACTGATTTTATTCCTGATCCAGGGATCCTTTTTTGGCAATGGTCTTTGTGTAAGCAAGGATCAGAAGTCCACCTACTACCACACCGGTGATCGTATTGGATACTGCGGCAAATGCGCCCTGTGCAAATACTTTTTTTGCCGGTTCAGCATAAATCAGAATATCCAGTACCGGAGCCACTACAACCCATCCGATGACATGAGCAACTACGTTTGCGATTGCAAATACTGCTGCTTTTGCTTTACCAAAATCACCTTCCTGAACGTTCAGCTTTCTGGCGAATGCTCCTACAACCACACCGACAAATGCAGATGTGATCACCCAGCTCCACCACGGGATTCCACCCCAGGACAGATCCACCAGTGTATGACCGATGAAACCGATCAGACCACCGGCTACCGGACCGTACATAGCAGCCAGCAGAGCCAGTACTGCATACTGAAGACTGATGTTGGTGTTCGGAACCGGGCTCGGGATCGCCACAAAACGTCCCAGCACAAAGAACAGAGCCGCGCCGATACCGATGGCTACCACAGTTTTGATACTGTTATTCTTTTTCATATTCATTTCCTCCCTCGTGTTTTCGCTGCTGCAGGCTCCGGCTTTATCAGAGACCTCAGCAACGCCATATTCTTATATAGTATACGCTGTTTTATGGAAGGTTGTCAACTGTTCTCTGCGTCTTAAGTCCGCATGATATCCCGTCTGTGTTACTGTTTACTCCGTTCCAGGCATCACGCAGCGCGATACACCGAATCTTTGCTGATCGTATAGATTCGTGCGATATGCCCCGGGTTTTCTGTGACCTTCGCTCACGAAAAACGCCTCGTGGAATATTACCGGATCGCTGCCACAATCGCCCGTTCCATCACATATGCCGCCAGGGTTCCCGCCACATTCAGATCCGCTTCCACATCTCCTGCGGATGCCGCGTAGATACTGTCGCCGTCTGCCATGGTTCCTACAGTTGATGCACCGTGCATAGGCATTTCTGGTCATGGATGCGATCTTATTCATCTGTGCTTTATTGAACTTTCCGTTAGTGAACACTGCTCCGATCGTTGTATTGCCGGTAAAGAGATTCTCTCTCCTTCCCATCTTCCAGAGTTCTTCGCAACTGTCAGCAAAAGACGTTCCATCTGCCGTACGAAGTCCGGCGATCTTTTTTCCGGTGGCTGGATCAAAGATATCCCCCAGTGCATTGACCGCTACAACAGCTGCCATCCGAAGTTCTCCCAGCTCTACGGCATACATACCGAGACCGGATTTCATCGCACGCTCCATGCCACAGATCTTACCTACTGTAGCACCGGTTCCGGCGCCCACACTGCCGCAGGAAGGATTGCCGCCTGCCAGCGCTTTCTCGCAAGCCGCATATCCCATTGCACTGTCCGGCCGACAGTGGCACTTCCGTAACCCAGGTCATAGATACAGGACTGGCACACCAGCGGAACCCTGGCATAACCTGTCTCAAACCCGATTCCGTGGTCTTCCAGGCAACGCATCACACCGTCTGCTGCTGCCAGTCCATAGGCGGATCCGCCGGATAGAACGATCGCGTTGATCGGGTTATCCGCTGTAACCGGAGAAGTCAGCGGAGTTTCCCTGGATGCCGGTCCTCCACCACTGATATCCACTCCGACAACCGCACCCTTCTTATCAAATAAAAGTACAGTCACACCGGTTTTTGCCTCGTCACTCTGGACATTACCGATGGAAACCTCCGGCATATCCGTTATTGCTATTTCACGTATTCCCTTCATTACTCTCACTCTCCTGATAAATAGAAATCCTGATACAAGAAGCATGCCGGACTTTCTTCCCGAAATCTTCCGGCATGCTTCTTATCATGTAAAATGTTCTTTTTTTGTATCCTCAGATTATTGCTTAGATTCTGTGTAATGCCGCACTCAGTGCTCTTGAGATTGCTCCTGCCAGGATAAAGCAGACGATCGCCTCGATCAGTCCCTGTACACCAACGAATGCCACGACAAAGGTAAACGGGTTACTCACTCCCAGAGATGTCACAAATCCCTGGATATAATCTGTATGATAAAAAATCAGCACAAGCGCACTCATAAAAAACAGCGTGTTCAAAAGCGGGCAGCAAGACTCGCCACCAGATAGGCACCATTTTTCATTTTTCCGCGGACCGCTTTAAAAATCAGTCCTGTGATCCATCCTTCCAGGAGTCTCGGAACGATACATACCACTGCGGTTCCCAGCGGATTGATGCTGAATAACATGGTTCCGAAAGCACCCATACCGAAGCACTGCATAAAACTGGTGATACCGAATGCCAGTCCGCAGATCGCACCGCCCAAAGGTCCGAGAATCATCGCCCCAACTGCTACCGGTACCGTCAGAAACGTAATAGATAATCCAAGTGTCCGGAAATATCCCAGCGGGGTAAATGCCATAACGAAAATAATGGTCACCATCAGTGCCAGTTCCACCAGATACCGTGTCCGTGATGCATGTGTGTTGTTCATAGTTTCTTTTTTCTCCTCTTCTGTCCGATGAAACGGCATACCACCATAAAATACAGCTATACGTTCCCTGTCTCTCGGCTCATAAAATTATAGAATATTGGGAATAAAACTGAACATCAGATACCTGTGAAAAAACAGACATACAAACAGACAGCTGTATAACATCTGCATATTCATACAGCTTCGGATAAGATTTCATGGATCCTCCGCATAGTTGCCGCCTGTAAATGGTCAGCACCATCATCGTTTCCAAGTTTTTAAAAATATTATCAAAATGGTTGATGCGTTTTCACACAGGAATAACGTTCTTTTCTACTATACCATCATTTTCTTAAATAGCAACAAAAATTTCCGGAAAACATTGTATTTCTTTCGAAACATACCGGAACGGGCTTTGACTCGTTATGCAACGCAACCAAAAAGCGGTACCAGAATCTTTCCTGATTCTGATACCACCCGATTTTAATCTTTAATATAATGTTTCTTTTAATTTTGCAATGGTCTGTTCCCAGTCCGGAACAAGCATATCCTGTTTCTTCACATAGATAACTTTATACATATTATCATATGGAATACGGTCTTTTACCAGTTTGTACTGTAACAGGGATGGAGACTTCGCAAGCAGAGACCACATTTCATCTTCCGGGATGTTATGAGTTACCAGCGGAAGAACATCTTCAGCAAAACTGTACAGTTCCGGAAGGCTCATATCCTTGATCTTTTCCATCATCTTGGTCAGAACGGTTCTCTGACGTTCGGTACGCTGATAATCGGCATTACCGACATAGCGGATACGCGCATAGGCTACTGCCTGTATACCGGAGCAGGTCTTTGTCCCACCTTTTATAAAGTAATAGCTGTTTGGATCCAACTTTCTCAGATTACACATCTCTGTGATGTAATTATTGGCAACTCTCACTTCATCATCGGAAAGTGTCAGTTCCACACCACCCAGCTTGTCAATGATATCGATCATGCTGTTAAAATCAACAGATACATAACGATCCACCTGAACCTTGTAGTTCTGTGTCACTGTTTCCAGAAGCAGCGGACCGGCACCATTGGCATGGGCCGCATTCAGTTTTCTCATACCGATACCGGGAATATTCACATAGGTATCACGCATCAGAGAAATCATGCTGATCTGCTTTTTCTCATAATTCAGAGACATCAGGATCATACTGTCTGAGTTTCCTGCCCAGGACTTGTCACGGCGGTCAACCCCTACCAGCAAAACGTTATATACATTTCCGTCATTTGTAACCGGTTCTGAATCGGCAAACTCGGCCAGTTTTGCATCCAGTTCCTGTTGTTCTTCGTCCGATAAAACTTCTCCGGTTGCATCTTCCGGATTCACTTCATCTTCAGCAGTTGTATCTTCCCCTACGTTTGTAAAGTCTTTCATCGCATCTTCATCCGATGTGTAATTACTGGATCTGTAGAATCCATGGGTAACTCCGTAAACAGCTCCGACCGCACCCAGGATCAGAACTACGATCACTGCAAGAGCAATCAGCAGAGCTTTTTTCTTTGATGAATGTTTTTTCATAATTTTTCCTCATTTGTACTGTTGCATCGCAACAGTTCCGTTACTGAACCACGATTGTCAGTTTTGCTTCGTTGGAACGGTTTCCGTCCGTATCAACGATGTAATACGTCTGCTCATAAGTGCCTGGAGTGTCTTTATCGAATGTGTCTCCGGAAATCTCGATCCGTTTGTACAGAGTTTCTTTGCTGTCCTTATCATCCGTTACACTTTCCACATAAGAGATACGGTTAATCGACTCTCCTTTTTTGATCGTCACACGGTTCGTTGACAATTTGATCCTCGGAGCTTCCGCCGAAAGATCATCTGTGGAATCGTCTTCCTCACTGTCATCTTCTGATGTTGTGTCAGCGCTTGCCTCCTCCGTGTCAGATCCGGCATCCGGTGTCACTGACGGAGTCGGAGTTGGCGTATCTGTCGCTTCCGGTGTTGTAGAAGGCTGTGCATCTGCACTCTCATCTGTTGCCGTTTTCTCTGTGGCATCTGATGTTGCTGCCTGGTCATCAGCAGCCGCACGATACGTTACTACTTTATTTGCTTTTCCCACATTGTTTCGGGAGTCTCTTGCAACATATACAATCGTAGCAGTCTGTCCGTCTTCGTTGGGATATACACTCTCAACAACCAGGCTTTCTGTCACATCACCATCTTTATTATCTGTCGCTGTCACTCCGTCCAGAAGTCCGTCATAGCTGTCACCTGCTGTATACACGATCTCGTTATCCTGGAACTGGATCTCCGGCGGCGTATTGTCTTCCGAAAACTTCATAAAACCCACAAAGCCCATCAGTCCAAGACACAGAATCACCATAATTGCTATGATACCTTTTTTCATTTCTTTTTCCACGCCTTCCTCTGTTTAATCTTCATATCCATACTTGCCGTATTTTCCATAGTATTTGCCATAATATTTACCGTAGTAGCCCTGTCTGGACATATCTACTTTATTCAGAACAACACCAAGGATCGGACAGTTACTCTTTTCCAGCTGCTGCTTTACGTCCTGTGCAAACCGATAACTGATCACACCGGATTCGATGACGATCATCGCACCATCACATTCTTCCGCGATAATCGCGCTGTCGATAACGCTTCCCAGAGGCGGGGTATCGATCAATATGTAATCATATACTTTTTTGAGGGAATCCAGCATCGCTTTAAAATGACGGCTTCCCAGCAGTTCTGCAGGATTTGGCGGAACCGGTCCGGCAAATATAATACTCAGATTCTTTACATTGGTGGAGCAGATCACATCGATCAGAGGTGCCTGTTTGGAAAGATAGTGAGTCAGTCCTTTTACAGAACTTCTCACTTTTGTTCTTCCCACCAGTACAGATTTTCTCATATCCGCATCGATCAGGATCACTTTCTTTCCAGCTTCTGCCATGGAAACTGCCAGATTCATGGTCACACTGCTTTTTCCTTCATTTGGTGTACAGCTTGTTACTGCGATCACTTTTTTTATCTTCTCCACAAAACTGGAGATTGGTACGGAGAGACTTATAGGCTTCTGTTCCGCTGTAGTCCATCTCCTGCACTTTAATTTCTACATTTTCCACAGCTTTTTATCTCCTTTTATGTTTTTTCGCACGTTTTTTCTTCTTTTTATCCGTCTGTAACAGAGGAATGGTTCCCAGAGTACTAAGCTGCAGATAACGTTCTACATCCTCTGCTGTCTGAATGGTATCATTCATAATAAAGCGGATCAGGATAATGGCAACTGCGATCATACATCCCAGGACACCACCGATCAGACCATTCTTTGAAACACTCGGACTGTATTTTTCAGCCGGGATATTGGCCTCATCTACAACGTTAACTGCTTCGGAATTCATAACATTTTTGATATGTTCTGCGGCTGTATCACGCACCGCATTGGCAATGTCTCTTGCCATATAAGGATCCTTATCCAGTACACTGATGGTGATGATACGGGTATCTGTCGTATTGGATACGGAAATCTTGTTTACCAGCTGTTCATGTGTCATATCCAGACCCAGCTGTGCAATAACCGCTTCCGTAACGGTACGGCTCTGAATCATCTCTGCATAGTCTTTTGTCAGCAGGGTACTGGTCTGCATATCTGCGCTGGTCAGTGTATCGTTGTTCTGTTTTGCCAGCACATACATCTTGGTTACGGACTGATACTGAGGGGTGATAAATACTTTCGTTCCTACGATTGCCACCAGACCCAGGACAAGCCCGGACAGGATAATGATTCCCAGGTGACTCAGCAGTACAGAGAAAATCTCCCTCAGATCGATCTCGATCTCATCGTTGTTCATCTGATTTTGTTCCATATTCTTTCTCCTATCTTCCTTCCTCTATGATCTCACGGGGATTTCTGATCAGAATCTTATCTGCATACTCCCGTCCCATAGTCTTCTCCATATATTGGGCACAACGGCCCATCTGGGGTTTTCTGTCCCCTGTATTATGTGCATCACTGCCTACAAAATGCAGCAGGTTCTGCTTCATAACCTTTTTACAGAATCTCTTCATACCCCAGCCTTCCACACCGCTGATACTGTCCGCATTCATCTGTATGTATGCGCCCATATCCACCAGCTGTTCGAGATGTTCCAGATTCTTTCTGATAACCGGATAGCGTTCTGCATGTGCAATGATCGGTTCATATCCGTTACTGATCAGCTCATAACATCTTTCCTGAATAAAACGAAAATCATGTGCTTCAGAAAATTCTGTCAGTACAAACCGCGTATCTCCCATGGTTGGTCTTTTCCCTGCATTCAGAGTTTCTACCATATCCAGATTGGCGTGAAACTCGCATCCCAGAATGAGCCTGAGATCCGGTGCAATCTCTTTTGCTGCCTGCTGAACCTGAAGATACTGCTGCCTGATCTTTTCCATCGGTGTCTCAAACATCCTTCTTCGAAAATGCGAAGTTGCGAAAATCGTCCGCACTCCATCGTTATATTCCATTTGAAGGATCTTTTTTGTGATTTCAATCGTATCCGCACCATCATCCACATGAGGAATAATATGTGTGTGGATATCATACAAACCTTTCATATACTTTCCTTTCTGTTCTTTCTGCTCGCAATCGTTTTTATTATACAAAAGCTTCTTATATTTGACAAGCAAAAGAATTGCACAAAAAAATTAACAGAATCTTTTATTGTTGCTGGGCACGGAGTGGACAGTAATCTTTTATTTCATGATCCTCCATGCCATCCAGACTCCGGCGATCCCTCCGGTCAGTTTTCCTGCTAGAAGTGCTCCTGTCGCCGGAGCATCCACACCGAGAACAAATCCCAGATGTGCCGCCACCATAGATGTGCCACATACCAGAAGGGCTGCATTCATGACGATTTCTCTTTCGTTCATCCGCTTCATATCTGCGATTACCGGCAGTGCGCTTACTATTCCCACCAGCAATCCTGCCGTACCGTTCCTTCCAAGACCGATTTTTTCTCCGATCCATTCCAGCGGATTCTTTAACAGCCTCTGCAAAATTTCCGCAAATGGCAGACTGCCAAGGAGAACGATTCCGATTGAGGAAACCACCTTCAGTGCCTCATCCAGAGGAGTCAGACCAGGAAGCAGCTGCAGACCCGTCATATAAGAAAATGCTCCAAGCGCAATTCCTATAGTACCCGCACTGCGGATCACCGTTGCAAATACCCGAAACCCATGGATCATTCCGTCCGGAAACCGGGAAATTCCAAAAACCAGAAGAACCGCAAGAATCAGAACCGGAATGCTCTGTAAAAGCAGTTTTCCCAGAGAAACACCGCACATCAGACCCCCTGTCAGGATTCCCAACTGGAAGCATGCATAAGCCTGCAAGAATCCCTTTGGCAAACAATGGTTTTTCCCGTTCTCCCAACATCCCCATTCCAACAGGGATCGTAAAAGTAATGGTGCATCCAAGGGTTGCTCCCACGATAATCCCACCGTACCGGCCGATTGCCGGATCCTGTGCCAGTTCTTTACAAAGCTGATAGCCGCCCATATCAATAGCCAGCACACCACCCAGCATCCCCGGATCAAGATGAAGGATCCTGTAAAGCGAACAATCGTATGTTCCAGCCCCAGTGAAAGTAACGGTGTTATACAGATCAACCAGCCATAGAAAGCGACCGTCGGTCCGAGAAGTTGAAACCCATCCTCGAATCGTCTGCCCAGACCGAACTTATTTCCCGCAAGCTGATCCACGCCGCCGATCATGCACAGATTGCCATCACCCACATCATTATCTTATCCATTTTCGTTCTCCCCCGTCACCTTACTATTATTTTTCCGTACATCTGTGTAAAAGCCACAACGTATTTTTCATACAATGAACGCAAATATGCTGCACATCCCCACAATATTCTCCATCCGCATGCAGTACCACCGGCTGATCCAGTTCCATCACGATCTCAGATCCGTCTTTCACATCAAATCCACGGATTCTTCCTGTTTTCCCATTGCCAGCAGCGGAAGCAGGAAAAATGTTTTCCATTTTGGTATTCCGGACGCACTGCTCAGAGAGATCTTTCCATCATCCGGTACACTTTCCGGTGCCATCGGAACCCCGCCGCCTTCTGCCCTCAGATTCATGGCGGCAGCAAAGATCATATTTTCATAACTCTCTGTTTCCCCGTTTGTCGTTACATTCGCCTGAAAGGTTCTCATGGAAAACAGAGTCTGAACTGTCAGCATCAGATACGTCAGCTTTCCCAGGTGAAATCTGTTCAGGATCTTTTTCAACTTTGAATGCAACGCCTTCTTACATACAATCGCATCCAGACCGGCACCTGCACTGATACCGAAGATTCTTGCTTCTCACACCCTTCCCAGCTTACTTTCCCAAGATCGATCCGCTGCAGTTTTCCTCCGTTTTGTTCCTGGTCGATACAGGCTGTGATTTCCCGCAAATCTTCTCTGGTATCCCGAAGGATTCCGAGATTTCTGGCAAAATCGTTGCCGGATCCTGTGGGAATCACACCAAGGCGGACACGGTCAAAATCCGTAATGCCATTCAGCACTTCATTGATAGTTCCGTCTCCCCCTACCACCAGCAGATAGATGGGTCCTTCCGGAATCTTTCCACAGATCTGTCCGGCCAGCTTCACTGCATGTTTTTCATAACGGGTCAGATATGCATTATATGATATTCCATTTTCCTGTAAATATTCTTTTGTTTCCTTCCATACCGCCACTGCACTTCCGGTACCGGCACCGTTATTTACAATAATCTGTATATTATTCATAATTTATTTTTCCTTTGTTTTTTACTCAATGATTTTATTGTACCGCAGCCAAAGGCTTTTTACAATCGATAAAATCTGTGCTACAATATTTATCGGATTTAATAATAATCTGTAACACCAATCATATCTCAAAGGAGTTTATTTATTTTATGCAAATTACATTTCCTTCTTATTATAAAAAGTTTTCCTGTATCGCAGATGCCTGTCCGGATACCTGCTGTGCGGGATGGCAGATCATGATCGATGACAAAAGCCTGAGCAAATACCGCCATTTTCAGGGATCTTTCCGGAATCGGCTGCATAACGATATCAACTGGAAAGAACATGCCTTCCGCCAGTACGGGCATCGCTGTGCATTTTTAAATGAAGAAAATCTCTGTGATATGTATATAGAGTCGGGATCCGGGATGCTCTGTGATACCTGCCGCAGATATCCACGGCACATCGAAGAATTCGAGGGTATGCGGGAAATATCCCTATCCCTCTCCTGTCCGGAAGCAGCACGGATCATCCTCTCCCAAAAAGACCCGGTTACTTTTCGAACCTTTGAAAAAGAAACTGCCGAAGAAGCCTATGAAGATTTTGATTACTTTCTGTTCAGCGCGCTGATGGATACGAGAGATTATCTGCTCACTATGCTTCAGGATCGCAGTGTTCCGGTACGATATCGGATGGCAAAACTTCTGGTGTGCACCCATGACTTTCAGCTGGCGGTGAATAAACAGGAACTTTTTTCCTGGGAAACGATCCGTGCACGACATGAACAGTCCGGTTTCTCTTCTGCTTTTCGAAAGAAAATTTCCGATCGGTGTTTTCCTGATATGGATCGGGTCGATCTGATGAAACAGATCTGGAAAACCATAGTTCCGAAACTGGAGGTTCTCTCACCGGACTGGACCGTCTTTTTAAAGGATACACTGATTTCTTTGTATCACACCTGTCCGGAAGAAACATCCTATATGGAACTTCTCCTTGATTTTCAGGATACTTTCCCGGAATGGCAGGTACAGAAAGAACAGTTGCTGGTATACTGGCTGTATACATATTTCTGTGGTGCTGTGTATGATGAAAAATCTTTGCCAAAGGAAAATGGCGGTGATCTGTACACTCTTCATCGAAGAGCTGGTGCTGGGACTCTATGCCCGGAAACGGGAAAAGCCGGAACCCGGGGAGCTGGTGTCCGTCTGCTACCGATTCTCCCGAGAACTGGAACACTCGGATCAGAACCTGAATATGCTGGAAGAACTGCTGGATCAGGAAGAGATCTTTTCACTGGAACATCTGATGACACTGTGTAGCATCTGATGGTTGCTGCCGGCATCAAAACTGGTCCTCCGGACCAATTATTGATATATATGCAAAAAAGAACAGGTGGAAATTGTCCAAAAACAATCCCCGCCTGTTCTTTTTTATACTTCTTATACATAATGATGTTGGGGTCAAAAGGTATTTTGACCCCTTTGATACCAGATTGCTACGTGCTTTGCACTCTCGCAATCCTCAAAAACATTCGTAATCCGCTCATTTTTCTTTGAAAATGGCTACTTACTCATGTTTTTGGCGGGGTCAAGAGGTCAAAAAATCCTCTTGCAAGCAAGCTTGCATCAGCTTTCTGACCTTTTGACCCTGGTATCATATAATTCTGTCACTACACATCAGTACAG
>ENA-OQIO01000392-OQIO01000392.1-human-gut-metagenome-genome-assembly--contig:-NODE-392-length-23802-cov-1.542851_pt1 | contig 23802 bp, 37 predicted proteins | sample MGYA00242573_ERZ504737 | MGnify/ENA primary metagenome ERZ504737 (study PRJEB26092, sample SAMD00036203) | human gut metagenome | host: Homo sapiens | study: EMG produced TPA metagenomics assembly of...
AGCCCTCGGTGTTTTCGGCAACGAACGAATCATGGAATACTACGAAAAAAACCGCCGGGGCGTTCGGCGCATCACCCGTTTCGACGTGCTCGACCTGCAACACCGGCTGCCCCGGTGGATGCTGCAACTCCCCTACGACCTGCTCAACCGCCTCAACCGCCGACGCCTGCTCCGGGACAACGACTCCCTGACCCGTTCGATCACCATGGAAGACTACCGCATCGGACCGGTAGCGGACGACTGCTTCGACCTGTTCTATATCGCGGAAAAGCAACACAAATAAATGATTCCGGCCGGATCGACATCCGCCGGCAATCCGGAAAAAACCATTATAAGCAGCAGCCGGAATCCTCATCCATTTTAAGTTCATTTTACCCGATCCAATCTTAAATCGTTAATTCTCCACGTATCGAACACCAACTCCAATAATATTTTTTGCCTCGCCTCAACAGACGACTTGTTCCAACCGGTAAAATTGTATTGGAAATCATTTTTGAATCGATTCAAGGCTGTATTTACTCCGATATAAAATTTACTATCGAGTAATTTCGTTGCTTTAAACAGCAAATTTTTGACCAAATCCATAGCATTCAATCCCGCCCCTCGCTGATTGATCGTCTCGAAAATTTTCAATGCACTACTCAAATCTTGAGATTCGATTACAACGAGTTCTATCTTTGTCAAGCAATATTTCGCAAAAATCTATCAACTCATCAATCCCGGCATATAATTGAAAGTGTCGAAGTATTTTCGTATAGGCATCCTGCATTCGCACTATAGATGGGGATCGCACTCCATTGTAAGGTTGCTCCTGTATCAAGGCTGTCAAATAATCATGACTCTCTTCATACTGCAATTCTAAGCGTACACGGGTCTCTCCCGATTCAATATCAAAGTTATAAAGTAGATTTTCTATAATCTGTAAATAATTTTTCTGAGCGCTGTTCAATGTCTCCTTTTTTAATAAATCTCGGAAAACACACAAAGACAACATAATAGTTGTCAAACGCTGTTGTCCGTCCACGACATCGAAACATCTATCATTATTGGCAATGATGATAGATCCTAAAAAATAATTACGCTGCTCTTTTGCATCGGGACTATATTCATTTTCAATATCGATCAAAAACTGCTCGACCTCGTCATCGGGTTTCCAAACATATTCTCGTTGATAATCAGGCACTAAAAAGAAATAATCCTTCAATTTAGATATAGACTGAACTTTAGCATCGATTTTCATATCTTATGATATAGTTTTTGTAGATTACGTTATACAATTAGATATTATCATCAAACGAATTTTTCAAAAAACGTCTGGGTGCGAGTATTCTACAAATGTACGTCCCATAAATTTTCTACTTCGCTTCGTGAAAAGACAAATACAAACATACAAATTTAAATAAAAAATTGGAAAGCAATCGTCAATTTGAATCCGGTACGATCTAATTCCATACAAAAAAGCAGCCCTCTCGGACTGCTTCAGGTAAGTATAACAACCCGATTTGCGAACAATTAATATTCGTCCTCGTTGAAGAGAAAATCATCCTTCGAAGGATAATCCGGCCAAATATCCTCGATCGATTCGTAAATATCTCCCTCGTCTTCGATCTCCTGCAAATTCTCGAGCACTTCCAACGGCAGGCCCGAGCGAACGGCATAGTCGATCAATTCATCTTTGGTTGCCGGCCAGGGAGCATCCTCCAATTTCGATGCCAACTCAAGTGTCCAATACATAACTGCAATAATTTAAATCATTAACTCACAAGACAATAAGTCCATGCTGACATACAGCTTCCTTATTATTAGGTTGCGAATATATAAAATCCTGCGAGAAATACAAATCAAAAGAATAAAAATTTCTTCTGCCATTTTTTTTGAACAAACATAGCGATAGGAAACGATCCGCACATTCCGGCCTCGACCGAAAGAGCGGTTTCGCAAAGACCGACAATGTTCGGCGGATCCGCAACCGCACACGGTTATTTCCGAATCGCATCGAAAGCGGCCATGTATCGACAGCCCCTGTCCGCATCACGAATTCAGGAATTGACTGCCGTTATCCGCACACTGCCACTGCCTCCGCCGGATCGTTTCCGACGCTTCTTTCTCAACGGCACTTCAAACGCATCGGCCGAGTCGGGTCCTTACGGCACACGAAAAAAAACTCCTCGGCAGATCGTACGAAATTCCGGAAAAAAACCGATAAAAATCCCGTCACGGAATCCACAGGGTTTCCTCCACGCTGAAATATTCGGTCAGCGTGCGGCCCAGCAGATAGAAATAGTCCGACAGTCGGTTGAGGTACATCAGTACCTCCGGTGCGATGCCATACTTCGCATCGGCCCGAAGCGCCGCCCGTTCTGCCCGACGGCAAACCGTGCGGCAGACATGACACAGCGAAACGACGCGATGTCCGCCCGGAATAGTGAACTTGGTAATCGGCTTCACGGAAGCTGCATACGGTCGATCGCCTCTTCGAGAAACTTCACAGCTTCGGCGTCGATTCCTTTCACCTTGTCCGCTCCGCCTTCGCCCACAGCCAGCGTCGCAGCAACAGTCATCAACTGGGAAGCAATGCGTGCGAGTTCCCAAACACGGGGCTCCAACCCCACATCTCCTCGCAAATGATCCGTAAGCAGGGCAACGAAAGCGGTCAATTCGTCCACCGAGCCGTAGGCTCCACCCGTTCGTCGGTCTTGAACACCCGCTCACCCCCGACCAGCGAAGTGGTTCCCTGGTCGCCTGTTTTCGTATATATCTTCATAACTTGAAATGTTGTTTCGGCAAATGATTGTTGAATACCAGCAAATAGCCCCGGTTATCGACCGTCGTCGAACGATGCTCCCGAACGATCCGACGACACGCTTCGCCGCGTGCGCTACCGTGATAGGGATTCATCACACAGAGCGTCGCTCCTGTCCGGGCAGCCCGAGCCGCAGCAGCAGGCAAATCCTCCGCCGGAAAATTCCGGGTCAGGATCACCATGTCGTACGGACCCGCACAATTCAGGCCAAAAGTCGAATTTTTCGCCTCGTTTTCCCTCCCCGGCGTAACCTGCAAACAACCTCTGCCCTCGTCGATCACAAACGTCGAATTGCCTTTTTCAAACTCTGCATCCGGCAAAGTCCGAACAGGTTCGGCTTTGCCTTCACATATCGCAAACGTCCGGTAGCCGCAATAGAGAAAGGCGTTCTGCAACTGCACCGCCCGCTGATGAAAGATTCCGACCCGACGCAGGGCATCGTAAAGGCAGTGCTCTCCGTCGCGCAGCCTATGAAACATAAACGCCTCGCGCACAAGTCCGTAAACGAATGGCGAGTGCACGCCGTGCCCCCGGAAATGACGGGCCCGGGAGAGCCGGTCGGTCAGCCGGGAAATACCGCGAAGGCGGCGGCGTAGATTGCATCCGGTCCGTTTCACTGTTTGAGCATACCGGCCAGACGACCGGTCGAAAAAAGCGATCTGTAAATTATACCGCCGGTGTTGGCATCCAGATCGAGCACCTCGCCGGCGAAATAGAGTCCTTTGACTTTGAGCGATTCCATCGTATAGCGGTTCACATCCTCGCAGCTCACACCGCCCGCAGTAACGACGGCATATTCGAAAGGCGCATAGTCCGAAATCGGAAAAACCATCCCCTTGAGGAGCTTAACCAACCGTTCGATCTGCTCGGGCGTAATCTTGCGGATGTAATTTTTAGAGTGGGCGCCGACCTCTTCGGAAAGCGGAATAACCAGCGCCTTCGGAACGAGCTTGCGGAGCAATTCGGAGAAGAACTCCTCGGGCCCCATCTCCGCCATCTCACGGGCGATGCGCTCGCGCAACATCTCCTCGGTCAGCCCCGGTTTCAGATCGACCATCAGCCCGACACCCTTGCCGTCGATCAGGCGTCCACCGCATCCCGGCTCATACGGAGTGCCACGCGCCTTCGATGCCGCGCTCGGAGAAACCCAGCTCGCCGAACTCTTCGCGCACGGCTTCGCCGTCGATGCAGAGCGTCGCACGGACATTCCGGAGCAACAGTCCGTTCATATTTTTGATCCAGGGACAGGACGACACCAGCGGCGTAAGCGACGGCCGCACCGGTTCGACGCATGCCCCGTATCGGCCGCAAAGACGTAGCCGTCGCCGGTCGAACCCGTGGCGGGATAGAAACGCCGCCCGTGGCGACGATAACGCGCGGACACTCCTCCTTGCGCTCGAATCCCCGTTTATTGCGGTACCGCACGCCGAAAACCCGACCGTTGAGCGTCATTATTTCGGTTACACGAGTATCATAAACGATCTTCACGCCGTTGTCCACGCAATATTCCAGCAGTGCGTTGGCAATATCCCAGGCCTTGCCGCTTCGAGGAAACACCCGCTCGCCGCGTTCGACATCGAGCTTCACGCCCAGCCGCTCGAAGAATCTGATCGTAGCCTTGTTGTTGAACTCGGCGAAAGCGGTCGAAAAAAACTCGGCATTGGTACGCACCTGTCCGGCGAACTCCTCAGGCGGCCGGGCGTTGGTCACGTTGCAACGGCCTTTGCCCGTAATACGCACCTTGCGGCCCGATTTCTCCATCTTTTCCAGCAGCAAAACCCTGTGTCCGTTCCGTGCGGCAGTACCCGCAGCCATCATACCCGCAGCGCCCGCACCGACGACGATCACATCGTAAGGCAGGCGAACGGCAGCCCCTTCTTTCTGACTTATCTCTTCCATAGGGTACAAAGATAGTGAAAGCAGGGAGAAAACGGGAACTTGTTCGCAGTTTCTCTCGACGCATCCTATCTATAACTATGTCAAAGATACGAATAAGCCGAGTGCAAAAGCAAATTTATTTGCATTTTGCCGAAGCGAACAAGGCAAAGATTCAGGATAAACCGAAAGCGAAGACAAATTCATTCGCACTTTGCCGGGGCGAAAGGTCCGCGGACATGGATAGCAAACAATCCCGAATTCCGGTCTGCGGCGGGAAAAACCGGCACGACAACGAATCGGCCCGGCAGCTCCTGCCGAAAGAGCGGACACAAGATTATTTATGCCCCAGAAGCGCAAAAAGGTTGCGGCAAGCGCTTTTTTTCCTACCTTTGTCCGGTAATTTTCGTATCGGGGCGAACCGCGCCCGGTAAAACGCGACTTCGTTTTACAAGCAGCCCGCACGCCTCCCGACACGAAGCAAACCGGACAAACGCAGATACTCCCGTTTGCCGCAAAGTTCTGAAAATATATGTTAAGTAGAAGACAGCTTAGAATCAAGGCGATAAAGGCCCTATATGCGCATCTCAAATCCGACTCGGACAATATGATCGCGTCGGAAAAGAACATGATGAATTCGATCGACAAGACCTATGACCTTTATTTCCAGATGATGACCCTTCCGGTCGAACTGGCGCATTATGCCCAGCAACGTCAGGAGCTGGCCAAACAGAAAAAGCTGCCGACCTACGAAGACCTCCACCCCAACACCCGCTTCATCGACAACGCCGTGATCCGTATGATCGCCGACAGCGACACGGTGAATGACCGAATGGCAGCCCGTAAACTCGGCTGGAGCAAATATCCCGAACTCATCCGCACACTTTACAACCAACTCGCGGCGACGGACTATTTCCAGGCTTACATGAGCGCTTCGGAAAGTTCGTTCAAAGCCGACGCAGCGCTTCTGGCCACCTTCTTCGAAAAGGAGTTGCAGGATTGTCCCATGCTGGACGACGTACTGGAAGAGCAGTCGATCCTCTGGAGCGACGACCTGGGATTCGTTCTGACGCTCGTGATCCGCACGATCTCCAACATGCGCCAGTCCCACGCGGACGTGAAGATGCTGCCCGAATTCAAAAGCGACGAGGACGCCGAATTCGTCAAAACGCTGTTCGAAAAGACGCTCATCAACTACAACGAGCGGCTGGAATACATCGAAAAATTTACGCGCAACTGGGACGTGGAGCGTATCGTCTTCATGGATAACCTGATTATGGCCACGGCGATCACCGAGCTGGTTTCCTTCCCTTCGATTCCGGTGAAAGTGACCCTCGACGAATACATCGATATCGCCAAATTCTACTCTACGCCCGGCAGCAGCACGTTTATCAACGGTGTGCTGGATAAGATCGTGGAGGCGCTGACCGAAGAGGGAAAACTCAAAAAAACCGGACGGGGACTGATATGATGCGGCACATTTTCTGCATATTGCTGGTAGCCCTCGTCATCGGCTGTCAGTCCCGCCGGACGAGCAGTGTCCAGAGTGGGCCGACACTCGAAATATCGGATGAAACGCTCACCGAAGGTACTTCGGACACGATCCGTTTCGGACGGCTCCACTCCGGCGAAACAGGCATCAAACGGTTTCGGCTGCAAAATACTTCGTCCCGGACATGGGTAGTGACCCGCTACGAGGTTTCGTGCGAATGTGTCACCCCGGAATTCGACCGACGGCCCCTGAAGCCGGGCGAGGAAATCCCGTTCAGCGTCCGGTTCGACTCGCGGGGCGAGCACGGCTGGCAGATGAAACTGTTGAAACTCTATGCGTCGGGATCGGAGGAGCGTTACGGATTTACATCGAAGCCGTTGTCGATTAAGAAATTGTTAATTCGCAGGAAAGGAGCGCCGAACGGCTGCGACTCCTGCAAATTTTAACTATATTTACCGGAAAATCCGACGGAGGCAACCGAAATACGGATCCCCCGATATATTCGAAGGAATCCCCGGTACGTGCGAGTTTCGATCGGGAAGAACCGGTTCGGGCAGAACCTGCCGCCAGCGTTCGAATAATTTGGTGCGACACCCGGCTTTGACTATCTTTGCAGAAGATAGGATACGCCTCGGAAAACTGCGAGCAAGCTCCCGTTTTCTTCTCGGCTTTCACTATCTTTGCAGGAACAGGAGGCAGTTCGGCAATCTTTGCAAAAGACAGGCTACCGGTCCGAAAAGATGAGAGCAACCGATGATCGAAACAGCCGAGGATCAGATGGAAGCGTCCTGTCCGGAAGAAAAAACGAGAATTAAGTTCGGCACGTCGCCTGTCCCGGCTCGTCCCGATCCAAAGAAAAGACTAAACATTAATATTAATAGAAAACTATGATTAACTTACTTCAAGCAACAGCTCCTGCACCGCAGGCTGGCGGCGGCTATTCGCTCTTCATCATGCTCGGCCTGATGATTCTGGTTCTGTATTTCTTCATGTGGCGCCCCGAATCGAAGCGACGCAAGCAGATGGCTCAATTCCGGGCCGGCCTTAAGAAAGGCGACAAGATCATCACGGCCGGCGGTATTTACGGCGTAGTGAAAGAGATCAAGGAGACGACCCTCCTGATCGAAGTGGACGGCAACGTCACGCTCCGCATCGACAAAAACATGGTCGTCGCCGACACGAGCGACCTGCAGCAGCAACAGCAGAAATAAAAAAGTATACTGTAATAAGAGAACTCCCTTTCCCGTGATCGGGAAGGGGAGTTTTACATACGATTATCCGATCGTCGCCCGAAATAAATAGCAAAACCAAACCGCCGGCCAGAATCAAAAACCCGGAAATAAGAGGCTCAAAGAGAAGACGAAGCGGATCCGAATGCGCAAAAACCATGAATTTCCGGTGCGCACGGAAATACTCCGACACATCGGACACTGAAAATACAATTCGATTCCTTTTATTCGTATATTTGCAGCGTAATTCTTTCGAAATGGCAAAGAAATTCACTTATAAAACACAAGGTACCTGTTCGAAATCCATCGAAATCGAATTGGAGGGAGATATCGTCAAAAGCGTCCGCTTCGAAGGCGGGTGTCACGGGAATACCCAGGGAATAGGTCTGCTGACGCGCGGGATGCAGGCTGCCGACGTGATCGCACGTCTCGAAGGCATCGATTGCAAAGGCCGGGGAACATCCTGTCCCGACCAGCTGGCAAAGGCGTTGCGTCAGGCCCTCGGCCAATAACGGCTGCGGCGAAACCCGAAAACGGTCCGGTTCTCCAAAATCCGGGGAAACATTCGTCAAAAAATGAAATGATGTTTTATTATGAAGAAATGGGTCGTATTTCTTATTTTATCTGTAGGATTCTGTATTACAAGTGTCTCCTGTATAAAGGAAAGCAGCACGTTCCATTGGTCCGTGATGGTAACGAACAAAACAGAGTCTGCGGTGTATTGGGCATTTGCATGGACCCAAATTGGGATCTGGAAGTCCCTGCTCGTGGAGATACTTATAAAGTTCTCCCAAACGAAACTAAAAAAATATCAATTTTATACGGCGCTAATTCCATCGAAGGAGCGGTAGGCGAAGGCAAGATGAAAGTATTTTTCCTTGATGCTGATATACTCGATAAACTTCCAGTTGGTCGAGTTCCGATTGAGTCCGTATTGGGAAGTAGAATTTACACTTTGGAAGAGATACGGGCAATAAATTTCCACTTTTGCTTCCCTTTCGAGTAAAATACTTTATTGTAGATAAATACGGGCAACACCAAATAAAGCCAAAATTGTCGGTCGCCCGACCCGATTGTGGTAACGGGCGATTAAATGAAAGGGAAAGTGCTGCCTACCCGGCAGAGGTAAAAACAGAAACCTTTTCGGAAAAAGTACGATGGTTCCGACGGCGCGCCTGACAAAGTCTTTCGAAAACCGGCGACCCGATGAGAAAAGGATGCAGCAACAGTAACAAAGGCGATTATAATTTTGAAGCGCTCGCAGCATCGAATCAGACGATCGCTTATTCGCCGCTTACGGCCGTGCACGAAAACAAAAAGACCGGATTCAAAATCCGGTCTTTCCCGTCGCAGCGACTTCGGCTACGAACGACAGTGTTGAACTACCTGGACTCGAACCAGGAACGACAGAACCAAAATCTGCTGTGTTACCATTACACCATAGTTCAATCCGATGCTCGAAAGCAGGTGCAAAGGTACGGCAAAGAATCGAAATTTCAAAAAAAATCCTCCGCGAATGGTAAGCCTGCGAAAAATTTCCACGAAAAAAGTGAAAAATAAAGGCCCGAATCACCGGACTCACCCACTACGGCACAGGGATTGCGGCGCTCCGACTCCATCGATAAAATCGAAAATTCAATGCAGTAAGATATGATTATAACCATGATTCTGATTTTTGTGCTCGGGTACCTCTGCATCGCGCTCGAACACAAACTACGCATCGACAAGGCGCAATCGCCCTGCTGATGTGCGGTGCGCTATGGACGGTATTGAGCCTGCTGGGCAACGACGCCAGATCGGCACGCAACTGATCGAGCAACTCGGCGATACGAGCGAGATTCTCTTCTTCCTGATCGGCGCCATGACCATCGTCGAACTGATCGACCGGCACGGAGGATTCCACGTCATCACCGACCACATCAAAACCCGCAACAAACGCAAACTGCTCTGGTTGCTATCGATCATCACCTTCTTTATGTCCGCCGTGCTGGACAACATGACCACGACGATCATTATGATCATGCTGCTGCGGCGTATGATCAGCGGACAGAAAGAACGATGGATCTTCGCCAGCGTTATCGTCATCGCGGCCAACAGCGGCGGTGCCTTTTCGCCCATCGGCGACGTAACGACCATCATGCTCTGGATGCGGGGCAACGTCACCTCGGGCCTGCTCGTGGCCAAACTGTTCCTCCCGGCCCTGGTATCGGTAATCATTCCCACGGCCATCGCCTGCCGTTATATTCCCGACGAAAACGCGCATCCCGAAAAATTAGACACGGCGCCCAAACTGCCGCCGTTCGTCGGCCCGCGCTTCAGCCACTTCGTTCTCGTTCTCGGTGTCGGCGGGCTGCTGTTCGTGCCCATATTCAAGGCTGTAACGGGACTGCGCCCTACCTGGGCATGCTGATATCGTTGGGTGTGCTGTGGGTCTTCACGGAGCTCGTCTATGACCACAAACAGAACATGGAGGAATCTATCAAAAACCGGGTGTCGAAAGTACTCAAACATATCGATATGCCCACGATCCTCTTCTTCCTGGGTATTCTGATGTCGGTCGCAGCATTGCAGAGCGCCGGTTTGCTGACCGACTTCGCCGACTTCCTGGACAAAAACGTACACGAAGTCTATACGATCGCCGGAATCACCGGTCTGCTGTCGGCCGTAATCGACAACGTGCCGCTGGTGGCTGCCTGTATGGGTATGTACCCGTCGTCGATACGGCAGCCCTGGCCTCGAGCCTCGACCCGGTTTATATGCAGGCGTTCGTACAGGACGGTATCTTCTGGCACCTGCTGACTTTCTGCGCCGGCGTGGGCGGCAGCCTGCTGATTATCGGATCGGCCGCAGGAGTAGTGGCGATGGGACTGGAAAAGATCGAATTCGGCTGGTACCTGCGTAAAATCACGCTGCTGGCATTGGCCGGGTATTTCGCGGGCATGCTGGTTATTTTCCTCGAACATTTGCTGCTGGGCTAAAGAGCATAACAACAAAAAAGGGCTGTCTAACAAGTTTCAGACAGCCCTTTTTTATTTGTACTGCTTATTCGAGAGCTTTTCCGAATACGCGATTCTAAAAGGATTAAAAAACTTGTTCGGACAGCCTTTTTTACTTTTTCCTTCCGTTGCTTCCGGGACAAGATTCCGCATCAGCGAACTTTGGACATGAACTTCTCACGATCAACGACATAGCGGACGTGAACCCCCTCGCCGATCATCCCTTCGGCATCGCGGGCCCCGACATTGAAGGTGAGCTTGCGCCCTTCGACTTCGGTCAGCACGGCGGATGCGACGATTTCGGCACCGACGCCCGAAGGCTTGATATGGGTCACGTTCATCTCGGCGCCGACGGTCGTCGAACCTTCCGGCAAATGGTCAGCCACAGCTTCATCGCCGCATTTTCCATCAGGGCCACCATAGCCGGCGTAGCGAATACCTGCAAGTCGCCCGATCCCATCGTTGCAGCCACGTTGCCGCCATCGACCGTTACCTTACTTTGTGCAGAAAGTCCTTTTTCCATCATAATACAACCGTTTTTTATTGCGTTAATAATTCAGAATCATTATCTTTGAACATAGCTTTAGATAGGAGGCGCCTCGGAAAACCGGGAACAAGTCCCGTTTTCGCTCGGCTTTCACTATCTTTGGCAGAAGATAGGATTCGGTTCGGCAATTTTCGAGAACAAGTTCTCACAATTGCCCTCACATTTCACTATCTTTGAATTGCGAAGAGGATTCGAAATCCGTCCGCTTCGGACAGAAGCGCCCTCTCCGCCCTTGTGTTTCATCCTGACAAAGGTACGAAAATTCCGGTTCCGATGAAAAAGTGGTTTTTCCTATCCCTGGTATTGCTGCTCTCCCTGCCCGGGCAGGCTTCGGCCCGACACGGACAGCCGGGCCGATGGCACACCTCTTTCGAAATCGGACCCGACGGCGACACGATCTCGGTCGTCCCCATAAAACCCGTCTTCGTATTCAGCAAAAAAGCTGACCTGCGCCGTTACCGCAAACTGGTCGAAGCGGTGAAGAAAGTCTATCCCGTAGCCCAAGCCGCCAAAGCACAAATGGTTCAAATGGAGGCGGAACTGCTCCGGCTCGAAACGAAAAAGGAACAGAAACAATACATCAAAGGCATCGCCGCAGCGATCAAAAAGGAGTACACGCCCGTGCTGAAACACATGACCCGTACCCAGGGCCGCGTGCTTCTGAAGCTGATTGACCGGGAAACGAAATACACGGCTTACGAAATCCTCCGGGAGTTCCGGGCGGCTTCGTCGCGGGATTCTGGCAAAGCGTATCGCGTATCTTCGGACAGAATCTCAAGTCGGAATACGACCGAGAAGGGGACGACAAGGTACTCGAACAGATCGTTCTCTATTACGAAGCGGGGCTGCTGTAAACCGCATCCGCCCGCCGTTCACAGACAATCGCCCCTGTTTTCCGTCCGTCTGCAACCTCCGCAGCCACCGACGCACGATCGAATGCCATCCACCCTCCCATTCGACAGACGAAAATACCCATACGGGCACGATCTCCGGACCACTCCGTCAAAATACAAATATATTTGTATTTCTGTTCGGCATTTTCATAATCTTTGGCTTCGCCTCAAACGCTTCGATCCGACAAAGTGCAGATAAACTTGCTTCCGCACCCGGCTTTTTTCTAATCTTTAACGTCGTTCAAGCATTCCGCCTCAGCAAAATACAAATAAAATTTGCTTTTGCACGCAGTTTATTCGTATCTTTGACTTCGTCTTAGATACTCCGCTCGGCAAAATGCAAATAAAATTTGCTTTTGCGCTCGGCTTATTCGTATCTTTGCACCGATCGGACAAAACTGCCCGACTTACTTAACCAATTATCGTTCAAATTCTTTATCGTATGAAAAAACTGTTCATTTTCTCGGCTCTCATCACCCTGGCGCTGGGGGGGGGGAGTTGCAGCGACAGCGAAACAGATGAGTTTCAGAACATTCTGATTCCTCAGGATAACTTATCGGCCTCGATTTCGGCCGATGCGTTGTCCCATACCATCGGTTTCGAGACGACCCAGAGCTGGACGGCATCCGTACGTGAAACCTCGCGTGCCGAAAGCTGGATCTCCATCAACCCCACTTCGGGCGACGCCGGCAAGCACACGATTACCGTCACGCTCACTGAAAACGAAACGACCGAATCCCGCCAGGCGGTCGTCATCATCTCCTGCGGCGGAGAATCCGCGAATATCTCCATCACCCAGCGGGGCGTGGGACAAGACGAACCGGAAGATCCGGACGACCCGAATAACCCCGACAATCCTCAAAAGCCCGAACATCCCGACGTAGCACCCGAAGACCGGCTGACCTGGTAGAAACGACCTACACCGAGGTTTACAGCGACGGTCCAGCACCGACAAGAGCTACATGCTCTTCGAATACGATGCCGAAGGCTTCTGACCGGTTACGACCAATACGATTACGATTCGGAACAGACCGACAAAATCAATGCCTCCTATGAAAGGACGCTCAAACGAAGCGAAGGGAAAATCACGGACGAAGAAAAATGGTTCGAAATCGACGGCAGCAGCTACGAAGGAATGCCCCTTCCCAACTCGGGCGAATACGCTAAGGAATACCGCCTGAATGCAAGCGGTCTGGTAAGTAGCTACACCGACCCGGACGGCGCCAGCCAGACTTTCACCTACAACGCCGACGGCACGCTGGCTCGCTTGGAATACCGCAACCCTTCCTATCCCGATGAGAACTCGACCTCGACGCTTACCTGGCAGGACGAAACATCGTTTCCATTTCGACCATCGACGGACGGGATAACGAAACAACGACGTTCTCCTACACCGAACACCTCAACCCCTGGAACGGCATCGACATAGGCGCCTTCATGATCGGCGATGCAGAGGAGTCCGCCATGCTGCTCGGCATCAGCGGTACGACCGTTAAGAACCTGCCCGCCAGCCGTCAAGACGGCAACAGCACTATGACCTACACCTACACGTTCGACGCCGAAGGCCGCGTCAGCACGATCGTGACCGAAGTGAATTGGCAGGACGGCGGCGGCAGCGGCAGCGAGCGCACGGAATATACGCTCCACTACGGTCCCCAAACCGTTTCGAAACCCGATTACATCCCCTACCTGACCAAACAGGAAGTCGTGACGAAGGAACGCTTCCCTATACATTCTCGGAAGACAATCCGGACGAAAAATGGTACGGTGTAAACGCCTACACCTCCTATGCCAAGATCCGCAGCACGATGTCCGACGGCAGAACCAGCGAAAAAACCGAATATCGGCAGATCAACATCAATCCCTCGACTCAGGAAGGTCCTGTATTAGGCTACCTTTACATCACGCAGGACGAAGCGGACAACTTCCGACTCGTTTCGACCTCTTTCAACGAGATTCCGCTGGGTGAAAACGAGATAACCCCCCACCGTTTCGTCTATACGCTGGAATATAACTGCTTCACGGTCAATCTGGAATTCGACGTGTTCTATCCTTCCTGCACAGTCTTCGATCCTGCGACCGGTGAACAGAAAACCCACTGGATGCCGATGCTTCCGCTCGACAAGAACTGTTTCACGGTATCCGAACCGGAACTGCGGTATATGGGTGAAAATACGGACGAAAACGGCCCTATGAGCGAATACTACTACCGACAGGAGTATCTTTTCCAGGTCAATCGGGATGTGGAGCCTACGGAATACGACTACCAGTTGTTGAGCCGTCATATGTACGTCGCACACTATTAAACCGAAAACACGGGGCACAGCCCCATCAGACAACCCCTCCGAGAACTCGGAGGGGTTGTGTCTTTGTCGCCGACACCGAGGAAAATCAGCACCTCCGTTGCGATTCTGCGAATAGTTTTATATATTTGCAAGCGAAAAATCCGGAGCGGACCTGCAACGGCCGAACAGGGAGAACGATTTGCCCGACACCGCTTTAGCTTTGTCCGGACTGAAAAAACCGACTGCAACGACGGCTCCGCAAAACGAAAAATGCTCCAGCGTCGGGCGGCACCGTTTCCCGGCATACGATAACGAACCGAAACTATGTTTGAAAACTTAACCGATAAACTCGAACGGTCCTTCAAGCTGATCAAGGGCGAAGGCCGCATCACCGAAATCAACGTCGCCGAAACCCTCAAGGAGATCCGCCGGGCGCTGATCGACGCCGACGTCAATTACAAGGTAGCCAAATCCTTCACCGACGAGGTGAAGCAGAAGGCCCTGGGACAAGACGTGCTCAAGTCCGTCAAGCCGGGACAGATGATTACCAAGATCGTCCGCGACGAGTTGGCACAACTCATGGGCGGCACGGCGACCGACATCAAGCTGGAGGGCACGCCTGCGGTCATCCTGATCGCCGGTCTGCAAGGCTCCGGTAAGACTACCTTCTCGGGCAAGCTGGCGGCGATGCTCAAGAGCAAGAAGGGACGCCAGGTGCTGCTCGTGGCGGGCGACGTCTATCGTCCTGCGGCCATCGACCAGCTCAAGGTGTTGGGCGGACAGATCGGAGTCGAAGTCTATACCGAAGAGGGGAATAAAAATCCGGTGCAGATCGCCGAAAATGCCATCAAATACGCCCGTCAGCACGGTTTCAACGTCGTGATCGTCGATACGGCGGGCCGTCTGGCCGTCGATGAGGCGATGATGCAGGAGATCACGGCGATCAAACAGGCCGTGAAACCAGGCGAAACGCTCTTCGTGGTCGATTCGATGACGGGTCAGGATGCCGTGAATACGGCCCGCGAGTTCAACCAGCGGCTGGATTTCGACGGCGTGGTGCTTACCAAACTCGACGGCGATACGCGCGGCGGTGCGGCGATCTCGATTCGTGCGGTGGTGAACAAACCGCTGAAGTTCATCTCCAGCGGCGAGAAGATGGATGCCATCCAGGTATTCCATCCGGAACGTATGGCCGACCGTATTCTGGGCATGGGCGACGTGGTATCGCTCGTGGAACGCGCCCAAGAGCAGTACGACGAAGAGGAGGCCCGCCGCCTGAAGAAGAAGATCGTCAAGAACCAGTTCAACTTCAACGATTTCATGGGACAGATCGCCCAGATCAAGAAGATGGGCAACCTCAAGGATCTGGCCTCGATGATCCCCGGTATGGGCAAGGCTCTCAAAAATGTCGAGATCTCGGACGACGTATTCAAGCAGACCGAAGCGATCATCAACTCGATGACTCCCCTCGAACGCGAGAAACCCGAAATCATCGACGCCAAGCGCCGCGAAAGGCTCGCCAAAGGCAGCGGTACGACGATGGCCGAGGTGAACAAACTGATGAAGCAGTTCGAAGACACGCGCAAGATGATGAAGGCCGTCGCCGGAGGCAATATGAAAATGCCCAAATTACCCGGACGCGGCTTCCGCAGATAAGCGGAATGAATACTTCGCCAACTACTTATACCCCTTCGGTTCGGGCTCCGAACCAAAGGGGTTTTCCTTATGACATCTATCATATAATCGACCCGCTTCCGGGCAAATCCGGCATCCTCTGCAACCACGCACCGGCAGCGGAAAGGCGATTCACACATACTCTCCGAAATCGGTGTCAGCTCATAATTGGGCAAGCAGAATGCAGGACAAATCCGAAAAGGCTTCGCCCGTAAACACGAAGAACGGATTCGTCCGGAACACCTTGCAGACGAGTACAAGAAAAATATACAGAAATAGGAAAAAACCGGAGAGGAAAACACAACGCGAAGGACCGAAGAAAACGCGTTTTTTCCGGCCCGATCTTCCAATCCGTCCGATAACGGGCTTTTCCGGAAAAACAGCGGTGTCGAAAAGAGCCGCAACCTCCCTCGGCCCCCCTTATCCGAAAAACGCCACCGACCGACACCTTCTGAACATAGAAAGATGACGCTTCATTTGGCAGGGGGTATTTTTTTCGCTATCTTTGTAAAAGATAGGAGGCGGTTCGGCAATCTTAGCGTGCAAATCCGTGCGATTGCTCTCGGCTTTCACTATTTTTGGAGCAGGCAGCATGGCGGCCCGGCATGAAAAACAAGTTCGTTCGTTTTATGCGGTCCTCGCTTTCACTGCCTTTTCGTGAGAATCAGACAACAGACATCCTATGCACAAGGCCGGTTTCGTCAATATCATCGGAAATCCCAACGTCGGCAAATCGACGTTGATGAACGCACTCGTAGGCGAACGCCTCTCGATCATCACCTCCAAAGCCCAGACCACGCGCCACCGCATTCTGGGAGTGGTCAGCGGCGAAGATTTCCAGATCGTCTTCTCGGATACGCCGGGCATCCTGAAACCCAGCTACAAACTCCAGGAATCGATGATGAAATTCGTCACCGGCGCCGTGAACGATGCGGACGTAATCCTCTACGTCACCGACACGGTGGAACAGAGCGACCGTTCGAACGACATCCTCGAAAAGATCCGCCAAAGCGATATTCCCACCCTCGCGGTAATCAACAAGATCGACCTCACGACGCCCGAAAAGCTCGAAGAGCTCGTCGATAAATGGCAGGCGCTGCTGCCGGCCGCCACGATCGTCCCGGTATCGGCACGCGAGAATTTCAACATCAAGGGACTTTTCGACCTGATTCTGGAACGGCTGCCCGAGGGAGAAGCCTTCTACTCCAAAGATACGCTCACGGACAAAACGCTGCGATTCTTCGCCTCGGAAATAATCCGCGAAAAGATCCTGCGCAACTACGACAAGGAGATCCCCTACTGTTGCGAAATCGCGATCGAAGCCTACAAGGAGGAACCGACGATCGACCGCATTTCGGCGGTCATCTATGTCGCACGCGACTCCCAGAAGGGTATCCTGATCGGCACAAGGGCGAGAAACTCAAAAAAGTCGGACAGCAGGCCCGCGAGGACATGGAGCAATTCCTCGGCAAGAAGGTCTTCCTGCAGTTGTACGTCAAAGTAAACGAGAACTGGCGCGATAACGAACGGCAACTCAAGCGCTTCGGGTACGAACAAGAATAATCACAACCAAATCGGGGTGTCGTGGCATTGCGCAAATTTATCCTGAAAATCATCCTATTGGGGACGCTGCTGAGCAACGCCGCCACTGCCGACGCCCAATACAACAAAGACTATTTCTACTGGGCTAGCCGCCGTTGCCTGATGAACCGCGAATATCAGGAGGCGATTCGTGTGCTCAACATCCTGTTGCGGGCCGATCCGGACGCCGCAGAGGGCTATTTCCTGCGGGGCGTAGCCAAATTCAACCTCGACGACCTGCTGGGTGCCGATACCGACTTTTCGGCTGCCATCGTCAAAAACCCCGTATTCACGACCGCCTACATCTACCGGGCGCTGACCCGTACGCGCATGGGCAACTACGACGACGCGCTGCAGGATTTCCGCGAGGCGATCGACCTGAGGCCCGACCTGCCGGACGCCTATTACAGCCGGGGCTATACGCGCCTGCAGAACAAGCAATACGAGGAGGCGATCGAGGATTTCGACAAATTCATCTTCCAGGAAAACAAGGTAGCCGACGCCTACATCGGCCGCGGCACAGCCTACCTGTACCTGAAGGACACCGTACGGGCCCTGGAAAATTTCGACCAGGCGATCCGCACCAACCGCGAAAATCCCAACGGCTATTACCAACGCGGAACCTTGTTGCTGCAAAAAGAGGAGTATGCCCGAGCCGAAGCCGATTTCGATATGTCGATCCGCTGCGATTCGACTTTCCTGCCGCCCTATTTCAACCGGGCGGTGGTCTATTCCAACACCAACCGTCCGATGCAGGCCCTCGCGGATTTCGACCGGGTACTCCAACTGGACTCGACCAACTCGTTCACCTATTTCAACCGGGCGATTCTCCGCACCCAGATCGGCGATTACAACCGCGCACTCGACGACTTCGATCGCGTGGCGCTCTACTCTCCCGGCAATGTTCAGGTCTATTACCTGCGTGCCATGCTCAAAACCCGCTTGGGCGACCTCGAAGGCGCCGAGCGCGACTACACCCGGGCCATCGAACTCTACCCCGACTTCGCCAACGCCTACCTGAACCGCAGCGCCCTGCGCTATGCGTTGCATAACCCCAAGGCTGCGAAACGGGACGAAGAGATTGCCCAACGCAAGATCGCCGAATACAAATCCCACCTGAAGGACAGCACCTACTCGATCTATGCCGATACGACACAACGGATGGACAAACTGCTGGCCTTCGACAACCAATTCACCAACAACTACTTCGACCGCATTTCGGAACAACCGAACCTGGGCCGCAGCAACATGCGTCTGCTTCCCCTGTTCCGCTTCACCCTGATGCAGCCCGACACCACCCGGATCGAGGCGTCGAACCGCTATACCCTGCAACGGTCAAAGACTTCGAGAAAAAACTGGACAATCCCTACCTCGTCCTCTCCAACCGGCCCACGAACATCGATGCGGACTCTTTGGCGATGCTCGACAGCCGCTATGCCGAAATCCTGCGCCAGAATCCGCGCGACTGGCTCCTGCAAGTACAATATGCCATTTCGCAATCGCTGATCCGACAATTCACCAATTCGGTCGGCGCCTATTCGTCGGCTATCGCAGACAATGCCGCCAATCCATTCCTCTACTTCAACCGGGCCGTGACACGGGCCGAAATGATCGACTTCATTTCGGGCCTGGACAATCCCTATCAGCGAATTTCGATCGACTCCGACCCGGCGAACAAACTCACCAACACCCATACACGCACCTACAATTACGACGAAGCCATCGCCGATCTGGACAAGACGCTCCGCCTCTTCCCGAACTTCGCCGAAGCCTACTACAACCGGGGAACGCTGCTGGCTCTTTCAGGCAAACTGCCCGAGGCTTCGAAGATTTCTCAAGAGCCATCGAACTGAATCCCCTCTTCGCCGAAGCGTTCTACAACCGGGGCATGACCCAAATCTATATGAAAGACACACGCAAGGGCTGCCTCGACCTCTCGAAAGCCGGAGAGCTGGGCATTACCTCGGCCTACGAAATCCTCAAACGTTACACGGGGGAGCATACAGAAGCTTTTTAACTAACAATAACCAATTCAATAAACTATGACACAAGCTATTCAAAAGAAACTGAACGACTCGGCGTGGGCTCGGTGGACCGCGCTGATTCTGGTGGCGCTCACCATGTTCTTCGGCTACATGTTCGTCGATGTCCTCTCGCCGTTGCAGAACATGCTCGAAAGCACCCGAGGCTGGAGCCCCACGATTTTCGGACTGTACGGCGGTTCGGAATTCATTCTGACGTCTGCGGTTTCCTGCTCGTCGCAGGTATCATCCTCGACAAGATGGGCGTACGGTTTACGGGTATTCTTTCGGCCTCGCTGATGGTACTCGGTGCCGGTATCAAATTCTACGGGCTGAGCAACTACTTCTATGAAGGCGGATTCGGTTACGAGTTCCTCAATTCGTTCCTCACGGACATTCCGGCCAGCGCGAAGCTCGCCTGCCTGGGCTTCATGATCTTCGGCTGCGGTACGGAGATGGCCGGTGTGACAGTATCCCGTGCAATCGTCAAGTGGTTCACGGGGAAAGAACTGGCTCTGGCGATGGGCCTGGAAATGGCTATTGCCCGACTGGGCGTATTCGCCGTATTCAGCCTGTCGCCCTGGGTGGCTAACTGGGGCGGCGATCCGAGCGTAGCACGTCCGGTAGCCGTTGTCGGCCTGTTGCTCTGCATCGGCCTGCTGACCTACATCGCTTTCTCGGTCATGGACTTCAAACTCGACAGACAAACCGAGGCAGACTCCCCGATAGGAGAAACCGAAGAGCCTTCAAGGTCGCCGATCTGAAGAACCTTTTCAGCAGCAAAACCTTCCTGATCGTTTCGGCACTCTGCGTGCTCTACTATTCGGCGATTTTCCCGTTCCAGCGTTTCGCAACGGGTATGCTCGAAAGTAATCTGGGCATCACCAACCAGCAGGCTTCGGACATCTTCCGCTGGTTCCCGATGGGTGCAATGATTCTGACTCCGCTCCTCGGCTGGTTCCTCGACCACAAGGGCAAAGGCGCGACGATGCTGATGATCGGTGCGATCCTGATGTTCATCTGCCACATGACTTTCGCACTGGTTCCCCTCACCCCCGCTATCGCGTTCTCGGCGATCATCCTGCTCGGCCTCTCTTTCTCGCTGGTTCCCGCCGCCCTGTGGCCTTCGGTACCCAAGTTGGTCGATAACCGCTATATGGGTTCTGCCTATGCAACGATTTTCTGGATCCAGAACCTCGGACTGATGGCCTTCCCGATGATCATCGGCTGGTTCTCAACAAGGTCAATCCCGGCGTGGGAGAAGCGATCAAAGCCGGTGAACACGTAAGCTACAACTACACGGTTCCGATGCTGATTTTCGCCAGCTCGGCGTATTGGCTTTCCTGCTGGCTTTCTGGCTCAAGCTCGAAGACCGTAAAAAGCACTACGGCCTGGAACTGCCCAACATCAAGAAATAACGATAATCCGTATCCCCGGTCTGCCGGAAAAATGATGAGTAAACCCCCGCTGCAAATTGCAGCGGGGGGTTTTGTAATAAAGAGTCTATCGGCTAAAGCGACGAGGATCGTACGAGATTCCGCTTTTCGAGATACAAGAGTTCCTATTTAATCGGATCGACCCTCTACGCTTCCTATTTAACCAATCGGTAAAGTTCCGTAATGCGATCGCACATCGCATCCCACGAAAAGCGCTTCTTCTCCTCTTCCATGTTCGCACGGAATCCCGCGAGCACATCGTCCCGCCAGATACGGTCGATGGCCCGGGCGACTTCTGCGGCATCGGGACGGCAGACGAAGCCGACACGACCGTCCGGCACGATCTCCGGAAGACCGCCCACGTCGGTCACCACCATCGGCAGGTCGAATTGATAAGCGATCTGGGTCACGCCGCTCTGCGTGGCCGAACGATACGGCTGCACCAAAAAATCTGCGACGGAAAAATAGTAACGCACCAATCGTCCGGAATAAAATAGTCGTGCAAAATCACATCGTCCTCCAGTCCGTTGTCGGCGATTTGCTTCAAATACTTCTCTTTCGGAGCATAGAACTCACCGGCCACGATCAGGCGCCGGTCTTCGGCAGGATGCTCCCGCTTGTAGATCTTCCAGGCATCGAGCAACAGGTCCAATCCCTTGTAGTCCCGAATCAAACCGAAAAAGAGCGCATAGCGTTTCGAAGGATCCAGTTCGAGGCGGATGCAGGCTCCGTACGATCAATGACGATACGAAATTTTCGAAAAGCGGATGCGGAGAGAAAAGCGCCGGAACCTGCGTATATCGGCGCAATTCGCGGTGCACCTGCTCGGACATATAGATAAAGCCGTCCACCGCCCTCAGGAAATAGCGGTTGAACGGGCTTGTCGGTCATATGGGCGTTCATGCGGTTCGACGTTGTCGATCTGACAAAGGATACGCGTCGTACCGTTCTTTTGGCAAAGCGGGCGATCGTACCGAAACAGGCGCCATAAAGGGGGTCCAGTATTTCATCAGCACGAAATCCGGCTTCTCGCGGGCGATCCACCGCCCCACGGCGATCCAGTTGAACGGATTCATCGTATTCACGCACCGCACGATGTACAGATCGGGCGGCGGAGGTGTCTGCACCGTCTGATTCCTGCCGGGAAAGAAAATACGGGGATACTGGAGCGTGAAAGTCTTGATCTTCACCTCGTCGCCCCGATGTTGGAAAACCCGGGCCATGCTCTGCATAATTACGGCCAAGCCCCCACGATACGGATGGGCGGGCCCCACGATCGAAATTTTCATACCCCGAACTTTTATTTATAACTGAAATCGAATCCCCGAACGGATTCAAACCTTCGGTACGGCCCTCCTGTTTTCGAATAAACAGCGCACGGCAACTTCAGGAAAAATACAAATACCCTACCGAATCCTGCAACAAGGAGATAACGATAACCGTTCGGGAGGAACTGCCCGAACCGGTTATCACTATCCATCCTATTTCGTTTTATTATACGCCTCCACACCGCTCTTCAGGAAGTCGATGTATGCCTCCACGTCGAGATTGTAAGCCCGCTTGGGAACCAATTCCTGCCCATCACGGCCGAGGATCAGGTAGTTGGGCTGTCCGTTCACCCCGAAACGGGTCTGGGCGATGTAGGAGTTGATGCGGCCGATGTCCTTGAGAACCTTGCCTCCCGCAGTGGTCACCCATTCGTTCTCGGGCACTTTGGTCTTGTCGTCGGTATAGAGGGCTACCAGCACGTAATCGTCGCGCAGGATCTGCTGCACGCGCGGATCGCTCCAGACGCGGGCTTCCATTTCGCGGCAATTCACACAACTGATTCCCGTAATGTCCACAAACAAGGGTTTATCGGCCTCCCTGCAGCGGCTTCGGCCTGGGCCAGATCGAAATACCCCGCAGATCGTAAGGCCAGTGCAGGATATCCGCATATTTGATCTTTTCAGTCGTCTGTGCCGTTGCTGACGGTGCGGCAACGACACCCTGCGTATTGATCACGAAGTCCTGCGTATGCATCGGGGGCAAATAGCCAGAAAGAGCTTTCAGCGGCGCACCGAACATACCCGGAAACATATAGACCGCGAACGAAAGCGAAGCATGGCCAGCGTCAGCCGCGTCACCGAAACGTGCTTGAGTTCGTCGTCGTGAGCGAAGCGGATCTTACCCAGCAAATAGAAACCCAGCAATGTGAACACGACGATCCAGATCGCCAAATAGACCTCACGGTCGAGCAACCCCCAGTGGTAGGTCTGGTCGGCCATACTCAGGAACTTGAAACCGAGGGCGACCTCGATAAAACCGAGAACGACCTTCACGGAACCGAGCCAACCGCCGCTCTTGGCAGGTCTTTCAGCAAGGAGGGGAAGAAAGCGAAAATCGTAAAAGGCAGAGCAAAAGCCAGCGAGAAAGCGAACATCGTCACGATGGGCACCCAGAATTCGCCGGCAGTCGAACGAATCAGGACGTTGCCGACGATCGGCCCGGTGCAGGAGAACGACACCAACACCAGCGTCAGAGCCATGAAGAAGATACCGATCAAACCGCCTTTGTCCGCGTGCCGGTCGCTCTTATTGACCATCCAGCTCGGAAGCGTGATCTCGAAGGCCCCGAAGAACGATGCGGCGAAAATCATGAACACGATGAAGAAGATCAGGTTGGGAAGCCAGTGCGTAGCCAGCCAGTTGAAGATGTCGGCCGTCACGGCATCGCCGCCCACCAGACGCGTAATCAGAATGATCGCCGCAATGGGAAGCGTATAGAGCGCTACGATGAAGAAACCGTACATCGAAGCCTTGAAACGTCCCGCAGCAGGCGATCCGCTGCCTTTCATAAAGAACGATACGGTCATCGGGACCATCGGGAATACACAAGGAGTGAGCAGCGCCGCGAAGCCCCAAAGAACCGCTTCGATAATCAGACCCCACAGGGTTTTGGACTCTCCGCTCGTCGCCGGAAACAGGTTCG